>Ga0315909_10004601_pt1 | contig 16194 bp, 14 predicted proteins | sample LakEriMetagenome_11_FD_203527 | JGI IMG/M metagenome (GOLD analysis project Ga0315909, IMG submission 203527) | Freshwater fungal communities from buoy surface, Lake Erie, Ohio, United States - Buoy 2 MA125 | ecosystem: Environmental > Aquatic > Freshwater > Lake | place: USA: Lake Erie, Ohio...
CCCGATCTTCATGAGGCTCGCATTCCGGTACGCATGCCCGACGGTGTATTCGCGCGATGAAAACCTCCGAATCTATGGACTGGAAAGACGACCACGAGCGTCGGAGTTTATCCACGGGACTCGGGTTCGCGCTTTTTCTGTTTGGCTGTCTGGCACTGGTGGCCTGGATACGCTGGAGTGGGCCCGTCCAGCATGACAACATCATCGAGCGCGCGGAGCACATACGCGTGCTGCGATTTGTCGATCAGCCTGATGGCTCGATTCAGGTGATTGATGCCGCTAGCGGCGCTGACATTCACAATTTTCAAGGCGAGCAAGGTTTCCTGCGCGGTACGCTGCGTGCACTGGTACGCGACCGCCGCCTGCAAGGATTCGGCGCCGATCAGCCTTTTGAGTTGATCGCCCATGACGCAGGCCGACTCAGCCTGCGTGACCCCGCCACCGGCTCGACGATTGCGCTTGAATCGTTTGGCTCCAACAATATCGGCGTGTTCGCGCGTCTCATGCGATAGGACACCCTATGAATCAGCCGAAAGCCATCGTCATCGGCAGCGGCTTCGGCGGACTGGCAGCAGCAGTACGTCTCTCCTGCAAAGGTTATCAGGTACAAATTCTCGAAAAGCTGGATGCCCCGGGTGGCCGCGCCTACGTCCACCGTCAGGATGGCTTCACCTTCGATGCCGGACCCACCATCATCACCGCACCCCAGCTGCTGGAAGAACTGTGGGCACTGTGCGGTAAAAAATTCTCAGATCACATCACGCTCAAAGCCATGGAGCCCTTCTATCGAATACGCTTCGATGACGGCAGCTGGTTTGATTACAGCGGTGATGAAGCCACCATGCGCCGCGAAGTAACGCGCTTTTGTCCGGATGATCTGGCCGGTTTCGACCGCTTCGTCGCCGCCGCCGATCAGGCCTGCAAACTGGGTTTCGAAGATCTGGGCGGCATGCCCTTCAACAGCATCGGTGATTTGCTTGCGGCTTTACCGAGCATGATGCGCATGAAAGCGTGGGAGAGTTTATATACGCTGGTTGCGCGACATATCAGCGATCCCAAACTACGTCAGGTATTCAGCTTTCATCCGCTGCTCATTGGCGGTAATCCTTTTTCTGTCACCCGGGTCTATAGTCTGATCAACACACTGGAGCGTCGTTGGGGTGTGCACTGGGCCATGGGTGGCACCGGTGCACTGGTTCGTGGACTGGTCAATTTGCTCGAGGAACGCGGCGTCAATTTGCGCTGCAATGCAGCCGTCACGCGCATCAATGTCCGCAACGGCCAGGCCACTGGCGTCACACTGGAGAGTGGCGAAGTTCTTGATGCCGACATCGTGATCTCCAATGGCGACGCCGCATGGACCTATCGTTATCTGATTGATGCGAAAGATCGTCGCCACTGGACCGATCGTAAAATCGAGCGCAGTAAATACTCAATGAGTCTGTTCGTCTGGTATTTCGGCACCAACCGTCGCTACGAAGACGTGCCGCATCACATGATCATGCTCGGGCCGCGTTATCGGGAACTGCTCGACGATATTTTCAAGCACCTGCATCTGGCCGAGGATTTCAGTCTGTATCTGCATCGCCCCAGCGCGAGCGATCCTTCGGTAGCACCGGCCGGTCACGATGGGTTTTATGTACTCGCACCCGTGCCGCATCTGGGTAGCGGTACCAACTGGGCTGAGGACGGCGAGCGCTTCCGAATGAAAATTCAGGAACATCTGGAACGCACCGTCATGCCCGATCTGGGCAAGCACGTCGTCACCAGCAAACTCATGACGCCGCAGGATTTCAAGGACCGACTCTGGTCCTACAAGGGCGCTGCGTTTGGCCTTGAGCCGATACTGCTGCAAAGCGCCTGGTTCAGGCCGCACAACCGCAGCGAAGATGTGAAAAATCTTTACATGGTCGGTGCAGGCACGCACCCCGGGGCCGGCGTGCCCGGCGTTTTGATGTCGGCCAAAGCCATGTCCGAGGTGGTGCCCAATGCCTGACCCAGCCCCTCCCTTACCCAGCATTGATCTGGCCGCCTGCGAAGAACTGATGCGCGGCGGATCCAAGTCTTTTTTTGCTGCCAGCAGTCTGCTGCCCCAACGCGTGCGCATGCCCGCCATTGCACTGTATGCATTTTGTCGTGTCGCCGACGATGCCATTGATGAGCATGACGACGATCCACTCGCCATGCAAAAGCTGGAAAAACGCCTGGAAGCGATTTACAACGGCCAGCCTGAACCCATCATCGAAGATCGTGCAATGGCGATGGTCGCTCATCGCTATGGTTTGCCGCGTCAACTGCCCGAGGCACTGCTCGAGGGCTTTGCCTGGGATGCTGCAGGACGTCGGTATGAAACGCTGGACGATTTGCATCACTACTGCGCGCGCGTGGCCGGTAGCGTGGGCGCGATGATGGCAATGATCATGGGGGTAAAAAATCCGTATGCCCTTGCACGAGCCTGCGAGCTCGGTAATGCCATGCAGCTGACCAATATCGCCCGTGATGTGGGTGAAGATGCGCGCAATGGTCGCTTGTACTTGCCGCGTCGCTGGATGCGCGAAGCAGGTATTGATCCGGATGCCTGGCTAATCCGCCCGCAGTTCACTCCGGCGCTTGGCGATGTCATTGGCCGTTTGCTGCTCGAAGCAGATCGGCTGTACCGATTGGGCTCCAGCGGGATCGCAGACTTGCCACGCGATTGCCGCGGTGCCATTCTCGCTGCCTCGACGATTTATGCCGAAATCGGCCGCGTGATCGCCGATCGTCAAATGAATTCAGTCAATGGCCGTGCGGTCGTTGGTAGCACGCGCAAACTGACTTTGTTGTGCATCGCCAAGGCACGCGCACAATTACCCACCCGCTGCGACACCGCAGCTTCACTGCCCGCCATTCAGTTTCTGGTCGATGCCTGTGCGCTGGGTAGCGAGCGCAAGATCAATGGCATCACGCCCAAAAGCTTTGACGAACGTTGCGAATGGGTGATTGATTTGTTTGAACGGCTGTCGACGCCGGGCAGACCCTCCTGAGCTGGCGATGATCGAACCTTGTGATCCTCAGGCAACCCGCGTTGACACCAGCGCGTCAGTGACTCAAACCCTTCTGCGTCAATCGCCTTAGCTTCATGTCACCTGCTTGTCGCCTGCGAAATCCTAAAGCAGATAAGACATGAACGAATAAACGGCAGCCCGAATACCGCCAAAAAATGACGTGCAGCTTTCTGCACCGGGCAACCATCTGCGCCAGCGCATGCCTGTCAGCGTCCCGAAAAGTGCAATGCTGAAAACAAACAAAAAACTCAAGACAAAGACTATCCAAAACGCGATGTCGTTACTCCTCGACCGCTGGTCGTGCATGAGACGGGTACGTGCCATTTTGACGCTCCTGTCGCAATCGGTTTGTCAAGATTTTCTGAAAAATTTTTGGGTCAGTATTTTACGAAGGCCACGAACTTCATCCACTGCATACGTTTGCATGTAGTAATAACACTTACTGCTTGCGTAACCTCACCACGCAGGCTGCAAGAGCGCAGGTTCGGGCAATTGATTCGACTGCATCGGTATGCAATACAACCGCACAAATACGGCCGCACCGGCGATATTCCAGAACACCTTTCCGAGCTTTCCGAGCTGCCCGGTCGAGGCCGCTGCTCTTTCCCCGCGCTGTACGCAATATGAGATTCGATCCAGATTGCGTCGGAATGCAGGATTTGCTATGTCGGGCAAGATGGGTAGACACTGCTTAATGATCTCATTGGTTATACGGAAAACATCGAAGTCATACTGGGTAGGATGTAGACCGATTGCCTGTTTCAGCGCCGGCCGCATATGATCTCGTACGTACATAGTCGCGTATACCGCGAGCAGAAAGAAGCGTATCAACAATAAATTAGGTCCTTTTAACAGCTCTGGATTGGCGCGCATGATCAGCGCCATTGATTCTCCATGCCGGAATTCGTCATTGCACCAGCGCTGGAACCAACGAAAAATCGGGTGAAATCGCCTCTCAGGATAAGCTTCAAGTTGACGGAAGATTTTGATGTATCGGGCATAACCAATCTTCTCGGATAAATAGGTCGCGTAAAAAATATACTTGGGCTTGAAAAAAGTAAATTTTTTATTTTGCTTCAAATCAGACGCATTGATTCCCAGTCCGAAGTCTTTAAGTGCCGAGTTAATAAAGCTGGCGTGTCGCGCTTCATCGCGAGCCATATAGCGCATCAAACGCTTGATATCAGGATTGCTGACGTTACGCTTGATTTCGTTATACAAAATACAGCCTGATAATTCCGAGGTCAGCGTCGTAACCAGAAAATCTAGGAATTCCTGTTTCAGCTCAGGTGACATCTTCATATCGAGTTCACGCACCTCAGTAGCGAAGCTTGCATCGCGCTGGAAATAGTCGCGATTATCGTCGGCTTCGTACTCGGCAATCATGGCATCCCATTCAGCGCGTACGGGCTCTATACTGATCTTGTTCATTGCATCGAAATCAGTCGTGTAAAAGCGTGGAAAAAATATCTTGTCCTTTACAGCTTTATGAGTGGCATCTTCTGCTGAATGGATCATGATGCTTTGTTTCATCTCTTCCTCCTCACGTCTGTGAATAACGAGCAGACTCCTGTTTTTACGTCATCTCTTCTTGAACGTCGCTTCTCAAAAGCCACAGGTTCATCACGATATACCCCGCGCAGATCATCGCCATGACGATCTTGAGGATGACGGCGCTCACGCTCGGCACAGCTCCATGGCTTGCGAGGTATAAAAACCACTGGAAATTTTTTCGGTGCGTGCAGCACGCCAACCCTCAAGTGAAGCGATGCCATTCAATTCGCTGCGCAGCGTTGTCTCTGCAATGGGCTCAATGAATGGCGCCCGTTCCGTGTGCGGAAAAAGACGACCGATGCGGATCATCATTGCCAGCAATGCATTGCTGGGTGCGAAAGTAAAGAGCACTGAATGCATGGTGCGCTCGGCGATTCCGGCTACTGCCTGCACCAAGTCGTGTCGTTCGTAATGAATCATGGAGTCCATGGCAACCACATGATCGAACCGCCCCAAGTGAGCCGACAGCATATCGCCAACGATGAATTCCACGCTGTTGCCCGGCAGCCGACGCGGCAAACGTTCCCGCGCGATTTGCACCAACGTAGGGGAAAGGTCCACGGCAACCACCTGCGCGCCTCGCTCGGCGAGTGCGACTGCCATTGCGCCTGTGCCACAGCCAGCATCCAGAATGCGCCGTCCGCGCAAATCAAGCGGCAACCAGGAAAGCAGTGTCTCATGCATACGACTGCGCCCGGCTCGTACGGTCTTGCGTATGCCGGATACGGGCGCATCCGACGTCAGCTTGGCCCACTGGTCAGCGGCGGTGCGATCAAAATAGGCCTCGATCCGATCGCGTTTTTTTTGATAAGTGGCGCTGTGATTCATCAAAAATCCTTCGTTTGAAATGATCTAAATGATCTTGTGGTTCACATGCCGTTGTTGCGGGCTATCTGATGCTCGCGTGGTTTCCGTTTTTATTCATAGCCTCTGCCAGGCATGCCTTAGGTGATGCCCTCAAGGCGGTCTTCAATCTCCTCGCCTGCGCGCCGCATTGCCTCCAGCATGCTCGCGTCCGGTGTCCAATAATGTCGTTGTGTTGCTTCCATCAGCCGGCTAGCTACCCGCGCTGAAGCCACCGGGTTCAGTCGAGACAGCCGCTCGCGCATGTCGGGATCCAGCAGGAAGGTTTGTGTCAGTTGCTGATACACCCAGGGTTGTACCTGCTCCGTGGTGGCCGACCAGCCCAGGGTGTTGGTCAGATGCAGTTCGATCTGATGCACGCCTTCGTAGCCGTGGGCGAGCATGCCTTCGTACCATTTCGGATTGAGCATGCGCGTGCGCGTCTCCAGCGCCACTTGCTCACTCAAGGTCCGAACTGCACCGCCACCGCGAGTCTGGTCGCCGATGTACACGGGTGCGATCTTTGCATCCGGGCCTTTGGCGCGCTTGACCGCACGGCTGATACCCCCCAAGGTGTCGAAATAGGTGTCAATCGTCGTGACACCCACTTCGACCGAATCCAGGTTCTGGTAGGCGAGATCCACGCGTGCCAGCAAGGTGTTGAGCAAATCGGGCTTTGCGACCGGCCGACCGCTGGCGCCATACGCAAACCCCTTGCGGCAGGTATAGGTCTCGGCAAGTTCATCTTCGTCATCCCAGCGGCTGCAGTCGATGAGCTGGCTCACGTTCGCGCCATAAGCGCCCTCCGCATTGCCGAACACCCGCAATGCCGCAGTCTCCATGTCGCTGCCATGCGATTGCTGATAAGCCAGCGCGTGCTTTCGAATGAAATTTTTATCTTCTGGTTCATCTGCATTGGCTGCCAGCAGCGCGGCTTCGGCCAGCATACGAATCTGTAGCGGCAGCAGATCGCGGAAAATGCCAGACAAAGTCATCAAAACATCCACGCGGGGACGCCCAAGCTCTTCCAGCGGTGTCAGCGTTGCGCCAGCCAGTCGCCCATAGTGATCAAATCGGGGTCGGGTACCCATCAAGGCCATTGCTTGGGCTATCGGTCCGCCTTCGCTCTTCAAGTTATCGGTTCCCCACAGCACTATCGCAATCGATTCGGGGAAACTGCCCGTGTCTTGCTGATGGCGTGCGAGCAGACGTTCAGCCTGCTTGACGCCCTCCTTGACAGCATAAGCACTCGGCAATCGGAATGGATCAAACCCGTGCAAATTGCGCCCGGCGGGCAAGATCTCCGGTGTGCGCATCAAGTCGCCACCGGGTGCGGGACGCACGTAACGGCCATCCAGTGCAGCAAGCAGACCATCGAGTTCGTGCGACTCGTGCATGAACTCGCTGGACGCTGCAAGCTTGGCCAACAAGACTTCCTGCGTCTCGGAGAGTGGAAAACGTTGTGGTTCTCCAGTGAGCATCGCCCTGATTGATGTACGCAACTCCGGCGTCACACTCGCCTGATGTGCCGACTCAGCCATGGCGACCAGCATGTCGGTACGCTCCTCCGTACTGGGCGCTTTGCCGACCACATGCAACCCCTGCGGAATCAGTGTGTATTCAAGTTCGAGCACGGCCTCATTGAGTGCAGTGATTTGCTGCCCGCTGTCCGCCGCCCAAACGGGGTCTACAGGTGCAAGCTCCAGCACAACTGCCTGCGCGTGAATCAGTTCGGCGAGACCCTGTCTCTCATGAGCGTCTTCGGGCCCAAGCGCACGCCATCGATTCAATGAGGCTTTGAGATCATTGAGACCTTTGTACAAACCTGCTTCCACCACCGGTGGCGTCAGATAAGACACCAGCGTTGCGTTGGCACGGCGTTTGGCGATCGTGCCTTCGGAGGGGTTATTCGCTGCATACAGATACACATTCGGCATATCGGCGATCAGGCGATCAGGCCAGCAGGCGCCGGACATGCCAGCCTGTTTACCGGGCATGAATTCCAGCGCACCATGGGTGCCAAAGTGCAGCACAGCATGCGCTGCGAAATCCTCGCGCAGATAACGATAAAACGCAGAAAACGCGTGCGTGGGTGCGAAACCTTTTTCGAACAGCAGCCGCATCGGGTCGCCTTCGATACCGATGGCAGGCTGTATGCCAACCAGCACATGACCGAACTGTGCACCAAGTACAAAGAGGTGTGTGCCATCACTCTGATGCCGTCCGGGTGCCGGTCCCCACTGCACCTCGATCTCGCGCAAATACTTTTCTTTGCGCACATGCTCATCTGCTCGAATCCGCCTGTGCACGTTCGCTGGTGTACCGTGACGCTCAGCATTACCTTTGAGGATGGCGTTACGCAAAGCGTCTACGCTGTCAGGCAGATCGACGGTGTAGCCAGCGCGCTGCATCGCTGCCAGGGTGTTGTATAAGGATTCGAATACCGCAAGGAACGCCGCAGTGCCGGTACTGCCCGCATTCGGCGGAAAATTGAACAAGACTATCGCGACCCTGCGCTCGGCACGCGCTACTTTGCGCAAGGCGATAAGTTTGTCCACGCGCGCCGCGAGCATGTCGGCACGTTCGCTGCACACTTGCATGTCTTGTGCGTTCTCAGCCTGCTCAAACGTACAGTGGCGTTCGCAGCCTGCGCAGGCCTTGCCGGTCGCGTCGCTGCGACCGCCAAAGACCAGCGAGCCACTTGAGCCATCCAGCTCTGGCAAGGCGACCATCATGGTGGCTTCCACAGGTAGCAAGCCTCGGTCAGATTCGCCCCAGCGTTCCAGCGTCTGAAACTCTACCGGTGATACGGCAAGATAGGGCACGTCCATCGATGCCAGCAGATTCTCGGCAGCTTTTGCATCGTTATAAGCCGGACCACCGATCAGTGAAAAACCAGTCAGCGATACCACTGCATCAACACAAGGCTTGCCATCATTGATGAAGAACTGCTCAACTGCCGGCCGTGCATCCAGACCGCTGGCGTATGCCGTACACACCGACAAGCCGCGTGCCTCAAGCGCAGCAATCACACCGTCGTAATGGCGGGCATTACCCGCCAACAGATAAGAGCGCATCACCAGCACGCCTACCGTCCCCTTTGCATCGGCGATTCGTGGCAGCAATTCTGCGCGCGTTGTCATGCCTTTGTGTACACCGGAGAGCTTGCTCTGCTTTAAGCGAGGGTGATACACACCGACTTCAGGGTATTCAATGGGCGCAGCAGGTGCCGCCCTGCCGCGTAACGGTTTGCGCGCACCCTCGGCATAAGCGTTCACCAGGAGTTGCACCATGCCGGCAATATTCTCTTCCGAACCAGCCAGCCAATACTGCAGAGTCAAGAAATAATTGCGTACGTCCTGCGCGGTGCCGGGAATGAATCGCAGCAGCTTAGGCAAACGGCGCAGCATTTTCATTTGCTCGGCACCGGCAGTTTTATTCGCAGTGGTACCCGATGCCTTGTCATCGTTCTTGCCACGCAGCTTCTTCAACAATGCAATCGGTCCGCGTATCGTACCGTCCATTTTGAAGCGACCGATGCGGGTGAGTTTCATCACTTCGGCCGAGGACATGATGCAAACCATGGCATCACAATGGTCTCGCCGCGCGGTGAGGTCGGATAACACGGGAAGAAAATGATCTTCCATGAATAACATTGAGGCGACCACAATATCGCCGTGGGCGATATCATGACGACAGCGTGATAACGCCGATGCATCCTCAGCCCACTCAGAAGCTGCATGTACCGAGAGCGAGACGCCCGGGAGACGCTTGTTCAACAGTACCTGTGCGCGCGCGGCAGCGCTTGCAAGGTGATTATCCATCGTGACAACAACAACGCGCATCGCGGAAGATATCGCATCACCAGCCGGAATAGAATTTCGTATCATTGACGATCTCCATACGAATACCGAGCGTGCTAGCTCTCGCTAGCAACACGGCGCATGAACTCACCGCCATTTCTGATAGCGCTACTTCACACGAGCCCTCGAGATCAATGGAGATGTAGGACTGGCCATGAAATGCAGTGTAGAAAACGATGTCACCAAACTCAAATAGGCTGATGCACTATTCGTTGGTTGTTTTCTTTGCAGGCTTGGTACTGATGGCGATGTACGATGGATAACGCTGTGATCAAGCTTGCAGTTTTAGGACTGGCTTGTTGAGATCACGGTCACTTGCAAAGCGACAGAGAGAAGACATCTCGTTTGCGTAGCGGATACGAGATCGCTGCAAAATCAGCGGCGGCGCGGCATCCTGAACGGCAGCATATTTTGCACCACCGACGACACTAGCCTAGGTACATTCAACGTCTCGTGCACGCTGATCACGTCTTCACCGAAGAGCCGGCTTTTGAGGACCGATCGCTCATAGAAGGGCGTATCTTCCAGCATATCGATCACACGGACGGGATCATCGCCCTCGCTGCGCATGCGGCGAGGAATACGCCATCGCGTCAGTGGAAGCGTATGGCGCGCCGGCGGGGCAAATTCCTCGACGCGTCCGTCGGGTAAAAAACGCAAGCCGAGAAGACGGTCGGCGCCCTGCTTTTGCTGTACATCGTAGATCACGGCGGCCGAGCCATCCGACAGCAAGGCGCGCGACCAGTCCCACTCGCGAAAAGGCTCGCTGACGGGCTCGTCACCTTCATTTGAATCAAGATAGCCATGACCGCTCCAGCGCTGTGACGGCTTGTCCATCTCGACCTCGACGCGTGCGCATGCAGCCAGGGGACCCCAGCGATGGCGACCTTGATCATCGAGCGCGGTACTGAACGTTGATAATGATGAGGGATACACACGCACCTTGCCGCGTAACGGCCAGGGCATGGGCATGCCGACTTCGCAGATGTTGATTTCCAGATGGTCGTGATGCCAGTGCAGGCTGCTGGGTCCGATGGTGAAGCTGGATGCCTCTCGTTGAATATGACCGCGACCGCGCTCGGTCATGGCCCAGCGTGGATTGCGTCCATACAGCGCGACGTTGAGTGAGCAGTGATTTTCCGGGTCGGCTGCACCACGCTTTAATGCAGCGCGGTAGTACGGCGAGAAGACACTGCCCACAAAAGCAATAATGGTCAGGCCGTAGTTGCCGTCGTCACTGAGCGCATCGATGTACCACCAGAGATAACCACCCGACGGGACCGACTGGTCGAATCGAGGTGAGCCATCAGCGTGGCGGCCGCCAGTTGGCCCGACATCGCTGCCATCGGCACGCCCGGACCCGGATGCACCGTTCCACCCGCGAGGTAAAGCCCGGGAAGCGGGGTCTTCGCTCCCGATCTGGCGAATGCCGACATCCAGCCATGGGTCGCCATGCCGTACAGTGCGCCGGCGCTGCCCGGAAAGAGGCGATGAAAGTTCGCCGGGGAGGTGCGCTGCGTGTTCTCCGGTGTGCGATTCACCTTCAGGCCGTAACGGGCCAACAGGGAAAAGGAATGGGTTTCGCATGCATCAATCTCCGATTCAGTAAGCGTGCGGCTGCCTTCGGCGGGGGCGTTGACGAGCACCAGCAGGCGATCGCGCTCTGGTGCAGCCGCGTCACTGCCACGATCTTGCGCACACACGTAGACGGTGGGTGTTTCCGGCAGTCGTGAATGAGCAAAAATATCGCTGAATTCACGCGCATAGTCCGCCTGAAAAAATACATTGTGTCTATCCAGCGGAAAGCCTTCGGTGCTCGCATGCACGCTCCAAGTGAGCGCGGACAAGGAGCGCTTGCTGGCGGATAGTCGAGGTGCTGCGCGTTTGAATCCCCCACCGAGCAGGCCCTGGGTGAGCGCGGAAGCATCACCATTGAAGACGACGCTATCGGCCGGCAGCACGTCACCATTGCCAAAGCGCACACCGGATACTTTTTTTCCTTCGGTGAGAATTTCTGCGCACGGTGATGCATAACGAATGCTGACACCACTTTTTTCTGCGAGTGATGCAAGTGATCTGGCCAGCGCATGCATACCGCCTTGGACCGACCAAACGCCATCGAGCTCGACCTGAGTAATGAGCATCAGTGTCGCAGGCGCTTGCCAGGGGGACGAACCACAGTAAGTGGCATAGCGCCCGAACAACTGCTGCAGCCGTACATCATGAAAATGCTGTCGCAGTGCATCCCACAGATTACTCATGGGCCCAAGGGATGCCAGCACGGCCAGTCCGCGCAGACCCAGATCGCCGGCCATACTGGCCAGCGTGGGCGATTGCGAACGAATGAAGGGGCCTTCGAGGGTGTCATACACTTCGCGCGCCTGCTTGCAAAACTGGACAAATCGCGCTGCTTCCGCCGGGCCGGCGAGGCGGGCAATCGCATCGCGCGAGCGTCCGGGATCAGCAAACAGATCCATGCGCTCGTTCTCGCTCCAGGCGTGACGTGCGAGTACAGGCAAGGCGGTGAGTTTGAGTTCGTCTTCGAGTCGGGTACCCGCATTCGCGTAGATCTGCTCGAAAATCCAGCGCATGGTGAAGACGGTAGGGCCGCTGTCGATGGGCGCGCCACCGACCATCAGTTGTCGCATCTTGCCACCGGGTTGGTCTGCGGCTTCGATGAGCGTGACCTGCATGTTGCGCTGCGCGAGCTGCAAGGCTGCAACCAGCCCGGCGACGCCTGCGCCCACCACCACGACGCGGTGCTCATGGCGCGGACTAGTCAAATGATTGTCCTTTCCATTGACCCTGCAGCGAGAGCGGCTGGAATCGGACAAACATGGATTCGGAGAAGAACTGGTGTTTCCACGCTGCGCTGATCGCATCGCGATGCGCGCCTGTGCGCGCATAAGCGTCCATGGCCGCGGTGCTTTGCCAAAGACTGAAGGTGGCTTGTCGCAGTACCGGTGCTTCACCCAATCCGGCAGCGAGCAGACAACCGGGTGCATCGCACAAGCTATCCTGCGCGGCTGGTGCATGGCGCCAGAACTGGGCTGCTGCGCGCGGGCGTATCGAGGCGCGTGTGAGCGTGGCCAGCATGGCATTGGCGGGCAGACTTGCGCCCTCAGCGAGGCGCATGCCGTCCCAGCTGCCGCGTGCGCTGGCGGGCCTGAGCGTGGCAATGAAGAGTTCTTCGCTGCGTTCACGGTAGCGCGCAATGAGCGCGGAATGATCGACGAAATCATTCGCCTCGGCTTCGGTTTCGAATACGCAAAACATGCCCTGATGTGAGAGGCTGGGTGCAAGACCAAAACCGCCGTCTTTTCCGCTGCCGAGCGTTTTCATAAACCTCAGGCCGGGGGTTTTATTGGGCCACCAGCTGCCAAAAGCAATCCGCTGCCAGCCCCATTGCCAGTGAGCCGGCCGTAGTTTTGACAGCAATACCACCGCGATCCCTTGCAGTGGTGCGCTGGTCAATTTTGAACGAGCAGAAGTCTCGGAGGCGGCATCCCTTGCCGATGTTCCGGTGATTTGTTTGCTGACGAGTCGGCCTGTACTCACGGAAGACTCCGCAATCGGTGGATGCTGATCTCTGGCTGCCGAATGACGCGGCAGGCAGACCCCGGCTTGCGCCGGGATCGTTGATGGGTTTTCTTTACTGCGCTTTTTTGTTGCGTTACTTTGCTGCGGTCTTCACTACTTCATTGGCGGGTGCTGCTGCGCTCTTGGCGGGGCTACCCAGATACGGATGGTCCTTCAACATGGGATAGCCGTACAGAGGCTTGTAAGCGCCCTGGTGGCAGGTCGCACAACTGACCTTCGCAACATCACTGCCCTCGCCTTTGCGATTGACCGGGAAGGTATCCGTCAATGGCACCATGTAGGCATTGTTCACATCCCGCGCCATGCGTATGCCGTAGTAAGCGGTAATACGCTGTGGCGGACTGCTTTCCCAGCTCTGGAAGGAACGCGTGTTGTGGCAGTAGGTGCAATTAACGCCGAGTGAATTCGACATATGCGTCATCAGTCCATAAGTCCACTCGGCCTGCTTGACCGAGCTGCGATTGCCTGAGGGCAGAGGCGTAGGACCATTGACGCGAATCTGCTTGTCCTGCAACAGATACGGTGTCAGTGGATCGGTGGGCAATGAGGACATATTTACCATCTTGCCCGGTGTGTTCTGACCTGCATTGTCGCCAATGAAGTCAGCGCCCTTGTTCTGCTCCAGCGGCGTGAACCACACTTGTGCTGGCACTGGATTGCCGCGATGACAGGTATAGCAGGTGACACCGGTTTCAGCGACGTGATTTTTCCAGTTGCCATTGATGTGGCGGGTCATCTCGATCATCTTGCGTGCGACAACCTTGGTGTACTTGGAATCGTCAGCGAGATTGGCGACATTGTGGCAATACGCACAGCCTTCTTTGGGCGATACCCAGGTCGTGATGGCCGTCATGAGACCGATGAACTGACCTGCGGACAAGTCACCGAGCACCTGAACGTTCTTGTAGGCTTCCTTCGCTTTTGGTCCGCCGTCCGGTATGGGCGGTGTCGAGGGTGGCGCGGTATTGAGCGCGTCCTGACTGGCCACGGTGCGTGGATTGTAGACCTGCACCATGCCCGTACCCCGGTAGCCGTGCTGAACGCTGTCCATCGGTATGCGCTCGACCGGTGGGTCTTTGCAGGCAGTCAGCATCATGCCCAAGCTGAGCATGATTATGAGTTGGAAGAGTCTGGCGATCATGGTTTTACTCCCTGCAGCGTAGACGGATCAACGACCGGACCCCACACCTGCGGATAAGGTGGTGCGACGCCATGTTTGACTGCCCACAGATACCAGTTATCAACCACCGTGCCGGTCAGCAGAATGCCGATGCCGCCAGTCAGCGGGCACAGCACAGCAAACCACCAGGCCCAGCGGTGAATCGATTCCATGGTGGCGTTGAAGCCCATGGTCCAGCGCCAGAACAAGGCGGCACGCTCGGTCGCGGTGCCGCGATCAATGATCTGTTCGATCTCACGCTCACCGCCGTAACGGCCGACGGCAAGAATCGTTGCGCCGTGCATTGCAAACAGCAGCGCCGAGCCATACAAGAAAGCGATCGACAGCGCATGGAACGGGTTGTAGAAAAGATTACCGTAACGCAGAGAAAATGCGGCCGTCCAGTCGAGGTGCGGAAAGATACCGAAAGGTACTGCTTCACCCCAGGAACCCATCAGTACCGGACGGAACAGACCCAACACAAGGAACAGCCAGATCGCTGCTGCAAATGCCCACGCGATATGCGTACCCATTTTGAGTGCGCGAGCGCGGCGATAGACATTGGCCCACCAGAGCAGGATGGAAATGGTCAGCGATAGACCCGCAATCTGCCACCAGCCGCCCTGATTGAGCGGCGCCAGCTTGAGACCATTGCCCGGGGCGGGTGGCTCCAGCGCCAGCCAGAACAACTGCCGAACGAACTGCACTGGGTCCCAATTCACCGATGCCAGCATGTTCATGCCGATGATGTTGAACGCCACCAGGCCAAACATCAGCGACATGATGCCGAGTCCGCCCAGATAAATCGGCCCTATCTGTGCATTGCCAAGACGCCCGGCGATATGCAGCAGGAAAGGTTTGCCCGTACGCGGGCTCATCGAATCGTGCAGCTCGGTCCCGTGGTGTACGGGTCCGGCGACCTGCACCGCCGTAAACAGATTTTGGTATTCAGCCATCGTGGTCTCCTGTCGCTGTCTTTATCGGTTCCAGATGGGCATGTTCAGCCACCAGCTCCACCACTCTGGCCAGCCGCGGCTCCAGAACGGTCCCGAAATCACAATGCAGAGCGCCGAGAACAGCACCGCTGCCAACGCGAGGAACAAACCAAGACGGTGAATGCCCAGTGTGCCGACCGAGTAGCCGATCAGATCGCGAAAATAAGTATCCTCATGCTCGGGTGTCTTGACGACTTCACCTTTGCCCGGGTTGGTCGAGGAGAGCACCAGACCGCCGTGCATGGACAGCGCCAGTGTCGTGGTGAAGAAGAAGGTGATCGCCAGCATATGCGCCGGGTTGTAATGGAAATGCAGGTACTGGTAACCGACGTTCGATACCCAATCGAGGTGACTGAAAATACCGTAAGGGAAGGCATGACCCCAGCCGCCCATCAATATCGGACGTATCACTTCCAGCGTTACGTAGGCAAGGATCGCGACGGAGAACGCGGCAGGTACGTGATAACCCATACCGAGCTTGCGGCAGATTTCCACTTCGCGCATCGCCCAGGACCCAAAGGCGCCGATCGCACAAACCGTAATGAGCTGCCACAGTCCGCCCTCCATTAACGGCGCCATTCGCAGGCCGTACTTGAGATCGGGCGGTGCAATATTGATCTGCCAGAGGTTCCAGGTCGGGCCTTGCGATGCACCCCACAGTATCAGCGCTGTTCCGAGGAACGCGAAGAAAATGGTGGTGACGCCGAAGAAGCCCACGTAGAAGGGACCGATCCAGAAATCGAAGAGATCACCCCCTATCAGGGTGCCTCCGCGTACACGGTATTTTTTTTCAAAAGTCAGCATGGCCATGATCGAGCCCTCCTGCAGGAATGCACTTTGTCATCCCTTGTAAATTCTGTATTGAGGGCAGGTTGCGTCAGCCTGCGGCCGCGCCCACCTGCCCCACCACCGTGAAAAGTGGATTTAGGACGATGGTCCGGGCATCGGTGCGTTTTGCGCCGTCGGTGCCGATTTCGCTCCATCGAGCCAGTTGAATTTGTTCGTTGACAGCAGGATGAGATGAATCATCGCTGCGAGTCCGAACAAGAAGATCCCTTGAACCACCATGGCTCGCAGGGGATCGTAAAGGCGCCATATTCTCCACATGGTTCCTACCTCCCTAAAGTGTGTGTGAC
>Ga0315909_10004607_pt1 | contig 16180 bp, 26 predicted proteins | sample LakEriMetagenome_11_FD_203527 | JGI IMG/M metagenome (GOLD analysis project Ga0315909, IMG submission 203527) | Freshwater fungal communities from buoy surface, Lake Erie, Ohio, United States - Buoy 2 MA125 | ecosystem: Environmental > Aquatic > Freshwater > Lake | place: USA: Lake Erie, Ohio...
TCTGCCTTCTCACCCATAGCGTTACCGCAACCCCCTCGACCTAGAATCTCACGCTCCAGTGGGTCGTAAGATAGACTCCATATCGCAGGGCTACTGCCGTTGCGCCTAGACGGAGGCGAGGCAACCATGTGACCGCCTGTCCAGTACGCAGGTGTATGAGGCGTGACCATGTTGAACCACACATCTGTGTAGCCCCAACGCTTGCACTTACCTAGCACCTGTACGAGGCACATAAATGTTTTCTCATTCATCGGTGTAGCCCTCCCTTGTTGTTGATACCCTTGAGATCTTCCATGTCGGTGATCATCATGTAGTTGCTCTTGTGCATAGGCACGATGGTGCGCACTGCGTCATGCGAGAGTTTCTCCCCACATGGCATACAGTGTTTGTAACCAAGCTTCCACCTGTCCGTGGCATACTCTTCATCGCAGTTACGGCAATGGGGTTTGTAGCTTTTCATTGCGCTTCCCTCTCTTTTTAATGTTCTCAACATTGGCTTCTTTGTTCTGTGCTTTACGCTTTGCAACCCTCTCCTCGGCTAGCTTCTGTTGCCTAACTTCCCGATTGAGCGCACTGGCAATGGTGTTTGCGGTCAGGCAATAGTCTCTCCACTGATTGGGGCAGTCGAGTGTCTCGTTCATGAATCTGTCCCTGCAATAGGCGCGTAAGAACCCAATAGCCATCTTCAACGCCAAGCGTTTTTCATCTTCTAATGAGATATTCATTCCTTCATCTCCTGTAATGCATCAAAGTCCTCGGGGTACACAACGCCCGACACAAAGAATCGTTTAGTAGACTCTTCAACGGAGTCCAACTCAACACCCACAATGATCTTGCAGTTTGCAGACCAATCATGTAAGGCGGTGCGTAGGTAGCCTGTAGCTTCCTTCTCCGATTGATGGTGTATATACACAGTCAACTGCACCTCGTACAGATTGACTGCATCTCCCTTCTTCTGTTTAAGTGTTAACTTAGCCATGATTAGTTCTCCTCGTATGAGTGGGTGACTACGCCCATGGTCTTGATGCGGTACTTGTTCTCGTATCCCTCATGAGTGTCGCCTTGGATGCAGATGTGCATCTCGTACTCGGCAGTGTCCCGATGGTCATACAACGCCAAGGGTTTGCCGTTGCACAGAAGCAGATACATACTGCGCACTGTTGGCTCTTGTTGTTGACGTGCAGGCTCGAAGTCGAGCGGTGCGTACTGAACTTTAACTTTTCCCATAATGATCTCCTAGTTGATGTTGATACACTGGCGGCTTTCATCGCCAGTGGATCGGGTTTTAGATAATGTCGTAGCCTGTGAGATACTTGAACGATGCGACCTCATCCATAGGCTCAGTGATGGTGAGCCCCTCATGCTCATCGTCAATGTCTCCGAACTCATCGAAGCCAAACTCACGATCAAGGAACTCAAGGTTCTGCGTGTGGTAGGTATCGACACGGCAGTCCATCGCCAAATAGTCATCCACGCCATCGTGGGTGTTGACATTGCGCTGACGGGGCTTGGTAAGACGCAAAGTCTTGCGTACTGAACGAGGCATAGCCTGCATCCAGTCAGTTGCTTTCTCTACCTGCTTAACAGGTAATGCTGTAACAAACGAAACTATCATGATCTCTCCTTGGTTCCTGCAAAGGACACCGATTGGTTGAAACAAAACCCACGATAGCGTGGGAAGCTAATTAGGGACGCTTGGTAGTTACCTCCCGACCCAGACTCCAGTATAACATAACTTGACATATGAGTCAAGCAGTTAATAAAAAAAGTAGTTTTGTACGGCAGTTGGAGGCAGGGGAACTGTGCGCTGAGTTTTGTTCTAATGTTCTAGTCTGTTCTACTTTTCGTACTATGCTTATAGAACGGATTTTGGGGGGTACGTGTTCTCTAAGTTGTTGTTTTTATTAATTATTTTTTTAAAAAATATATAGTTGTTCTAATGTTCTACGGAAAATGGGTATATGCCTCCCTTTTCCGAATTTTCGTTGCATTGGCTGAGAAGCCTTTGCTCTCCGCACTTTTTGCCAAATTTACCCATCCCATCCAAAAAACGTAGAACATTAGAACAAAACCTCTGCAACCCGCATGGATCCTCACTTTTCTTGTTCTAACTATGCTTATAAAAATAGAACATGTTCTACAAAAAGCCAGAACAAACCCTGCAACCTATCAGTTCTGAAAACGGTAGGCGATGCAAAGCAATTCCACGCATGCGTGGGACGCTAATTAAGAGCCTTGTTCACGCCATGCGCGCCCTCTCGCGCGCGTCGAAAAATAACTGGTCTCAAATAGCACAGGCGAAAAAAAGCCCACATGGCAAAAACCATGTGGGCTTGGGTCACAACATTATTTGTTGTATGTCGTCCAGAATGCTTTTACTGCAAGGGCATACTTGGCGCTGTTCGCTGTTGTGTCGCGTTTTGCCTCTTTCACCTTAACCGATTTCGTTTGTGCATCGAATATCTTGGTCATCGATTCTGTGAAATCTAATGTGGTGCGTGATACTGCCCTGCCGTTTCTTTTATCGAGGATGCGTTTGCAAGCTCGTTTTAGGTCACCTAATCGATTAGAACAATAATCACCCACATCGTCACGGATCGTTTTTATGATCCCATGCAAGGCAGGGTTTGTGTTTTTCAGTTTGCCGAATTCCTGCGATGAATAGGCAAAGGCATAAGCCACACCGATCTCGATCTTTTCAACCTTTGCATTTTTGATCTGCTCGGGTGTTGCGAGAATGTAATGGTCATTCACAACGGCATAGACCTTGGCAGGGTGACGTTCGCCATGGCGTAAGCGATAACCATCGTAAAGCATTTCCTTTGCTTCGTTTGGGATGTCCTCGGGAAACCCTGCGATGTGTGCCAAGGCATATTCACCCTGTGCGTCTAAACTGTCACCTGTACCTGCCTGTTGATAACCGAGATCTTTCAATGATGAGATAGACATAATGTCCTCCGATAAAGTTAATGAAATATCGCCTAGTTGTTTCCTAAGCGATGATGTATCTTGGCATAGTGTGGGTGCTTAAGTAAAGTTCCACGGGGGAATGGGACACTATTTAAGGGTTTTGCTAGCCACGCACGCACTCCCGCGCGCGACAGAAAATAACTGGTTTCAAATAGCACAGGCGTAAAAAAACCCCGCAGACCTTTCGATCTGCGGGGTTGGTCAGCTAAGACTTACTTAGCTTCTGAGTGTTTCCACTTCACCATAAAGGCGACTTTAGCTTCATTGAACCGCTTGTCGTCAGCCGACTTGTCTCCACGATTCTTCGCAGACACTAGGCGGTCGGGAGCGGTCTCTTTGAACCACGCTTCGACAAACTCAGCGAAGTCTTTATTGACTCCACGCTGACGCTCTCTACCTTCGTTCAGAATCTTCGTAGCGGCTCTTTTCAAGTCGCCTAGTCGATTTGAACAATAGGTAGAGCACTTCTCTCTAATCTCTTTCACAAGAGCGTGGAGAGCGGGGTTGGTGTTTGCCAGTTTGCCAAACTCTTGTGCTGAGTAAGAGTAAGCATATGGGACACCAATTTCAACCTTCTCCACATTGTCAGCCTTGATATGCTCAGGCGTGGCACGAATGTAGTGATCGTTGATAACCGCATACATAACTGCGGGTTGGAGCGCATTAAACTTCATGCGATAGCCTTCATACAATTGGTCTTTAGCTTCGACTGGGACTTCTTTGGGGAAGTCTTTAATCTGAGTAAGAGCAAAACGGGCGACTGACTCCAAGGTCTGGTGCGCTCCCGCTTGTTGGAAGGCTGAGTCTTTCAAAGAAGTGAAAGAAACTTGCGTGGCGGATTCCACGACTTTTGCGGCTGATTTTGCCATGTTCAAATCTCCATAAAATGAACGATTGAGAAAACACTGGGGGCTGAATTGCTGACCCAGTGATATAACAGTACTCTAGTGGAAGGTCTTAAGTAAAGTTTCACTGGGGAGTGGGTCTCTATCTAGCGACCTTGTGACTCGCACGCACTCATACGCGCGACGGAAAATAACTGGTATCAAAGGGAGCCGTAGCTCCCCTTGGTTAGCGCTTGAGCCTGCTGTACTCGTCGCCGTCGAGCTTCGCGTAGAACGTTGCGCGCGCTACTTGTTCCCTAGCCTTCTTAAAGAACTCATACCGACTAGGTAGGATACTAAGAGGTCGGCGCTGATGTAGCGCCTCCCTCATAGCCACCATCACATGCTTACGCCAGATGTTGGATTGACCGACTGTCATGGCAGTTGCTCATACCTGTTGAGCATGTGAGAGATGTCCCAGCTTGGATCTTCCATTGCCTTAGTCTCTTCAATCAGCTTGGCATCAGACCATCCTGAGATGTCGATCCATTCAGGTCGCACCGCATACACACTCGACCAGGTTGCCCAGAAGTCATGCTCAAGTTGCTGGCGCTTCTCAATGGAAGCGTTGATCTTGTCTCTGAGCAGTTCGCCTAATGTTTTCATGTTCTCTCCTTTGTTAATGAACGAGACCGCATCCCTGCGGTTTCGGCTACTAAAGCCTCATCAGTCGTTCTTATGTTTGATCTCAGGCAAGATCAGAGTGATCAATGCCGTACTAAATACCAAGCCTATTAACCCAAGCCACATACCTTGTGGTATCAACATGGATAACGACAGGGCGAAGATGATCGTGTTGATCACCAAAGCTAAACCGTGATACATAGTCTCTCCTTAAGAGAGGGGCCGAAGCCCCTCGTGTTACCGCTTGTAGCGAACTGCTACTGTTGAACCAAATACGTTGGTCACCTTGGCGAACACATCCTTGTTAGGGTATGTGTACATCCACTCCTTGGCACTGCTAAGTGTCCAAGCCTTGTGAGTCTTAGTAAGCTCACCCCACTGTACTGTTACTGTGTACATACAGTCTCCTTTCAGAGAATCTGCTCAGCACTATTGCTTTGCATTGAATACAGTATGTGGTGGAAGGGGGGCATAAGTAAAGTTTGGGAGGGGACACCCCCCATCCCCCCACCCCCCAAGGCTGTCAATGGGTCCCCCCGCATACCCCATACCCCCTAACACGCACAAATAACTCCACATTTTTTCAAAACTCCATGCGAATTACACAGGGGCAAGCGTCCGTAATTGTCGGAAAATCCCGCCCATCCCGTCCAATTACACACGACCGTCTCTTCAAAACACGTGGCAAGCCCGGCAAGCCCCCCTCCAATTACACACCCCGGGTACGCAGAAAAATATTTATAAGTAAAGTAGATTGCACAATTGACTGTTGCGTGTAATTCGTGAAACCCAGTATCCATGCGGGTTCCCAGCCATTAGGTACGTCTCGCCGCCACACCCCATTGCCGATTACGATCCCCATCTGAAGTACCCCACCCCCTGTCCAAATTACACAGGACCGTCGATTCTTGGACTTTTTGGACACCCCCCGGGTAGGATTCCTAACCTCCCCCTTGCACAAAGATATATTTTTCTGTTACATTTAGAACAACTGCCGAAGGAGCCTTCGCTGACATGGATGAATTAGTACCGCACATTGAGGAGAACATTCCTCTGCCACAGAACGCTAAAGAGGCGTTCCCTGATCTGTCGCCCGCTGAAGAATTGCAAATGCGGGCCAATGTCATCAAATTAATGTCTGACCTTACGGGTCAGCAGCTAACCCCTACCAAAGATAACGCCGCGCAAGCTACAGAGTTAGCTCGTCAGATGGCGTCTGATCCTAAACTTAGACCAGAGTTTGCTAAATACCCTAACGAAACATTAGCGTTTCTTGCAGGTATGGTTGCGCAGATGAACGTATCTATTGTTGAAGAACTGTCTGATCTAAAACTCTACGTAGTTAACAAGCTTGTGCATGAAATAGAACACACACGCGACCCTAAAGCACGCCTTACTGCGATAAGGAATTTGGGTGAAGTAGATGGTGTAGACGCGTTTAAGAAACGTTCTGAAGTTACACACAAAATTATGACTGCCGAAGAGGTAGAAAAAGAACTTTTGGAGACCTTGCAGAGCTTAGAAAGTAAGGTCATTGACGTTGAAGCACGCGAAGTAATAAAGCATGAGTCAAACACTAACGCCTGAGGCTATTTTTAAGCTGCGGCAAGCCATGCCAGCTATGCCTGACAAGCAAAGAAGGCGCACGCTTGAGTTATTAAAGCGATACGACGCTAACATGACCCAAGATATGGGTAAGGAGAGCTTCCTTGACTTCATCAACCACGTCTATCCAGGTTATAAAGTCGGGCCTCACCATCTTAAACTTATTCAAATCTTTGAAGATATTGCTGCGGGCAAGAAAAAACGCGTCATTGTTAATATTGCTCCACGACACGGTAAGTCTGAGCTCATATCCTATCTTGCACCAGCGTGGTTCTTGGGTAAATATCCGCACAAGAAGATTATCATGGGATCTCACACAGCGGATTTGGCTGTTAACTTTGGCCGTCGTGTGCGTAACCTCGTTGGATCGGAAGCTTATAAGGGTATATTTCCGCAAGTAGAGCTTCAGTCTGACTCCAAATCTGCTTCTCGTTGGGGTACTAACTTTAATGGAGAATATTTTGCTATTGGTGTCGGAGGTGCTCTTGCTGGTCGTGGCGCTGATCTATTTATTATTGACGACCCTCATTCGGAACAAGAAGCTAAGACTGGGAGACCGGACGTTTTCCTTCCTGCTTGGGAGTGGTTTCAGTCTGGCCCTCTCCAGCGTCTTATGCCGGGTGGCGCTATCATTATCGTGATGACTCGTTGGTCCAAATTGGACCTGACGGGCATGATTGTTCAGCAAACTGAACGAAATGAAGACGTAGATCCGTGGGAAGTGGTCGAATTTCCTGCAATTAAAGACGACGGACAGGCACTTTGGCCAGAATTCTGGGATGTTGAGGAGTTATTGGCCAAAAAAGCAGCCCTGGACATCCGTTATTGGAATGCGCAGTACATGCAGCAGCCTACTTCTGAGGAAGGGGCGCTAATTAAACGTGAGTGGTGGAAAATTTGGGAAAAAGAAGACCCTCCCGAATGCGAGTTCATCATTATGTCGCTCGATGCTGCGCAAGAAGCCACCAATAGGGCTGACTATAACGCTTTGACGACGTGGGGTGTGTTTTATAACGAGGAAACACAGAACTTTGCCATCATTTTGCTCAATGCCATCAAGAAAAGGATGGAGTACCCAGAGCTTAAGAAGCTGGTGCTAGAAGAATACAGAGAATGGCAGCCAGATGCGTTCATGGTGGAGAAGAAATCCAACGGATCGGCGCTGTATCAGGAGTTTAGGCGCATGGGCGTGCCTGTAGGGGAGTTTACTCCGGGCAAAGGACAAGACAAAATAGCGCGTGTGAACGCAGTGTCTGACTTATTTGCATCAGGCATCGTGTACGCACCAGACCACCGGTGGGCTAAAGAAGTCATAGAAGAGTGCAACGACTTTCCAGCCGGCACCAATGACGACTTAGTGGACTCTACAACGCTTGCGCTGTTAAGATTCCGACAGGGTGGGTTTTTACGACTTCCGACAGACGAGCCGGAAGATAATTTTTTAAAACAGTACCGCAAAAAGGCTGCGTACTACTAAGGATACATCATGGCGACAAATATGGACAAAGCTCTGTACGAGGCTCCTCAAGGACTAGATCAGTTGGGAGCAATGGAAGAGCCAATTGAGATCGAGATTGAAGACCCTGAGTCAGTACGCATCCAAGCGGGTGACGTGGAGATTGAGATTGAGCCAACAGAGGACGATGATGAGTTTAGTAAGAACTTAGCCGAAGACATCCCTGATGATGTTCTTGCTTCACTTGCTAGCGAGTTAATTGGCGACTACGAGTCTGATGTGTCTGCCCGCAAAGATTGGGTACAGACCTATGTAGATGGCCTAGAACTATTAGGCTTGAAGATTGAAGAAAGAACAGAACCCTGGCCTGGCGCTTGTGGTGTGTATCACCCACTCTTGACTGAAGCAGTTGTGAAGTTCCAAGCTGAGACCATGATGGAGACGTTCCCTGCGGCGGGACCTGTTAAGACTAAGATCATCGGCAAAGAAACCCCAGAGAAGAAAGATGCAGCGGAGCGAGTTCAAGAAGACATGAACTATCAGCTTACTGACGTGATGAAAGAGTACAGACCTGAGCATGAGCGCATGCTCTGGGGCTTGGGCCTTGCTGGTAACGCGTTCAAGAAAGTGTATTTTGATCCGTCTCTTGATCGTCAGGTGTCTATGTATGCGCCAGCAGAAGATGTGGTCGTGCCATACGGTGCTTCAAGTCTTGCTGATGCAGAACGTATCACGCATGTAATGCGCAAGAACAAGAACGATCTTAAGCGATTGCAGCATGAGGGTTTCTATCGGGATATTGATTTGGGTGAACCTACTCAGACAATGGACGAAGTAGAAAAACGTATTGCAGAAAAGATGGGCTTTCGTGCAACGCAAGATGACCGATTTAAACTCTTGGAGATGCAGGTTGATCTAGACCTCAAAGGCTATGAGCATAAAGACGAAGACACAGGCAAAGAGACGGGGATTGCGCTCCCATACATCGTCACGATTGAAAAGGGCACGACGAACATCCTTGCGATCAGGCGCAACTGGGAACCGGACGACGAACTCTGCCAAAAACGCACACACTTCGTCCACTACGGTTACATTCCCGGGTTTGGTTTTTATAATTTTGGCCTTGTCCATCTTATTGGTGCTTTTGCTAAATCTGGTACTTCTATTCTTCGTCAGTTGGTGGATGCTGGAACTCTGGCAAATTTACCCGGTGGATTTAAAACTCGAGGACTACGTACCAAAGGCGACGACACCCCGATCTCCCCGGGCGAGTTCCGTGATGTAGACGTTCCTAGCGGCACGATGCGTGACAACATCATGCCTCTGCCATACAAGGAGCCATCACAGGTCTTGGCGGCGCTCTTGAACCAGATCATTGATGAAGGTCGCAAGTTCGCTGGCGCTGTTGAGTTGCAGACATCGGACATGAGTGCGCAGGCTCCCGTGGGCACTACGCTAGCAATCTTAGAGCGTCAGCTCAAGACAATGTCGGCTGTTCAGTCTCGCATCCACTACTCGATGAAACAAGAGTTTAAACTCTTGAAAACAATTATCCGCGACTACACGCCGCCGGACTACAGCTACGAGCCAATTGAGGGTGGACGTAGGGCTAAGCAGTCTGACTATGACATGGTCGACATCATTCCGGTGAGTGATCCAAACGCTGCAACGATGGCTCAGAAAGTTGTTCAGTATCAAGCGGCTCTTCAGCTTGCTCAGACTGCTCCTCAACTTTATGACCTGCCACTTTTGCATCGCCAGATGTTAGATGTGTTGGGTATCAAGAACTACCAAAAGCTTGTACCAATTCATGATGACATGAAGCCTCGTGACCCTGTCACAGAGAATCAGAATTTGCTTAATAGCAAACCCGTTAAAGCGTTCCTGTACCAGGATCACAAAGCTCACATTGCTGTTCACATGGCCATGGCTCAAGATCCTAATATTCAAGGTTTGCTTGGTCAGAACCCTCAATTGGCGCAACAGATTATGGCGGCTGGCTCTGCTCACATTGCTGAGCATTTGGGCATGGAGATGCGCAAGCAGATTGAGCAGGCTATGGGTCAAACTCTGCCTCCGTACCAAGAGGACGCGGATGAAGTTGAGATGTCTCCAGAGATGGAGGTTCAGGTGTCTCAGATGGCTGCGCAGGCTGCACAGCAGATCTTGCAACAACATCAGCAAGAAGCTCAACAGAAGAAGAACCAGCAAATGCAGCAGGACCCACTTATCCAGTTGCAGCAGCAAGAGGTCCAGATCAAAGCAGCCGAGCAACAACGTAAGGCGGCTAAAGATCAGGCAGATGTCATGCTCAAACAAGCTCAGTTGCAGATTGAACGTGAGCGTATCAATGCACAGCAAGAAACTGAAGGCGTGAAGATTGCAATGAAAGCGCAAGCTGATAAAGCACAACGTGATCACGCGCATGAGCAGGCCGGTTTTTCAACAGGCATAGATATAGAAAAGCACCGAACAATGCTGGCTAACCAGAGGGAGATTGCTCGACTGCAAGCAGAAAGCAAATCAAAACAGCAGAAACCCAAAGGAGGTGACTGATGTATCAAACTAGACAAGCGCTGGATCTTTTGATTCAGCAAATTGATGCAAGCATCAAACAAATCGAAGAAGACTTAGGAGCCAAATCTGCTAAGTCTTATGAGGAGTACTGCAATAAATGTGGGGTTATCACAGGTCTACTCACAGCTCGCAGAAACATTGCAGACCTGACAAAAACCATGGAGAACTCGGATGAGTGAAACACCAACGTTGGATTTAAATCAAGCAGTCGATCTATCGGCCTTGATGTACAAGAAAGCAGAGGAGAAAGCAAAGCAATTACCAAAGCCTTCGGGCTATCGCATTCTTTGCGCAATTCCGGAAGCGGAAAAGCAATTTGAGGAAAGCGAAATTGGTCTGATGAAAGCAGACGAAACCATGCGCAACGAAGAGACCCTCACAACGGTCTTGTTTGTCGTTGAGCTTGGCCCAGACTGTTACAAAGATACAACAAAGTTCCCAACGGGACCTTGGTGTAAACAAGGCGACTTTGTCTTGGTCCGGCCCTACGCTGGCTCACGACTGGTCATCCACGGTAGAGAGTTCCGCATCATCAACGACGATACTGTAGAAGGTATTGTTGACGATCCACGCGGCATAAAACGCAAATAAGGAGCGCACATGCCTAAATTTAGCGATAGCTATAAGTTCCCCGACGAGGAGGGTAAACCCGAAGATACCCTGGATATCTCCGTTGAGGGTGACGACGTAGACATTAAAGTCGACGTAAAAGACGATACACCCCCTGAAGACCGGTTCGTAGAACCCCTTCCAGAGGCTATTAAAGAGGACTTGGAGAAAGCCGACGACTCTGAAGACTACTCCCATAACGTAAAGCTTAAATTTAAGCAGTACAAGAAGGCTTGGCACGACGAGCGTAGGGAGAAAGAGGCTGCACTGCGTGAGCAACAAGAGGCTTTAGCCGTTGCCCAACGTATTCTTGACGAGAACCGTAAGCTAAAAAGTACCCTGCAAACAGGCGAAAAAGAGCTTATTTCTACCTATCAAAACTCCGCTGAAATGGAAGTCGATAAGGCTAGCCGTAACTACAAAGAAGCCTACGACTCGGGTGATTCCGATAAGTTACTTGAAGCTCAGCAGGAAATGATCCGTGCTCAGCTTAAGCTCGATAAAGCAAAAAATTTCAAACCTACTGTACAAAATGAAGAAAATGATGTACAACTCGCACCACAGAGGTCTCAAAACCCTCAAATGGATCCTAAAGTTGCGTCATGGGTGTCAAAAAACCCATGGTTCGTTGATCAAAATAAACGATCTATGCGCAGGTATGCTGAAGGTGTCCATGAGGACTTAGAGTCTAGATATGGTCGAGGCTTCATTGGTACTGATGAGTACTATGCAGCGATAGATAAAGAAGTTCAGCGCCGGTTCCCAGAAGAATTTGGCACTACTTACAACGAAGAGGAAGAAAAGCCTCAACGTACAAAACCAAGCACGGTGGTCGCACCAGCTAAGAGGAGTACTGCTCCTAAAAAAGTAGTTCTTTCTAAGACGCAGGTGGGCTTGGCAAAGAAATTTGGATTAACCAACGAGCAATATGCTCGTGAACTTATGAAATTGGAGGCCTAAATGGCTGAAAGCAGATTACAACGCGAGATTACAAATAGAACTACCCAAGAGCGCCCCAAGCAGTGGCAGCAGGCGGAACTTCTACCGGAACCTGATAAGACTCCGGGCTTTGCGTACAGATGGATTCGGGTCTCTACTTTGAACAATGCTGATCCTCGTAACCTCTCCGCCAAATTGCGCGAAGGTTGGGAGGTGGTAAGTGTCGAAGAGCAACCAAAATTTCAACTGCTAGTTGATCCCAATAGCCGTTTTAAAGACAGCATTGAGATTGGCGGGTTGTTACTCTGTAAGACTCCTTCTGAGTTTGTCGCTCAAAGAACGAAACACTTCAATGATATGACACGAGCACAGGAAGAGGCTGTAGATAACAATTTAATGCGTCAGAGCGATGCGCGGATGCCGATCTTCAATGAACGGAAATCTTCGACTAGCTTTGGCAAAGGTTCTTAATTTTTTAAGGAGTCTTAAATGACTTATCCAACTGTCTCAGCCCCTTACGGCGCAAAGCCCGTAAACCTGATCGGTGGCCAAGTATTCGCTGGATCGACTAGAAATCTACCTATCCAGTACAACTATGGCACCGCTCTGTATAACGGTGATCTAGTTACTTTGTCTGCTGGTTATGTTGTACTTGCAACTTACCCTGTTAGCACTACCAATACAACGGTCGGTGTTTTCTTGGGTTGCTATTACACAAACCCCACGACTAAGCAACGTTTGTTCTCTCAGTACTATCCTGGTAACATCACCGCTGGTGACATTACTGCGATCATCGGTGACGATCCTGACCAAGTGATGAAAATCGCTGTTACTACTACCGCTGGTGGTACAACTATTGGTTCAGCTTCTTCAATTCTCGTTGGCGCTAACATGGCTGGCGGCACACAAACTGGCTCTTCATCTACTGGCAACAGTAGCATGTCTGTTGTTGGCGCGTCTGCTAACGCTTCTGGTGGTGGCTTCCGTGTATTGAACTTGGTTCCCGATACACAAGAAAGCTATTCTTCAACATACGTATCTGGTGGTGCTCCAGCAGCTACTTCTGTTGTGGTTTCTGGCTTGCCCGTTGGTGCTTTCTTGCCAATCGGTACTGACGTGTTTAACGTGGTAAATGGTCAGTTGCAGTTCACAGGTGCTACCTTGAGCGCTGCTTCTACTGTGTCAACCACTGGTAATACAACTCTTACTGTGACTGCTGTAACAACGCAAGTCGTCGGTACTGTTGCATTGGTCGTAACCCCCGAAGTGTTGGTTAAGTTCAACTTCGGCGCACACCGCTATTACGTAGCATAAGGAGCTAAATCATGGCTATTTCACGCGCACAACTATTGAAAGAGCTGCTCCCAGGCTTGAACGCATTGTTCGGTTTAGAGTATGCACGTTACGGCGAAGAGCACAAAGAGATCTACGAAACAGAGACCTCTGAGCGTTCATTCGAGGAAGAAACAAAGCTGTCTGGTTTCTCAGCTGCACCTGTTAAGAACGAGGGCTCTGCCATCGCTTATGACAATGCACAAGAAGCATGGACTGCTCGTTACAACCACGAAACTATCGCTTTGGGCTTCAGCTTGACTGAAGAAGCCATTGAAGATAACTTGTATGACTCTTTGTCTGCACGTTACACCAAAGGCTTGGCTCGCGCCATGGCATACACCAAGCAAGTAAAAGCTGCTGCGGTGTTGAACAACGGCTTCTCAGCTGCCTACACAGGTGGTGACGGCGTCGCTTTGTTCTCTAGCGCACACCCCTTGGTGTCCGGTGGTACTAACAGCAACATCCCATCTACCCCTGCTGACTTGAACGAAACATCGTTGGAAAACGCTGTTATTCAGATCGCTGCATGGACAGATGAGCGTGGCTTGCTGATTGCTGCTAAACCCAAGAAATTGGTCGTTCCTTCTGCTTTGCAGTTCACAGCAACTCGTTTGCTCGAGACTGAACTCCGCGTCGCTACTGCTGACAACGATATCAACGCATTGAAGAACAACGGTTCAATTCCTGAAGGTTACACAATTAACCACTTCTTGACTGACACCAATGCTTGGTTCTTGACTACAGACGTGCCTAACGGCATGAAGCACTTTGTTCGTACCCCCTTGCAGAACAGCATGGACGGTGACTTCGATACAGGCAACGTGCGCTACAAGTCTCGTGAGCGTTACAGCTTCGGCTGGTCTGACCCTCTGGGCATGTACGGTTCCGCTGGAGCCTAATAAAAAAGGGAGCTTCGGCTCCCTTTTTTGTTGCATTTATTTTTAAATGGTGTATAAATACGTTATCCCGGGGTTTCCGGTGCATTAGACAGTCCCGGCTGACGACATACAGACTAATGCACTCCACTTGTATGTAAGGAAAAATCATGGCATCGACCACCTTCTCCGGCCCAGTAACGTCCACAAATGGCTTTATTGGCGCAGTAACCGGCAATATCACTGGCGACGTCACTGGCACAGTGACAGGCAACGTAGACGCAACCGCAGGCTACATTCAGCTTCGCACTGCTACAACTACCCAAATTGCCTCTGCAACAGACTCCGTAAATACTTCAGGTAAAGCCGCAGGTACTATTGTGTTTAACACCACTTTGGGTACTTTAAAGATTGCTACCGGCGCTACAGCCACTAGCACTTGGGTCAACGCTGACGGTACAACTGCTGTTACGCCCGCCTAATCAACCCCGTGGGGTTTCGGCCCCTGTTAAATAAGGAGATTGATTATGACGATGCAATATGACGTAAAGTCAGCGCATACAAACACCGATGCAGTTTTGTATGCAGGGCGCACACGCCTGAAAGGTGTAGTTTTTACGGTGTCGGGCGGCAGTCCCGTTGACCATATTAAGTTTTATGATAACGCTTCAGCCGCAAGTGGCACTGTACGTTTGGAGTTAGATTCCGGTCATTCAGGGAGTCTTAATGTGACTATACCCGGTGAAGGGATCTTGTTTTCAAACGGTATATATTGCGATATTGGCGACGCAGAATCTGTAACGGTGTTCTATGGCTAAGAGTCCAGCATGGCAGAGGAAAGAAGGCAAGTCCGAGAAGGGCGGCTTGAACGCCAAAGGCCGAGCCTCTGCGAAAGCGCAAGGCATGAATTTGAAACGTCCCCAGCCAGAAGGCGGCTCCCGGCGAGACTCTTTCTGTGCGAGGATGGGCGGCATGAAAAAGAAGTTGACGAGTTCAAAGACAGCCAACGATCCGGATTCACGGATCAACAAGGCTCTTAGAGCATGGAACTGCTGATATGACTGAAGATGCTATTCAAACAGCCAGAGAGTTAGCCACGCACGCGTCTGACATCAAGCATTTGCAAGATGATATGGACAGAATGCTGGAGAACATGAAAGCTATGCAGGCTACACTGACAGCTATTGATAAAACTTTATCTGAGGCTAAAGGTGGCTGGAAGGTTTTAATGCTTGTTGGCGGAGCTAGTAGCGTTGTAGGCGCAGGTTTAGTTCAGCTTGTTAATTGGTACGCAGGGGGTAAGTAATGCCAAGCGTAAGCAAGAAACAACACAATTTCATGGCAGCTGTGGCCAATAATCCAGAGTTTGCTAAGAAAGCGGGAGTCCCACAGTCCGTGGGTAAAGAGTTTAACAATGCCGATAAAGGCAAAAAATTTTCTACAGGAGGCCACATGGCTACTACAAAAATGGGCAAGCCCACAATGAAACCCGGTATGAGCACTGCTAAGGATGGCATGAAGAAGCCTACTCCTATGGCTAATACTTCCATGATGGGCATGAAAAAAGGCGGCATGGCTAAAGGTGGCGGCATTGAGTCTAAGGGTAAAACCAAAGGCAAAATGATCACCATGAAAAGCGGCGGCAAAACTTGCTAATTTAGGAGTCTCAAATGAGTCCAGCAGAAAAACAAGCACGGGAAGAAATGGCTGACCGCAAGATGAATACGGCTACTGAAGCCGCTTATACAAAGTCTTTGCGCAATACCGAATATGCTCCCGAAAAGAAAGACCCGCGTGACGCAGTTCGTGGTCAGCGTGGTTACGCTAAAGGTGGTTCTGTTGGCTCGGCTTCTAAGCGTGCTGATGGCTGCTGTACCAAAGGCAAAACACGCGGAAAGATGGTGTAATCATGTTGGCATCCCGTGGTATGGGCGATATCCGCGCCTCTAAAATGCCCAAAGGCGTTAAAACAGCCCGACGGGATGACACTGATTTTACCCAGTACAAAAAGGGTGGTAAGGTAAATGCTGCTGGCAATTACACAAAACCCGGTCTCCGTAAGAAGATTGTGTCCCAAGTAAAGTCCGCAGCAACCCAAGGCACTGGCGCAGGTCAGTGGTCAGCACGTAAAGCTCAGCTAGTTGCCAAAAAGTACAAGGCGGCTGGCGGGGGTTACCGAGATTGAAAGCTCCTCAAAAATCATTGAAGGATTGGGGCGACCAAAAATGGAGAACCAAAAGTGGTAAAAAATCTTCTGACACTGGTGAAAGATACCTTCCAAGCGCTGCGATCAAAAGTCTCAGCCC
>Ga0315909_10004609_pt1 | contig 16179 bp, 24 predicted proteins | sample LakEriMetagenome_11_FD_203527 | JGI IMG/M metagenome (GOLD analysis project Ga0315909, IMG submission 203527) | Freshwater fungal communities from buoy surface, Lake Erie, Ohio, United States - Buoy 2 MA125 | ecosystem: Environmental > Aquatic > Freshwater > Lake | place: USA: Lake Erie, Ohio...
TTTAGAAGCAGTACAAGAGTCAATAGAAAATGTATACTATGCTCCAACAGAAGGAGTAGATGATGAATGGTAAAAGTATTTCTATTATCGCAGGCTTGTTTGCTATTGGTTTGGCGTTAGGCACTAATCATAAGAAAAAATTTGTTAATCAACATGCATCTACAAATGCAATAACAATAGATCAATATATGAATAGGCTAAGCGAATTTTTTATTGATGACATTAATAATGCAAAGGGTAATTTTTTTGAATTACTAGATATGGGTTTAAATCCAAGTGATTGTTTTGAAATCACCATAGCAAGAAGCCCCTTAGTATGATAGATCTCTGTATTGTCAATTATAATACAAGACCAATGCTCCAACGTCTTCTAAATTTTCTTCACGCAGATTTACAATATACAAAAAAATTATGGACATTAAACATTTGTGATAATGGTTCTAGTGATGATTCATGGGCTTGGCTTAATGAGTCTAAAGATAAATATCTTATAAATAAAGCTTGGAAAAATGAAAATGTAGGATACTCCGCTGCGTGTAACCTAATGGCTGCAAATACAGATAGTGATATCATCTGCTTGCTCAACGCTGATGTATGGCTAACAAGCGAAGATCTTGTTAAGGTTCAAAAAATATTTGATCATAACTCTGATATACATATCCTTGGCCCAAAGCAAAGAGATGAACAGGGCAGAATAACACACGCTGGTATTATCGGTACTAACACAGCTCCGAAACACAGAGGTTGGAGAGAGCAAGATGTAGAAGATTCACTCTATAGAGATAGAGTAGAGTGTGTCACAGTCTCTGGATCGGCATATTTTATTAGAAGATCAGTTTGGGAAGCCCTTACGAATGACGAAGAGTACAGAAAGATGTACCCAAATGCAATTGGGGCCTTCCTGCCAACGCCTCACTACTATGAGGAAACCTGGTGCTCATACTTTGCACGTCATCGTGGCTACAATGTAGTGTATGATGGAACAGTTTCCATTGGTCATAGCTGGCATGCATCTTCTCCAAAACCAGGTGAAGGTTTTAGTCACGCTGATGCACAGTTTAAAACAAGTCAAGCAATCTTTCGCAAAGCGTGTGATTTTATAGGTATAGAAAGAGACTAAAAATTGAGCAAAGCAAATGTTTTGTCTTTGTTTTCTGGCGTAGGTGGATTTGATTTAGGCTTAGAGCAAGCTGGCATGACCACTATTTATCAATGTGAGTGGGACAAAAATGCTAACAGTGTTCTTAAACGCCATTGGCCAGATGTACCCAAATGGGGCGATATTAGTACCCTTACCGCAACAGAGATTCTCCAATATGGAAATAAACCAGATATAATTGCGTGGGGATCACCGTGTCAAGACCTTAGTATTGCCGGTAAACGAGCAGGTCTTGAGGGAGATAGATCTTCTTTATTCCATGAAGGAATACGAATTATTAAAGAACTACGAAAGGAAACCAATAATGAATACCCAAGAGTCTCTATTTGGGAAAACGTCGCAGGATCAATCACTTCCAACAAAGGTGCTGACTTCGGGGTCATCCTCGATGAAATGGCTGAAGCAGGGGCGTTGGTCATTGAATGGGCAGTCTTGGATGCGCAATACTTCGGAGTCCCCCAACGAAGAAGACGCGTGTTTGTCATCGCTATCTTTGATCCTGCAATCGCCAGAAACTGTCCAGACCCAATACTACCTGTCAGCCAAAGCTTGCCAGGGGATTTTGAGAAGAGCGAACAGAAGAAGCAAACTGCTTCCAACGAAACTGCAACAGGCTTTAGAAGCAACAATTATGCGCAGTACACAGAAGGTGTAGGCACACTGCGCTCTAATGGGGGAGATCTTCGTGGTGGTAGCGAAACACTAATTACAGAACCAATGTTGTCATTTGATACAAAATTTGGCAGCAATGCAAACGTGTTTGAAAATCAGTCACCAACTTTAAAAGCATCTCAATCAGCCCCCTCAGTGCAGCACGATTTAACTATACGCCGAATGACACCACTTGAATGTGAGCGCCTTATGGGTTGGCCCGACAACTGGACAGAAGGACAAACCAATGCACAAAGATATAAACAATGTGGCAATGGCGTAGCTTCACCAGTGGCAAAGTGGATTGGCCAAAAAATAAGTGCTATAATGAATTAATACAAACAAAGGAAAAATATGTCAGACAAATTAAACCCGTGGATTTATAATGCAGAAGTTAAAAAAGTAATTGATGGTGATACATTTGATATCATTATTGATCTTGGATTTGATACCCTTAAAAAAGGCAGAGTTCGTTTGTATGGAGTCAATACTCCCGAAAGCCGCACTTCAAATCTTGAAGAAAAGAAGATGGGCTTAGCAGCAAAAGAGTTTACTGATCAATGGCTTAAGTCAGCAAACCACAAGGTTAAGATAGAAACAATTATTGACAAAAACGAAAAGTATGGAAGAGTACTTGCTAAAGTATGGAATGAAGCAGGCAACTGCCTCAACGATGACATCATTGCTTCTGGCCTTGCAAGAGCATACTTTGGTGTAGGTGACAAAACTTTTGAAGAATTCAAAAAAGATAATGATAACGAAAAGGGCATTACTCTCCCAGCGTTCCCATATGGTCATGGAAGACCAGCGTAAGTGATACAATATTCTTATGCAGACATTTCTTCCATATCCTGATTTTGATCAATCAGTTCGGGTATTAGATTATCGTAGACTTGGAAAGCAACGAGTAGAAACTTTCCAAGTTCTAAATATTCTTCTTGATCGCACTCCATCAAAAGGTTGGCGTAATCATCCAGTAACACGCATGTGGACAGGGTACGAAGCCGCTCTTCAGCTATATCAAAATTATACGATAGCTGAATGGGTTAGAAGAGGGTATAAAAACAATATGGAGTTTGAAGTTTTTGACGCACTTGATGTAGTCATGCCACCCTGGTTTGGTTTTGACGAATTTCATAGATCGCATAGATCAAATCTGTTAAGAAAAGATCATGAATACTATTCAAAGTATTTTGACGAACCAGATAATTTAGAGTATTATTGGCCAGTATGATTGTCATAGGAATAAGATCTTATATCTGCGAGTGCCCCAAACCAATTCCTCAAAACCCACAATGTGGTGATAGAGGTGTAGAGGACGACGACTAAAATGCAAACAAGAGTATTTTTATCAGGTGCAATAGAAGATGTGAACTCTGATTTTAAGTATAGCTGGAGAGATGAAGCTACTTTACTTTTAGACCAAAGAGGCTTTAAAGCAGTTAATCCTATGGACTACGCTTTGGAAGAAGAAGATTGTGAACCAAAAGAAATAGTTGACAAAAATCTTTTTCTTCAAAAAAGCTGCGATATTTTATTAGTAGAGTACACTCTATTGTATAGAGCTTATATAGGAACTGATTTTGAAATGACATGGGCTCATTTAAATAATCAGCCTATTATAGTTTGGGCTCACCAAGATCTACAACACAGAATTTATCTGAAATTTCTTGCTACAAAACTTGCAGACACACTAGAAGAAGCTGTAGAATATATATCTCATACATACCCATCAAAAAAATAACGGAAGGAAAATAAATGTCCGATCTAAAACTAAACTACTTTGCAGTAACAAATACATTCCTTGTTAAGGCCAAGAATAAGCAGGAAGCAGAGAAGCTTGCTGCTGGTCGCCGTAACGCAACTGGGGAGGTACTCTTTAAGTCAACTGATATTGAGCGTATTTCTTCTGTTCAGGCACATAAAGAAATTAATAAGTTAACAGCATAAGTAGAAGCCAGGGTCAATCTTCGGGTTGATCCTGGCTATTTCTCATATTGGAGAGCAAATGATAATTGCACAAATGGTTGGAAGAAATGAGTCTTCCAGATTTTTAGAAGATGTACTAAAAAGAATTAAATCACAAGTTGATCATATTGTTTTTACAGACGATTGTTCAACTGATAATACAGCAGAAATAGCGTCTGGTTACGCTTCTGTATATAAAAACAGCGAGCCATTATTTTCTGTTAATGAAGGTCTTTTAAGATCAACTGCTTGGTCTAATTTAGAAAACCACGCAAAAGAAGGTGACTGGGTTATAGCAATAGACTGTGACGAAATGTTGTATAACAGCAATGAGCTAGATAATATGGATATAAAAAGTGTTTTATCTAAGTCTCCATTTGATGTTGTTAATGTTCGTTTTTATCATATGTGGAATAAAACTCAATACAGAGTAGACAAGCTTTGGGCGCCAAATAACAGCTCAAGAATTTTTAGATTTAAATTAAATGGCAAGTTTTTAGATAGAAAGCTAGCGTGTGGATCTGAACCAACATATGTAATTGAAGATATAAGAAGAAGAAATTACTGGTTGAATTCAGGCCTAATCATGCAGCATCTAGGCTATACTTTTGATGACGATAAACAAAATAAGTATATGAGATATATGAATTTAGATAAAGGAGAGTTTCATAATATCAAGCACATTGAATCAATAATAGATCCTAATCCAACACTAATTAACTGGGGTAATTTTGGCCTATGAAAACTTACAACGCCGTAGAAACAATTAAAAAAGTATCACATCTTTTTGAATCAAAACAAAAATTTGCTTTTACCACTTATACTAGATCAGCTATACTTTCCTGTATTGGAGAAGTTAAGGGTGACAAAAAACCACCTAAAGCTTTTACAAAACTTATATTAGACGGCCTTCAAAAACAAGATAACAATTTTATTAAGGCTATCCAAAATGATCTCGTTTTCGCCTCAGCCCAAAAGCTAAAGGCTTCAGAAATTGCTTTGAAAGATGTTTATGATCCAGGATTTTTAGAACATTATATTAACAGTAATTATGATGTGTTTAAAACATTTATTTCTTGGTATGTAAAAAATACGAAAACAGTTGTTGTCTCTTTCCAGCAAGAGTCTTTTATAAATAAATATTTTTCAACAGACTCAACTTACATACAAGTTCCATATAATGACTTTTACTCAAAGGTAGATTCTATTACTGAGCAAATCATTAATAGTTCTGTAGGTTCAGAACTGTGCATCCTTGATTGCCCAATGCTTAGCGCTGCCTTAGCCCCTAAGCTATGGGATAATAGCCAGATGTCAATATTTGATTTAGGCAGAACTTTAAACGCAGCTAAAGCCCTTGTCAAGCACAATGATTCAAAGAAATAAGAAGGATGAAATTTCTGATAAGCAGTTTTTAACTCATCTATTATTTGAAACAGAAAAATCATTTTTAGAAATTGCTAGAACACTAGACATTAGCATTGCGGAGTTAAATATTCTATTAAAAAAATATGGTCTTTACTGGGTTAAAGATCATAGAAGAAAGATGTCAAAAGGTCAAACTGTTTTAACAAGTGTAGTCAAAAAACTTCTTCCAGGAACTGAAATCGTTAATGAATTTCACATTGGCGAAAGACTTAAGCTTGATGTTTACTGCCCTAAATATAAATTAGGGTTAGAGTTTCATGGCATGCAACACTTTAAGTATAGCTCTTTGTTTTTTGATACAAAAGAAGATTTTTTAGAGGCTCAAAAAAGAGACCAAAAAAAGATTGAACTATGTAAAGAACAAGGAATCATACTTGTTGTATTTAGATACAACGATAATATTTCGGAAGAAAATGTCTATGGTAGAATATTAGACGCAATCAAATCAGCTCCAGATGATATAGGTAAAGAAATAAAAAAACTTAAGAAGCCAAGTGTAAAAGAAAATCCTACTTATCAAAAAGCAAAAAAGCTTAGAGCAGAAAATAATAAAAAGTATTATAAAAAAATGAAAGAGCAAAGAAAAAATGGAAGAAGAAATAGTAACTGAAAAAATTCAGTATCCAATTGAATATCAAATCTTTGCACTAGCTTTGACTAACCCTGGTTCAATTGAATATTTTGACACACATTTACCAGAAGATATTGTTGGGACTATAAACAATCAGATAGGAATCAATGAATTCTATAAAGCGCTCTTGTCCTACTACCATGCAACTAAGTTAGATGTAGTAAACCCAGTTGCATTTAAATCTTGGCTTGATTCAGAAACCGATATATATTCGGGTCTTGGTGGATCTGTCGGCATTGAAACAATGTTTGACATTCTTCTTAATTTAGAAGTTTCAGATCACGAATCAATAGTTCAACTAGTAAAGCATAGGGCAAATAAACAGAAGCAGTTGAACATTCTGCAGGAGCTTGAATTTATTCTCACTCAAAAAGGAGAAAAAAGTCCTAAAGAGATTGCAAGAATTTCTGAAATAACTACTGAGATTAAAAATCTTGAAGTTGAACTAAACTTTAATCCATTAGATCACGTAACTACAGCACAAGATATTGCAAAAAGAGCAGAGTCTTTATTAGATATACCAAGCTTTCTTCCAACGCAATACAAGTCTTTAAACAGAGCTATGGGTTATACTGATGAAGGCGGTTTTTTTAAGGGGGCTGTTCACGCAATTATAGCTCCGTCTGGAAAAGGCAAGAGCACATTCGCTAAATGCTTAGTAAACCATTGGGCAGACTCTGGGCATAGAGTGCTGTATGTAAACTTTGAAGAAGCAGTCCCCCACTGGGAAAGAGTTTTGATGACTCAAATAATTGAGAAAAATGTTTACGCAGAAGCAGCAAATTGGTCAGAGCAAGAAAAAAAAGAAAGCTTGTCTAAATTTCAGCAAAAGTTAGATGAATGGGGTGATAGATTTATGGTTAGACATGATCCAGATACGCCTTATTTTGAAGACTTAGAAAAATGGTTAAGAAGTATTATGGGTCATTCAGACCTAATCCCAGACGTTGTAGTTATTGATACTATACAGTCTATGTTTACTAGGTCTAGCGGTAAGGGCAAACCTAGATGGGGTGAGTTTGAAGAAATGATGGTTAAACTAGAAAAACTAGCTAGAGACATGAATTGTGTTTTGATCATTACTGCGCAAGAAAACGCTAACAGAATGAAGGAAAGAAGAGAAGTAGTGCAGCAGTCAGATACTGGTGGCTCATTATCAATTCAACAAAAGTGTGCTGTAACAATTTTTATAACAGAAAAAAAACTTATTAGTGGTGATGATTCCGAAGACGAAAATATCATGCAGTTGCAGATTCCCAAAAATAGAATCACAGGATCAACGTACATATATAATTCTCCACTTGTAAAATACGTAGATCAACATAAAAAATATGTAGAGTATGAACCAATAACTTCTGAGTCTTACGCTAAAATAGTTAACTCAGAAGATATGCAAGAGCTTATGACAAGTATAAATATATTGTAGGTAAAATGTTACAGTTAAATATATCCCAACTAAAAGATTTTCAAACATGCGAAAGATTATATGATTTTAGGCATGTGCAAAAAATGCCAGAAACAATTGGCAGTAGACAATTACTATCCAACAAGTTTGAAAGCACTATTAAAAGTATTGTCCACTATTTCTTTTACAAGAAGCAGGCAGGAATAACCCCGTCGTATGCTTCGCTATTGAATAGATGGGAGAAACTTTGGTTTCCTAAAGAAGCATCTCCTTTTGATATTATTCATGAACAGCACGAAACATTGTATGGCAACAGTGCGAGTCTTACTACAAAAGCAGCTGCTGTTTTATTGGAGCTAATAGAAAATTTTGGCGCTCAAGACATAATCCCAATAGGGATTGATGAGGAGTTTATTGCTCCGATAACTACTACAGTAGCAATTAAAGATAAGTTTGATTTAATTTATTCTCAAAACGGAAAAATATATGTTGTTAAATGGCTTTTTAATCATAAATTAAAATATGAAGACACATATATTGTTGATTTTTCTGTGATAAATATCGGATATATGAATAGATTCGCAGAAAAAATAAATAAAACTAAGTTTGGTTATTTTGATCTACTGAATCAAAAACCAGAGTTTACAGAATTTAAAATAGAACAAGAAGATATAGAAGCTTTAAAGTATTGGTGTCAGTCTCTTAGTGAAGAAACAGTATTCCCCTCCAGAAGAGGATTAACTGCTTACTGTAAATCTTGTCCGTATGATAAGCCCTGTTCAAAATGGGTAGCTTGGTCCAAAAAGGAGCAGATAAATGCCAAAAAATAATGATCCCAATAGTATTCTTGATCAAATATTGCTAGATGAAGTTCAAGCCGTATCAATAAAAGATGAGGATAAAAAATTAGAGCCTCTTCTTGAAGAAATAGATCTTATTTTAGACGAAAACATAAAATCTTTTGTTAGATCTATTCTTTTTAAAGCAGATATATTTTGGGAAATACCATCTAGTTTTTCTGGCAAGCATCATCCCATGGATGAGCATGGTGTTGGCGGTAACGTTTTGCACACAAAAAGATCTGTGAGAGTAGCGCAAGTGCTTTGTGACTCTCACGCACTCCCGCAAGAAGAAAAAGATATAGTTATAGCAGCCATGCTGTTGCATGATATAACAAAAGGAGTTCCCAAAGCGGATCAGAGTGGTTATCTATACGACCCTCTGCATCCATATACAGTTGGTCTATTCGTACGCAAGTGTCAGGAAGAAGACAAAAATTATGCTTCAGAACTTCAATCTTCTACATTATTTTTATCTGAAGAAATAGTACAATCTATTCTAAGATTAGTTAGATGTCACCTTGGGCCATGGTCACCGGTACCAGAAACAATACCAGTTACATATCTAGACATGATTGTGCATATGGCAGACAATGTTTCTTCAAAGCTTCACCATATAGTTGATGGAGAAAATGTGATAGAATCTAGATGGACAGATAATCATATTGTTTCTTGAGGCAAAAATGGATGAAGTAAATATTCTTTTAAAAAGAAATTCTATTGTTCAAAAACTAGATTATTATATAGAAGAGTCTATTTACTACAGAACTCATTCTGAACAGTTCGCTAATCATAAAATAAAAGTTATTAATCTAAAAGAAGACAGTCGGTAAAGCGTTAATAAAATGAGAATAGATACAGAAAGTAAGTTTCTTTCCGAATGGAAATACTACGAAGTTGCAAGATATGTTTCTTCTTTAGATAGAGTTATCCGAGAAAAGAATAAGATAATTGAAAGTAATCAGATAGAAGAATACTCTCAAAAAAATAACAATATAGGCATTTATACTTCTGTGTTCGCCTATAACTCGCATGATTTAGAAAAAGCAACTCGTCTTCGGACCACTATATTTTGATTTAGACCATAGTGATTTTAATATAGCTTTAAGTGAATGTAGAAAACTCTACGAATACCTTATAAATTTTGTTCCAAAAGAGTCTGTTTTAGTTTATTTTACTGGTAAAAAAGGATTTCACATTGAATGTGAGCCCATAGCTCTAGGGATAAACCCTAGTAACGCCCTACCTAAAATATTTAGATACATTGCAACAAAAATAAAAAAAGATCTAGATTTAGTTAGCCTTGATTTTAGTGTTTACGATCTTAGACGCATGTGGCGCTTGCCTGGTTCAAAGCATCAACAGACTGGTTTATATAAAACACTATTAAATCCTTGTGGCAATGATCAATTAATATATTCTGATCAAGAAAGTATAATTAAATATTCATCTTCTCCTCAAGCACTAGAAGTTATTAATCAAACATTTGCATATACAGCAAATGAATGGTATAGAGAGAATATCTATGAAATGGAGGAAGATGAAAAAAGAAAAGATAATCCTTTAGAATATTTTAATAAATATGGTTCAAAAGCTTTTAAAGATCTAAAAGAAACTCAAAAAGTTTTTGACAAAGATGCCCTACTAAAAAATTGCAGTGCTGTAGCCAGATTAAAAAAACAAGCAGAAGAAGAACATTTCCTTGAGCACGAAGCAAGATTGTTTCTTTGTTCCATACTTACATACACTGAAGATTCTATAAAGTTTCTACATGATATACTAAGTAATTGCTCTGATTATTCTTTCGATAAATCATCAGCTCATATAAATGATTGGGTTAAAAGAAGACAGATGGGTACTGGCGGGAGACCATTCACATGTGACAGAGCAAATGCAGTAGGTGTTGGGTGTGGAGAATGCAAGTTAGAAAGAAAAAATAAATGGGCTCAGATTGGGAATAAATATGTTGAAACTACAGAAAAGTCTTCACCATCACCAATAAGATACGCTTATAAAAGTATAAAGAAAGAGGAAAATAATGGCAATAAGAAATCCAGATGACGTGATCGGAGTATGCTCCGAATGTCAATCAGATCAACCAATGGCCTATATGGAGAAAAGCGCTTTTGCTCAAGCTGGTATATCAGTACCATGTAAATTTTGTGGTGGCATTGTGATTATTACCTATAGAGAAACGAGAGATCAGTCCCTTGGTAACTCCAATAGGGAAAGAGGAATTAATTGAAAAATTGGACTAACCTCCATAATCATACCGTCTTCTCAATGTTAGACGGACATGGCAAAGTTGAAGAATATTTAACAAAAGCAAAATCGTTAGGCATGGTTGGCTTAGCTACTACCGACCATGGCAACATACATTCATGGCTAGACTTCTACGATGCTGGTACGGCTTGTGGAGTTAAACCAATTCTTGGATCCGAGTTTTATCAGGCAAGAAAATCTAGATTTGACAGAGACGAAGAGGAAAGATCGGGCCCAGCAAAAAACGAATGGGAACAAAGAGGTCCTTATCACCTAACAGTTTTGGCAAAAAATAACGCTGGTTATCATAATCTAATTAAACTTTCTTCTAAATCTTATTTAGAAGGCTATTATGTTAAGCCAAGAATAGATCATGAACTTATAGCCCAACATGCTGACGGGCTTATAGTATTGTCTGGATGTCTTAATGGCGAAATTGCTCAAGCGTTGCTAAGAGGGGATTACAACTTTGCCTTAACAACTGCTGCAAAAATGCAAGACATACTTGGAAAAGAAAATTATTTTATTGAGATTCAAAACCATGGTTTAAGTGAACAGATAAAAATAACATCAGATCTTATTAAAATAGCTAAAACAATTGGCGCTAAGATTGTACCAACAGGCGACTGTCACTATGTTCACAAAGAGGACGCACGAGCCCACGACATAATGCTGTGTGTATCAACAAACTCAAATATAAATACAGAAAATCGTTTCTCATTTAGTGGAGATAATTTTTATCTAAAGTCATACGATGAAATGGCTGAAGTTTTTTCAGAAGAATGGTTAAAAAATACCATGGAAATATCTGATATGGTAGATGTTAACTTAAAATTTGGAGAACTATACTTTCCGCATTTTCCTCTTCCAGATAATAAAAAAACAGATGAGTATTTAGATGAGTTAGCTTGGGATGGATTAAAGAAAAAGTATGGTAATCCATTACCACAAGATGTATTGGATAGAGCTAATCATGAACTGCGTGTTGTTAAAGAAATGGGCTACCCAGAATATTTCTTAGTTGTTTCTGATTTAGTTCAATGGGCTAAGTCTAACGGAATTAGAGTTGGTTGGGGAAGAGGTTCCGCTGCTGGCAGCATACTTTCCTATGCTCTAGGAATTACGAATCTAGATCCACTAAAGTTTGGCCTTCTATTCGAAAGATTTTTGGTTGAAGGCAGAAAGTCAATGCCAGATATTGATCTTGACTTTGACGATAGGCATAGGGATGAAGTAATTAATTACGCTAGAAATAAATATGGGAATGACCGAGTAGCACATATATGTACATTCAATAAAACTGGAGCACGCCAATCAATTAGAGACGCTGCTAGAGCATTAGCATATGATTTTGCTGGTGGAGATAAGGTTGCAAAACTTGTACCAGCTCCAGTTTTGGGAATATCAAAAACTCTTTCAGAGTGTATGCAGGTGCAAGAATTTTCTGATTTATACAAAAAAGACGACGACGCAAAGCAGATAATTAATACCGCTTTTGGTCTCGAGGGTCTCATTAGACAAACTGGTATGCATGCAGCTGGTGTTGTTATATCTAGAGGTCCACTAACAGATTATTTACCGATCATGCAGAAGGGTGTAGACAACCCTGTTATTACTCAGTGGGATATGGGAAGAGTAGAACAGTGTGGTTTGTTAAAAATTGACTTTCTTGGTTTAAGAAATCTTGGTGTTATTGATTACTGTATAAAGCTTGTGGAAAAAACAAGAGGCGTTTATATAGATGTTGATCAGATACCTTTAAATGATTATAAAACATTTAGTGAACTCTGCAAGGGTAATGCAATTGGCGTGTTTCAGTTAGAGTCCAGCGGAATGCGTGAACTTATGGTCCAAATGCAGCCGCAAACAGTAGAAGATATTATGGCATTGATTTCATTATACAGACCTGGCCCTATGGGTTCTGGTATGGATAAGCTATACATATCAAGAAAGCATGCGCGCACTAGCATTGAATACGACCATCCAAATCTAGAAAAAGTATTAGGTCCATCACTTGGCATTATGCTATATCAAGAGGACGTACTTGGTGTTGCCAGAGAACTTGCTGGCTTTAGTTCTGCGGAAGCTGATGACCTACGTAAGGTGATCGGCAAAAAGCTCATGGACAAAATTGCTCTCTTTAGGGATAAGTTTGTCAAAGGCTGTATTGCAAAGTCAAACATTTCTGAAGAAAAAGCAAATAAAATTTATTCAGATATTGAATACTTTGGTGGTTATGGTTTTAACAGAGCCCATGCAGCTAGTTATGCCATGATCTCATATATCACAGCCTACTTAAAAATGAATTTTACTGCAGAATATATGGCAGCGTTGCTGTCTTCTGTAACTGGTAATAAAGATAAGCTTGCGCTTTATCTTTCTGATTGTAGAAAGCTAGGGCTAACTGTTCTTAGTCCATCTATTAATAAATCAGTAGAAGACTTTGCCGTCATAGATGAGAAAACAATAATATTTGGCCTGTCTGCTATAAACGGTATAGGTTACGCTGTTTCTGAAGCAATTCTTTCTGCAAGAGATTATAATAAACCGTATGTCTCCATGCATGACTTTTTCCGCAGAACAAACCCTGCAGTGCTAAAAAAATCTACAATAGAACACTTGGCAAATGCTGGTGCGCTAGATGAATTAATACACAAAACAATTGATCAGGATTTTGGTAGACAAACCGAATTAAGAATCTTAGAAAAAGAAAAAGAAGAACTTGGCATATACGTATCAAAGAATCCAGTAGATGGAGTTTGGGACTTATTAAGCAAGCAGGTTAACCACGAAATAGTTGATTTAGCAGACCTTCCTGCTGGTTCACGAGTTACTTTAGGCGGAATTATCTCCGGAGCAAAAAAGATTATAACTAAAAAAGGCGCGAAGATGTTTAAATTTAATCTTCAAGACATATCTTCTGATATAGAAATAATAGTTTTTCCTCGTGAAGCAAAGAATTATGAAGATGATTTTTTCCAAAACGGTGAAGTGTTAACTGTAACTGGGTCTATTGCTAAAGAGGGAGAAGATGAAAATATTATTTCAAAAATACTTTTAAACTCATGCGAAAAGCTAGATCTATCTAATTTTTCTGGAGGCACACCGATTTATTTAAATATTGATTCACAGATTGATCAAAAAACTTTAAATAAATTGTATGATATAATTAAGTCAAAAGACGGTGGGTCTTACGTATTTCTTTCCTATAAGGATAGAAGTAAGATAATTACCTTTAAGTTTAATAAAAAAACATCTATAATTGTAAAAGAAAAATTAGAAAAAGTTTTAATGGAGCAGTGATGACAACTGGAAATTTCTACAAGAATCCTTCAACAAAAGACTGCTGGGTCTTTTGCTCATCGTGTAACCGATGCCAAGATAAGGGCAGATATACTAAGTGTAATAAATGTAGTGGACGATATGATCCAAATGGATCGATAGATCCACACCCAGAAGATTACTGTGATTGCAAAAATGGAGTGTTACGCTGGAGAACCCAACAGGGTAAGCTTATTATGACTAGATTTAAGTCTAATCCTTTTGCTGGCAAGGTTAAGTATTTAAAGCAAAGTGAAGATGAGAGAGACTGGGATTCGTACGTAAAAGATATGAGAGAAAAAATGAACGACCCAAATTGGAACCCCATAACAATAGTAGATGAGGACTAGTATGTCTCAAGCGGAAATAGGCAGAATGGCCGTCAATAATACTGTTTTGATAGAGTACCAAACAGATAGCGGTAAAAGTAATTTTTTTATTCAATCTGGCATAGCTGGTTTTTATGCTAGTGAGCTTGAGTTGCGTGATCTATTTGGTTTGTTGAGCTACTATTATAATTTAGATACTGTAAATAATACAGTAATTAGCGTAAACTAGGAGACAAATGAACTGGCCAAGACTTGAAGACGATTTCATGGAGTATGGCAATACTGGGTGGACTGCTCTAGGTGAAGGTAAATATAAAAATATCCATACTGGTTATATTATGGATGAAAACGGAACAATATTTGACGAACAAGGAAACATAGTTTCAGAAATAGAAGAAAATTAATAATGATATTAAAAGATATTAAAGAAGTTGACGACTTCCAAAGGATTACTTTATCTGAGTTTAGCTATTCAAGAATAGACACATATGAAATGTGTCCTTCAAAGTATTTTTACTCATACATCAAAAGAGAGCCAAGAATGTTTTCGGCTCCTGCTGTTCTTCGGAAATATTGTCCATGGAGTTTTGGAAGACCACGTATCGTCTACTGATCTTTTAGACTTAGAAAAAATGAAGTCTTCTTTTGTAGAGCATAAGAATATTCTAGATCCAAAGTCAGAAATAACTCAAGAGCTACATGAAGCTGGTCTTCAAATTTTAGAAGACTTTTACGACATATATGATGGAAGAACCTTTGATGTTTATGATAAAGAAATGGGTTTTAACTTTGTTCTAGGCAACTACTTAATAATAGGTTATATAGACAGAGTAGATGTAGTCGGTAATACAGTTGAGATAGTTGATTATAAAACTGGAAAACGTGAAGTAGCACAAAAAGATGTGCACAATAATTTACAGCTTGGAATCTACGCACTAGCTGCTTCAATAGCTTTCCCTGATAAAGATATCAAAGCGTCTCTGCACTACTTAAGATCTGGAAGAATTAAAAGTCACGAGTATTCTAAAGATGATTTAGAAAATGTAAAGCAAATGCTTATCGAAAAGATTAATTTAATTATGAATGATTTTAATTTTACTCCCACAAAAAATGAAAGAGTATGCTACTTCTGCGATCACGCTAAGTCAGGCGCTTGTGCTACAGGGGTAGCTAGATTAAAAAGATCTAAACAGGGGTAGTAAAAAGCCCCTGGTTACCCAGGGGCCATATCCAATATATATATTATATCTAATTAGAACTGAGCTACTGGATTATCCAGGCCAGAAGCAACGATATCAAAGTCGTCAGAATCAACAACTACCTTGATTGCGTCTTCATGGGCAAAGCCAAGAGTAGTCAAGTCGTCAATAACTGACTCGTTGATGCTCTGACGCATGCTGTTGAAAATGCTAGTTGCGGTTGTCATACTTTTCTCCTTAAGTTTGAATTTATATTTGTTTTTTTATAAAATATAAAGTATAATGTATTAACTTGACATACAAAGGATACCAGATTTATGATGGCAGGCGCAAATCCAAAAGATTTTTTTTTGCAAAGGTCCGCAAAAAAAACTCCAAACTTCACGAAAAAAGCAAGCACTACTCTATCATCTAAAGAATCTTCTACGCAAAAAAAAGGCAATGCTTACAGGCATACTAAGTCTGGTTACAGAGAAGATTTAGACATGAATATGAGGTCAAATTGGGAAGCCAACTTTGCCAGGATCTTAAATCGGTTATTCAATCAAGTTTGAGTTTGAGCCAAAAGTTTTTACTTTTCCAATCAAAAGAGGAACTAAAGGTTACACTCCAGATTTTTATCTAACCAAAACAAAAGAGTGGCTTGAAATAAAAGGCTACTTAGATGACAAAAGTAAAATAAAATTAAAAAGATTCAAGAAGTATTACCCGCTTGAATTTGAAAAATTAACTTTTATTATCAGCAAGTACTCAGCAGACGCTATTAGATTTGCTATTGAGTTAGAGATACCAAGGGTAATTTTTTATGAAGATATACGTAGCGAATACGCTGCAAGAATTTTAAATTGGGAAGGTAAGTAATGGCTTCTTATAAAGAGCAATATTACAATCTAGAAGAAGACGAAATGCAGGCTCTGATTGCAGAAGCTAAGACTGGGTCAGAAAAAGCGCAAGAAGAACTGCTCAAAGTTTTTAATAATTTCTTAA
>Ga0315909_10004610_pt1 | contig 16169 bp, 18 predicted proteins | sample LakEriMetagenome_11_FD_203527 | JGI IMG/M metagenome (GOLD analysis project Ga0315909, IMG submission 203527) | Freshwater fungal communities from buoy surface, Lake Erie, Ohio, United States - Buoy 2 MA125 | ecosystem: Environmental > Aquatic > Freshwater > Lake | place: USA: Lake Erie, Ohio...
TCGCGCGCATCGATCGCGAGCCGCAGCTTATCGAGATCCTCCAGTTCCATTTCCTCCGCCACGGCGCTGAGCATGCTCTTCCGGACACGCTGCGGCAAGGGCAAATCCGTGTATTTTCCTCACGCGATGTGCACCACGTTTTTTGCATTGCGGTGGCACTGGCGCTGGTCCTAGACTGCGGGCGACATGAGTATCGCCGCATTATTTTCCGGACAAGGCGCCCAAAAAGTGGGCATGGGCAAGGACTTCTACGAATCATCCGCCACCGCGCGCGCGATGATGGATGAGGCCGATCAAGTGCTGGGCTATTCCCTAACAAAAATCATGTTCGAAGGTCCTGAGGAAGAACTGACCCGCACCTCACGCTGCCAACCCGCACTGTATCTGCATGGACTGGTGGCGATGGCCTTGTTCGCCGAGCGTGTCGCCGGATTCCGCATCGATGCCGCGGCCGGTCTTTCGCTCGGAGAATTCACCGCCCACTCGGCGGCGGGGACCTTTTCCTTTGCCGATGGGCTGCGCTTGGTGGCGAAACGCGGAGCGTTGATGGAAGAGGCCTGCCAGAACACTCAGGGCTCGATGGCGGCTTTGCTCGGTGGCGAGGAAGAACAAATCCGCGCCCTCGCGGCGGACTGCGATGTGGATGTTGCGAACTTTAACGCTCCGGGACAAATCGTGCTTTCCGGTTCCGTGGCAGGCATTGCGGCGGCAGTGGAAAAAGCCAAAGAGTTCGGCGTGCGCCGCGCGATTCCCCTCAACGTCGCCGGTGCCTATCACTCGCGTTTGATGCAGTCCGCGCAGGATGCCCTGGCCATCGCGCTGAAAGATGTGCCCATGCAGGCCCCGCGCGTGCCGGTGGTGTGCAACTTCGGCGCCTGTGTCGTCAGCGAGTCGGACCAAATCCGCGGCATGCTGGAGAAACAAGTGACCGGATCCGTGCGCTGGACGGAGTCCATCCAACAACTGCGCGCCATGGGTTATCAAAAATTCATCGAATTCGGCCCCGGAAAAGTCATCGCTGGCTTGGTGGCGAAAATCGACAAAGAAGCGCAAATCACCAGCATCGAAGACCTTGCCGGGCTGGAGGCGGCGGTGGAAAATTGGGGCTAAATCGACACAAATGAGAAATTTTCACTTTTTTCTCATTTTCTTATTGCCAAACGCGGAGATTGTACCTAGTTTCCGCGCGCCCGAGTGAACGGGGAGCGGTAGCTCAGTTGGTTAGAGCGCCAGCCTGTCACGTTGGAGGCCGCGGGTTCAAGTCCCGTCCGCTCCGCCACTCACTCAGGCTTTCAGATTATTTGTTTTTGTTTTTCAATGTTTTTGCAATCGGCTTCCTGGCAACAGGAAGCCGTTTTGTTTAGGGAGAAGAGACTTGAAATCCCTATCTTCCGCATCGCAGTGGAGAAAAGTCTCCTTGGTGCCAAGAGAAACCACCCAGGAGTGAACGACTCCGGCTCCTCACGCCTGCCGCTCGATGAGGGCGGTGCTTCGCAATGTGGCGGCAAGATCGCGCAGGATGCGTTGTTTTTGTTGGCGGATTAGCAGCTCGCGGATTTCCCCGGCTTTTTCTTCCAACGGGAGTTGCACGGCGGTCTTGACCTCGATCGGATAGACGAGGTGCAGGGCGTTATCGTGGCTGATGATGGGGCTGATTTCTTTTTCCCGCAGCGAAAACAAAATCGCTTCAAAGGGGTGCAGTGCGCGCTCCAGGGTGATCCAGTCGAGATCGATTTCCTTGTTGTGCTTTTGCGTGTGTTCCTGAGCGAGTGCGGCGAAGTCCGCACCCTCAAGGACCTGCTGGCGCAGGGCGAGCAGATGGGAGTATTCGATCCACGGTTGCGCATGATCCGCGAAACGCAGCAGGTGTAGGGCTTGCACGGCGGGAGGCGTAAAATAGTCGTGCAGGTGGCTGTGATAGTAGTCGGCGATGTCGGCATCGCTGGGCTCGGCGATGTCTGCGAAGAGCTGGTTGGTAAAATGCTCCATGCGCAGCGAGGCGGTGGTTTCCTGATGGATTTGGGCGTGGTGTTTTTCGATGAGTTCCCACGAGGCACCGTTTTCGCGCCACTGCCGCAGGGCCTTTTCCATGGCGGGTTTCACGAGTGTTTCATCGAGCTTGGGAAAGCGTTTTTCCGCTTCCTGGGCGAGCAGGATGCCATCGATGACTTCTTCCTCGGCTTGGGCGAGAAATTCGTCATCGCGCTCGCAGCAGGAGACCTCGGTGAGCATTTCCGCCGTCGTCTTGATGCGCTGGAAGGCATCTTCGATCAAGGATGGGTCGATGGGTTCTTGATTGATGACTAGCATGACGGGAGATTATTTTTCTTCCAGTTCCACGGGCGCGGGCAGCAAGGGCGCCATGGCACCGTAGTAGGCTTGATCGCGGGCTTCGAGGAGGGCGGAGTATTGCGCTAATTGAGCGGGTGAGAGCAGGGTGCGCAGGGCTTCGATTTTTTGCGTGCTGCTCTGTTTGCGCGCCTGTACGAGTGCCTGCATGGTGGCGGCGGGATCGCTGGACTGCGAGAGGGCTGCCTGGGCGGTGGCGGCCATGCTCATGGCATCGCCCACCGAGCCGAAGCCCATGGCATCGAAGGTTTCGGCATAGAGCCCGGTTTTATCGAGAAAGGCGTTTTGGGTGGTGGTGGCGTTTTGTTGCAGCGCCTGAAGCACGGTGTTTTGTTGTTCGGGGCTGAGGTCGATTTTATCGAGCACATCGGCGTATTCCTTTTGCGCGGAGGCGAGGGTGCGGTTCTGCGTTTGCTGCTGGCGGTAGGCGTTGAGCTTGGTAATTTGCTCGCTGCTGAGAACCTGCGCCAGCGAATCGTTGAAGCGTTTTTCGATGACCTCGGCTTCTTCCAGCATGCGGCGGGGATCGATGCCCTTGCCGGGGGCGTAGATATTGAGCGCATCGCGTTTCTGTTGATACAGCAACTGCATCGTTTGTTGCTGTTCGGTGGTGAGGCCTAACAATTCGGCGAGGCGCTGGACGTAGCCTTGGTCTTTCAGAGCGAGGCTGTTGCGGGCGGTGTCGGCGAGCTGGGCGCGGGCCTGGATGAGTTCCGGGGGAAGCGGGATGCCTTCTTCCGTGTGGGTGGTGGGGTCAAAGCTGCCTTTGGCCGCTGTGGGGCGATCGCGCCCCGAGGCGGATGAGGGGATGTTCGTCGGGGTCTTGGCTCCGGCGCTGTTGGCATTTTCCCCTGCGGGCGAGGATGGTGTGGGCTTTACGAACCATGCCAGAAGGAATCCGAATACGGCACAGAGCGAGGGGATGACGGCGGGGTGCTTCATGGCTGGTGTTCGTTAGGTAAAACCACTGAGACGCTGATGCCTCTGCAATCGTCGATTTTTTTTCTGACTCCTGATTGGTTTGGCGCTTGGACCCTACTTCGCTAAAGCGACGAAGGGCATGAAGCGCCGCCACGGTTAGTGCGTTCCTTGCGATTCACCGGAGGCATTGCCGAGGGCGGCGAGCTCGGGTGGCAGGAATTTCTTGAAGCGGTTTTTGTCGATGGCTTTCATGTAGGCCTCCTGCGGGGAAATGATGCCCTCGCGCAGTTTCTGCCAGATCGACTCGTCCATGAACTGCATGCCTTCGCCCTTGCCGCCGGTGATGACGTCGTTGAGCTTTTGCGTGGCTCCTTCGCGGATGATGGCGGCCACGGCGGGGGTGGCGAACATGATTTCGTGCACGGCGGTGCGGCCTGGTTTATCGCAGCGGCGGCAGAGTAGCTGGGCCAGCACGCCGCGCAGGGAGGCGGCGAGCATGGTGCGGACTTGCGACTGCTGATCGGCGGGGAATACGTCGATGATCCGGTCCACGGTTTTGCGCGCGTTGTTGGTGTGCAGGGTGCCGAAGACGAGCAGTCCCGTTTCCGCAGCGGTGAGAGCGAGCGAGATGGTTTCGAGGTCGCGCATCTCGCCGACGAGCACGATGTCGGCATCCTCGCGCAGTGCGGCGCGGAGACCATCGGCGAAAGATGGCGTCTGGATCGGCACCTCGCGCTGGGTGAGGATGGAACGCTTGTTGCGGTGCACGAACTCGATGGGTTCCTCGACGGTGATGATGTGGCGGGAGTAGTTCGTATTGATGTAATCGAGCAGCGCCGCGAGAGTCGTGGATTTTCCTGAACCGGTGGGGCCGGTGACCAGCACCAGGCCCGAGCGCATGTGGCCGAATTCCTTGACCACCGCAGGGACGCCGAGGGATTCCAACGACATGATTTCCGTGGGGATGAGACGGAACACGGCGGCGAGGCCGTTCTTTTGTTTGAGGTAATTGCAACGGAAACGCGAGGCCTCGTCCATGGCGTAGGCGAAGTCGAGGTCGCCGGATTTCAGGTATTTTTCAAACGCCTTGGGATCGCAAATTTCCGCAAGAAGCGAGCGGAAGTCATCGCCAGAGAGGATCGGTTGATCGGGGATGGGCGAGATGCCGCCGTGAACGCGGATTTTCGGCGGCTGTCCTTCCGAAAGGTGAAGGTCCGAGCCTTTGGATTCGACGAGGTATTGGAAGTAGGCATCGATGCGGGCCATAGGAGAGAGGTGTGGGAAGTGAAAATTCTGTTAGGATTGGAAAAACGCGCGCATTTGGATTTTGTCTTCGGCGCGGTAGAGGCATTCTTCCGGGGTGATGACGCCCTGGATGTAGAGGCGGCGCAGGGATTCATCCATGGTGATCATGCCGACATTTTTACCGGTCTGCATGACGCCGGGCAGCATGAAGGTTTTTCCTTCGCGGATGCAGTTCGCGACGGCGGGTGTGTTTACCAATAATTCGAGCGCGAGCACACGGCCTGAGCCATCGGCCTTGGGCACCAACTGTTGCGAAAGGATGCCGCGCAGGGATTCCGAGACCATGATGCGGATTTGATCGCGCTGGTCCGTGGGGAACACGTCGAGAATCCGGTCCAGGGTACGCGGGGCATTGCCGGTGTGGAGTGTGCCGAGCACCAAGTGGCCCGTTTCCGCGGCGGTGAGGGCGAGCTGGATGGTTTCGAGGTCGCGCATTTCTCCCACCATGATCACATCGGGGTCTTCCCGCAGGGCGCCGCGCAGGGCCTTGGCAAAGGACTCGGTGTGCGAGTGGACTTCGCGTTGATTGACATGGCATTGCTTGGAATCGAAGACGTATTCGATGGGGTCCTCCAGAGTGAGAATGTGGTCTTCACGATCGCCATTGATGAAGTCCACGAGGGCGGCGAGAGTGGTGGATTTTCCGGAGCCCACCGAGCCGGTGACCAGCACGAGTCCGTTGTGGTAGCGGGTGAGGGGGAGGATGTGATCGATGGGCAGGCCGATGTCCTTGATCGAGCGGATTTGTGTGCTGATGATGCGGAAGACCATGTCCAGTCCGAGGCGCTGGCGCACGACCGATGCGCGGAAACGGCCTTCGCCGTTGTCGTAGGCGAAATCGACGTCGCCCTTTTCTTCGAGACGTTTCCATTCCTTATCGCCGAGGAAAGACTGGGCGAGTTTGAGAGTCTCTTCCTCCGTGAGTGGCTCGTGGTCCTCCCAGATGGGTTGCAGTTGTCCGTTGCGGCGCCAGGCGGGAGGGAAGGCGGTGGCGAGGTGCACATCGGAGGCGCCGTATTCCTGGCCGAGGCGAAGGTATTGATCGACGTGATCGAGGACGGTGTGAGACATGAGGATTTTTTTAGAGAATAGTTAGAGGAAAGCAATCAGAGAAATGGCGGAAATGCGGTTAGCGTGGACGTGGTGTGCCACGTGGGAGAATGCGTTTTTGTGCTTCGTTCCAGAGCCAGGTTTTGATGGCGGGCTTGGCGAGGGTGATGGCGGTGGTGAGGGCGAGGCCGATGAGCCCCTTGCGCGGGCGGGGCGCTGCGGCGGGAGCGGGCGATTTTTTGCGGAAAAATGAGCTGACCAGCAAGCCGAAAGCCGTGGAGCCAGCGAACCAAAGCGTGCGGTTGTTGCGAATGTTTTCATTCAGGCGCGCAGGCAGATCCATGCGATGACGCAGCGTTTGCAGATGGCCTGCGAGGGCTTGACGCGCGGCATCGTTGCGCTGGATCAGTGCGGCGAGGGCGGCGTTTTGAGGCTTTGCATCCATAGTTTGTCTTTATGAAATTCTTCGCGGGTGAGGGGAAATACGGGAGGACCGGGGCGCTTGAGTCGCGCGGCAAAAATCCCGGCGAGGACGGCGTGGACCAAAGCGAACAGCAGCGCGCAGCACCACCAGGACCACTGGGTGAAGTGGTGCAGCACACCGATGAGTCCGGCGAGCAGACAGAGCCACCCGAGCACCGCGGTGCAGGTCAGCAGAATGACGTCACGGGTTTTTTGCGCGGCGAGCTGGGCGGCGTCCTGGGATTCCAGGCGAATCAGTTCGATGCGCGAGGCCGCAAATTCCGCGATGGCGGATTGCCAATCATGCACGGCAGCGGGGTGATCCGCGGCCGGTTCTGGAGATGCCTCACTCATGAAAAGTGGCGGATTAGCGGCGAGCGATCAGTCCGATGAGGAAACCGATGCCGAGGGCGCCGAGCACGCACTTGGTGGGATGCTCGCGGATGTAATCTTCCGCCGAGGTATGAACTTCACGGGCGCGTGCGCGGGTGTCCGTCCATTGCTCCTGGGCGACTTCGCGGAAATGAGCGGCTTTTTCCGTGGCACTGGTTTTCAGAGCGATGGCCTTTTCCGTGGCCAGCGCGCGTGCTTCGCGTGCTTTTTCGGTAGCTTGATCGCGCAAGTGGGTGGCGCTTTCAAAGGCTTTGTCCTTCAGCGCGCCCGCCTGGCCGGCGAGGTCTTTGATTTTTTCTTCGGCAGCGACGCGGAGATCGTGGGCCGCTTGGGAAACGGAGGGGGCAGGGGCGAATCCTGACTGAGGATCAAGGCTGCCGACGTTGGTAGGATAGGGGTCATTCATGATCGTACGGGTGAAATGTTGATATATTTTGACAACGCAAAAACTGCCATGGATCACGAGGAAACGCAAGACACACTTTTGCGCAGGAGGGAAAATCGCTCGGTGGGGCAGGGCGATTCCTGGCCGGGCAGGCGATTTTTCTGGACGATGGGGGGTGTATCGCCTTTTACTGACGTTCTGAAATCATGAAACTTTTGACCATTTTGCTCGGACTCACCCACTGCGCTTCGGCGGCGATTCATCACTTGTATATCGGCACGCGCACGGATCGCGAGAGCAAGGGCATATATTTGGCGGAGTTTGATGACAGCACGGGAGCGCTGAGCCAGCTGCGCTTGGCGGCGACTTACAAAGATCCCGGCTTCCTCTGCCTGCATCCGCAGAAAAAATTGCTCTATTCCATCGGCGCGCGCGCGGACGGCACGGGCACGCTCGCGACCTTTTCCATCGAGAAAAACCAGATGCTGACCTTCGTAGGCGATGTGCCCTCGGGCGGCAAGGGGCCCTGCCACCTGGCGATCGATCCAAGCGCGCGCATGATCGCGGTGGCGAATTATGCCAGCGGCAGCACGGCCAGTTTTTTGTTAGACAAAAAGGGCATCCCTTCCGAGGCGGTGACCCTTCTCCAGCATGAGGGAAAAAGCGTGCATCCGCAGCGTCAGACCGGGCCGCATGCGCACGGGGTGTATTTTTCCGGCGGGAGTTTGTTCGTGCCGGATCTGGGATTGGACCAGACATTGATCTATCGCTTCGATCCGGCGACGGCGGTGATTTCCCCCGCCCAGCCGCCCTTCTTCCCCTCTATTGCCGGCGATGGTCCGCGGCACCTTGCGATTCACCCGCAACAACCCTGGCTCTATGTGGTCAATGAGCTGACGAATACGGTGACGCATTTCCAACGCGAGGGGCAAACGTATACCGCGCAGAAATCCATCACCACGCTGCCCGCGGATTTCACGGGCATGAATACCACGGCCGAGATCGAGATCCATCCGAACGGGCGGTTTTTGTATGCGTCGAATCGCGGCCATCAGTCGATCGCGGCCTATGCCATCGATCAGAAAACGGGAGCCCTCAGCGAGCTGGGCGCCTTGGTCGCGGAGGTGAAAACGCCCCGCCATTTTGCCATCGCGCCGGGAGGGGCCTTTTTGCTCGTGGCTGGGCAGGATTCCGACAACGTGCAGGTGCTATCGATCGATCCGCAGTCCGGCAAACTCGGCAAGACCGAGCACACGCTCGCGGTTCCCTCGCCGATTTGTTTGCTCTTCGCCCAGCCGTAAGGGGAGTGGCAGGAATTTTTTTCGTCCACAAATCAAGGATAGACAAGGGATTGCGGCTCAAACACTCGTTCCATCGCAAATCCTCTTTGATTTTTCTTCCGCAATTCTTCATACTCACCGCCCCATGGCTACCAAACCTGCACTCGGAAAAGGACTCGGCGCGCTGATCAAAAAACAAGCGAGCACGAACTCGATTCCCGAGGCGACGATTTCGCCGGATGAACGCAAGCTCGTGCGCGATGTGGCTCACGCGCAAGTGGTGCCCAGCCCGCTGCAGCCGCGCAAGCATTTCGTCGAGGCGCCGCTTGATGAGTTGATGGAATCGATCCGCCAGCACGGCATCATCCAGCCCTTGATCGTGCGGCGTGTCGGCGAAACTCTGGAGCTCATCGCCGGTGAGCGTCGCTGGCGCGCCTCTGGCAAGCTCGGGCTCGCCACCGTGCCGGTCATCGAGCGCGAGGCCTCCGACCGCGATGTGCTGGAAATGGCACTCATCGAGAACCTGCAACGCCAGGACCTCAATCCGATGGAGGAAGCCGCCGGCTACGTGCGCCTTGCGAAAGAATACGCACTGAAGCAGGAGGAAATCGCCACGCGCGTCGGCAAGTCCCGCGCCAGTGTCGCCAACGCCATGCGTTTGTTAGACTTGCACGAAGACGTGCAACTGCAAGTCGCCCAGGGCCGCGTCAGCGTCGGCCATGCGAAGGCACTGCTCTCGCTGAAAGACCAGTCCTCGCAATTGTTAGCCGCCGATCAAGTGCTGCGCAAATCGCTCACCGTGCGCGCCACCGAAAAGCTCGTGCAGGAATTTCTCAATCCACCCGCCAGCAAGGGAAAACACAACGGCTCTCCCGCCACGGCGCGCGACCTCGAACCGCACCTGCGCGATCTGGAAAACCGCCTGCGCACTCTGTTCTCCACCCAGGTCTCCATCTCCCACGCGCCAAAAAAAGGTCGCATCGAAATCGAATACTACGGCAACGACGATCTCCAGCGCATCCTCGAGTTGTTAGGCGTGGATGAATGAACTTTTTTCCGCCATGAAACTGCTGCCCTGTTTGCTCTTTTTGCTGGCGCTCTCCTGCCAGAAAAAAACACAGGCCCTGCCGCCTGTGGCGGTTGAGGCGGCACCGCGTGCGGAGCCGGAGTGGAAAAAGCATCCGAGACTGACCTACGAGGTGGTGAAAGAATTTCCGCACGACCCTAACGCATTTTCGCAAGGCTTGCTTCTCTCGCAAGGGCAGTGGGTCGAGAGCACCGGTGGCAATGGCCAGACCAGCCTCCGCCGCGTGGAAAAAGAAACCGGCCGCGTGCTGCTGAAAAAAGATCTCGCAGGAAATTTTTTCGGTGAGGGCGTGGCCGAGCTGAACGGGAAATTGTATCAACTCACCTGGCAAAATCAGCAGGGATTCGTCTATGACGCGAGGACCTTGCAGTGGCAGAAAAATTTCGCCTATCAGGGAGAAGGCTGGGGGCTCACCACCGATGGCAAGGCGCTGATCATGAGCAATGGCAGCGAACGCCTGCGCTTCATCGATCCTAACAACTTCCGCGCGCTACGGGAGATCGTGGTGCGGCGCGATGGCAAGCCGGTGACGCAGCTCAACGAGCTCGAGTTCATCGAAGGAGAAATCTTCGCCAATGTCTGGCACAGCGAGGAAATCCTGCGCATCAATCCTGCGGATGGCACGGTGGTCGGCGTGATCGACCTCACCGGCCTCGACCCCCAATCACCCCAGCGCAACCCGGAACATGTGCTCAACGGCATCGCCTACGATGCGGCGACGGGGGAAATCTTCGTCACCGGCAAGTGCTGGCCGAAGATCTATCAGATCCGGTTGGTGGAGAAGAAGTGAGTGTACTTTCTTCACCGCAGAGCGGTGTCACAATGATGAGCCGCGGGTTTTCAACCCACGGACCCGATTCCCTCGTGTTTTTTGTGCCGCGTAGCGTCACCATAGATTGGGAGGAATGGCCGCAAAGGAACGCAAGGATCGCAAAATTAAGGCTAACAAAATTATCTAACATTTTTTATTCGCCGTGATGGCGAGTCGAGTTTTTCATCACTCTTGATCTTTGTGCTCCTTGCGTTCTTTTGCGGCGAATCAGTTTCTGCACCACATTTCCGAATGACGATTGTTGATATTTGATATTTGATTTTTTCGTAACTCTCATCACCACTTGATCGCAGCAGCAGCCCAGGTGAGGCCGGCGCCGAAGACGACGAGCACGATGTTTTCGCCGCGCTTGAAGGCTCCGCTGCGATTGGCTTCATCGAGCGCGATGGCGACGGCGGCGGCGGAGGTGTTGCCGTAGTTGTGGAGGTTGACGAAGACTTTCTCATTTGGCACGGAAAGTCGATCGGCGATGGCATCGATGATGCGCAGGTTGGCTTGGTGCGGGATCACGCAGGCGATGTCTTCGGCCTGCAATCCAGCGCGTGTGATGACGGTCTCGGCGGCGGCCTTCATGCGGTTGACGGCGTGCTTGAAGACTTCTTTGCCGAGCATGGCGAGGGTGGCGAGGTGTTCGTCGGCGTTTTCCGGTGTGATCGGTTGGGCGGAGCCGCCGCCGGGGATGTTGAGCAAGTGCGTGAGCGAGCCATCGGTGCCGAGGTCCATCGCGAGGATGTGGCCTTCCCCCGGATGGGACTTGCGCAGGACGGCCGCGCCCGCGCCATCGCCGAAAAGGATACAGGTGCCGCGGTCGTTCCAGTTGACGAAGGCGGAAAGTTTTTCCGCGCCGATGATGAGCGCGTTGTGCACGGTGCCGCCGGCGATGAGCTTGCGGGCGATTTCCATGGCGTAGAGAAATCCGGAACAGGCGGCGGAGATATCAAAGGCGATCGCGCGGCGGGCGCCGATGTTTTCCTGCACGTAGCAGGCGGTGGCGGGCGTAAGGGTGTCCGGCGTGATGGTGGCTACGATGATGAGCTCCACATCCTCGGGGGCGAGGTGGGCTTGCTCTAGCGCGCGCAGTCCCGCCTTGGTGGCCATGTGCGAGGTAAATTCGTCATCGGCGGCGATGCGGCGCTCCTTGATGCCGGTGCGGGTGGTGATCCATTCGTCCGAGGTTTCGATGCGTTTCTCGAGTTCGGCATTGGTCAGGATTTTCTCAGGCACATAACTGCCCGTTCCGGCAATCGTCACAGCGGTGTCGCTCATGGGCGACAGCATGGAGGGGAATGCGGCGGATGGGAAGTCTGAAATGTATCCCCGGGGATTTATCGTCTGGGGAATCGTGGGTGGACGAATCCCGTCATCGATGCGAAAAAAATGATTCGCCAAGGCCGGAGGGGCGGGGCATAAGACGGGCGTGACGAAGGCGTTTTTATTGGGCGCGGGATTGGGGACGCGGTTGCGGCCCTTGACTCATCGATTGCCGAAACCGCTGGTGCCGCTCGGGCATCAGGCGTTGGTCAAGCATGCCTGGCAGGCGTGTGTGGCGCTGGGCTGTGATGACTTTGCGGTGAATACGCACCATTTGCCGCAGATGTGGCAGGACCCTTTGTGGGGCTGGGGCTGTGAGGACTGGCAAGCGCTGCCGGAACAGGGTGGCAATGGGGAGTCGGTCGTGCGGGGTCACTGGCAGGGCACTTCGATCCGCTTGTTTCATGAACCGGTGTTGTTGGAGACTGGTGGCGGGTTGCGCAATGTGTGGCAGTGGATGAGGCGGGAGAATGTGCTGGTGCACAATGGCGATATTTTTTCGACGATGCCACTGGCGCGGTTGGTGGAGGCTCATGAATCTTCGGGCTTGCCGGTGACTCTGGCGTTGCGTTCCGAAGGCTCGGCGAAGCACATCGCGTGTGCCGATGGCAGGGTGATCGATATCCGCCATCGGCTCGGGAAAGCCGAGGGCACGCATGTGTTCTCGGGTATCTATTGCATGAATGCGGAGTTGTTTGATTTTTTGCCAGAGGAGACCGTGGTATCGGTGATTCCGGCATTTCTCCGTCTCGCGGAGCTGGGCAAACTCGGCTGCGTGGTGCTGGATGAGGGCGAGTGGTTTGATCTGGGCGAGCGCGAGAGCTACTTGCAGGCTCATCGGGAATTGTTGTTAGGGGATGCGATCCATCCGACGGCGGTGGTGGCGGCGGATGCGGTCGTTGAGCGCAGTTTCATCGGTGCGGGCAGCGTCATCGGCGCGGGGGCCCATATCCGCGACTCGGTGCTGTGGCCCCAGAGCCGTGTGGCGGCGGGCGCTCGATTGGAGAAGTGCATTGTGTATTCAGAACATGTGATCGAGGGGGAGCACTCTCACGCCGATCTCTGAGGGTCATTCCTTGGTCCACAATCGGGTATTGAGATCGAGCTCTTCCACAATCTGCAGAATGCTGATAAATTGCTCGGAAAACCCCTGGAGTTGATGCTGATCGTCCGCAGCGCGATCGGGATCGCATTCGAACCAGTCGTGCCGCTCTGGAATCAAGAGATGCACATGACCGGCGATGAGCGATAGCTGGATCCCGGTGCCCCATGTTTCCCTGAGCTTCAGCAGTCGTTCTTGCATCGAGGGCGTGAGCAGGTAGTTCGCCTCCACGGGGTCGTTGGCGCGGACCTTGAAGGCTTGCTCGAAATCGGGGTGTTCCAGCCGGACCAAGTCGCCGGATATGCCTTGCATTTTCCGCCCCAGCCAGCCGAAGGTCGATTCCGCGAAGTCGGTCTCGATCAGCACGTAGCCGGAGAAATGCTTGTGAAATTCCGCCGTCAGAAAGATGCCGCGAAATACCGTGACCCAGCGGGTTTTCCTGCGCCCTTTGGAATCGGTGGATGTTTCTCGGCGCTCGGCATGCACTTCCGAAAAGACGAGCGGTGTTTTGCCGATGTGACCGGAAAACTGGTCTTGTCCGTTGTAGCGATCGATGCGCGAGCTGATGAGGCCGGTCTGTTCCAGCTCTGTCTCGCTGCGGTAGTGGTGCGGTTGAAACACCATCTGTGGCGCGATGGCGGCCGTGACCCGGGTGTAGAGTTCGTTTTTGATGCCACTGCGGAATATCTCGCGGGAGTTGCTGAGAATGATAAATCGGCAGCCAGCAATCAGCAGAAGTGTGACCACGACTGCGATGATAGACACGACGGGTTCATTCGTGCTACTGAGCGCTACCAGCGCCGCCACACCACCGATGGCGCCGATGATGAGAGACGCCCGATTCGCGGTTCGGCGTTTTTGGTTATAGTCCGCGCGCAGTTTTTCCAGTGCCTGCACGGTGGGCTGAAGCTCTTGCAGGAGTTGGGGAAAATCGGGAACGCGCACGGTGAGTGAGGGATCAGAATTTGACATCGACGGGGTGGCGCTCGGCGACTGCGGCTTCGAAGGAAGGCATGGCCTGGAACTGGAAAAGCGAGGCAATGATCGACGAGGGGAACATGCCGATGCTGTTGTGGTAGTCCATCACCGAGGCATTGTAGGCGCGGCGGGCGGCGGCGATTTGTTCCTCGCACTCACTGAGCTGGCGTTGCAGCAGGAGAAATTGCTCGTTGGCCTTCAGCTCTGGATAGGCCTCCGCACGGGCGATGAGGAGCTGCGTTTGCTGTTGTAGCATTTCCTCTTGTGCCCAGGAGGCTCCGGGGCGAGCGACGTCGGAGCGTGCCGCGGCGACAGCTTGGAACAGCTCGCTCTCGTGCGCGGCATAGCCCTTGACCGTCTCGACCAGATTCGGGATGAGATCGAAGCGCCGTTTCAGCTGCACATCGATGCAGGAAAAGGCATAACGCACCTGGTTGCGGCGATTGACCAGAGAGTTGTACATCATGACCACCACCAGCAACAGAATGACCAGTGGAATCATGAGCAAAAACAAACTCTCCATAACGGCGAGCAGTGGAGCAGAAGCGGGCTCGTTTGACCATTCCAAGATGAAGGGAATTTTCCAATGGCGCGGATGACACAAAAATGAAAGCCGGTGCCGCTGTATATCGTAGATACCAGTTGCGAACCTCGATTTAGGCGATACGGTCTGCAAACCACACCAAGCACCATGAACTCCCGACGCATGTTTCTCAAAAGCCTGGCATCCACTTTGGCCTTGCCCATGCTGGAACCATTGCGCGCCGCCACGGCAGCGGCAGCTCCCGGGTCGCCGCTGCGGTTGGCGTATATTTATTTGCCGAATGGAGTGAATACCAAGTTGTGGTTTCCTTCCGGTTCGGGGAAAAATTACGAACTCTCTTCGTCGCTGGCACCGCTGGCCAACATGCGCGATCATTTTCAAGTGATCAAGGGACTGGCTCTCGACAAAGCGCGGGCGAATGGTGATGGGGCCGGCGATCACGCGCGTGCCAATGCCACCTTCCTCACCGGTTGCCAAGCGCGCAAGACCGCAGGCGCTGACATCCGCATCGGCGTCTCCGCCGATCAAATCGCGGCGCGCCAGATCGGCAACCTCACGCGCCTGCCCTCCCTGGAACTCTCCACGGATGAACCACGGCGCTCCGGGAATTGCGATTCCGGCTACTCCTGCGCCTATCAATACAATCTCGCCTGGCGTTCGGATACCACCCCGGCACCGCCGATTCGCGACCCGCGCATGGTCTTTGAGGCACTCTTCGGATCGAAGGATGAAAAAGGCAATGCCGAGCGTCAGCTTCGCAAAAAGTCGGTGCTCGATTTCGTGATGGATGACGCCAAGCGTCTGCAATCGCGCGCCACGGGTGCGGATAAAAACAAACTCGATGAGTATTTCACCTCCGTGCGCGAGATCGAACAACGCATCGAGCGCGCCGAAAAACACCGCAAAGAGCGCCCGGAGATTGATGTGCCGAATGGCGTGCCTTCCTCCTATCGTGAACACATCCGCGCGATGTATGACTTGATGCTGGTCGCCTTCCAAACCGACAGCACCCGCGTTGCGTCGTTTTTGTTAGCCCACGATGGCTCGAACCGCACGTTCCCGGAGATCGGCGTGAACGAATCGCACCACGGCATTTCCCACCACCAGCGCGATGATAGAAAATTGGCGCTGATCGCGAAAATCGATGAATACTATGCCGCGGAGTTCGCAAGGTTCCTCACGAATTTGAAAAACGTCAAAGAAGGTGATGGCAATTTGTTAGATCACTCGATGATCGTCTACGGCGGCGGCATCTGCGATGGCGACCGGCACAATCACGATCAATTGCCCATCATCTTGGCAGGTCACGGCAATGGCACCCTGCAAGCGGGGCGCTTGCTCGAAGCACGCGGAGACACACCTCTCACCAACCTGCATCTGTCGCTGCTCGATCGCATGGGCGTGCAAGCCGAACGCATCGGCGACTCCACCGGCAAGCTGGACGTGTGATGCTACTTTGCTGGTGGCTAGCGCCGCCACTGCAAGAGATAACTCGTCACCGCCTGCAGTTGCTCCGGCGTCCACGTTTCATGACCGGGCATATCGGTGCCGGGTATCCCATAGCGCACGACGCGGGCAATGCTCACCGCCTCACTTTCCCCCTCGCGTTTCGCCGACCACATCCACGGACCCTGAGATATCTTGGCGGGAGCTTTTGTCAAAGAAGCGGCGAGCGGGCCATCACCGCGCCCTTCTTCTCCATGGCATGCCACGCAGTGCTTGGCAAAAAGTTGTTTGCCCAGGTCCACATCCCCCGGCGCGAGGCTCTGTGGTTGCCACGATTGGCTCAGCGTTTGCACGGCTGTGATGTCATCACCGATGTCGCGCGAGAGATACGCCATCAAATCCTCACCCCGACCATCGTCAAACAAATGCGCATACGAGGGCATCACACTATCGGGTACCAAATCACGCGGCGCGAGAAAATGCAGACGCAGCCACGCAGCGGATCGACGTCCCGCGACATGCGTGAGATCAGGCCCCTGACGGCGATTGCCGATCAAGACGGGACGCTGTTGCAGGGCATCGCTTGGCTTTTTCGCCTCGCCCCACAGTGATTCATCCCCGCTCTCGGGACGGATATACTGCGAATGACAATGAATGCAGCCCTCGGCCACATAGACTTGTCGCCCGCGTTCCACGGCTGAGGTGGTTGATGCTGGCGTTGAAC
>Ga0315909_10004611_pt1 | contig 16167 bp, 12 predicted proteins | sample LakEriMetagenome_11_FD_203527 | JGI IMG/M metagenome (GOLD analysis project Ga0315909, IMG submission 203527) | Freshwater fungal communities from buoy surface, Lake Erie, Ohio, United States - Buoy 2 MA125 | ecosystem: Environmental > Aquatic > Freshwater > Lake | place: USA: Lake Erie, Ohio...
CTGCGCAGCGTGGCCTCGGCCAGCAAACGGTTTTCGTCGATACCTGGCCCGTCGAAGGCCACGATATGGTTGTAGCCCACGCGAAACCACAAGCCCCAGTTCTGCTCCATGGCCGGCACGGCGCTGATCCAGAACGAAGGCAAGCGCCTCGCCAGCAGGTCAAGGTGCACACCCCATGTGCCATCGACCGCGTTGGCATATTCGCGATCGCGGGTGCGCGAAGCGAGAAACATCAGGCGGGTGTGTTCGCTGGTTTTGACGAAGACATTGAGCTCTGGCCAGAACTCACGATTGCTTGACTCGGCCAGCGCAGGCGCACCGCTTAGCATCAACGCGCCGAAACAGGCCGCCAGGCCTGCCACCTTGCATCGCAGGATCAGCCCAAGCACTCGCACGCGGCCGATCCAGGCCGGATGGCTGATGCGCATGGCCCAGCTGCTTGCGAAGGGTCTGCCCGAGACGAGCCTTGAACGTGTCATGGCGGGTTTGATGCGGAGATGCGGCGCACCAACACGCCATAGAACGTGGTGAGCAGTGTCGCAATCAACAGATAAAGAAGAATGGCGGCGGCTGCACCGGGCTCGTCGGGTGCGTTGAGCCCAACGATGGCCAGCGCCACGCCAGGGTGTCGCATGGCAGATGCCATGGCCAGGGCCGAGCGCTCATCGGCATGCGGGCCGCCCAGCAGATGCCCCACGGCCATTGCCGCTGCCACCACTGCGGCGATGACCCATGCAGCGCCGCTGGAGGCCAGCGCCATCATATTCGGCCAGACCTTCATCAACACCGGGATGAGGCCGAGCATGAGCAGTGCGGTGCCCAGGCCCGAACACCACGGGCCCAGCCGGTTGGCCAGGCCGGGAGCAAGGTGACTGAACAGCAACCCAAGCAACAGGGGCAGCAGGATGCTGGTTGCGATCAGGCGCGCGACCTCAAACAGCCCGATATGGGCCTCTCGGCTGAAGATCTGGCCAAGCAGCGCCACAGCCGCCGGGATGGTCAGGCAAGACACCAGCGACACGGCCACCAGCAGACCGAAGATGTATCGCTGGTCGCCGCCTGCCTTGAGCTGTTTGCCAGGCAGGATCGGGGGGATGGGCGACACCGCCATGGCCAGCAGGGCTAGCCGAATGGATGGGCTGAGATCGACCAACAGTGCCACGCCGACTGCCAGGGCCGGCACAAACAGATGCATGGCCACGAGGGCTCGCGTGAGTCGATAGGGCGGTTGCCATGCCGTGCGAAAGAGTGAGGTGGCATCGGCGAACGAAGCGCGCATACCCAGCGCCACGACCAGCAGCGCAATGCTGACAGACAGTGCCCCCTTGATGATGACGGTGAGGTCGACCATCGGCCAGGACCGTTCAGACCACCAGCAGACTGAGGAATGCCAAGACGCCCAGAGCGGCGACCAGACCGGCAACGATCAGCACGAGATTCCATTGCACCGCGAGCCCCTGCGCGCGCAGGGCATCGACCCGCCTCTTGTGCTGTACCACCGCCAAAGCGAGCGCCACGGTGCCGATGCCGATCATGGACATACCCATCGTATCCGATGCCCATGTGACGCCGAATCGACCGACGACACGACCGCCACGTTGCTCCTGCAGGTATTCAAAAAATTTCACCAGCGTGAACCCAAAACTGATCATGGACAGCGAAGTGCGCAGCCAGGCCATCAGCGAGCGTTCGAAGGCGAGAAAGGTTCGCTGCGCAGCAAGCCGTGTGCGCTGCTCTGCCAGTAGCGTGGCGGGATCAGTGCTGCCGCTCATGACGCAGCGGGTGCGTCGGCCCGATCGTGGGGGGCGAGCGGCAGGCGTGCACCATGGCAAAAACGCAGTTTGCGTCCACTGCCGCACGGGCACGGTGCATAAGCCCCGCGCCGGGCATCGAGTGCGGTGATCTGCTGCATGACGCCGGAGGGTTGTTGACCGGACGAGTACAAGTCGCCCATGCGCTGCATGGCTTCACGGGAATGGGTGAAAAATTTGTAGAGGCCGTGACAGAGGTAGTTGTGCCCGTGCTCGCCATCCTTGGACTGAACGAAGCGGTCTTTGGGACAGCCCCCGTTGCACACCGCTCGGACCTCGCATTGCTGACACTGCGTGGTGAGCAGGTCGCGCTTGTTCTGGCCAAAGGTGCGCTGCGCAGGCGAGGCCACCATCTGCAGCATGTGGGTCTGATGAATGTTGCCCAGCTTGAAGGCCGGCTCCACATAATGGTCGCAGGCGTAGAGGTCGCCGTTGTACTCCAGCGCAGGCCCCTTGCCACAGGTGGGGGCATGGATGCACAGCTTGTGGCGACCGAAATAGGCCTCAAGCGTGACATCGAACATCTGCACGAAAACCTTGCCAACGTCGTGGCGCACCCACTCTTCGAAGATATCGATCAGGAACTGTCCATACTGCTCGCCGCCGACCGTGCGATCTGTGACGAGTGAGCCGGTCTGCGTATAAAGGAGCCTTTTTTCGCGCGGCCCGGTACTCCAGCCCAGATTGGCAATGGAGATGGTCTGTTCGGTGGCACGCTCGACGATCGGGATGAACTGCATCCAGGTGGCACCGAGTTCGTCGCGAAAAAACTGATAGACGCGGCGACCATGATGCTGATTGGCGGCATTGACCGTGCACAGGATATTAAAATCGACCTGGTGCTTTTTGAGGACCTTGAGGCCGTTCATCACCAGATCGAAGCTGCCCTTGCCGGCGCGGGTGACGCGATAGGCGTCATGCAGCGCACGCGGACCATCAACGCTCAAGCCCACCAGAAAATGGTTCGCCTTCAGGAAGGCGCACCATTCATCATCAAGGGCCACGCCATTGGTCTGGAAGGTCTGCGAGATGACCTGGTTGGGTTGGCGGTATTTTTCCACCAGCGCCACGGCCTTGCGAAAAAACTCGATGCCCATCAGCGTGGGCTCGCCGCCCTGCCAGGCGACCGTCACTTCCGGCAGGCGATGCGATTCAAGCAGTTGCCGGATATAGGCCTCGAGCGTGGCATCCGACATCCGGTGCTTTTCATCCGGATACAGCGCTTCCTTGGACAGGAAAAAGCAGTACTTGCAATCGATGTTGCAAGTGGACCCGCTCGGTTTGGAGAGCAGGTGAAATCTGGGAGGGGCATCGGCCGCGATGGCCGGGTCGAGTACAGGTTGAACTTGAGAATCCATCGCGACCACTTGGAAAAGGCCTCAGGACATACGCAGTATGCCCGTGCGTGCCACTGCAGCGAACGCAACAAGCCGTTCGCTGCAGTGATTCACCGGCGTGCGCTCAGCGGTGACCGCCTCCGGCTGCATCAGCCATTTTTTCCATGACTTGGTCGACGCTGAAGCTGGCAGCCTTCTGACGCGGGGGATAGTCCTTGAAGGTCGACAGGAACTCCGCCACCAGCGCCTGAGCGGGTACGAACATATAGGCGCGATCGAGCAGCCAATCGTAGTACGTGTTCGACGTGATATCGGCCCGCTCGTAGGGGTCGGTGCGCAAGTTAAACAGCTTGGGCACGCGCAAAGGTGTCAGTGGCTCGGCCCAGACCTGCATGGTGCCGGCCGCGCGCTGCTCCATGAACACAAACTTCCAGTTGTCGTAGCGCAGGCAGGCCAGGTCGCCGTCATCGGTGAAATAGAGGAAGCCTTTGCGTGCATGGTTCTTGGTCTTGCCCGTGAAATAGGGCATGAGACTGTGGCCATCCAGGTGCACTTTGAAGGTCTTCTTGCCAACGGTGTGGCCCTTGAGAAGCTTCTCCTTGATACCCGGATCGCCCGCGGCCTCGACGATGGTGGGCAGCCAATCCAGGTGGCTCACGATGTCGTTGCAAACCGTGCCGGGCTTGATGACACCCGGCCAGCGCACCATGGCGGGCACGCGGAAAGCGCCTTCCCAGTTGGAATTCTTTTCGCTGCGAAATGGCGTCATGCCAGCGTCGGGCCAGGTGTTCATGTGCGGGCCGTTATCGGTGCCGTACATGACCATGGTGTCGTTGGCGATGCCCAGTTCATCGAGCAGATCAAGCATCTGACCGATGTGCTTGTCGTGTTCAATCATGCAGTCGTGGTATTCGGACTGCCAGCGTCCGGCCTGCCCCTTGATGCGGTCCTCGATGTGCGTGCGAAAGTGCATATGCGAGGTGTTGAACCAGAGGAAAAAGGGCTTGCCCGCCTTGTTGGCTTTCTTGATGAAGGCCTTGGCGGCCTTGAGGAACTCGGTGTCGATGGTTTCCATCCGCTTCTTGGTGAGCGGGCCGGAATTCTCGATTTTCTGGCCACCCTTGCCATCGGCCCAGGAATGGATCACGCCACGCGGTCCAAACTTCTTTTGAAACTGGGGAAAATCTTTCTTGTTCGGATAGTCAACGTGCTCGGGCTCTTCGTCGGCATTGAGGTGGTACAGGTTGCCGTAGAACTCGTCGAACCCGTGCATGGTCGGCAGGTGCTCGTCGCGGTCGCCGAAGTGGTTCTTGCCGAACTGACCGGTGGCATAGCCCATGGGCTTGAGCAGCTCGGGAATGTTCGGGTCTTCCGCCTTCATGCCCAGGGGTGACCCGGGCAGCCCGACCTTGGTAAGACCGGTGCGCAGCCCGCACTGGCCGGTGATGAAGGATGCGCGACCGGCGGTGCAGCTTTGCTCGGCGTAGTAGTCCGTGAACAGCACGCCTTCTTCGGCGATGCGGTCGATGTTGGGCGTGCGATAGCCCATCATGCCCTTGGTGAAAATGCTGAGGTTGGACTGACCGACGTCGTCCCCCCACAAGATGAGAAAGTTGGGTTGCTTTTTCGGCTTGGCTGCGGCCATGGAATGTCTCCGTATGGTCGGGTTGTCCGGATGGTCCGGATCGGGCGTGCGCCGCAGGCAACGGGTCTGACCGCGGCAGCAGGGCAGCTTAGCAACTGGGCCCGAATCGGAATAGCGCGCCGACGTGTAAACGCTTCCCCTTGGGGCAATTCCAGTGGGGCGTACTCAGAAGGGGATGTCGTCGTCCATGTCGCCCAGGCTGGCCGCAGGGGCCGGCTTGCGCGCTGGCGCGGCACCGGCTGAACGGCCGCCGCCACCCTGAGACTCGCGACTGTAGCCACCTTCATCACCACCGCCACCACCGCCCATGCCTTCGCGCGAGCCAAGGAGCTGCATTTCAGTGGCGATGATTTCTGTGGTGTACCGCTCCTGGCCTTCCTTGTCCTGCCACTTGCGAGTCTTCAGGCGGCCTTCGACATAGACAGGGCGGCCCTTCTTCAGATATTCACCGGCGATTTCGGCCAGGCGGTCATAGAAGACGACACTGTGCCATTCGGTCTCTTCCTTGCGCTCGCCGCTGGTCTTGTCTTTCCAGTTGCGGGTGGTGGCCAACCGCACGTTGCAGATGGCGCCGCCATTGGGCGAGTAGCGGGTTTCGGGATCTTTGCCGAGGTTGCCAATGAGGACGACCTTGTTGACCGATGCCATGGGATTCTCCTGGGGTGTTGGCACTAGCTTAACCCAGCGCGAACGGGTCTCCCATGCACCAACGGCCTAGGCCACAGGCACTGCCCGGGCGCCTGGCATGAGCGCAGACACCGCACGCCCCGCCTTGAGTTGCGGCAGCGAAAACGAAAGCGCTGGCGAGGTCGCATCGCGTGCCGTCGTTACAATGGACCGGGCATGTCGACCCCCCCGGATCCGTCACATCAGACCGCCACGGCAACCGGCGGCTCGGCCCGACTGCGCGGCCTGCCGGCGATGATCGGCGCCCATGTGAGCCTGCATGCGGGCACCACAGGCATGCGTGCCATCGGGCCGCTGGTGCTGCTGCAAGCCGATGCGCCAGCGTGGCAGGTTGGTCTGCTGCTCGCCTGCTTCGGTCTGGGCCCGATGCTGATTGCCTGGCAGGTCGGCCACCTGGTGGAGCGCCACGGCTACCGCAAACCGATGCAGGTGGCGCTGGTCCTGGGCGCCGTGGCCGTCCTGTGCGCCTTCGTGGCGACGCTCTCGGGCGATGCGCGCACACTGGGCTTGTGTCTGGCGGGCGCGATCTCGGGCGCATCCGCCAACACCGGGATGATCACCCTGCAGCGCACGGCCGCCCGCATGGCGAGCGATGCGGCAACGCTTCGCAGTCAATTTGCCTGGGTGGGTGTGGCGCCCTCGGCCAGCAACGTGGCCGGCCCGCTGCTCGCAGGCATCCTGCTGGATCTGGCCGGTGCCAGCGTGGCCATGATTGCCATGATGGGTTTTCCGCTGGCCGCCTGGCTGATGTCGCGCGCTGTACAGGCGCCACCCGTTCCGGCGAGCAACGCTGTGCGCACACCTGGCGCGCTGCGCGCATTGCTCAGCAACGCAAGCGTGCGACGGATGATGCTGATCGACTTCCTGGTGTTCTCGGCCTGGGACGTGCACGCCGTGCTGGTCCCGATCCTGGGCCACGCCCGCGGCCTCTCCGCGACGACGATCGGGATCATCTATGCGCTCTTCTCAGCCGGGGTCGTGATCGTGCGCGTCGCGATCCCGTGGCTGTCTCACCGGTTGAGCGAATCGCGGGTGATCATGTTCTCGCTCTTGGCCACCGCAGCCATTTTTGCGGTCTATCCGCTGGGTGAGTCCGCCACCTTCATGGGCGTGTGCGCGCTGGCCCTGGGATGCACGATCGGCGTGGCGCAGCCGATGATCATGTCGTCCATGCATCAGAGCGTGAACGAGCACCAGCGTGGCAGCATGCTGGGGCTGCGCTCCATGTGGATCAACTTTCAGGCAGTGACGCTGCCGGTGGCGTTTGCTGCAGCCACGACGGCGCTGGGCTGGAGCGCGTTGTTCTGGGGGGCTGCAGCGGTTCTGGGGGCCGGCAGCCGCGCAGTGCCCTCCTCGCCCGTGGCGCAGGCCGTGACTGCAGGCGAGGCGCCAAAAAAGTAAGCGGCGCTCCGTGATCGGTGAACCCGCTCAGGACGCTGAATCAGTGCGCACCCGCCCTGCGACCGCCCGGCTGTGCAGCCGGCCAGCGGCGCGCGCCGGCTGCAACCGCCAACCAGACAGCCATGGCGATGGCACAAACGATGAACACCGCGGCACTCCCGTAGGTCGCAGACGCCCAGCCACCCACTGCGCCGCCCGCAAAAAGGCCCAGGGCCTGCGTCGTGTTGTACAAGCCCAGGGCAGTGCCGCGGGCATCAGCGGGCGCCATGCGCGACACCATGGACGGAATCAGCGCCTCCAGCACATTGAAGGCTGAAAAGAACACCAGCAGCAGCACCGCAAAAGGCAGCACGCCGACCGGCTGCGCAGCGCACGCCAATTGGACTGCCAGCACCAGCGCCACCGACACCAGAAACACGGTACGCACACGCCCATTGCGTTCGCCCCAGCCCAGGGGCGGGGACATCAAGGCAAACGAGGCCACCACCACGGGCAGGTAAATCTTCCAGTGGTCGGCCAGCGGCAGGTTGGCCCGCTCCACGAGCCAGGCCGGCAGGACGACGAACATCGCCATCTGCACCAGATGCAGGCAGAAAATGCCCAGGTTCAATCGCATCAGTTCGGTATCGCGCAGCACGCTTGCAAAGGAGGTGCGCGGCTGAGATCCGGCGGTGTTGACCGGTCGATGCAGTGATGGGACGGCCCACACCACCACGGCAATCCCGGCCAAGGCCATGACACCGGTGAGATGAAAGATTCCTGACATGCCGACCGATACGTACAGCAGCGGTGCGACCACGAGCGAAAGCGCGAACGTCAGGCCGATGGACGCGCCGACCATCGCCATGGCCTTGGTGCGCTGAGAGTCGCGGGTGTGATCTGCGATACAGGCGGTGACCGCGGCGGAAATGGCGCCCGTTCCCTGCAAGGCGCGTCCGATGATGGTGGTGTTCAAATCCGTCGCCCAGGCAGCCACGGCGCTGCCCAGGGCAAAGAGCAACAATCCGAAAATGATGACCGGCTTGCGCCCGAAGCGGTCCGACGCCATGCCGAAGGGCAACTGCAACACGCCCTGCGTGAGGCTGTAGGCACCCAGTACCAGTCCGATCTGAATCGGACTGGCGCCGCCAGGCAATTCGCGAGCGTGTACCGCAAACACCGGCAGGATGAGAAACAACCCGAGCATGCGCAGTGCATACAGGGAGGCCAGCGACAGGCTGGCGCGCAGTTCTTCGGGCGTCATGCGCCCGGACGCCGCGGGCAAAGCGGAACGGGTGTCGTGTGTCACAGGTATGGTTGGTGGCTGCGAACAGCCTGCAGACCGCACCGGACGAGGCTCGGAGCGGAACGCTCTGCGCAAACGGTGCGTGCGCTAATATTAACAGGCCGGTCTGCTCGGACAGGCTTCAGGCTCTCCATACCTCGCCCTATGGCGCACCCATCAAGCATGCGCCGGGCATATTGAGCACACCACCTGACTGCCCGGTTTTCGTCGCAGTTTTACTCCCGTTCCTCCGGTAACCCACCTGCCCGTGTCATCGACCGACAGCCCGCGCGCCCTTCGCATCCGCGGCGCACGCACCCACAACCTGCGCAACATCAGCCTGGATCTGCCACGCGATCGGCTGGTGGTCATCACCGGGCTGTCGGGATCGGGCAAGTCCTCGCTCGCCTTCGACACGCTGTACGCGGAAGGCCAGCGACGCTACGTGGAGTCGCTGTCGGCCTATGCGCGTCAGTTCCTCGAACTGATGGAAAAGCCCGACGTCGATCTGATCGAAGGGCTGTCGCCGGCGATCGCCATCGAACAGAAAGCGACGAGCCATAACCCGCGCTCCACGGTGGGCACGGTCACCGAAATCCACGACTACCTGCGACTGCTTTTTGCGCGGGTGGGTACGCCCTATTGCCCGGACCACCCCGATCAGGCACTGGAAGCGCAAAGCGTCTCGCAAATGGTGGATACCGTCCTGGCGCTGCCCGCCCAGTCGCGACTGATGATCCTGGCGCCCGTGTTGAGCGATCGCAAAGGCGAGCATCACGAACTCTTTGAGGACCTGCGTGCGCAAGGATTCGTGCGGGTGCGCATCCGCAGCGAAGGCGATGCACAGGCGCGCATCCTGGAGCTTGACCAGCCGCCCAGCCTGGCGCGCAATCGCCGGCATTCCGTGGACGTCGTGGTCGATCGCCTGAAAGTGAGTCCCGGCTCACGCCAGCGTCTGGCCGAGTCCTTCGAAACCGCGCTGCGCCTGGCACAGGGGCGCGCAGCCGTGCAGGACATGGATGGCGATCGCGAATGGGCGTTTTCCAATCGCTATGCCTGCCCGGTCTGCAGCCACGCATTGCCTGATCTGGAGCCGCGTCTCTTTTCGTTCAACAACCCCATGGGCGCCTGCCCGGGTTGCAGCGGTCTGGGGACGCAACCGTTTCTGGATCCTGAGCGCGTGGTGCATTTTCCCAACCTGAGCCTGGCGGCGGGCGCCATTCGTGGCTGGGATCGGCGCAACCCGGTGTTCTTCCAGATGCTCCAGAGTCTGGCGGCGTTCTACGATTTCGATGTCGACACGCCATTCGATGAACTGACCGCTGCGGTGCGCAAGGTGGTGCTGCATGGCTCAGGAAACACGCGCATTGCATTTGTGCATATCGGAGAGGACGGTCGTACGGTCACGCGCCAGCACCCCTTCGAGGGCATCGTCCCCAACCTGGAGCGACGCCTGCGCGAGACCGACTCCGCCCAGGTGCGCGAGGAACTGGGCCGCTACCTCGATACCCGCACCTGCCCCGACTGCCAGGGCACACGACTGCGTGCCGATGCCCGCCATGTGCGGGTGGGGCCGCGCGGCGACGATCAACCGATCTGGACCGTCTCGGGCTGGACGCTGGGTCAGGCGCGCGCCTGGTTCGAGCAACTGCAGTTACCCGGGTCGCGGGCAACGATCGGCGAGCGCATCGTGCGAGAGATCGCCAGTCGTCTGCAATTCCTGGTTGATGTGGGTCTGTCGTATCTGTCGCTGGACCGCTCGGCCGAGACGCTGTCGGGCGGCGAATCTCAGCGCATCCGTCTGGCCTCGCAGATCGGCTCGGGTCTGACCGGGGTGATGTACGTGCTCGATGAGCCGTCGATCGGGCTACATCAGCGCGACAACGACCGTCTGATCGCCACCCTCAGACGGCTGCGCGATCTGGGCAATTCGGTGCTGGTGGTCGAGCATGACGAAGACGCGATCCGCGCGGCCGACCATGTGATCGACATGGGACCGGGTGCCGGCGTGCATGGCGGCCAGGTGGTGGCGCAAGGCACGCCCGCGCAAATCGAGGCCGACCCCGCCTCGCTCACCGGTCGATACCTGTCGGGTGCCGTGGCCATCGAAGTCCCGACGCACCGCGTGCCTGCGGGCGCGCATCAGCTGATCGTGCGGGGTGCGCGCGGCAACAACCTGCGGGGCGTGGAGGTCTCCATTCCTCTGGGGCTGCTGGTGTGCGTGACCGGTGTATCAGGCTCGGGCAAATCAACCCTGGTGAACGACACCCTGCAGCGTGCCGTGGCGGCCCACCTGTATGGATCCCAGGAGCAGCCCGCACCGCATGACGCGATCCTCGGGCTCGAGCATCTGGACAAGGTGATCAGCGTGGACCAGAGCCCGATCGGGCGCACACCGCGCAGCAATCCGGCCACCTACTCGGGTCTGTTCACACCCATTCGCGAGCTGTTTGCAGAGACTCCGGCTGCGCGTGAGCGCGGCTACGGCCCGGGGCGCTTTTCCTTCAACGTGAAGGGCGGACGCTGCGAGGCCTGCGAGGGCGACGGTGTGATCAAGGTCGAGATGCACTTTTTGCCTGATCTGTACGTGGGCTGCGATGTCTGCCAGGGTCGGCGCTACAACCGCGAGACCCTCGACGTGCTGTACAAGGGCCGCACCATTGCCGATGTGCTTGAGCTGACCGTGGAGGATGCGCACGCGTTCTTTTCCGCCGTCCCGAGCATTGCGAGGCGCCTGCAGACGCTGCTGGATGTAGGGCTCGGGTACCTGAAGCTCGGGCAAAGCGCCACGACGCTCTCGGGCGGGGAAGCGCAGCGGGTCAAGCTGTCACAGGAGCTCTCCAAGCGCGATACCGGCCGCACGCTCTACATCCTGGATGAGCCTACGACCGGGCTGCACTTTCATGACATCGCCCTGCTCATGGGCGTAATCCGCACCCTGCGCGACCATGGCAACACGGTCGTCGTCATCGAGCACAACCTCGATGTGATCAAGACTGCCGACTGGGTGATCGACATGGGCCCGGAGGGCGGCGACGGCGGCGGCATGGTGGTGGCGCAAGGTACACCAGAGGCCGTCGCGGCCTGCCCCGACAGCCATACTGGCCGTTATCTGGCACGTGTCCTGAACCGGGCGCCCCGTCACTGACCCCTTCGCGGCACACATCGTCACCCGGCGCCAGCCGGTGGCACGCCCCGCCACAACACGCCGCCGCCTGCCCGTCCCGGCCGTCCGCTCGTCAGAGCCGTCTACCGATCAGCCGAACGGCATTGCTTATCGCGCTCGTCGGCCCCATAAAGGTGTCACAAACGTAGCCGACACTGTCAACTCGCAAGTCAAGAGACCGAAAGAATGATCATCCATGCAAGCACCGTCGAACTGGCGCAGCACGATCTGCGCCTGCTCGCCTCCAGCGGCCTGCCGCTTGAATACCGCACTGAAGGCCGCCCGCTCGTGCCATTCGGTCGCGCCGACCTGACCGGGCTGCTCAGCCGCGCACAGGCCACCGACGAAGATCCTGGCCGTCTGGCCGTCATCAGCAGCTTCCTGCGCCAGCTTCGGGCTTGACGCGCCGCGCCAGTCAGCGCATCAGAACCGGTGGGTCACACCGACCGGATCATTGACCCGAATCACCCCTTCCAGCCCATCGGTCACGATGCAGTTCTGACCGAAAGTGATCGCTCCACCCAGCCGCGGATCGGAGCGAAACAGTGCCAGGACCTGCAGGATGCCCGCCTCATGTTGGCCGGTGCCGGGGTCCACTTCCGGGATCGTGCAACGGGTGCAGGGCTTGACGACTTTGAGCACGGTCGGCCCGGCCCCCACTGAGAACGTATCGGCCAGATCCTCTTCGAACGGATCGAGCCCGTCGAGCACCACATTGGGCCGAAACCGCTGCGCCACGGCTGCAGGCAGGTCGGCGTCGGCCAGACGGCGGTCCAGCTCCGCCATCGAGGCGGTCGAGATCACCAGCAGCGGGAAACCGTCGCTGAACCGGGTGAGCGCTCCGGCACGCCCGGCTGCTGCGCCCACCCAGTGCCGATCGGCGGCGCGCGGGGCGGTGGTATCAAAGCGCACCAGCCGCGCCGTGCGGCCGATGAACTCAGAAAACCAGGCGGCAGCTTCAGGGCCTTCGTCAAACCCCGCGCAACGGTCATCCCAGCACCAGGTGGTACAGCGTTCTCCGCCTGTGCCGCTCACCGACAGCGCCGGCATGTCCGGGGCCAGCACGCGCAGCCCGCCTGCAATGCGCGCCGGACGCACAAGGGCCAGGCGAGGCACTTCGCGCTGCGTGATGAAGCTGTCGTGCTGGTCGATCAGCATCCAGCGCCGGTCATCCAGGGGGCCCATGGCATCAAAGCGCATCACGTCGGTCGCGATGCCGGCGCACGACTTGATGGGGTAGGTGTACAGCGCAGCTATCCGGGCGGTTCGCATCGAGGCCATGTAAGTCTTCGGTGACGTCTTGGGGAAATGAATTCAGGAGGGTACGGCTGAGCGGCCGTGCGCATCGGGTTCGTCTGCGAGGAGGTCGTCGAGCGGGTCGGGCCGGTAACGCGTGAAGCGGTCGAGCACGCGGTCCATCTCGGTATCGGACAGCACTGCGGGTGTGCCCAGTTGCAGGGCCAGTGCATAGGTGCGCGCCAGCCATTCGACTTCCACCGCCAGAGCAAGGGCAGAGTCCAGCGCACCGCCCAGGGCAATCATGCCGTGATGGGCCAGCAGACAGGCGCGTCGATCAGTGAGCGCCGCCAGGACATGGTCAGAGAGCGCCTGCGTGCCGAAGGTGGCATAGGGCGCACAACGGATGTCGCGCCCGCCTGCAGCCGCCACCATGTAATGAAAGGCGGGAATGCCCTGCTGCTGGATCTGCGGCAGGCAGGCCAGCGCGGTGCAATGCGGCGCATGGGTGTGGACCACCGCTCGGGCGTCAGCCCTGCTGGCGTAAAGATCGTGATGAAAACGCCATTCCGAAGAGGGTCGGCGCACGCCATCCACCTGGGGCGCAGCCGTACCCTGCGCTGCGGCAATCGAGACCCAGACAATATCGTCGACGCCGCACTGCTCGTAGGGCAAGGCGCTTGGCGTGATCAGCATGCCGTCGGCGGCACCACGATGCCAGCGCACCGACACGTTGCCTGCACTGCCGTGATTGATACCCAGACGCTGCATGGAGCGGGCCACCTCGATCAGGCTGGCGCGCACCGCATCCTCGGTGCAGACCTCGGGCTCACAGACCACGCCTGTGATCGGATGCATGAAAGACTGCGGGGACGGCGTCATGGCGGATCCTGTTTCAGGGCGAATGCGGCTCAGGGCTGTCGCGGCGGGACGGCTGCACATGTGGCGTCAGATGTCGCAGCAGGTGTAGCGACGGCTGGTGCCTGGCGCGCAGCTGCGGCAGCCAAAGCCTGCGCCACGCCTGTGGGGCTCGCGGCATAGACGCCAACCTCGGTGATCAGGCCGTCGACCAGCACGGCCGGCGTGACGTCGAAGGCAGGGTTGAGCGCGGTCACCCCCGCCGGCACGAGGCACACCTGGGCGGCACGCCCCGAGGCATCGCGACCCTGGATATGCGTGACCTCGTCCGGGCTGCGCATTTCGATCGGAATGTCCTGCCCGCTTGGCAAGGACGCATCCAGCGTGGGAGTGGGGCAGGCGACCCAGAACGGCACGCCTGTGTCGCGTGCAGCAAGTGCCTTGAGGTAGGTGCCGATCTTGTTAGCCACATCCCCATTGGCTGCGACCCGATCGCAACCCACGATCACGGCATCGACCCGCCCATCGCGCATGAGCCAACCTCCTGCGTTGTCTGCGACCACAGTGCAGGGTACACCCGCCTCAGCAAGCTCCCAGGCCGTGAGACTGGCGCCCTGATTGCGCGGACGGGTCTCGTCGACCCACACATGCACGGCCACGCCGGCCTCATGCAGCGCATAGACCGGTGCCAGCGCCGTGCCGTGTGCGACGGTGGCCAGGCGCCCGGCGTTGCAATGCGTCAGCACATTGAGGGGCTCCGCCGCGCTGACGGGTCGGCCCGACTGCGCGCGGCGTGCAATCTGCTCGCGCAGCAGCTGCGCACCCGCGAGGCCAAGCGCTTCATTGATCGCGGCATCTTCCTGTGCAATGGCACAGGCCTCGTCCCAGGCCGCAGCGGCTCGCGCCGCCACAGGCAGCGCATCGATGCGCGCATGCACCCTCTGCAGAGCCCAGCGCAGATTGACCGCGGTCGGTCGCGTGGCCGCCAGCCGTGCCATGGCCACTCGCACTGCCTCGTCGTCAGCACGGTCTGCCACCCCAAATGCCAGCCCAAAGCCCGCCACCGCTCCGATGAGCGGCGCACCGCGCACCTGCATCGACACGATGGCGTACTCGCAATCGGCCAGGCTGGCCAGCCGGCACAGCACATGCTCGATCGGCAGACGGGTCTGGTCAGGCGTGAGCAGGCTGCGGTCAGGCATCACCCGGAGGGTGGGCGGTGCTGAGGCCCGCGAATCGGAGTGGGACATGAGTCGGTCGGTGGGCCCTGATGGGCCTGGATGGGTGGAGGTGCGCCGGAAGCGGTTACGATGCCGACGGCTGATTGAACCATGAGCCAGACGCCCCCGGAACCCTCAAGCATGTCCTCCACCGATCCTGTTCCCACCCCGCCTCTGCAGGAGGTCCGCGACCTGCCCGGTCCGCGCGGTCTGCCTGGACTGGGCATGCTGCATCGCTGGCGCGTGTCGCGGGCCCATTTGCTGCTGGAAGACTGGGCGCGGACCTACGGGCCGATCTATCGCTTCAAGCTCGGGCCGCAAACGGTGGTTGTCGTTTCAGAGGCCGACGCCATGATGCGGGTGCTGCGCGAGCGTCCGCAGGGCTTTCGGCGTCACTTCGCCATCCGGCCGATCTTTCGCGAAATGGGCATCGACGGCCTGTTTTCGGCCGAAGGCGACGACTGGCGCAGGCAGCGACCGCTGGTCATGCGCGCATTGGACCCGGCGCACCTGCGCCGATTCTTCCCGGTGATTGCCACGGCCACGGAGCGCCTGCATGCACGGTGGCTCAGCAGCGCCGCCACCGGCATGCCGGTGGATGTGCGCGCTGACCTCACCCGTTACACCGTGGATGTGACCTGTTCGCTGGCCTTCGGGACCGATGTGGCCACGCTGACCCGCGATGACCCGGACCCGCTTCAGCGCGACCTCGATCGGATCTTCACGGGCATCGCGCATCGCATCAATGCCTTGTGGCCGAGTTGGCGCTGGTACCGCACCCGCGCCGATCGCGAGATTGAACGCGCGCTTCGGGCTGCGAGCCGGGCGGTGCAGGGATTCATCGCGCATGCCCGCACCGAGATGGCGGCCCAACCCCAATTGCGCGATGAGCCTGCCAACCTGCTGCACGCCCTGCTGGCGGCCAATGAGGCCCAGCGTCTGTCGGACGAAGAACTGCATGGCAACGTGATGACTTTGCTGCTGGCGGGCGAAGACACCACCTCCAACACGATCGCCTGGGCGCTGCATCTGCTCTCACAGCATCCCGATGTGCTGCGTGCGGCGCGCGCCGAAGCCATCGATGCGCTCGGCGCACAAACAGGCGGGCACGCCGGTGCAGTCGTGTTGCATGACTTCGAGAGCACGCGCCAGTTGCCGCTGATCGAAGGCATCGTGCTCGAAGCACTGCGCCTGAAGCCGGTCGCGCCGCTCAACATGTTCACCGCCTTGCGCGACACCGAGCTGTTGGGCACGCGTATTCCGGCGCGCTCGCTGGTGTGCATTCTCAAACGACCACCCGCGACCGACCCGCAGGCCTTTGGCGATCCGCAAACCTTCCGGCCGCAACGCTGGCTGGCCGGCGAGGCCGCCGCGAGCGGCTCGGGCTCCGGTGCGGGGCCTGACAGCGTGGGGGGTGGCGCAAGGCGGGCCTTCATGCCCTTTGGCGGTGGGCCGCGCTTTTGCCCGGGCCGCTACCTCGCGATCCTGGAAGCCAAGATGGTGCTGACCACGACGCTCGCCGCGTTCGAGCTGACTCCGTCG
>Ga0315909_10004615_pt1 | contig 16161 bp, 30 predicted proteins | sample LakEriMetagenome_11_FD_203527 | JGI IMG/M metagenome (GOLD analysis project Ga0315909, IMG submission 203527) | Freshwater fungal communities from buoy surface, Lake Erie, Ohio, United States - Buoy 2 MA125 | ecosystem: Environmental > Aquatic > Freshwater > Lake | place: USA: Lake Erie, Ohio...
ATTTCGGTTGATGGCCGCGATTACCTGATGGGCAACGTGATCCACGAGAACGCTTCCATGCCGGCTGTTGCTGCTACTGCCGCATCGAAGTCCATCGTTTACGGAAAGCTTGATGACTTTGTTGTTCGTCAGGCCGGCGGTATTCAGGTTGCTACTTCGACTGACTACGCCTTCAACACCGATTCCACGGTATTCCGCGTGACTTGGCGTGGTGACTCGGGTCTCGCTGCTGACAGCGTGAAGTACTTCGTTGGCGGAACCGCCTAAAAAGCCCAAAGACTGAAATACCCCCGGTGTTGTAGGTTCACCGGGGGTATTTCTTTTGTTCGTGTTATTCGTCGTCGTCTTCGTCGTTCATTGATGCGTGCCACTCGAGTGCCTCGCAGAACTCTTGATCCCACGCGAGGTCACAACGTGGGCCACCTTTACGGTCGTCCCACAGTTCGTTGTGAATCTGTGTGATTGATTTGATGTCGATGATGATGCCGCCGAGTTGAGCCATGAGCACAATGTTTTTGAGTTCCTCGTTGCTGAGGTTGTCGATGTTTTGGTTTGTGCTGATGCCGTCGATGTGCATGGTTACTGAGATGTTCATTATGCACCTACCACGTAGTAAAGAGAACCAGCAAACTTGACGGTCACGCTGGTGTCGTTTGCGAAGTTGCGAGCGATGTAGTTGAGTGCGCCGCGCTCGGTGTTGTAGGCCTTGTAGACGGTTGTGTTTTTGAAGAACATTTTGGTTTCCTTTTCTTTGGGGGGCTATCTGCTTCGCCCTATATATATAAGTTTAATGATTTGCTGGCGTGTGTCAACTTATTTTGCAAACTTTTTTAGACATTTTTCGGGCTAAACTTTTGGCATGACCTACGAACAAATAGACGGCCTCATTTCACTTGTGTCTAATTCGCCCGGGCAGCCAACTGGTTATGGGCAACAGGGTGCAATGTTGGTGGAGAAGATGGTGCGCCACGGTATTAAGGTGGCGGCACTCAGTAATTACGGGCTTGAGGGTTCCCCTGGTGAGCTTGAGTTTGCTGGTAAGAAGATTCCTCATTACCCGCGAGGGTTCAAACAGTACAGCGATGATGTGATTCAGCCGTGGCATGAGGATTGGGTGGGGCAGAATCCGGGTGTGCCTGATGCGGTGTTGACGTTGTATGACGTTTGGGTTTTCAACGATGTGCCGGCGCGTAATGATTTTCCGGCGAAGTTTATTAGTTGGGTTCCGCTTGATCACATGAGTTTGCCTCCGGCGGTTGCGAAGTGGTTGTTAAGGCCGAATGTGACGCCGGTCACAATGTCACCTCATGGGCAACGGCAACTTGAGGCGGCGGGTATCGCCAGCACTTACATCCCGCACGCCATTGACACTAAGGTGTTCAAGCCTCGGGACACTATGAGCGACGGGGTGAAGGCGCGCGATTATTTGGGCGTGAAGCCTGACGAATTTCTGGTGGGCGTGGTGTCAGCCAACAAAGCAAATGGTTTGATTCACCGCAAGGCTTACAGCGAAATGGTGTTGGCGTGGTCTATCTTTTTGAAGTCTTACCCGAAATCGAAACTGTACATTCACAGCGAACCGTCTAGCGCGATGGGCGGGTTTGATTTGCCGGTTTTGTTGCAAGCGTGTGGTGTCCCACCTGAGTCGGTCATTTTTCCTGAGCGTGACCGTTTGCGCAAAGGCTACTCACAAGAGGATATGGCTGCGCTTTATAGTGCGTTTGACGTGTTGGCTAATCCGTCTTATGGCGAGGGTTTCGGGATTCCTGTCGTCGAGGCACAGGCCTCGGGTTGTCGTGTAATCGCGTCCGGTTGGGCGGCGAGTGCCGACCTAGTGGCGGAAGATGGTTGGTTGTTGCAGGGTGTCCCGTTTTGGGATGAACCGCAAAAAGCATGGTGGCAGATACCGCTCGTAGATTCCATTCACAGTGCTCTTGTGGAGGCGTACAAAGCCCCTAGGGGCGCGTCTAAGGTTGCCCGTGAGTTCGCGTCTCAGTTCGATGCTGAACGGGTCTGGAAGTGGGGTTGGTTGCCGTTCTTGAGGGAGTATTTTGCTAGTTGATTTTGTGTCGTATTCCGGTGAGGCGGAAATGTTGCAAGCGCGTCTGCAACATATGGCCGCCGATTTGACGATTGTTTATGAGTCGAATCGTTCGTTTACTGGGTTGGATAAGCCGGTGTCTGATTTAAGGCATATAGATGACGTGTTGCACTACGTTGTGGAGGGTGGCACTGATCCTGACCCGTGGGCTAATGAGTATGCGTTTCGGCGCGAGGCGTTCGCTTACTTGCTAAGTCTCGGGTTGCCGGATGATGCTCTCGTGGCCGTGTGCGATGTTGACGAGTTTCTCGACGTTGAGCTGATACGGCCTGAGTTGTCGGTTTGGCACATAACGAAATATCAGATGTCGGCGCGGTGGTTTCAACAGGTGGAGTGGGCTTCCCTTTCGGGTGCACTCGGGCATTTCAAAGACAAAGACATTGTTGACTTGATTCGCACGCGGGAGAACCTGTTGCCGATTCGTGGCGGTTGGCACTTCTCATCTTTTCTGAGTCTCCAAGATTTGCAAACAAAATGGCGCAACTTCTCTCATCAGGAACTTGTGCGCGAGAACATGGACGACTGGGTGGAGAAGTGTTGGCTAGAGGGTTTAGCGGTGGAGAACGGCAACCCTATGACACAACTTGCTGACTTACCTGACCTGCCCGCCGCGGTGTTGGATGGCCCCGCGTTTTGGTTTAGGGGGCGTAATGATTCCTAGCATGATTGTGCCAACGTTGACCCGGCACGACCTACTCACTCAAATGCTGAAAAGCATTGACTACCCGGTGGGGTTGCTCATCATTATCAACAACCACCCGAACGCGGACTTCGAGGGCACTGATTCAATACCGGATTGTGTAGCGGATTATCGGGTGTTGAATATGCCGGCAAATCTTGGGTGTGCTGGGTCGTGGAATCTTGGTATCAAACTGCAACCGTTTGCCCCGTGGTGGTTGGTGGCGAGTGATGATGTGGTGTTTGAGCCTGGCGCGTTGGAGAAGTTTGCGCGCGAGTGTTTGCCGGATCGGTTGACGATTTCGGATGAGTGGCCGCATTATCAGTTCTTTGGTGTGGGTGAGAATGTGGTGGATAAGGTCGGGTTGTTTGATGAGAACCTTTACCCCGCGAACTTTGAGGATGACGATTACCAGCGACGGTGTGAAGTTGCGGGCGTCGAAATCTATCGGGCAAGCGCGCCTCATTTTCATGTGAAGCAGGGGACGGTTCACGCAACTGAGTGGGCGGCGCAAAACGCGCGAACGTATAACGCTAATGAGGTTTATTTTGTGCGGAAGGTTGACCGTGACGACGTGACTGCGGGCGAGTGGTCTCTAAAGATTCGTCGGGCAAACGATTGGGGTGACTGACGGCGCACCTGTTTTATGGGTGTGACGCGGTAAACTAGAAGCATGGCTATCACGAACGGGTATTGCACGCTTGCTGATTTGAAGGCAGCGTTGCGCGTGCAGGATTCCATTGACGATTCGTTGCTTGAGTTGGCCATTGAGTCTGCCAGCCGGGAGATTGACGGCTATTGTGAGCGCGTGTTTTACAGCACGACTGGGACGCGCGTTTATGCCCCGACAAACATTTACACAGTGACCACTGACGACATCATTTCTGTGACGACTCTGAAAAGTTCCAGTGACGGTGTGACGTATGACATCACCTGGCAGACAAGCGATTATCAGCTTGAGCCGTTGAACGGTGTCGCCGGTGGGCTTGTTACGCCTTACACTCGTATTCGCGCCACGGGCAATTACTTGATGCCGTCTTTCTCGGCGGGTACGTTTTACGAACTCGAGGCTCTCATTCAGGTTGTGGGCGTGTTTGGTTGGTCTGCAATTCCGGCGGCTATCCGTCAGGCTACGGTCATTCTTGCGATGCGTTTGTTCAAGCGTCTTGATGCACCTTTGGGCATGATCAGTAACGATTTGGGCAGTATGCGTGTGGGGCGTTTTGACCCGGATGTCGAAGCCTTGGTGGCCCCGTTCCGTAAGGTGAGTGCCGGTTGAGTATCGCGGCTATTCGTGAGGGGCTTGCTGCGAACATTGCCACTATCCCGAACCTGCGCGTCAGTGCCGAGATTCCAGACAACCCGTCACCGCCGATTGCCGTTATTGCCCTGAATAACATTTCCTACGATTTGGACTTTAACCGGGGCATGACGCTCTACAACTTTACGGTGACACTGATTGTTGGTCGGGTGGCTGAACGGGACGCACAGCGCAAACTGGACGCTTATGCGGGTAACGGGGAGCGTTCGATTAAGACGGCGGTGCAGTCTGATCGCACTCTTGGTGGGGCGGCTTTTGATGTGCGCCTTTCCGAAATGAGCACGCTTGGTGCGCTAAACTTAGGTGAGCAAACATATCTCGCCGCCGACTTTTTAATTCAAGTTTACGCAGAATGATAATGGAGAAATAAAAATGGCCAAGTTCGTCTTGACTTCAGTTACCACGTCCATCAACGGGCAAGACTTTACCGACCACCTTGCCGCGGTCACAATTGACCTGTCCTCGGATGAGGTGGAGACAACTGCGTTTGGCGGTTCGGGTTTCCGCACCCGCGTTGGTGGTCTCAAGGATGGAAGCATTACGCTTTCTTTCCACAACGATTTCGGCACGTCGGGTTCCGAGGCCGTTGACTCAACTATCTGGTCACTGTTCAACACGGCCGCCACAGTGGTCGTTCGTCCTACCAGCGGAACGGTTAGCCCGAGTAACCCGTCTTACACGGGCGTGTTCCTGGTATCGCAGGTGAACCCGATTAGCGGATCGGTGGGTGACCTTGCCACGCGTGACGTGACGTGGCCGACTGCTGGCACTGCTGGTATCACGCGAGGCACTGCGTAACCATGAATCCAATTAACCTACTCATCAAGTTCGTGGATGGTTCAAGCCGTGAAGTGACGGCTATTGTCAGTGACCTCATGAAGTTTGAGGACAAGTTCGACAAGAGCGTTGCCGACTTCGCTAAGGGTGTGCGGTTGTCGTGGCTGGTGTTTATTGCGTGGACGGCTGAGACGCGCATGAAGGCTACGAGCCTCGAGTTTGACGCTTACGCCGACACGATTAGTGCCGTTGAGGTTCCTGAAGTAAAAAAATAGCGGGTCTCGGCGCATCGTCGGTTCACTGGAATCTTGCCGTGATCGCGTGCGAGACGGGCATTAGTCCTCGGGAGCTTGTGCAGTTGTCGCCGCGAATGTTGTGGACGATGGAACGCTATTTGATTGCTAAGCATAACCCTAAGCGGTAGGCGGTAAACTTGGCTTAGGGAGTCTGCTGATGATTGATTTTGATGTGCGTGCTGAGGGTGTGCGTGACATGGTTGCTCAGTTAAAGGCTATTGATCCGAAACTTGCTTCTCAGTTTCGTCGAGAGTTGAAGGGCACTGCACAAGATATGGCGAGTGTTATCAAGTCTCGTATTCAGGTCACTCCGCCGTTGTCGGGCATGGGTGGTTATACGCCTCGGGCTTTGTTGTGGCAAGGTGCTGTGACGAAGGTTTCTATTTCGTTGGCGGGTTCTCGTCGGCGTGATGTTACCCCGTTGTTGTCTATCAAGGTTGATAGCCCTAAGGGTGCACCTGGTTATATGGCGGCTGAGTCTGCTGGCCGTCGGGGCGGTGAGGGTAACACTCCGCAGGGCACGCATTTCATTGCGGCGATGACGGATAAGTTTGGCCCGCTAAAGGGTAAGGGCGGTAACCGTATTGCGTGGAAGTATTTTAACGCCCAGTATCCGTTGCTGAGGCGTGCGGCCCTTGCGATCATTGACAAGTTTGAGCGCAAGATAACGAATGAGATGAGTCGCTAATGCCTATCAGTCTTAATATTCTGTCGAAGTTTGATGCTAAGGGTATCGCTCAGGCGCAAACCGGTTTGGACAAGCTTGGTAAGGCGGCGGGCGGGTTTGCGGCTGCTGGTGTGACGGCTTTCGCGGCTGCCGCTGCTGGTGCGGCTGCGTTTGGTTATCAGGCTTTGAGGGCTGCCGCTGAGAGCGAATCTGTGTCTAAGTCTTTGCAACAGATTGCGAAGAACTCGGGTGTGTTTGGTGATACTGCTGATGCGGTTGCTAAGTCCACTGGCGAGATCATGAAGTACACGCAAAGCCTGTCAAACCTGACGGGCATTGACGATGAGATTCTAAACGCGATTGTTCGTGGCTGGTTGGCTGTTCCTGAACTGGCCGGTAAGGGTGTCGATGGCCTGAAAGACCTGGTTAAGGTTGTCGCTGATGTGGCTGCCGGTACGGGTAAAGATATTCAAGCCATTGGCATGATTTTCACGAAGGTTGCGGGTGATGAGGAGACGGCGATGAGCAAGCTTGCTCGCGCCGGTATTGTGCTTTCTAATGCTCAGAAGCAGATTTATGAGGAGACTCTCGCGACGAGTGGTGAGATTGCCGCGCAAGACAAACTGATTGAAATACTCGGCACGACTTATGCGGGTGCTGCTGAGGCTGCCGCTGATCCGTTTGCGGTGTTGACTCAGAATATTCAGAATCTGCAGGAAGAACTCGGCGCGTATCTTTTGCCTTACTTCAAAGATTTTGTGGAGCGTGTCCAAAAGTTCATTGCTGAAAATGGCGATGATTTGAAGGTTGCGTTTGAGAACGTTGGTGTTGCTCTTGGTGGAGTTGTTGACGGTCTAGGTGATTTCCTTGCCTGGTATACGGAGAACCCGGACATTTTTAGTGGCATTGTGGCTGGGTTTGCTGCTATTACCGTGGCGGCCACGTTGTTCTCGATTGCGTTGAGTGCTAACCCTGTGGGCGTTATCATGTTTGCGCTTGTTGCGTTGGGTGGGGCGATTGCTGCCCTCGCGTATTACTGGGATGACGTCACGGCAAAGATGAGTAAAGATTGGACTGATTTTAGTTTCACCATTTTGCTGGGTGCAGAGAAAACCGCAAACGCTGTGATCGGTTTCATCAATGCCCTAAATGCGCCTCTAAACGGTTTGATTGATTTGCTAAACGGTTTGTTTGGTTTGGATATTCAAAAACTTGGATTGGCCGAGGTCAACTGGTATGCGGATGCAGCGGTAAGGGAATTGCAGAATCAGGGCATCCGTTACGGCTATACAGGTGGCGCTAGTTCTAGTAATCCCGGCGGGTTTGGTAATCCCGCGTTTGGCATGATGCCACGTTTTGCCACGGGTGGAATCGTGACAGGGCCTACGGTTGGTTTGATTGGTGAGGCTGGCCCGGAAGCGATTATCCCCCTTGACCGCTTAGGAAATATGCCTGGTGTTGGTGGCAACCAATACACAATAAACGTCTCAGCCATGAACGCTGATGCTCGCGTTGGCGAACTCGTTGTGTCAGCAATCAAACGTTACGAACGGTCTAACGGCCCCGTCTTTGTGAGCGCGTAATGATTAACCTCCGTTTTGAAGTGGACTTGGAAAGCAACGCCGGTTTCACTCTTGACACTGATGATCTTGACGGTTTGGTTGGGTTGGGTTTTCTGCAGGTTCCGGTGACTAATGAGGTGCGGTCTGTTTCGTGGAGGCGTGGCCGTAACTCTCAACTGGATGGGTTCAGCGCGGGCACGTGTACGGTTGTTTTTGATAACCGTAATCGGCAACTTGACCCGAGTTATCCGGGGTCGCTTTTCTATGATCAGTTGTATCCTGGTCGTGCGATTACGGTTAGGGCGTTGCAGGATTTTGACGATTTTCCTGATCCTGAGGCTTTCGCTACGAGTGTGTTTTCTGGTTACACGGAGTCGTGGTCGTATGATTACACGATTGACGGAGACGCGACGGCGACGGTTGTTATTACTGATGCGTTTTCTCGGTTGGCTAAGATTCCCATTGTTTCGTTTGCGGTTCCTAAGGAAACGTCTGGTGCTCGGGTGGCGCGGATTCTTTCTTACGCAAAGTTCCCGTCAGCGTTGGTTGTTGCGCAGACGGGTTATTCGGAGTTGGCTGCGGAGACGATTACGGACACTGACGTTTTGTCCTATTTGCAGTTAGTGGCACAGTCTGAGTTCGGCACAATGTTTATTGACGGTTGGGGCATTTTCCGTTTTATTCAACGTAACTCGACGGCAGGTTTGGCGAGCGTGTTTTTGTCAACAGATGACGACAACCGGTTTATTGCTGACATCAATTTTGATTATTCGTTTGACCGTGTGTTTAATGACATTACTTTGGTGGCGGATGCGTATACGGTTCGCGGTGTGGATGTGCCGTCGGTGGCCAAGTATGGTTCTTTGGCGAAGACGTATAACACGTTGATGGATTCGTCGTTTGCTGCTCAGTCTGTTGCTGATGGTGTGGCCACTTTGGGTGTCCCGGCGATGTTGCCTAAGTCGGTTGAGATAAACATTTCTGATCGTATTTATTCGCGTGAGGTTGAGCGGCGTGCTGTGCAGTTGTTTGCTGAGCTGGACGTTGGTTGTGATGCGTGGGTTGAGTTCGACCCTGATGAGGTTTCTATTTTTGGGCCGTCTGAGTTTCCGGGTTTGATGATTTCGGCGCAGTCTGTTTCTGCCACGCCGGCGGGTATCACCTTTACTGTAGAATTGGAGAAGCAGTTGGGTTATTTGGCGTTTACGCTTGACACTGGTTTTGGTGTGCTTGACACAAATTATTTGGGAGTTTGATTATGGCTGGTTTGGGTTATAAGACTTTTGCGGCTGGGGAGATTCTTACCGCGGCTAATTTGCAGGGGTATGCAACGGATCAGTCGGTGATGGTGTTTGCTTCGTCGGCTGCTCGTTCGGCGGCTTTGGCTGCGCCTTCTCAAGGCATGGTTTCTTTTCTAAGTGATTCGGGCACGACCTGGCAGTATTACGAACTGTATAACGCGTCCACAAATCCCGGTGGTGCGAAAACTGCCGGCTGGTATCCTACGGGTTCTCAAGCGGTGTTTTATGGCACTGCAACTCGTAGCACAGCCTCGGGCACAACTTATTCTGTTGGTGCTTCCGGGTTTACTTATAGCGAGTTGTGGGATCAACTGGCGTGGCGTGACCCTTCTACAAACCCTGACCGCATCATCCCTAAGTCTGAGGGCTTATACCGGGCAACGGTGAGCGCACAGTTTGCGGCTAACGCTACGGGTGCGCGAAATGGCAACATTACTCGTAACGGTGCTGACCTGACGGCTTTCTACGGGACTGGGGCCACTGTGCGTAATTTCAGCGCGACCGGACTGGCGTACTGCAACGGGAGTACGGACTACTTCACTGTGGGTGGAATTCTGCAAGACAGCACCGTGTCTTTGACTGTAAACGTGCAGGTTCTTGTCGAGTACATTCGGCCTTCTATTGTTTAGTGGGTAAGAAAATGACGGAAGCAACCATTGGTGATGTTCTTATCGCTTTGGCGAGACTCGAGCAAAAAAGTGATGCGATGATGGAAAAACTTGACCGTCTTGAGCGGGCTACCGATAATCACGTTAAGAAGATTGCTGACCTTGAGACGAAGATTGCGCTGTTGGAGCAACGGCAGGGGCCGAAGATTCATTGGGTGACGTGGGCGGTTGGTGTCGTGGCGTTAGTTGCTTTTGCGTTGGAGATTATCGGCCGCGTTATTGTCACCGGCTGATGGGTGACGCGTGGGGCGGTTACAGTAACGGGGAAATTCCTTACACCGCGATGAGGCAGGTTAGCGGTGAGTGGTTTGAACCGGATATGGCTGACCGCATGGACTGGTTATTGGCGACGTGTGAAGCGCAGGGTGTCACTGTGCGCGTGAATGAGGGTTATCGCCCGTTGGGTGTTCCTGCTGATCGCTATGTCACACAAGAATGGAACACAAGCACTGCGGGTGCACCGTTGTATCACGGGTCAAATCAGTGGTTTCAGAAGGGGCGTGAGGATCGTGGCGAGACACCCGACGCCGGGACGCCGGGGTTCTCAAGTCATGGTTGGGGTATCGCTGCAGATATTGAACCGGGAAGAAATAACAGCATCGTTTTGACTGCGTGCACTCAGGTTGGTCTCATTTTCAATGTTGCTAGTGAGTCTTGGCACATGGTTGCGCGGGGAACGCCTACAGTTGATTACAAGCCTAAGAATTACTCGAAGAAACGGAAACACAGCATGGTTTGGGTTGGTTGTAACGCTACTGGTGGCCGTTACATTGTTGCGCCTGGTTATATTCGTCAAACGAACTGGTTTGATGCCGGTGAGGTTGTGGTGCAGTCTGCTTTGGGGAATATTGTGGTTGTGCAGACTGAGGCACAGTTGATCAACTTTCTTGCGTTGATGGATGTTTCTGCCGCGGTGTTGAAGGCGTTGCCGTCGTTGCCGAACCGTACTTGGTCACGCGAGTTGGAGATTCTGGACAAGATTGCGAAGATTCCGGCGTCTGGTGGGGCGACTGCGGACGAAATCGCTACGGCTGTTGATAAGAAGCTTGCGCCGAGTTTCTCGGTTATCCCGAAAACGGTTAATGATGACGTTGCGAAACGTATGAGCAGTTAGGACAGTGATGAACATTTCAGATATTGACTCGGGGAAGATTCCGGATGTGCCCGCTGTGCCGGTGGATCAGATTGTGCCGATTGAGCGTGTGAGCGTTTCTGCGCCCACGGATTCGCTGGGGGTTATCATCCCTTCAGTGAAGGGCCGTAAGGTCGCGTATGCGGTGTATGCGGGCGTTTCGCTGGTGGTCACGAATGTGGCTGTTGCGTTTTCTGCGATTGGTGCAAACAATCCTGCTTGGTTGACGATTGCTCTGGCGGTGGTTGGTAATCTTGCCGCGCCGTTTGGTGCGATTGCGATTGCGAACGCGTCTAACAAGAAATAGGTTTCTTGTCCGGTTGCCCGTTGTGGGCGTTATTTGTTGATTCTAAGGTGGTGTGATTATGAATGAGTTTGAAGTTGTCGGTGGGGCTGTGTGCCCGATTGACCCCGCGGAAGCCACCCAGTGTGAATCCTGCCAGTAGGGACTAAAACACAAGGCGTCTCACCGAATTGGTGGGGCGTTTTGTTGTATGATTTGAGTGCGCTGGGTCTTCCTTTCCCCCTGATGCGCTGCCCCGAGTAGTCTGCCTCTTCTACTCGGGGCCTCTTCTTTTTTGTTGCGGTTGTCGCTGGTGGCGTGTAGTCTCCGATTGTCACGAAAGGAGAACACATTATGTGGTGGCAAAGGTTCAAAAATAGTTTCAACGATAGAGGTCATTTGCGGGATTACATTCTGGCGTTGGTTGCTGGTGTGTTGGCGGCTTTGTGTTTGGGTGCGTTGTTTTTGGCTGTGTTGCTGTGATTGATGTTGACCGTTTTTTGGTGCGGTCTTCGGATCGTGAGGCTTGGTTGTGGCATCGGTCACAAGGGGTGACGGCAACAATGGTTGCTCGGGCGTTTACGCTGGCTGGGTTTGCTGAGGTTGTGGCGCAAATGGAGAACCCTGAGGAGGTGACGCCGAACGCTTACATGGAGTGGGGCAATCAGCGTGAACCGTATATTGCTGAGGTGGTGAAGGAACGGTTCGGTGTGATGCCTAACGATTGGGTTATCAGCAAGGGCGGGAAGTTGTCGCCTGACCGTTGGATGATGTCCACACCTGACGGGCTGTCGCTTGATCACAAAGTCATCGGTGAGTACAAAACATCGGGTAGCCCTCTGGGCAAGACAATTAAGGCCGAGCACGTCAGGCAGATGCAGTGGCAGATGTGGGTGACGGGTGCACAGTCGTGCGTTTATGCGTTTGAGGAACGCCAAGAAGGCCCAAATGGATTTGCGCCCGGCTTCGATGTTGAGTGCCGCGTTGTTGAGCGTGATGAGAATCTGATAAAAGAGTTGGTTGCTGTGGCTGAGAAGGTGCAACAAATCAACGTGTATAAATCATGGGATGAAAGAGAGGAAATAGAGAATGGCTAATTTCAATTTGGCGGATTACGAAACCGTAGAGGAACGTATCAAGCGGTTTTACGAAACACACGCTGACGGGCGCATTGTGACCCACGATTACACGTCACAGTTTGACCGTGAGTCAGGCGTTTGGCGTGTTCAGGCGATGGTGTTTGAGTCGTCGGCGGATCAGGCGGCGAACTTGGTGAAGGCTACCGGGTTTGCGTTTGAGATTGACGGGACGATGGGCGCGAATAAGACGAGTGCGTTGGAGAACTGTGAGACGTCGGCTATTGGTCGAGCGTTGGCTAACGCCGGGTTCTCGGGTAACAAGCGTACGTCTCGTGAGGAGATGGAGAAGGTGCAACGTGGTGTTACACCTGGTAAGCCGGTTGCGATTCCCGACGGCTTTCGTGAGTTGATTACTGGCGCGCAGACTATGGATGAGTTGCGGGCGCGTTGGGATGAGGCTGTGGCTGGTGGTTTCCACGAGCAGGTCAAACAGTTGGTTGACAACCGGAAGAAGGCTCTCAGTGTCTAGGCCGTTGTTCCTCTATTCGGAGTGCTTTGGTTGTGGTGCTCGGTATGAGAAGATAACGGATTTTTGTGCGCGCTGCCAGACGGGGCAGTGGCTTAGTGATGAATGGTTAGAGGGTGATTACTCGTGAACGATTATGAGCGGGGCGTTTCGGACGAACAGGCGAGGGTCATTGCGTTGTTTGACGATTACGACATCACACAGTTGCAGGGCGGTGTGATTCTGTTGGAACCTAAGCGGCCTGATCGGTCGTGGGAGGGCACACAGCACAGGACGGGTTCGTTGTCGAGTTATATCAAGCGTGGTTGCCGTTGTGAGGCTTGCGTGTCTGTTGCCCGGGAGTGGCGTGGGCAACGGGCGGACTGTTTGGGTGAGGCGGAGAAGGTTTCTCGGCGTGAGCGTAAAACTGTTTTGCAACGTGAGCGGCGCATGGCTAAGAAGGTGAGCGCGTGACTAGGGCGGCGAATAGAAACCGGCGGTGGATGCAGGGATCTTTGAAGCGTAAACTCTCGCGCGAGGAACGTGAAAACAACGAGTTCAACAAAGGCACTCAGGGCTTGGTGGTAAAGGCGTTGCGCTTGAAGGAACAACAAGAGCGTGCCGAAAGAAAAGCCAACTTAGAGCGACTGTTGGGAGAACCGGAATGACTCCGGATGAGATTCGCGCGATTATTCTCGGGCTGACCCGTGAACAGGCTCGAGGCCCGCAAGCGCATGAGGAGGCGGAGTTGTTGGCTGAGCGTGCTGAGGGCGATTATGAGGCCGCGTATGATCAAGCTTTTCTTAATGCTGAGGGCAACATTGAGGAACGGAAGGCTCAGGCGCGTTTGGTGACTCAGGAACTACGGGACGCGGCGGCGATTGCTCGGGCGGCGCATGGTCGTGTGAAGTTGAAGGTGAAGCAACTGGATTCGTCGCTTATGGCGCATATGGCGGTTCTCAAGTCGGTTATGGCTGAGGGCGCGTGAGTACGCATTGGATGGATGATGCTCGTTGTGTCGAGGTTGATCCTGAGTTGTTTTTTCCGGAGCTTGATTCGTTGTGGCGGGTTGCTCAGGCGAAAAAGATTTGTGCAGGATGTCCCGTGAAAACGGAATGTCTTGAGTATGCTCTAGTCAATAAGTTCAAAGAAGGCATTTACGGTGGCACGTCACCTACTGAGCGTCACCGTTTGATGATGGGAAAGAGGAAACCATGACTAATTGGAAACTGGCAGGAAAGTTTCTCGGGCTGATTCTCGAGATTGCGTTTGTCGGATTGCTCATTTGGGGCGGCGTAATGCTTGCCTGGTGGGTTGCCGGATGACGTACGAGTTTACGGGCTGGAATTATGAGCCTATGGTTCGGCAAGGCCCGGTGAACGCGGTGCTGTTTACCGTTGACGGTGAGCCGATGGTGAAGGCTCGGCCGCGCATGACGAAGACCGGGCACACGTATACGCCAAAAACGACGGTGGAGGCAGAAGCGCGGGTGAGAAGCGCGTTTGAGGCTACGGGTCACGACGGGTTTACTGGCGCGGTAGGTGTCGAACTGGCGTTCTTTCAGGGCACTCGGGCACGCAAGGACGTGGACAACCTGGTGAAACTGGTGCTGGATTCGCTGAACGGTGTCGCCTATGAGGACGACGTGCACGTGAACGTGGTTTTGGCGCGGCGCGTGTATGTGACTAAGGATCGGGCAAGGTCTGTGATTCGTATTTTTGAGACTAATGAAGGGTTTGATGATGTTTGACCACATAGACAGTTATCGGGGCACAGCAGTTACTGCACAAATGATTGTTAGGAACATTGGTAACTGCACTGTTGGTGGCTGGATTTGGTATTGCGATGTTCACGACAGCCACGGGAACGCCGATAGCGAGGAAGAGGCCAAATACATGGCTATTGCGCATGAAGGTTTCTTTGATGATGGTGAAGAGTTTGAGGGTTGCGATTGGATGGTTTCGCCAGCAGTTGAGGTAGATGATGTTTGAGCGTATGGGTGTTTATGAGTTGGCGGCGATGCGCACCACGTTGTTGCGTGGTGTTGTGTCAACAAAGTATTCGACGGTTGAGGAGCGTGAGTTGTGGCAAGCGCAAGCTGACGCGATAACGGCCGAGTTGACGCGGCGGAATGAGTCGGCATGAGTGTTGGTAAACGGTCTAAATCGCAGGTCGATAAAGTCCGCCAGCGTGTTTATGATCGTGATGGTGGGTGTGTTGTTGCGGGGTCTGCGTGGGCGTTGTTGTGGCCGTGTGGTGGGGCGTGGACGATACAACATCGGGTGTCGCGGGGCATGGGTGGGTCTGCCCAGTTTGATACGCCTGAACACCTTGTGACGATGTGCGCAGTGCATAACCAAATGGATGCGGGTTCGATGGAGTTTCGGGCGGCATGTATCCGGCAAGGGTGGTCTATCCCGCGTTGGGTGATGCGTAACTATGCGCCTGGTAGTGTGCCGGTTTGGTATGAGGACGGTTGGCATTGGTTAGAGGGCGACGAGCGTAGGCCGTGTTTGCAACGGGACGCCGAGAAACGCATGGGTGAAATATATCGTGGCATGGAGAGTACTCACGAAGTAAGATGACCGAAAGGAAGGAAGAGGCTATGGATCAGAAGAGGATGATTGCGCTTGAGTTTCTGAGCGTGTGTTCCCGTAAGTTGCGGGATGCTGAGTCGTTTGAGCAACGGGTGATTGAGTCGAAGATGAGACTTTATTATTTGAAGTTGGCGGAACGCTACGGATGTAGGGAGTCGGAGATGCGTTTGGCTCTCGGTGTTAGTGAGTATCATTTGCGTGAGTTGTTGGTGATGGCTCGTGAGCTTGCAGAAGCCTGATTTCAGCGAGTACCGGCGTGACACGGTTGTGTTGTATTTACAGGCCGCCGGTCTTATTGAGCGTATGAACGTGGAGGCGTTGACGTTGCTTGTGGTCGGTATGTTGTTGGCTGACGACACGGGGTCATTTAGTGAGGAGTCGTTGTTGGTGGCGATGAGTGATCCGAGCACGTTGCAGGTTGCGCGCACGTTGATTGCGAAGGCACGCGATGAGTAAGTTGCGGGTATTTGAAGAGGCGTTATTTGACACGACATCAAACGTGTTTCTTGACAAAATTGACCCGGCACTAATTTACGTCCAGCAAGTTCCAACAAATGTTATCCAAGATTTGCAGTCACGAATGAGCAAGGCTGTTTGGCGGCCCGCACCTGGTCGAAAACTTGGTTTTGTGATCAAGCATGATTTAGACATTTTGGGTATTGCTTTTCTTGCTAGCCCTGTCATAAACATGGGGCCGCGCGATAAGGCCTTAGGGTTTGACGTTGATTCAAAAGTGAAGGGCAAAGAGTTGCGCCATTATGCTGACTTGTCTGTTTGCGTTGCTTCTCAGCCTTTCGGGTGGCATTGGAACGGGGGCAAGTTGATTGCGCTTCTGGCCACCACTCTCGGTGAGTTTTGGGAAGAGCGTTACGGTGATGAACTGAAGGGGATTATGACTACTTCTCTTTGGGGCAAGGGCAGTCAGTACAACCGCATTTATAAGTTTCTAGGTTACACGAAGGGATTTGGGCACGAGCATATTAGTGATGAGTCTTACTACGAGATGTTGGATTGGTTGAGGTCTAACGGGCACGAGGTTCCCTCTAGTTCTTTTGGGTCTGGCAGCAATCCACGCATGAGGCGCATTGCCGCTTATCGTAAAGCGTCAGGCGATAAAACGGTTACCCTGATGCATGGGCAGAAGCGTGGCATTTATTACCGGCCTTGCGTTCCTAGTGAGACAAGATCGGAGG
>Ga0315909_10004616_pt1 | contig 16161 bp, 23 predicted proteins | sample LakEriMetagenome_11_FD_203527 | JGI IMG/M metagenome (GOLD analysis project Ga0315909, IMG submission 203527) | Freshwater fungal communities from buoy surface, Lake Erie, Ohio, United States - Buoy 2 MA125 | ecosystem: Environmental > Aquatic > Freshwater > Lake | place: USA: Lake Erie, Ohio...
GGCTTCCGTTGCGTTTCAATAAAAAAATTATTACTACTCTGCGTGTTTATTTCTAGTACGCCGTTTTGTTCGCGCTCTTTGCGTACCCGATACGCTTGGCCGCGCCGCGCATTGCATGGCTTACAAGCCGGCACCAAGTTGGTTATGTCGTTGGTTCCGCCGGCATCGCTTTCGAGTAGGTGGTCGGCTTCGGTTGCTCGCGCTATTCCGCACCAGTGGCATGGCGGGTCATCGGCTAGGAGTTTGGCTCTGTTGCGTTTGAATTCGCTGGTGGCTCGTTGTTTGCCGTTGTGTGTTGTTGTCATGTTGGTTGGTCTTTCTCACGCGCTATCGCTTGTGCTAACGCGCCACTGCGTGGCTTGTTGTCTGGCTTGTTGTTGAGTCTGCTCACTACGTCCCCCCACACTTTGAGAATGTCTCTCTGGCTGCCGGCTGTTTCATAGTTAAGGACGGACACCATTCGCATTTGTGACGTTTGGACGCTGTACACCAGTTCTTAGACATGGTGCTCTACCCACGTTTCCGTGTGTTACCAGCTGAGTACAACTCCCAACGTGGCCGTGCGTGTTATTCAGTTGTGCCGGCATGGCTAAGTGTTGGCGTCGGCGTGTATGTCTGCTAGACGCGCTTCTATGCCCCACATGTCTTGCTTTAAGGCGTTGCCTTGGTGTGGCTGATGTTCTAGTTCCTCGATGATTAGGTCAGCTTGCACGTCGGCAAGGCGGCTAAACAATGCGCGCAGCTCTTGACGGTCGGCTTCAGTTATGCGGGGTTTTGCAATGTTGCTCATTGGTAGTCGGGCCTTTCCCATTCGGTGACTTGTGCGGTGTAGATAGTTGGGTGCGGTAAGAGTGACATGTCGTTAAGCATGTCGTGGTGTAGGCGTATTGTGCCATGTTCTTGCGCGCCGAGTTGTTGTATTTCGTAACCAGTTGCCCAGCCGTGGATTAGTACCCGGCTTTTATAGACCTGCGCCAAAATGTAAATATGGTTTAGGTCATCGTTTGGACGTGCAGCAAGTTTGGGGCTGGTGTGTTCAGTCGAGCGCACTTGATAACTCAATACGTCAAAACCGCCACGGTCTGCCTCTAGGTCTTGCCAATGCTCACCCAAAGACTTGGCTACGGCATACTCACCGATAACGCCAGTAATGTTGGACTGCCACCAGTTTTGCGCGCTGTACTTTGTGTTGTCTCTGGGTTTGCGGTCTTTTTGCATGGCGCGTATGTTTCGGCGCGCACCACTCACCGCGCAGTATTCCAATTCCTCGTAGTCGAGCGTTACAAGAACCTTGCTCATATGTCACTCAGTCGCGCTATTACAGCGTCTAAGTCTTTTGGATACCAGCAATAGCACTCATACTCTGCCTCTAGTAGGTAGCGTTGCCAACGCAGCTGCGCATCGGACTGTTTGTTACGGCCAGCCTTCAACTCAGCGAACACTAGGCCGCCAGTTGGGTGGCTCATTACTAAGTCGGGAAAACCTGCGTCACCTTGGAAATGTGTAGCCCAACGCTCGCCAACTTGTGCCGGCTTGGCATGGTAAACCAACCAGCCGCGCAGTTTTGCTACCGCGCACACTTGTTTTAAGAATGCGGCTTCGCTCATGCCACCGTAGTTATTCGGCATTGGCTGCCTTTTCTATTGCCCGCGCTAGACGTTGGTAGTCGTCTTGTAGGTCGGTGAGTTGACGTATAACTATGTTGAGTTCTCGCCTAAGACTGTCGCATTGTTGCCGTGAGTCGTAAAGCATGCTGCTGTATACCCATAAGGCTTGTTCCGCCGGCATTTGGTCTATGTTGCTCATTGGCCTGCTGCTTCCATAACTAATCTGCCTACTATTTCTGCTACTTGTGGTACTACTGCGTTTCCGAGTCCTTTAAGTCTGTCCACCCGGTCGGGAATCCCATGAGCCACTCGACCCACGTCGGGTTCAGTTTCCCAGTTTGCGGCGATGCTCCAACTAACGTGCGCAAGTTGTTGAATGCACTCGTCGTTGAATACACATTTTTTGCCTCGTCCGCTGTCGGCGTTGGCCATTTCTGCACTGTGTCGGCTAGCCCAAGACTGTGACTGGTCTCCCCATTTTTGCTCAAGCGTCGCCCGGTTTCGGTTAGTGCCGCCGCTGGGTGTTCCACTTCTTGCGTTGTAGGTGTCGGCCACATTCTCCGCCCGACTACTGTCTCTAAGTTCGGAAACCGTTTCGGGTCGTGAGCTATCTCTGGCGTAATCGTCGAAGCCATTGCCGAGTTTGCTCTCGGGGTCGGCCATAAATTGTCTCGTGTCTTCACGGTCTCTAATAAACCTTGGTGTTGAGAGTTCGGGCCTCTTGGTTTCCAGTCGCTCTGCAATGGGGTAGGCCACGATAAAGATACGGTCTCGCTTGTGATTGGCTCCCACGCTAGCTGCTGATATAACACGCCATTCCGCGTCATACCCGATGCCGGCAAGGTCGCCAAGAACGTCGGTTCCTCCCATAGACAAATGTCCGCGCACATTTTCCATGATTGCGTACCGGGGTCGTAGTTGGCTAATGGCGTATCGTACCCAAGGCCACAAGTGACGCGGGTCTTGGTTACCTCGCCGTTTTCCTGCCGTACTGAAAGGCTGACACGGGTAGCCGCCGCAGATAACGTCGGGTCGCTCGATTTCGTGCCATTTAATTTCTTTGATGTCACCATGGTTTGGCACCTCGGGCCAATGTTTTTTTAATACTTTGCATGCGAATGGGTCTATTTCTGATTGCCATATCACGTTCATGCCGGCACGTTCTAAGCCTAGGTCTATGCCGCCAATGCCGCTGAATAGTGAGCCAACTGTCAAGGTCATTACTTAACCTTGGGTATTGGCTTAATTGCTAAGAACATGTCTTTAGCCTCTGAGTAGGTCATGGGGGCGGCTGGGTCAAAATCTAGCCCACGTTCCGCGCACATTTGGGTAAGCATTTTAATTTGGTTTGGGGTTGCGCCACCGGTGTTGCTGGTTTGGCTTGCCTCTGTTTGTTTGCGGGCCGTTAGACGAGCGCTGCCAATTTCTTTAGAGCGTGGGCCGTCCAGCACGGGGGTTGGTCGCGCAATGCTCACTACCTTTGTGCGGTCGGTTTCTTCGGCTGCTTGCTGACGGCCTAGCACCTCGTTGCTGCTGGCGATACTTTTGTCAATTCCCAGCCCCATATATCCGAGCGCGCGGCCCAAAACCGAGGTCGCGCCGTTGGCTTGTTCACTGTTTTTGGTGAACGTTGTTTTGCCGGGGTACGGCTCAAAAATGTATGCGGTTACGGGTATCGGGTCGTCGGGGTCACGGCTTACGGTGACCGAACACTCAATAAATAACTGGTCGCCTACTTGAGTGATTTCTGGGCGGTGCTCAACGATGCGCAGCTGCGGGTAAAGCGCAAGCGCTTGTTTAAGACGGGTCTTTACGTCTACGTATTCAGAAAGGTCAAAAGCCATTACTCGTACCTTCCGCTTTCGTCATAGTTTTGTATCCAGTCGGCGGCCCACAAAGTAACCAGCGTAAATACTGTCATGACACCAACAAACGCAAAAATGCCTGCAATAGTTCTCATTTTGTACCGCGCAATGCGTTGTCTATTGCAATGAGTAGTTGGTCGGTTTCGCCACCAAGTTGCGTATGGCCTAGGTCGTGTAGTTCCTGCACGATGTCATCTAGACGGTCAATGATGCTCTGCTGTTTTGGCTCAAGACTGCTGGGGTGTTCTAGCCGGCCGATGGCTTGGCGTAGGTCTTCGCAGAGTTTCGGGTCGTCCATTGCGTAGCTGTAAGCGTGTGCGCGTAGGTTGCGGATTAGCACGTCGGTTGCTTTGGGTCGAGTGTTCGCCCACAAGTTCGCTAGTGCTTGGTCTAAGTGGTCAGTCGGGTTTACCATTTTGTTGTCCTTTTTCTAGTCGGGGTGAAAATAACTAACGGGTGTACGGTACCACAATTTTTGGCTTGGTGTGAACCTTCCAAGGCTCCCAGCCGTGACGCTTAAAAAGCGCTAAAGCGGCTTTAAGGTTTTTGCGGGGTGACCATAGTTCGGTCATGGCTTTACGCACAATGCCAGACTCAACAAGAAACCGTTTGTTACTTCCATTTATCTGAAGCAAGCCGTAGCTGTCGGGTTCGTCGCGCTGGTTCCATGCTCGGGCGAAGCCTTTAGACTCGCGCTTACATATCTGCATAAGCCGTGGTATTTCGCGTTTAGCCCAGCCGACCTCTAGAGCTAGAGCGGTGAAGCGTAGGCAGTCGGGTTCGGTTGCTGCTTTTGTTTGTGTAGCCGGCACCAAGAGTGCAGCTGCGGCGAGTACGCCAAGTAGTCGTTTCATAGGTTCTACCTTCCGTCGGGATAAGTAAAAACCTTACTTGCGTTTTGGCGGTTTGGCGCGCCTTTTGGCTGTAAGCCTTATGGTGTAACGGTTTCCGTGGGTGGTGACCAGACGTTACCTAGGACGTATTCCCAATGCCATGACTCGAAGCCGGGTTTGGCGGGGTCGCCTGTGCCGATGTACCAGCCAAAACGGTTAGCGTTTTTAGTAAGCCAAGTAAAGGTTTTGCCTGTTGCGTTGGCAAAATCTACCGCTAAGCCCCAACCGTGGTTAGAGCCTTTAACGCCTGTCGGGTCGGGTGCCGCGCATGGTGCCATGCCTTTTTTTAGGTACCACGTTTTGCCGTCAAATGTGCGGGTTATGCCTCTGGTGTCGTCGGTTGGTTGCGGGCTGTAACGCTGCATGAACGCGTTGTATTGGACGCTGTACGGCCTGTAGGTGTCAACGGTAGACGTGGGCTTTAGTTCTACGCCAGCGGCCTTAGCGGCGTTTAACATGTGTTTGTAGCTGCGTACCGCGCACTTGTGTAATTTGCCACCGGGTACTGGCGCTAGTAGCTCGTCGGGTAATTGCCCGTTTTTGTGGCCCGCTAAGTCTTTTGGCAGTTTAATTTTTTGTGTCGGGTACATTACGGCCGGCTAATAATGTCCGCGATACGGTGCAGCAGGTTTGCTACGGCTTGGCGCGCAATTTTAAGCAAGCCTTTTTTGTCGTCGTCATTCATCTTGTTTGCCTTTCGGTTTGTCTTTGAGACCGTTAGCGCTGAGTAGCCCGGCTAGTGAACCGGTAAGAAACAGTAGTAGCGGTTGAAGTGTTGCCCATGCGCTTTTGTCGTTGTCTGATACGTCGAGCGGTTGGGTGACGAATAGAAGGCCGTAAAGCAGTGCCATGGTTGCGCCAACAAACGTGAGTGATAACGCGCAAGCGACCACGAATATAAGACGGGCTTTTATTTCTTCGCCGGTCATGCGTTCGGGTCGGCGTGGTGGTGGTATTACGGGCATTTGTCCTCTAGCACAATTCGAGTGCTGCCCATCATCACGGTGTCTACGGTAATGGTAGTGGCTGCGCGTAAAGCCTTATTTTTAGTGCGTGGGCAGTTCACGCGCTCACGGTCTCCACAAGCAACAAGAATGCTGGCAAACAAAACAGCCACAAACGCGCTACGCCAAATCACTTGGGCCTTCTTCAGTCCAACCGCCAGCAAGTAACGCGGCGTATTCCTCTTCTGTCATTTCGCGCACTTCGTCGTCAATTTGAATGTTAGGTCGAGCCATTGTTAAGCCTTTCGGTATCCGTAAACGTAAACCACACCGCCAGAAATGTTGCCACTTGCTGAAACGATAGTAAAAGATGTGTAACTGGTTGTTGCGTTGTAGAAACCTTGTGCGTTACCTGCAACGCGAACACTATTTACACCCATAAACATGCCTTGCATGCTTGTTTTCTCGTTGGCAAATGGGTTATATATGTCAAATGCCATACTGTTTGGGTTTTCTTGTACTCCTAAAGCTGTCCACTTTGCACCATTACTTAGAGAAGCGCCAACTACCGTTGAGGCTCCATAAGCCACATACATAATCGTTTGGTAATAACCATTTGCTGGCGCTGTAGAGCCTAAATAGACGCCTAAGTCTGATTGAACCGAACAAGTACCGCCCATGTATATAACTCTGTAATGGTCATAAGTTGCCGAAAACGCACCCGTAATTTCAACGCTAGAGACGTTGTTCCCGACTGTTTGTTGTTTGACATAAACAAGCCCGCTGTTCGCTAGGTAAGTGTTTGTGTCTGAAGCGGTCAACACTTCGCCAGTAGTAAAAGTTTTTATAGCCATAATTAGAAGCCTAATCTGTTGTAGTCGAGCCTGCCATAAAAGACGTCGTTAAGTCTTAAATAGGCGTTTGTGTCGCCGGCAGCTGTAAATAATGTTACGCGGGTTTGGTCGCCCGGTGTGGCAGTTATTACCCAGCCTTGCATTGTTACGTTGTAAACATCGCCGCGGAAAATAATCCGTGTTACGTCTGTCCATTGCTGAGACAGCAAGATAATAAGCAAATTAAGGTTTATTTGGGTGTCTACCCGAGCGCTGATAGACCGTATGGCGCTGTCGGGGTCTAGGAAATTGTTCAGCACATAGTTTGCTAATTGGAATGCTTGGTCGGTCGTGTAGTCAACAGTGTTTAGAACGTAAGTAGTTGTGGGGGTTGTGCCCGTGTTGGCTGTCTGGTTAACCAAGCCGGCTGGTTGTACGGTCACCTCGTTGTAGAAGTCTTCGGCGGCTGAACGGAACTCTAAGCGGTCGTAGTTGAATGCGTAGTCAACGTATGGGGGGGCTACGGTGCCGTCGTTAAACTCTGGCGGGGTGGCTGCGCCGCTGAACATTACGTCACGGCCGACAAAATCTAGGCTGCCTATCTCTAGTGTTGACGTGCTGCCGGTGGTGCTGCGTAATAGGCCTTGTTCGGTGTATACGAGCGTGTTAACAAAGTCGAGCGCGTTGCCGTTGAAGTTGGTTATAACGCTGTTGATGCTTGACGTAACGATGCTTCCCCAAGTGATAGGCAAACCGAGCCGGTCGGCTACGTCGTAATAAGTGTCGCCTACGTTTTGTTGTATAAAACTTTCGTTTGTTAATTGTGCGCGACCAAACGCAGCTTGTAAACCTTCGCAATAAATAGTTACAACGTCCATGCTTGGTGTTAGGCCGTAGTCTATTTTTACGTCGCTTATGGTGCCTTGAAACATGGGCCAGTAAACGTCTGTGGGGTTTGGCGGGCTGTAAACACCGTAGACGTACGCCAAAATGGGCATGCCGACTTGTGGGGTGTTTGTCCAGCCGTCGGGGTTGCGTGATGTTATTTCGCATGTTTCTACTTGGAACGGGTCAATAATGCGCCTACGACCGCGTGATATAAAAATGTTTTGTACGTCTGGGAGTGTTACAAAACCCGCGCCTGCGTCAAAACTTACGCGCCAGTCAAGTGCCATTAGCCGCCAACTCTGATAGGTACCGTGCCGTTTGTGACCATGTAGCGGCGTAGTGCGTCTACTACCGAGTTTGGGTCACCGCCGTTTACGTTAATAGTTACGCTTGACGCGCCAACACTTGCAGTTGATACGCGACCACCGCCCATATTTGGGCTGGCGTTAATGCTGCCAAGTACCGGCCCAAACGGGTTAGTGCTCAATGTTGGGGTGCCGCCGCGCTCGACAGTGCCAATGTTGGTGCCAAACTGTGCGCCGATAGCCGCCACACTTTCGGGGTCTATAGCGAACTTAAGCAAAAACTCGGTGTTTTCAATGACACTATTAACGCCATTAACAATGGCTTGGGCTTGGTCAACACCCGACTTGTACCACTTGTCTGCCGTAAGTTTGGCTATACGGTCGGCCGCTGCGTTAATCGTAGACGAGATACCTACTAGACGGTCAATGGACGCTTTACCGCCGGCAAGTAAACCGTTAATAATCTCTAGGCCAACGTCTGAACCGCTGGCAAGAATGGACTGCAATAGTGCGGGGTCATCTAGCCCGGCTTCTATAAGTTTTTCTATGCCTACGGCAAGGTCGCCAGCCTTTTTGGCTTGGTCGTCGAGTACACCAAAAAAGGATTTTGCGCCTTCGCTGTCGGCTGCTGTAGTCCATGCTGCGCCAACGTCAAATATGCCGCGCACTACGTCGGCGGTTGCGTTGTAAAAGTTGTTGTAGGTTTCGGTGGCCTTGGTTAACTGGTCATTGGCGCGCATGAGCGCTGGGCTGAACTGGTCTTTAACTGTTTCTACTGCGTTGTCGTATGCCTCTTTAAGTGCGCGTACCGACTCAGTGTGTTTAGCGTTTGCAGCTGCGGCGCGCTTGGCGGCTTCACTGGCCTTGTTTGTGCTGGCAGTGCTTTTGGCTATTTCAGCGTTGGCAAGGCGTTGTTGTTCAATGTCTACGGCTTTTTGATAGTTGGCGCGTTTCTGGTCTTGGTCAAGTTGCAGCAAGGTTTCTGACCATGCGCGAGTGTTCGCGTAAGCAAGCGCCAAACCGCTATTAGTTTTGTCTAAGTCGGTTTGTAGTTTGCCTAGACGAAAACTGTTGCCCGTTATTGCGCTACCCAAGTTAATAATGCTCGAACCGAAGTTAGCAACGTTAAAACCTACCTGCTTAAGTTTGGCACCAAAACCGTCGGTCTCTTTAGTGTTCTTTTGTAGAACGTCTAAGACTGCTTGTGCCGGGTCAACAAAACGGCGTAAACGGCTACCAAGTTCACCTATCACGCCGCCTAAACCGCGCTCGTCCATAATCGTTACGAGCTTGTCTACCTCGTCTAACAATTTGCCAAGGATAGGTAGCACCTTGTAGCCGATGCTTTCCACCATCTCGTCAAAACGTATTTTGAGTATCGCTAAACGTCCGGCATATGTGTTGGCGTTAGCTGCGGCCGCGCCACCAAACTGTGCGGTAAGTGCCTCTTGGGCTGCCTTAAAGTCTTTAGTTTTGATGATGTTCTCGTCGAGCGGGACACCCAACTTTTTTAGACTCGTAAAGTTTCCGTCATATGCCCGCCCAATGGCAGTGCTGACGGCGGCCAAATCTTTACCGGTCGCTTTTGATGCGTCAATACTGAGAGTAAGCAACTCTTGTGCCTTGGCTGCATCGCCGGTAAACCGCACTAAACCAGCAAGCGCGGGGCGTAACTCGTCATCGGCTACACCGCTCGCTAATTGTGTTTGGTCAACAAAGTCGGCCATGCTGTCGGCAAGTGCTTGGTTAGGCCCGAGCGTGGCGCGCAGCTGCGTTTCTAAAAGTTTGGTGCTTTGCTCATCGGCAATAGCGGCCTTAGCGGCCAGCGCCAAACCGCCAGCAAGAGCGGTGACCGCGCCAGCGGCGGGCACCATAGCGTTTTTAAGTAGAAACCCGCTTTTAGCGCCGAAGCCTTGCAAGCTCTGAAACTCTTTTTTTGCGCTGTCAAATCCTTTTGTGTTCAGGCTTGAAATAATCGGAATGTTGATAGCCATTAGCGCGTCCTAGTCGTTACAAGGTTACGGTTAACAATAGTCATAACTTGAGCAACTATCTTGCCTACCTCGTCCTCGACGGCTGGTAGCACGCTCATGGCTGCTGGTTCTAGTGCGCGGGGCGCTGTACGGGGGCCGACGGTCTCTCCTTCAGCAATAAGGTTAGTAACGAACTGGCCACCACCTCTGATGCCTGCATGGTCCCAGATTGCGCCGGCAACGTCGCGTTGCTGAAGTACGAGTAACTGGTATTGCGTCGCCTTAAAATCGGCTGTACGGCCGTTAGAGAACGTCACAGTGCGGGCACGGCTACCACGTTTGCCAACTACCGAACGAATGCCAGCGATGACACGGGCGCGTGACCAACCCGTGCCGTCGCGGCCTTTAATCATGTTGCCATTACCCATACGCGACAACGGGGTAGCGGTCGGGATAAACGAGCGTGCAGCTGTAACAAGTCGAGTACCCGCGCCGCGCTGAATGTCTTTCGTAATCTGGCGGCGTAAAGTGCGGTCTACCTTGTTAATTTCCGCTAAAGCCTCTTGAATACCGTAAACCTGATATGACGCGCTAGCGGGCATTTTGTTTACGCTGCCTTTCGAGTACATCTATAACGGTGGCTAAGTCTGCTAAGTCAAAGTCTATAGCGGGTGGCCACCAGCCCGTGTGTAATAAAAGCTCTGCTAGTTGTCGCCGGACGCTGCCGGCACGGTAAAAGTTTCTGGCTCACCGTCTACTACTTCTAGGTTCTCAATACTGTTTATGAACTGGTCGAGCGTTGCCGGCACGATTACGCCAGCACGTTGGCTGGCTTCGTATGCCATAAAGGCTAGGTCTTCCATGCCTACCCCGCTGCCTAAGTCACTGGCGCGCCGCTTAAAACGTCGTTCCCATGCGACAATGACCGCAAGGCTGGTGGTTACCTCGTAGGCATCTTCGTTTGTGCGTTGTACTTTTAGCCTTAGTTGCATGTCGGGCTACCTTTCGGGTTAGTGGTTTTTAGGATACGTCAACGGTCAAAACACCGCCACGGATAACAATATCCATGGTGGCCAGTGTGCCAAGAGACGCGTTCATGACTGGCAAGGTTTCGAGATATCCGCCGCTCAAAGTAAAGCCGGGGTTTGTGGCTGAGTAGGTACCGGGTGTTGATGGTGCAGCTGGTGACACAATGATGGTGGCAATTTGGGTGCCAACAAGTGTGCTGAGCGTTGCGTATGACTCGGACGCTGCGTAGCTCGCATACATTGTGATGGTGAGCTCGTTATTTTGCAGGCCAGCGGTATAGACGCGAGCAGTGCCACCAAAAGCGGTGGACTCTAAAGCCTCAAGTGTCTGGTTAAGTTGCACGCTTGTGCACTGGTCTGACAAATTGACAGCGCCGAAAAGCACGTCCGGATTTGATAGGTAAGTACTTGTTGCCATGGGGTTTACTCCTCGGGTGTTTCTTCTAGTTCTGTTTTAGCAGATTTTGGGGCTTTAGTGTGTGATTTCTCGACAATGAAACCGCCAGCCAAAAGGTAGGCGACATCGTGGCCGTCTGGGTTAAAAGGTTCGCCGACTGTGCCGACTCTGGGGCTGTTAACTATGTACATGTTTTCCTAACCGGTTTGGGCCTGCATGGCTATGGTCAAGTCGTAAGCAGGATACTCAGCACCACCGATAATGGCGATGGTTGGGCGGCCGTCTTGTACGCCTACTTTAGCGCCAATGACTTTAGCGGCAAGGTTCATAAGTGACCGTTGCGCGTCTAGGTTGTTTGGGCCAAGTGTGATGCAGCGCACGGGAAACAACATTTTTACAATGTTGAAGTTAAACGCTTCGAATGTCGGTGCGTCTATAAATACGCATGGCGGCACTAGGTTGCGCGGGTCGTTGACTACTTGTAGACCGCTAACGGCGCTGAGCGTACTAACTAAGTCGTCTAGAGCCTCGTTAAACAGGTCTGTAAAGGTCACAGGCACGAGTTATGCCACTTGCGGTCTGTCAATGCCAAGCAGTTGTTTAATCACGCCAGATAAGCCCGTGACGGTTACCGCGCCACCATCGCCAAAACTAGCAAATTGGTCAATGCTGCCACGCTGTCTATATAACATTCCCCCATATTGGATACAACCGAGCGTTACGTCACCACTCGGGCTAGTTGACGGAATATCTATCCAGCCTGACTCTTGCCTGCGGCGAAACGCAAAAGCGTTTGCAGCTGCCGCGCATTGTGTCAAGAATGTGGTATCGGCTGCTGTAGCGGTACCAATGCCTAACCAGTCTTCAATTTGGGTAGCCGTAATCCAAGTGCAAACTGGCGCGTAGGTAAGCGTGCCGGTGGCTGGGCCGCGCTCGACATCTGCCGCCGTTAAAGCAAACAAGACTTGGTTTTGTATCGGCAAGTCGTAGTTATAAAGCAGGTCGCCGTATTCATCTACGCCTAAGTAATAGAACTGCGGGCAAGCATAAACAGTGCGCGTGCCGTTGAATGTTGCGTCAACGGCCGCGACTGTGATGCTGTCGCCGGGCTGTACCAGCGCGTTAGTGAGCAGTTGCAATACGCCGTAGTTATCGGCAATTTGCTTGTGCGTGATTGTGTAAACCGCCATGGCGGTGGCCCGCCTTTCGGGTTAAGCGTTGACGATTTTTACAAACTTGGTTGCGTCGGCCATGAAGACTGCGGCGTAACCACGGAATGCGATAGTGCGGCCAAGCGTGCTAGGCACGTCTACCGAAATAGCGCCTTTCATTTGTTCGTAAAACTCGAAGCCCGCAGCTGGGCCAGCGGCGTGGCCAACGATGCCCGACAATGTACCGGTGGTGGTTCCGCCAGCCATGTTCTTGTCAACTACGAGAGTCAAACCAAGTGGGTTACCGTTCCAAGATACTGCCGACGATGTGCCGTAAGCGTTGTACCCGCCGAGACCGGGTGCGCCCACAAACGGGAAAACCGGGGAGTTTGAACCGTCCACGGCCATTCCTAATTTTGCCCAAGTCACTGGTGACACCACATAATGAGTTGGCAAATAGTTACTTGAGTTTGAGATTTGGTAAGCCGCACCGTAGATTGCCTCGACAATGTCGGCACCGCTAAAGCTCGTAAGCGTTTCGGTTTGTGTGGTCTGTGCTACCAACTGGTCTACTGCGTAGTTGTCGGTTGCTTGGCCGTAGGCGATAGCCAACTGCTCAAGAATGATGTTGACAGACGCGGGGTCACTCCACGAAATATCTTGTTCGGACACGGTCACATAGGTACCGAACGTGAGCTTGCTAATGTCCGTGTTCGACACGGTCACAGTTGACGGGTCAAGTGGGTTCAGCTGGCCGGTTGGCTGCTGAGTCACTACTGGGCGGGTCACAATTTTTGGACGGCGGAATGTTGCGCCAGCGGTCGGCATCGCCTTAGTCCCGATGGCACTGACAAAAGGTCTAATGGGGTTCAGCGAGTCGTACACGCCGCCAGTAATAATTTCTGGCAAGATACCCGGTGTATCGGCAGTAGTAATATCTGGCGCAGCTGCTTTAATGCGTGCGTTCATTTCAGCAAAAACGCTGCCGCCAATTGACATAGCTGCAATGTATTCGCTGGGTGCTGGCAACTTAAACTGTGGTTTTGCAGTTGCCCACAAAGGCGCTGTAGGTGTTGATGCCTCTACTGCTGGTGCTTGGTTTTCCATGACGGGTGACTCCTCTGGGGTTTCTGTAGTTTCTTCTTCGGTTTCGTTCTCGTCGGTGTCGGGTTCCGTCTCTACTGATGTTATATCAGACTGCGCAGCAATTTGGTGGATTTTCGCATCGGCAAACGCTCCTTCGGACACCATGCTGAGCTCTGACCAGATACTTGCCGTGACGTGCATAACGCCGTCTACCATCGTCCACTCTGTAGGTGTAGCGCCAACGCTCACCGAGTCAAGCACGCCATCTTGTGCAAGCGTCAAACTTTCGTCGCCGGCACGAGTGGCCGAGATACGAGCTGCAAACATTACGCCTTCGGGTGTTTCTACGCGCTCGGTCACAATGCCAATGGGCTTAGTCGAGTCGTGGTACTGCATAAGTTTTGGCGCTGGGCCGTCAACTGGCAAACTGCCCGGCAAGAAAAGCACCTCTTGGCCCGTACTGGTACGTGCAGCCACGTTATATGGCGCGGCCAAACCGTAAATTGTGCGCTTGGGTGTAGAGCCTTTAGCGGCCTCGACAGTAAAAGAGCTTGGGGTAAACCTAATCATTTGCATACCTCGGGGTTTCTATTGTTGTTTCTGTTTCTACGTCGGCACCGCCTAGGTAGGACTCGCTTAGGTATTCTTCTACGTCAAACTTAACGTAAGTGCCATGAGGTAGCACGTTGTCACTTGACAAGGTTTCTGCGATGCAGTCAATAAAAGCCTTAGCCCCAAATAGGTAAAGGTCTTCGCGTGCACCGCGGGAAGTCGTGTACTGGTAACTGCCTTGGTCAATACCAGCCAAATAGTTGGGGATATTGGCGGCCCGGCACAGTTCGCGGGCTTGGAAGTCGCGAGACTCGACAAGCAACATTTTATCTGGGGTCGCCGTCGTGGCCTCGTATGTCAAATACTCGTTAAGCGCAGCCGTTTGGTTTGTCATGCGCGCAGCGTTAAACGCAGCTGCCATGTCGGCTAGTTCTTGGCCGCTCAAAGGCTCGCCACCAATTTGGCGCAAAACACCAGCAGGAATAGCACTTTCCGCGTTGCGTCGTGCGCTGGCCTCTAGGCGTAAAGCGGTTGTGATGGCTTCACTTGACGTGTAAAGCAAACCTTGTACCGGGCTAAGAAACTGCACAAGGTTTTCGGACTCGATAGGCAAACCCGAAAAGAAAACTTGGTTTGACGGCCCAAACCATACGGGGCCCGCTTGGTCTTGGGTGGTGACCATTGCAGCTGGTAGGCGCTCAAATGATGCGGGGTAACCGTCGGCCGTCCTAGATTTTATGTACCAGAAGGCTCTGCCCATCATGAATAAATCGTCAAATGTCCAACTTAAAATGAAGTTGTTAGTTACGTTTGGGTCTATACGGGCTAGCCATGCGCGGGGTGCTAGCGGTACTTCTTCCATCTCGTCGCCGTTCCAAATGTCGCGGTACATCTCTAATTTAAGACAACCAATGACGCTGGCCATAAGGTCTCGGGCACGTGAGATAGTCGGAACGCGCATAGCAATTTGGCGCATTTCGCCGTTTGTGTAGGCGTAAAAGTTGTTTATTTGTGACGCGCCAGCGTTACCGCCGGTGCCATAGCCTACGGCGGCTTTTATTTCGGGGTCTTGTGAAGTGCCAACCGCAGCAACTTGTTTGCGTCCAAATAATGCCATGTGGATATCTTGCCATTTTCTCTGTGGGGAAATGTGGATAACCGGCTAAATCCCGACGAGATAGCCGGCCGTCCATAGTCGAGTGTACTACCTAGAAATAACAAGTAAAGGCTTGCCGCTAGAGCTGGGGCGCGACTCTAAAGCGGCGGCCCATACCATGCACCGGGCTAATTCAATGGGCCCGGGCGAACGGGTAGAACTAAGTGCAACGCTGCCTTGGTGTTTAATCATGACGGCGCGCTCGACGTGTTCGGCTAATAGTTTTTCCCCAGTTTGTCCTATGCGGTTTTCCACAATGAGCGAACGTACGGCAAGAGTCCATTTCAGCAACTCGCGGTACCCGACGATGACGCGCCGGCGCTCATGCTTGGGCGGGCAATGGGTTTCAAGTACCGGGGTAATTGCAATACGCAGCTGCGGGCCGCGCTCTACTTCACGGTCAACGCACGCCCACATTTCGGCCATGTTGTCAACGTCAAAAGCGGTAGTAATTATGGTCTTGTTTTCTACGCGCACGGCGCGCACGCCAACATACCGTGCCTCGTCAATGGACTGCTCGATAGCAAGAACACCGCCGGCGGGGACTTCGCCGCTAAATAGGCAGGCTTCCCATAGGCCGTTTTCCAGCCAACCAGAATGTGAGCTTGTCCAAGTGTTGACCGAGCCGCGCAAGAATGCGTTGCGGTTTGGGGCCTTTGCTTCTGCTTCAATAACGCGCATGTCGAGCGTGTGACCAAGTGCGGGGTTTGCGTACTTCCAAGCCTCGGCGGTCATCGGGTCAATGTTGCTAGGCGGGGAAAACTCAGCAAAGTAAAGCGGGCCGTGGTCGCCGGCATCTATGGCTCGGATACCTTGCTCGCGCCAGCGCAACATGGCTTTTGACTCTGGGGTACCAGCTGTAGACCACATAGACATAAGCGGGTTTTTTCTTGCGCGCTGGGACGGTAAAAGTCCTTCATCTATCGCAGCTTCGGAAACGCTCCACACTTCGTCTATGCAAATAAGGTCGGCGCTGTAACCGTGCCCGGCTTGTGGTGTTGCGGCGCGCACCAGCCAAGTGCTGCCGTCTGGCATCTCAAGGTTCATGCGGCCGTATGACCACGAAATCTTGGCATTGAACTTGGCACCAAGAATGGGCGCAAGGTACTTGAAAAGCGCCGTAGATAAGTCGAGTTGGTGACTGCATGTAATGACGGTTTGGGGTTTGCCACGGTTCCCGCCTTGGGTACAAAGCCACCAGCCGATGAGTGCAGCCATGGCCGTGGTCTTGCCGTTCTGTCGCGCAACGCTCACCAGCGAAACACGGTTAACAAAGTTGCCGGCGGGGTCTAGTTCGGTTTGCCCGGCTAATACTCGAAGCTGCCAAGGCTGTAAAGACACGCCTAAAACCTTCTCTGAGAAATCCCCAATGTCTGCCGCGAACGATAGCCCGTCACTATTAGTGGTCGTTTCTAGTCGGGGCTGGTCGTGGCCAGTTGTCGCCAGTTCGGACGTTTTCCTTAAAAATAGAGGATTTACGTCG
>Ga0315909_10004617_pt1 | contig 16153 bp, 37 predicted proteins | sample LakEriMetagenome_11_FD_203527 | JGI IMG/M metagenome (GOLD analysis project Ga0315909, IMG submission 203527) | Freshwater fungal communities from buoy surface, Lake Erie, Ohio, United States - Buoy 2 MA125 | ecosystem: Environmental > Aquatic > Freshwater > Lake | place: USA: Lake Erie, Ohio...
GGCGTAGGTGCAACGGCGCCACGCATTTTTGCCATTTTCTTGGCGGGTTTGGTTTTGCGTACCTTTTCTTCGACAACATCAACCACAGGTGCGTTGGCATTGTAATTGGGACCAGTCAAAGGACCAACCCAAGGGAAGAAACCAACGGCGGATTGCTTATCTTTGTTTTCGTTTGCTTCTGACATATCAAAACCGCACAGACCCCAGGTGTCCGTATCTGCATTGTAATAGCGGTATGCTTTGCCTTGCATACCACGATCAACAAGGTACATAGCCGATTTGGTGGGTTTGGTATCATTAAACTGCATTTTTTTCTTTCTTAAATTCTAGAAATTCACTAACAAGGTAAGATTCACTGCCGGCATGGCAGTATTCTACGCCATCAAAGACGCGCCAGACACATTGGGAATGATATTGGAAGCAATAGTCAGAAAATTCATCATAATCTATCTTATAATCTTCCGCAACATAAACAAGATTTGATTTACGCAACATAGTTAGTCACCATTAACATCAGAAACATCTATTGTACAGGAATCCTAGGATTTGTCAATATACAACAAAAGTACTCACAAACTCCGGTCAAGTATTCAGTCACAGCTGGTAAACCGACTAAAATCGGCGTGCCAGAGCAGTCCAGTTGGGTCCTGGTGAATGTTGGAGATCATGGTACCATACCCTTGGGTTGGATACGACCGTTCTACCGATTCAAAGGTTTGGATTAACTCTTCTTTGGTATCGGAAGTCCAATGCTCTTTGACAAGAGAGCTAAGAGGTATTTTAATAGGTGTTCGAATAACTGCCATTACATACTCCAATAAGTTTCAGAAGACGGATCACAAGATAATGGTGTATTACTTGGTATTTCGATTTCTTCGCCAGTCATAAGTGATTTAACCTTTTTGGTAGTGACCACTTTGGTTTCATAATCTTCTAATGATGCATATGCATATTGAATACTGCCTGCATTACGATTCATGCAAGTAACCGACCGCTTTGCACCAGATTCAAATGTATTCAGGTGCTTAATAGCCAATGTGGTATCAATATGGTATATGACATAGATCATAGATTAGCAAACCTTTCCGCGCTTGTCGGTTCATAGGTACGATTCGTCAGCAGCATATATTGTTTGGTATCGATTACTTCACCACAGTTAAGTTGAGCCATTTGGTTCAAACCATAGTTGGTAAACTTTGCGCCAGACAGAATATCCAGCATCATAATCCAATTCAAATCTTTCATCATATATCCTTTTATTTAAACCCAAAAATCTTCTTCACGTTCATATGCACCAATTGCATCATAAACTACCTCGCGCACCGCTGTATCGGTTGCTTCACCATAAGCATCAATTTTGGAGATAGTATGCAGCATATCGTATACCTGACCCCAGGTTAGATTTGCAGCCTTTGCACCAGCAACGATACTACCGACAACTATATTGCCAGCATCGGTGAACATACCATAATCTTTTATCATATAACCTTACCTGAAATCGACAACAAAACCATTCACTGGATTGTAGATATTGAAATTGAATTTATCTTTACCTAATTCATTCACCAGAATGTTATATACATCCTTACCTGTCTTATCTGATACACCTTCTAAGAATAGCGTACCGTTATAAAACTCCACATGATCACCTGTCTCCAATACAGGAGAAATTACATCAAGTATTTTCTTTTCAAAACCCATGTTAGTACCTATTAACAGTCAGGATCAAAGTCATGCCATTCCTGTGCTTCATCAGGTTGCCCATCATAAGCACTTTCGTAATTATCTTCCAGCTCATTATAATCTTGCACACCGGTTTGAAAACCAGATTGGTAAGAAAATATTTGATCTTCTGGAATATCATTTGCTTCCACACCTGTGGACCGGCCATCATAATAACCGCGAGCAAACCAATAGGATGCATTATAAGACATTATATTATCTCCAATCAGATATAAGAATCTTCCAGTTCAGCGATATTATCTTTAATATCCTGAATTTCATCACCATCAATATCGCTATCAAGGCGTTCCAGATCATATTCCAGATCCGCAATCATATTATCGATATATTCATTTACCGTAATACGATAAGCAGTAGGATCGCATTGCTTCAGAATCTGGGAAGGATAGAAGGTTAGATTACCAATAGTAACTTCACCTTGCTCATCCAGCAAATCGTTTACCATATCAATAATGTCGTGATGTTTCATAATCTTTCCTTTTTTAATCAATCAATGCAGAGAATTATACAGGTTTTGGTAGAAATGGCAACTGTATACATTAGTTCTCCATCTCTCCGGTCAAGTATTAGATCACCAATTCCTTGGGAGAATAGGTAATCTTGCCCTCATAATCCAGTTGGTCGCGCTCAAACTCCGTCAGATAATCATCCGAGACAATTTCCCAACCGATAATATGCTCACGATGATATTCATTATCCGATTCAATATCAGACCGAACCACCATAATGGTTTCAGTAATGGTACCAAAATCAGTAAAGTTTTTAATGACATAATCATTCCCACCCTTTGCTTTCCAGTATTGGGGACATTCACCAACACCGTCCCAATCATGAGCACCATAGTTTTCATATACTTGGGTGGTAATAAGAAGTTTTGCCATTTGTTTGTTCCTTTTGTTTAACCAATACCTGATATTCTACAGGTTTACCTCGGTTTGTCAACCTAATACAATAGTTCTCCAGAATAATAACAGAGAACCATTGTATTAAATAGAGTTTACCTGACTTTTTACCTTAATGCTTACCTGAATTATTAATGACCGATTGGTTAGTAATATGATAATGACCGATTGGTTAGTAATGCGCGGAGAGTGTCGCGGATAGGTAGTAGGATTGGACACTAAGTTCGTATATCTCACCGAATTATATCCAGAACCTACCAAAATCACGCAGGAGACTATAATTATTCGAATAGCCCCTGAGCGCTTATCAATATTCCTCTAGATCAAACTCGCATCCATAATCATTAAATGCCTGATCCCGTTCCCAAATCATCATTGCTTTATAATCTAATGCATCATTTAGATTATCAAATGATTCGATTATAATGCCAGACTGAGTGACATTATATACACGATTAACATTATCAAAAACGATATTCATATTAAACCTTTTTCAAATCATTAATGGTTCGCTGAAACAGATTAATAATATCAGCCTGCTTATTAATGGGCAATTCAGCGAGAACCTGTGCCAATTGTGATTCCAGATAACCAGCAGCGTATGCATAGCTGTTATATTTGGTTTGGGATGCATCCGAAAACTCACGAATTACATTGTGGATTTCTGCATACTGAAGTTTTACTTTTTTCATTTGTTGCCTTTCGTTGAATCGATTCTTGGATAATACAGGTTCTGGTAGGAATGGCGAGCACTTTTTTAATAGTTGACCAAAATGCTGTGGCAAGCGTTTTTCGATTGGAAATTCCTATCGCGGGAGAGGTATCGATAGTCGTGGATCAGTCACGCAGCCCCAGCGTCCACCCCAGTCTGCTTTCGAATAGGTCCCATTATACAGGTGCTGGTGGGGTTTGCAATACAGCACAAAAGTACTCCATCCTTCCGATGGAATACTAAAGTTTACAGTTGCCATTCTTCCAGTCCTCCGCCATAATCCAACCATTGAATTTTGAAAGGAAAGATATGAGCAAGGTCTCCGAATTGAATATAAGCATCCAAGAGGATATCATGGATGGTCGCCTCTCCTTTGCGGAAATTGCCGCCAAGCATGAGGTGCCCCTGTCCTGGGTGGATGAGGTGGTTGGTGAAATGGTCGAGCAGGAATCCTTCCTCTTCCCAGAGCCATCGCTGCAAGCCTGCCTGGATTTTGATATGGGCAAGGAAATGGCAAAGGGTGAATAATCCATCCTGGCAACTGAGAACCATTTTCTACAATTGCCACTTTCACCAAAACCTGTATAATTGATTCCATCAAATCGAAAAGGAAATAAAATGTTCGAAGTCACCATTGGTAGCAAGTCCACCCATGTCAGAACCGCCAGCGGTGTTTTCACCATCCGCTATTCCACTGAGCACCGCCGCTATCAAGTGCTGCGGCTCCGTGGTCGGAATGTCCTCGCTGAAAGCTATAACGGCTTTCAAGGTGCTCTGGATATCGTGGATCAGCTTTCGAAGGTTGCCTAATGAAAGCAATTGCTGGTTTCTCCTGCATTGTTTGGTTGGTTTTTGTTCTCGCTATTGTCATTAAGTAAAGGAAATTAAAATGGCTAAAATTGTGTCCTCTAATGTTGGTGCCCTCCGTACTGCTCGCCGCGAGCTTATCACCTTGCGGTTGACCATTAAAGAGCTGGCTGCTCGCGTTAAGGCTGAGAAGCTGGAGGCTGCGGAAGCTAAGCGCACCGCCGCTATTGCAAAGGCAGAGGCGCGCCTCCAGAAGCTGCTTGCTAAGCAAGTCGGCAAGGTTGGCACCAAAGCCGCCAAAGCCAACCGCAAGGCTGGTGCTGTCACCGTTACCAAGGGTGCTTAATATGACGGACTTTTTTGACCGCTTCGAGCTGCAGATTATGGCGGCTGTTGGTTCCATTGGTTTGGTTATTGTGGTTCTGGACATGATTGTCTGGAGACCATGAGGTGATTATACGGTTGCTGATTTGCTTTGGCTTTATGGTGCTGGGGGCTACGTACCCCACCCAGACGCTACAATCAGCTTATGTTTTGTGGTCTGGTGTTGTCTTAATTGTTAGCAATGTACATAAGGTCCTATATCCTGATCCAGTCCCCAAGGCAGAGCCTCAGAGTCAGGCAACCAAGCAGCCTACACCATAAAGCGCTCCGTGGCAAGTACTTGACCGGACGGATGGAGAACTAAAGTATACGGTTGCCAAATACCACATTCTCCGCCATAATACATCCATCGGTTAAACAAAAGGCAAGAAAATGAACAAGCTCTCCAAAACCTCTAAGCTGGATAACATCCTCTCCTGGTCGCTGCAAGCTATTGAAACCTGCCCCGGCAGCAAAGCGTCCAATGGCGACCTGGTGGCAGCTTGTTCTGGTTGCTATGCTACCACCGGGATGTACAATTTCCCAGGCGTCAAAGCCGTCCGCTTTGACAATAAGCTCGCATGGCAGGAAGCTACCTGGGTTGACACCATGGTCAAAGCGCTTACCAAGCAACGCTTCTTCCGGTGGTTCGATTCTGGAGACATGTACTCCATGGAATTGGCTGAGAAAATGTACCAAGTCATGGTGGCAACCCCCCATGTAAAGCACTGGCTTCCCACGCGGATGTATAAATTCGCTAAATTCCAGTCCATCCTTGCTGCCATGCAAGCCTTACCTAATGTAATGGTGCGTCCATCCAGCGATGCTGTGGATGGCACCTTTACACCTGGTGTCCATGGCAGCACCATTCTACCTGATGCTACCTCGGTGCCACCTGGTGTTACCTTGTGCCGCGCATATGAGCATGGTGGTAAATGTAATGGATGCCGCGCCTGCTATGACAAATCAGTGGCAGTTATTGGTTATCCTGCCCATGGCCGCAAAATGGCAAAGGTTATCCGCATAGCAGTCGCCGCATAATTGGTCCCCGCCTGAGGCTCAGCTGGATAGCGGGGTTGGGGCAGTGCTGAAAGGCGCTGCCCTTTTTTTTGGCTTATATGGTGGTGGCTGGTTGCCATGGTGCTGCTGGTGGCAGCTGTTATGGGGTATGGATGGGGGTATGGGGTGAGCGCGTATATGATAAAAAGCCCCACCAGGTCAAACTCTTTTTTCCAATTTTTTATTTTCTGGGGCCGGATCTAAGGATTCGAAATTTTTTTCTGGAGTCCCGGATCATTCCAGAAGCGTTCTTGATTGGATTTCCCAATATCTCTCTACGGATTTTCTAGCATAATCTGAGTCTACAAATTGGCCATTGTGTAACTCTTGGTGCATATAGTTTTCTACTTTATAAATTTTTGCGAGCCACACAGCGGATGCACCTGTACCTAGTTTATGTACAGCACCAACGATTTGCCCGTCTTCTTCGTTATAGTATGCCCAAAAGTTGAATTCTTTTTCCATCCATTTTTTCATTCTTTATCTTCTTTCATAGGTCTCTCTGGTCTATTCATACAGAACTCACAGTTTGGATCATCACACTTGGATTCTAACCATTCATTGGTTTCTTCATCATAATACGCATCGTATTGTTCTGAGTAAACTTTCTTCATATCAATCGTACATCTTTCTTAGAAGTCTTACTTGTTCATCAGGTGTCACAAAGCATCTTACATGGTACTTTCTACTCATGTCTACTGGATCTTGCATCATTGTGAATTCGACCAACTTGTTTTCGATTAGGTGAATTGCAAGTTGTTTTGCAAGATCCTCTTTGATTGCAACCTTCAGTTCTTTGTCGGGAATAGATATAGACATATATTGACTATCGGAGACAATACATTTACCAGTGACCATCTTGCCACCGATTGCATACTCTTTGATATTGAATTCGATATCGTCAAACATATTACTTTACCTTCTTCTTTCGTTTTGGTTTTTCTTCTTCAAAGAAATTCTCAAGGGATGAAAAGCCAATGTTTTTAGACTTCTTTGATTTTTTCTCGGAAGGCTCTGGAGTGTCTTCTAAGTTTCCTCCAATTGCCTCATTGTATTCTTCCTCTGAGGATTCTCTGAGGGTCACGGATTCGGTCCAGAATTCGCCTTCTGTAAACTTCACCATAGAGGATACGGAATGTCCTCTGAGGTACATCGTGTACTTGAAGTTGTTTTTCATCACAACGTCAGCACAGTAATATCCGTTACGATCTACTGTTGTCATCTTTTACTCATTGCAATGGTTGTCTTGATTTCTTGGATATCAACTCTTTTTCTCCAAGAACCAATAAAGAAGCCTTTGGGATTTTCGAGTCCTCTTAATGTCTCTGTTTGCCACACAAACGTGTATACTGGGAATAAAGATTCTTTGGGTGTTTCATTGTGCCACTCACGGCGTTTCTTCGCAATGTACTCTTTGAATTCTTCGTGAGTCCCAGCAACGATATAGATTCTTTCGAAAGGCCACTTTGGTGTGGGGTTAGGAACCGCCGGAGGCGCTTGAAACGCCGGCACTGGCGGATTGAGATTGAATGTGATAGTATTTGTAGAGTTTGACATAATATGCGAATCTAATTGGTTCTTGTTCCGGATTAGGAAGATGATCTCCAAAGATTTCTACCATTTCGTTGTAGATTCTTAAGACTTCTTCATTTTGCATTGTTTAGTCGCTTCTCAAGGTATTCTTCGTGTTGTACCCATTTGCCCTTCCAGAAACCCCATTCGCGAGCTTGTGGTCCCATAAAGAAAAGGGTTGTCACTGGTTTGTTGTCGTCAAGTTCTAGCCAGTGATATTCTTTTGAACGGCGGATGATAATAGAACCAGGACCACGCCAACGTGAAATGTCGACCATCTGAGTATTCTCTTGGTTAAAGACTGGAGTGTGTTCCCAGTAACCACCTTTGAGAATGATTGTCATGTAAGCCCATGGATGATCATGCATCACCGGTTCATCCGACTTCACAATCTTATGAAGAGTCAGGTTAAAAGGAAACCATTTACGATCTTTGAGAAACAGGTAGTACCTGTGCATGTAATCATCACCGGAGATCCTGTCTTTGATCAGGCGATAACGACCCAACTTGTTCATAATCTTGTGAAACAAACTCATAATTAAACCTCAATATTGGACCAGACTTTCAATTTTTCACGTTTAGCTTTTCTTGCTGCATTCACGTTACTATCCGAGATTATACACTTTTCCACCATAATGTCAACCATTGCCAAGAGGTCACCCACTTCTTCCTCTAGGGATTGTTTATTACTCTTGTTAGTATTTGGATTCTTTGAGTCGAAACCAAAACGGAAGATTTTAGAGATTGCTTGTGTCACCTCCGCACACTCTTCTTGTGCAATGCAGAAGACTTCTTTGATTTGTTTATCCATTGAGTTTCTCATTCAGTAGGGTTGAAGAAATATGAGAACCTGAATTGATAAAATCTTCTGCAACGAGTTCAGCATGTTGTTCGCTCGACACAACAGTTTTTTGAAGAATTCGATTATCCATATACATCGACACTTCCCACACTTCATTGTTTTTGAAAACGGTTGCTTTTTTGTTTCCATTTAGATATTCAGAATAAAACATTATAATTCCTTTTTAAGTAATAAGATCAATAAAACGGTTGAGAACAACTCGGTTACTCACTCGACCGCTAGCATACTTATTGAATGCGGATACGATACCACGTGTCGTAGCATTTTCTTTCACAATCAATTCGTTATTTTCATCTGTGTTCATTGCTTCTGAACGGAGAAGATAATACTCATCAAAGCCTGCATTACTAACAATACAATACCTGTCTTTGCGAGCCGCCTCTCTGATTTCTTGAGATTTAACATCAAAGCCAAAGGAATGATCGACTTTGGATCGGTAATCTCTTCCGTGAGCAATATAGAAACCAATCACGTTTGAATTTGTACGAGCTTTCAACAACTTAATCAAACAAGTTGTCTGAGCATTACTATAACGACTAACATCATACTCTTCTTCGTTTTTGGTTTTCGGATCACGAATGATAACTTTGTTCGCATCCTTGCCGTTAATACCTCTACGCAAATCTCGGGTATTTCCGGTGTAATCGGTATAAACACCTGTCAAAGGATGTCCCTCACCATCTGTCAAGAAAACGGTGTTCACAATTTGAAGTTTGTTTTTCTTCTGAAAGTCTGGAACAATTTCCATTGCAGAAATGATAGCTTCATTGAGTGGTGTGCCAGACAACGACAACCAATAAGGAGTCCTTACAATGTTATTGTAACTATTAATACCGGCAATATGCATCAACGCTGCGCCAGCATAAACAAAGTCTTTTGAAGACATGCGACTAGACAACAAATTAACAAGACCAAACCGATATGATGAAATATTGTTTGGTTTGACTTTGAAATTCACCATCTTTTTATCAAGTGTATCTTCAATGAAAGAATACACCTCAAAAGGAATATTTACTTTCTTGCAGAACATCACAAGGTTGAACAATTGTTTAACGGTGTTGCCAAGATGGCGAGCCATTGAACCAGACCAATCAAGAAAGATGATAAGTCCGTGAGACTTGCCACCAGGAATTACAGTAACTTTCTTGAAGATATCTTCGTTGAATTGATAAGAAAAGATTTTGTTCAGATTTAAATCGCCGGTCTTTGAAACACTTGCTCGCTTCAATTGATCAGCATTCTTACGCATTTCAAATTCTTTTGCCAAATAAGAGACAACCTTGTTAGAATCGCGGCGGAACTTGTCGAATCCTTTTTTATCGATAGCATAATTATCTTCGCGATATTGTTTGTAAACATCTTTGTAATCGAAAATCTGATTCACATCAAATTCTGGAACGTTCACATAATTGATTTGAGTATCATCGTTCGAAAAGAGTTGGTGTTCATTCTTACGATAAGCTTCATCGGTTAGAGAACGGATATTTTTTTCCGAATCGTCTTTTTGGCCAGTGCCTGTACCATTCAAACCTTTTTTTTCTTCGGTTTGTTCAACATCTTCTTCAGATGGTTCAGAATGTTGACTGTTATTTCCTTCTTCATCTTCATCGTAATTCGGTTGATCGGATTCGTTGTCACCATCATCTTCACCGGGTTCGTTGCCTTCTCCAGAATCATCATATTTCTGTTTTTCTTCTTCAATCATCTTCATATAATCGACAACACGCTTCGTCACTTCAATCACTTGATCGAAAGTTTCGGTGGATTCAATGTCTTTCAAAAGATCGCGTTCGGTTTCATTGAATTTGATTGCCAAGCCTGCGCCACCTTTGCAATGAAGGTTGACACGGTCAATGAAATTGTATTCGTTCAAGTCTTTGCCTTCCGTTTCAAAGAAATTTTTCTCCAAAAGTTCTTGGTAAGCTTTAACAAAGGAGTTTTTAAGTCCGGGATATTTGTTTTTGATTTTACGCTCAATGCGTGAGTCTTCAACAATGTTGAGAACACTCATGTTGACCTTCTCTTCTTTTGACTTAATCAGTCCATCAAGAGGAGTATAGAGAGCGTGACCAACTTCGTGACCCATGAAAAGATCATACTGTTGAGAAGAGATATTTTTATCAAGAACAGGAACAGTCAAGATACGATTCTTAACATCAAAAAATGCAGTTGCAACATTTCGTTGTTCAACGATCAAGTCTTCGGTGGCCATCAATTTAGCCAAAATAGATTTTGAATCAATCAGTGTCATCTTATTTCTTTTCAGTAATTACAAGTACATTGCCGGTAGGAGTCTGTTGAACTTCTAAATTCAAGACAGTGCCTTCTTTCCAGCCTTTTTGCTGAATCAGTTCATCGGGAAATTGTAGGATTGCATCACCTGAACCGTCATCTGCTTCGATCAGGTGTGTTACCCAAGAATTTTTCTCTTGCATTATTCATCTCCAATCACAATTTTAGTAAAATTACGCATGTTTTTGTCTTTACGTGAGTATTTTACATCATTTTTATGTTTTTGAACATACTTGATTGGTGTCCGACACACAGGACGTTGCAATTTTACAACAAAACTTTTTTTTGTCTTCATTTTAACGCCTCATTTTTGAAATTTCGACTGCTTGCTCATCAGAAAACACAGGAACCGCGTTGGATTTGTGCATTGTGGCGATTCCGACAACTTTTGTGCCTGTATAAACTTTCGGAGATGACTTGGTTCCTCCATTTTCACCGGTACTTAGTGAAGGAAGACGCACAGTCTCGCGGCCGGCAGGTGCCGACAGTTTATAACCTGTCAGAGTGTTATTGGTTTTAACAATTTTAAGAATTTTGGTTGGTTTGTGAGATTCCAACCACTTTTCGTATTGCTCACGCTCGGCCTTTGGCCTTTTTTTGACCTTGGATTTTGCAGTTCGTGTATAAATCATCATAATTAAATCATCCTCAATTGTTTCTATTATAACAGAATTGAGGATGTTGTCAAGCCAGTTGTTGTATCTACGCAACAACGAAATTTATATTAATCTATTTGTCTATAGCGTTTTCTTGTAGACTTTTGGTATTCATTATCATAATCATTATAATCTTCATTATAAAAAGATTTTCTTGAAGGTTTTTTCTTCATTTTTTTCTTTTCATAAAAGAACTCATAATCATCTTCGTTGTAGTTTCTATTCCTACGAAACCTTTCAACATTTTTTGACACTTAGCTACTCCTTACTTAAAACTTCAAAATTAATGCCCCCAATTTTTGTTTCTGGTCTGTCTGACATATCAAACTCAGAAACATAAGTGATGTTTGTGCGGGGGTAACATACTTTCACCACTTTTAATAAATTACATACATTATCGTTACAATCGTTGAAAATAAAAACTTCATCAACGTATTTTATACTCTTAAGTATTCTTTTTCTAACTTCTAGGCTTTGGTTTAATATACCTGTCTTCATATGTAATAACATATCAGAATGTATACCTACAATTAACCAATCACCCATCTCTTTACATCTTTGTAGGTGTATTATTTCTTTTAATGTTATTGGATCAAAATAACCAGACGTTACTATTAGTTTTTCTTTGATTGTCATGGTAGTAGATCAGGAAAAGCCTCCTTGACAAACTTATAATCCAATCCTTTTACACCTAAATCTTTTTGAAAGATTCCTAACAACACTTCAGCTTCTCTCGGTTCGATAGATTCTAACATTTGAATGAGTAATTCGTTCCGTCTTTTATCTGTGAGTGTTTCGGCTGTTTGGTTACCTTCTAGAAACATGTATAGTCTTCGTAGTTGAGCATTTAGACTATCATGTGTTATGCCTGGCAACATATCAGTCGGAACTTTATAGTTTTCGGGAAGCTCTTTTATTTTCCATTTAAAATCTGGATGATAAGTTAATTTAAAAACATCAACTAGAGTTTGTGACAAGTTATTGCCAATTACTTGCATTCTTTCTTTTTTGCTTTTAGCATTTTCAAATTCATCAAATACTTCATACAGTGTTTTCATCAAAAATCCTCAATTACTTCAATTAAATTTTTAAGTTTGTTGGCTATCAAATAATCTAAAATCTTACTCTTAGAGGCCGGTTTGACTTCCTCATAGGTATTTATAATTTTGTCTTTGATATCGTTTGGAATATTACTGAGATCAATTAGTGCTTGATTTCTTGAAAATCCAATCTTTTCATTTTCGTTATCCCAGTCGGCGTAGTTTTTCTCCATCAACTTTTCCAATTTGATTTTGGAAATTGTTGTTTGACGCAACTCGCGAACAAAGCAATCAGATGGTGACAAAATATTTGGAATGCCATCACCTTTATCACCACGAATGATTTTTTCTTTCAATTCCATCAAAGGATTTTCAGAAATGATAAATTTTTTCTGTGAAGGATTATATTGCTTGACGGCATACTTGCTTGATGAAGTATTGTATTGTTGCAATTGCAGGAAGTCACCATCACTAGAGATAATTAGAATATTTTCATGCATAATGTGACGAGGCACAAGAGTACCAATAATATCGTCAGCTTCGGCACCCTCAACATCAACAACTTTGTAGGGAAAATATTCTTTTAGTTCTTGTTTGAATTTTGACAACATATCAAAGATGAGGTGCCAATCCAAATCGGATTTTTCTCTAGTCTTTTTGCGTCCTGCTTTATAGAAAGGGAATAGTTCGCGGCGCCAATATTTTCGGTTGTCACAACAAAGGACAACTTCATTGTATTCGTTACGGAAGTTTTTAACATGAGTCCTAATGATGTTTAAGATCATGTGCCGAACCAGGCTCTCTTCCAGCTTAATTCCTTTTTGGTTGGCGATTTGTGCCATTAGGCCGGCCAACAATACCTGATTTAGATCAACGAGAATCATAACAAACCTTATAAAGTTTCAATTTCACAAATTCTATCACATGTTTTTGAACTTGTCAATCACACTTTCAATAAATTTATTGGAGGTTGTTGTTTTTCTAGCAACCAACCCATACCAGCCTTGTGGTATTAAAGTTGAAATGTATTCTCTAGGATCCGTCAATATCGCATCAAAGTAATCCAGTTTATCAACATTGTTTTCTTCTGATTTAAATAATACTATATGCCATTCGGGACCCATTGAACTACCACCAATAGGTTCTCCAGCCTCTTTATATACATTTGATGTTACATGAAGTGAAGATTCATCATCTTCTATTGGTAGAAACCATAATGTGTCATACTCTGTTACATCTTCTAGATAACTCAACATTGCAATCCTTTGATGTGCGACTTTCTTACTCTGACCATAATCCAAGAATTATAATATATATCACTTTCTAACACACCATTAATGAATTGTTCTTTTGCTTCAAGATAACCACATTCACCTTTTGATTTACACAGATGCATAATCTCTCTTTTGAAATTTTCTTTACCATAAGTTGCAACATCTTTTTTGAGTTCTTCATTTGAACCATAATAAGTTTGCCAATCACTGGAAATTTTAAAACGTTTCTTTTTTCCTTTAACTTGCTTTGTTTTTGAAGAATAAAAGAATTTTTTTCCAATATACTGTTTACCAGTTGTGTTATTTGTGATTCTATAGACAAAACCATAATATTCATTAATCAAATCTTCGGTGAAGTCTTGATTATTATATAACCAACTTAATCCCATTCTTGATTGTCCGAATCTTCATCGTCTTCATCATATTCTGCAATTTCTTCTATCAGTTCACCACAAAACGGGCAAAATTCTGGATAATCTGCCGATGTTAATTCTTCGACATATTCTATATCATAAGAAGATTCACAGTTGTGGCATTCCGCTGTTATTGTTTTGTTCATCTTTAGTCCCTCTTTTAGGAAACAAATAATTTGTTTGTGTATCTACATAGTACTTAGATACATTAACAAAATTGTTTTTTAACATATAAGCAAATTCTGTTTGTGATTTTATAAAATCGTGACAGGCTTTATTTAATATTTCGTCTTTCACAATCTCATCGGTATAATAACTTTTTGCTCCTTGAATTGTATCAATAAACAATTTTGTCATATCCCATTTTAATCCAAACATTTTAGTCCTTTTCTATTGGTTCCCACTTTGCACACCAGTATGTCGGTCTCACTTTAGCTTTCCAATGTTTGCAATTTTTAGTAGCAGGAACATAGTACTCACAATTTGAACACTTCTTTTCACCTTTAGCTGGTGTGTATTTTGGTGGAAGATTTTGGGGTATTGCTGTACCGTCAGGATACTTTCTTTCCGTCATCTCCCTTAAAGTTTTAAAACTTAATGTGCCCATACATCACCCCAATTTCCTTGTAGTGCGCCTTTTGCATAATCGGTTGCACGGTTCTCAAAGAAGTTTGTGTGAGTGGGTGCGTTGATCATTTCTTCAACCCAAGGCAGAGGATTCTTTTTAACTTTCATAATGCCTTTGAGTCCAAGACTAATCAGACGGCGATCAGTAATGTATCTGATATAACGTTTAACATCAGCAGCATCTAATCCGTCCATATTACCCAAACTAAATGCTAAATCAATAAACTTATCCTCAAGCTGAACCATTCGTTCAGCAATGGTGTAAATTTTTGATTTGAGATCATCGTTCCAAACTTCTTTGTTTTCTTCTATATATGTGCGGAACAACTTGATCATGGATTCTGCGTGTTGAGTCTCATCAACAATTGACCAAGTAACAATTTGACCCATGCCCTTCATCTTGCCTTGTCTTGGGAAATTTAACAACATGATGAAACTGGAGAACAATTGCATTCCTTCGGTGAATGCTGAGAATACAGCAATATGTTCTGCTGTTGATTCTTTTGTTCCGTTACGCGAAGATAAGTCCATAACATAGTCGTGTTTATCTCTCATTTCTTGGTAATCCAAGAATTGATTGTATGTTGTCTCTGGAAGACCAAGAGTTTCAATTAGATGTGAGTATGCGGCAATATGAAGTGCCTCACGTGCGGCAAAACCAGACAACATCATACGCACTTCTGGTTGTGGGAAATACGGCAGATAGTTGCGAACGTAACCACCAGCAACGTCAATATCACCTTGCGTGAAGAATCTAAAAATGTGTGTTAAGAATTGTTTTTCTTCATTCGTTAGTTTCTTTTTCCAATCATTCACATCTTCAGCCATTGGAACTTCTGTATGAAGCCAATGTGACTGTTCATGTTTGAGCCATGCATCATAAGCCCAAGGATAGTTAAACGGCTTGAAATGGTTGCGCTCATCCGTGAGTTTTGTTTCTAATTTCTTAATCATTTATCCAACCTTCTAATTCTTTAAGTGAACGAACACCACTAAATCTCTTAATTTCTATATTGCCATCCTTCATCACCAATGTTGGTACACTTCTAATACCATACTCCATGGCAATATCGGAATGAACATCAATATCAACAACTTCAACAGGAATATTGTTTTTGTTTTTGACAGACTCTAAATTTTTTGCCAATACTTTACATGGTTGGCACCATGAAGCTGTAAATCTTAAAATTCTTTTCATATTAACACCATGAAGTTTTCGCTTCACCATAATATTCTCTGGCGAAACCATTGTTAATTAACATCATTCTTAAACTTTTTCCGTCTAGTAATACATCTCCCAATACACGACCACCATACTTGTCCCAGTCAATAAGAACAACCTGTCTCTTTTGGGATTTATTAATCGTATCTTTAGTGAATTGGGTTGCGGCCTGTCCTCTAGCATCTTCTTGGGGACACTTTGCTCTAAATCCCTTTTCTGGAGTATCGACTCCAAAGACTCTAATTGACAACTCTTTCTTAAGAGGGTCAGGCAGCCAGTTGGCTTGAAAGGCTACGGTGTCGCCATCGATGACTCTTGTGAGTAGTACATCGTATGTGACACCGGCCTTTTCTTTTTGTGCAAATGCAACTAACGGAACAAATAATAGGGTTAGTAATAGTTTTTTCATTTATCCCTCGCAAGCTAAACATTCGTTGCCTTGAGCAATAGCGCTCATGTCAAGTTCTTTAATAACATCACGTTCGATTCGTTTCGAAACTTTATCTGCTTTAGCCAGTTTCTCACTACGGCAGTAGTATAGAGTCTTCAGACCTTTTTTCCATGCCAAGAAGTGAATCGCATGTAGATATTTAATATTCACATCTGGAC
>Ga0315909_10004622_pt1 | contig 16149 bp, 14 predicted proteins | sample LakEriMetagenome_11_FD_203527 | JGI IMG/M metagenome (GOLD analysis project Ga0315909, IMG submission 203527) | Freshwater fungal communities from buoy surface, Lake Erie, Ohio, United States - Buoy 2 MA125 | ecosystem: Environmental > Aquatic > Freshwater > Lake | place: USA: Lake Erie, Ohio...
CAGAGTTTCTGCCAACAATACTGGCCGGATAGATATCTCCATTGTTTAACTCAACTTCAATCTTGCCGGAGGTGGCTGCACTTTCAATCACATGGTTATTGGTTATGACATAAGAAAGGGAGGAGGTGGATTTATATATTGAACCTGAGCCAGATCCAGAGCCAAGGGTGGTGCTTACCTTAATTGAGACAACGGATGCAGAGACTAGTTGGGCAATGCTTTTCACATTTGCTCCAGTTGCGCCAATATCAATAGCACTTCTTCCCTTTGGGCAGCTGCCGTTGGTGGAGGCAAAAAGTGCCTTACTTTTATTATCAATACAGGCTTTGACCACTGGCACGCTAGAGTTGTTTGCAACTGCAAAACCACCAACACTTACTGCACCAATTACAAATCCAATAATGAGTTTGTTAAATCCGCTTTTCATAACCCTCCAATTACCCATGGCCAAATACTAAGATGAAATTCTGTAAATTACCTTAGAGATTTCTGATCATTACCTAGATCTTCAAAGCTCATATTTCGCACCTCTTTATTCAAAAATGAGAGGGTAATGGCAACAACACTGACCCCTGCCAATATATACAAGAAGTTTTCAATTCCAAAAAGAGCAGATAAGGGGGCTGCAATTGCAAGCCCTATCGGTCTAAACATCATAGATCCCATAGCATCAAAAGATGCCACACGGGAGAGTGCCTCACGCGGCACCTTCTTTTGCATTGCAGTGTTCCAAAATGTTCCCCAGAGATCAAGTGTTATGCCAAATAAAAATGCGGCAAAGGCAATTACAAATAGTGATTGTGGCTTTGCCATCGTGAAAATGTAAAAGGTGAGAGTAAAGGAGGAGAGTTGTAAAAAGCGCAGCGGGTACTTTGGTTTAATCTTAAGTGCAATTATTGACCCAACAATTAATCCCACTGATTCTGCTGTAATTACTAACGACCAGGATTTAGCACCATTAAAGTGCTCTAATGCAATCAATGGCCCTAAGACATTTTCTGCTGCTGCCCAACACATAACTAAAAATGACCAGGATAAAACCAATACAACAATCCATTTAAATGAGATAAAAACCTGCCAGCCATGGCGAAGGTCAGCAAAGACTGTATTTTCGCTATGTGCTGCCCTTGGAGTCAGATGTCTAAAGCTATAGATCATCACCCCTGAGATCATAAATGAGGCGGCGTCAATGGCTAATGTTATTGCTGCGCCATATTGATCAATTAAAATTCCAGCAACTGCAGCTCCAATGATCAAACCACTATTTGTTAACAATTGATTTAAAGCATTTCCTTTTTGTAATCCCTTACTTGGCACAACAGCTGGAATGATTCCAGAAAATGCTGGCCAGAAAATCCCCCAAAACAATCCGTAGGCACCATTTACAAGCAGTAACACAGCTACTGGAACATCTCCTTTGGCAAAATACCAGGCTTGAATAAGTAGGACAGCGCCTGCTAGAAAGTCAGTAATTCCAACCATTCTTGCCCGACCATACTTATCAGCGATAACTCCACCAAAAGGTGCCACCAGTAAAAAGATGGCTGTAGTAGTACCAAGGACTAAACCAAGTAAGTTAGCAGAGCCATTAGGTAGAGCTAATATGCCAAAAGCTAAAGCAATTGGCCCCATACCATTGCCAAAGTTTGAGATAAAGCGGGCTGTAAATAATCTTTTAACATATGGCCGAGCTAAAACCTCTTTGGTATCCAACTTACCTAATTACCTCTTTAGATCTTGTAATTGATTCTAGAAAATCCATATCAGGTTCAACACCGATTCCAGGTTTGTTTGGAACTGTTAAATAGCCATCCTCCATAATAAATGGTGTTGTTATATCTTGCTTAAAGTAACGAGCAGATGCTGAGGTGTCCCCTGGCAAGGTAAAGCCAGGCAGGGCGGCAAGGGCTAAGTTTGCAGCTCTACCAATACCAGTCTCTAACATCCCACCACACCACACTGGGATTTTATTCTTTAGACAAAGATCATGAATCTTCACCGACTCTAAGTAACCACCAACTCTGCCTGGTTTGATATTAATAATTGTGGTCGCTTTAAGTGCTAAGGTATCTGATGCCGATTGCAAGGAAGTAATAGATTCATCAAGACAGATCGCAGTTTTAACCTGTTTAGCAAGGAGTGCGTGCCCCAAGATGTCATGCTCATCTAGTGGTTGCTCAATTAACAACAAATTGAATTCATCTAATCTTGCTAAATGCTGTCCGTCATCTCTTGAATACGCCTGGTTAGCATCAACTTGTAATGGAATATCTGGATATAAGTTTCTTATGTATTTAACTGCTTCAATATCCCAACCCGGCTCTATCTTTAGCTTTATTCGGCGGTACCCAGCGTCAACATAGGATTTAACCTCTTCCCCTAGTGCCTCTAGATTGTTTGCAATACCAACTGATACACCACACTCAACTTTGCTTTTAGTAGCCCCAAGATATGAAGCAAGTGAAACTTTTCTATCCTTTAGTTGGGCATCCAAAATAGCTGTTTCAAGGGATGCCTTCGCCATCTGACCTGCCAAAAATGGTTTCAAAACAGTTGCAACATCCTCAGCGTTTATTTCAGGCTTTGCTTTGAGTGCTGGAAGTAAAAATCTTTTAATCAAATCGATGCAACCTGCCACATACTCTGGTGAATAAAGTGGCTCTGACATTGCTACACACTCTGCCCACCCTGTTGTGCCATTCTCATTTGTGACTTTAACAATTAATACCTCACGGGAGGTTTGGGTGCCAAATGAGGTTCTAAATGGACGCACTAGCGGCAGGTGAATTGTTCTTAGTTCAATCTCTTTTAAGTTCATATTCGCACAACATATTCACTATTTGTAGAAAAGCCAATTACTTGCCCGCCCTTTTCAAATGCTTGGAGGAATTGCTCACGTACTTTGCGTCTCCAGCGAAGATTTTCTTCCCTATCCTTTGACCTAATTGCCACAATATCTGCTGGTATTTGAATCAATATATCATTTGGCTTTGGCGTTGAAACTAATTCACGCTGTCTTGGATTTTCCCCAACAACTTTCCAACTGACCATTAGGCGATCTGATTCATCTCCTGCGTTTAGGGCATCCGGCATATCACCATAAAAATTTGGATGATATGACAATATATCTACGCCTAATTTTATTAAATTTAACTTTACATTCCTGCTAACTAATGGATCAAAGGTCCATGATATTTCTGGATAATTATTATCTTTTGCCCAGTGCCATTGATCAATCTTTAATGCATAACCTATGCCCTGATCCCGGTACTCATCTAACACAGCGGTCATATGTGAGTGAAGGTGTAATCCGCCAGTTGTTGCGGGAAATGCAAAAGCAGCGCCTACACATTTACCACCAATGAATGCACCTGACAGATATGAACCTGTGTGAACCATAGCTTGCAAAAGGTTGGGAGTAATTTCTGTTCCGGCATCCAAACACCAAGTTGCGTCAAAGATTTTGCGAGCAGAATTTTGATCCGGAATGTGCTCCAGTTTCCGCACTTGAATTGAATTATTCACTCCTTGATCTTATTGCTTTACTGACAGAATTTCTAAACCTTCTTAGTTGATGTGTTTGTAAGTCATTACTTGATAAATTATTCATATTCCTTAAGTTTAGCCTTCTTTAAGGGCTGATTTTGTTTGCAAAAAGCAAAAATGATAGTAAATTAGCATCAATGGATACTATATTTGTAACAGGTGCATTTGGTTTTATTGGTTCAAATTTAACTGAGCGCTTACTTAAAAATGGTTACAGAGTGATTGCAGCAGACCGACCATATGCTGATATGGCACCTCTTACAAAAAGGAGATTTGATTATTTTAGTCAAGGCTTCCCAGAAATTGAACTTTTTGACCTGCGTTCTCTCGATTCATGTAGAAATGCATTGCTGAAATATTCACCAACAACTGTTTTCCATTTAGCAGCACTACCCGGAATTAGACCGTCATTTGATTTTCCTCGGGATTATTGGGAAACAAACTTAAACGGAACTTTAAATATAATTGAGTCTACAAATAATTCAAGTGTTCGAACAATTTTCTTAGCCAGTTCATCAAGTGTTTATGGTTCTACGTTTAAGGGTCAAAAATCTAAGGAGAGCGATCGTATTGACCTACCAGTAAGCCCCTATGCTGCGACTAAGGCTGCAATGGAGATGATGGCCTCGAGTCTCGCTAGCTCGCTAAATCTCAGAATAATTTCTTTAAGATTTTTTACTGTTTTTGGACCATATGGGCGTCCCGATATGGCAGTTTGGAAGTTCACAAAGGCATTATTACTGGGAGAAGAAATCACGTTAAATGGCGATGGCTCCCAACTTCGAGATTTTACGCCAATATTTGAGTTACTTACAAAGCTTGAAAGATTATTGGACCTCTCTAAGAAAGAGAGTAATTTTGCTAATATGAGTGCAATTAACTTGGGGTCAGGAAGTCCGTCATCTATTCTTGAACTTGTCGATTCACTATCTAATCGATTGAATGTCACTCCGCGTTTAAACTTTGGTGGGTCAGTATTAGGTGATGTTTTTGAAACACGATCACACGTAGCTCTTCAAGAAAAAATTGGATTAACGGCAGTATCCTCTGATGCTATGGCGAAGGGTTTAGATTTATGGGTAGACTGGTGCTTAAGAAATGTTGACTTGATTAAATCTTATTGAGCTGCTGCTTATGAAAAAAATGTTGATTCTTAGTTTGACTCTGATTTATCGAATTTCCGATACAACGTATAAGTGGGTTTTTCCGGTGCTTAATCCTATTATTTATGAAAGCAACCTTGCGAAGTTAGATACTAAGCAAGTTGAAAATCTGCTGAGATTATCCATTAAAGCACTGAGAGGCAATCTGAGTTATTTTCTTGACAAAAAATTCCGAGAAACTTTAATTCAAATACTCATAGATTGGAGCGAAAAAAATATAGATTTCTACCAGGCAAAAAATCAAATAACGCACGCAATTGAGCAAAGGCAAAAATGGCTACAGATTCTTCTGCCGTCTAATTCTATTTGCCAAATTTTAGGTGCATTTGGTTTCTTCACTTTTATGGACCCTCACTTTCATATCCCCATTGGTTGGCGGAGAATTCCAATTCGAGGGAGAGTTATTCTCATGAACATATGTTCAAAAAAATATTTTTGGGGTAGAAGCAAGATTGAGCAGGATTTTAAAACAACCTTTAATGGTTCTGATGATTCCTTTGATAGCAAAACAATAGATTTTCTTCGCAACAAGCAGCAATATAAAAAGCGTTTTAATGTAACAACTCCAGTTGGTCGGTCTCTAATTATTGGTCCTAGTGAAGTGAACAAGCTGCCATCACAAGATGAATTCGATTTCCGGTTACTTCTTGTAACTCAAAGCACTAATGTCGCGGCTCTTGCTCAACGAACTAACCTCCTTGGAGTTGGGTGGATAATTAATAGTGACTTTGCACAGTTACTTTGCGATCCTGTATCTAACTCTGAACTGAAAGCGGCGGCACAAAAAGCTGAGATCATTTACTGTAATCATAATTGGATTAGTAGGGTCCAATCAATAGTTAAAGTACCGGTCGTTAGTTACAATAGTAATTTCATGGACTTATGGTTAGTTGGGGCTCCGAACTTGCTTCATAGAGCACTCGGTATAACTCTAAATAAAGGTTATTCGGCAACTATTGTTGGGGCTAACTTTTATATTGCTGATCATGTTTATCAGCAAACCATTAGTCAGCAGGGTCAATCTTTTAATCTGCCGCAAAGATCCCTTCATGAATTTTTTATTTGCAGTTCTTACTCACAACACAACCCAGTAGTAAATTTTATCACTGCTAAAAGATTGAAATTATCAGGATGGGTCATAGGGGATGAAAAAATAAATGAGATATTGAGCTGGTCGTTACAAAAATATCTTCTTGCTCTTGAAAAATCAATTGGTGAGCGCCGCCTTTAAATACTGATTGGCGATATTCGTATACACTAATTACAATTGGGGGGTTGATGACTAGTTACTGGGTGAGAGATAAAGTATACATAATTTTTGAAGCTGGGTTGAACCATAATGGAGACCCTGAAATGGCTTTACAGCTAGTGGAAGCTGCTGCTGCTTGTGGTGCTGACGCAGTTAAATTTCAAAAGCGAGACATTTTCGCCTTAGCAACAGGCGAGATACTGAGTAGTGCTGAAACAAGATTTCCCTCCCTAGGTAAAACCTACAGAGAGGTTAGATCGAAATTAGAGTTATCTAGGGATGTATACCAAAATTTAAGAAGTAGGTCGCATGAACTTGGGCTCAATTTCATGGTTACCCCTTTTGATACAGAATCTTTAAATTTCATTCTCGATGTCGGAGTTGATTCAATAAAGGTTGCAAGTCACAGTGTTGCAAATCCCAGACTATTAATGGAGATATCAAAAACAAAACTACCCGTTGTAATGTCATCTGGAATGGTTTCGCTAGAAGAGCTTGATCATGCCGTTGGTATATTTAACAGTGCTGGAACGGATCTGGCGATTTTACATTGTTCTTCTGAGTATCCAACGGAAGATCAGGGAGCAAATCTGCAGTTAATTTCAACAATAGCAAATAGATATGGTCGTATTGTTGGTTTTAGTGGACATGAACTTGGAACTCTGCAGTCGATTTTAGCTCTCGGCATGGGTGCCAAGATAATAGAACGACATGTAACTTTAAACAATAATCTAGAAGGGTTTGATCATAAAATGTCTATGACTGTAGATAATTTTAAATTATTTGTAGATGACATTAGACGAATACCAATTATTCTGGGCGACGGAGTTAAAAGAATTACCAAAATTGAGGAACAGACTAGGGCAAAGTATCGCGTTTCAATGGTCTCTTCCAGAAGTATTGAAAAAGGTGAAGTACTAAAGAAAGATATGATTATTTACAAAAACCCTGGTACAGGTTTGCCAGCACTTGAAGAGGAGCAATTTCTGGGCAAAGTTTTTGCCCAGGCTGTTCCTAAAGACACTTTAATCTTGCCAGAGTTTTTTGATCTTTAAAATCTAGCCATGTTAGATAAGTATTTTCCCACCGTGAGTATAGTAATTCGTGCAAAAAATGAAGCGAAGTGGATTTGGAAAACTTTGAATTCAATAAATTCCCAATCAGTTACGCCCGAGGAAATAGTTTTAATTGATAACCTGAGTCAAGACTCTACAATTTCACTTGCTCAAGACTTTGGTGCTACAAAAATTCTTACTCTAAAGAACTACTCGCCAGGGAGAGCGTTAAATTTAGGCATGCAGCAGACCAAAAGTGAAGTGGTTGTTTTCTTATCAGCACACTGTGTTCCTTGTGATGAATTTTGGCTAGAAAACCTAATTTCACCTTTTGTTAATCATAGTAAAATCGGGGCCTCCTATGGGCGTCAACTGCCTCTGCCTTTTTCCGCAGATATAGATAAATCCGATCTCTATGCAGTATTTCGTAACGAATCTAAAATACAAAACTCTGATGGGTTTATGAATAATGCAAATAGTGCAATATTGCGGAAAGTCTGGCGGCAAATAAACTTTGATGAAACGGTAACAAATGTTGAAGATAGATTATGGGGCCAAACTGTTATTTCCAAAGGCTTTAAAATCGCTTACAACGCAGATGCCAAAGTTTTTCATCATAATGGGATGCATAAATCTGGAGAAAGAGCTAACCAGTCTTCCACAATTCAGGTTCTTGAAACTCTAATTCTTCATGATTTACAAAATGACATAGAAAAGTACAGATCGGTTTTCTATAACAGTTTTCTGCCAATAATTATTGGCTCAAGGAAAGATATTCTTAATGAAGAAGTAAAAATTTTTAATGAAGAAGTAACACATGTTAATTCTTTTTTTCTTAATCCAGTTACAATTCTAATTGATGAACATAAAAGTGATATTCAGAGTGCGACGGACGTTGACACAAATAAATTCCGGGAAGATATGTATGTTTGCGTCAAAAACTTCATTCTGGATCAGATTAGAATCCAACATCCAAAAGCTCGATATATTTTTGTAATTTTTGCAGAAGGCTTACCAATGAATGCCCAAATAATATTAGACTCTATAAATAAGATTATTTTTAAAAATGAAGTACTCATTCGTATTGGCACAGACTGCATAAATTTGCAATTCAAAGAGTTGTTTACCGGAGGGGGCCTTCATAATTTTATAGCAGAGGTTGATCAGTTGTTTACTAAAAGCTTCTAAAGAGATTAGCACCGATATTTTTTAGAAAGATGGGGTGAACTAATTTTGTTTTATCTAGGTACCTTCTTATGGATTTAGTTTTCTGCCTTATCTTAAGTGTCTAATTCCCTAAGTACATGCTCCTCTGGGGTTGGGCTGCATCTAGCTTAAACAAATTACAAAGTGCGCACCATGTATTTCATAAGCATTTGCAAGAGCTAACTAAATCTAATCGGGGGAGTTACAAGGTAATACCTGTAACAGTTAGACCTAATTCAGAAGTTAAAATTCTCATGAGTTGTTGCTTGGTTTACAGCCGGTATTTTTAGAATTCTCGCCATTTAAATTTTACTTTGTAACTTGCTTTCTGCAAGTGATACATCGTCAATAGTGTCGATGTTTATTGATTCATCTTTAGTCATCACATAAGGTATGCAATTTGGTGAAAGAATTCTATTGTTCTCCATAATATCAATAATTCTATTTATATAAATAGCCCCATTTCTGATATAAATCGTTGGCAATTGTTGCCTTGGGCGCATATCTTCAAATTCGAGTCCAGACAAATTTTTTAATAATCCATTTTTATCTATAATCTTCATCCGTGCTGGATGTATAGCACCCACATCGCAAACTGAAACGAGCGAAGCTCCGTCTAAATTACTTTTATTTATTGCAGAACAAGCCTCTGCGATATGGCGTGGCTCCCTCAATGGGCTAGTTGGTTGTAGCAATACTAAATAATCGTCGTTAAAATAATCCTTTACCCAAAAGTTTATAGCATGCTTGATAACATCCACTGTTAGTGTTGTGTCTGTAGCAAGATGCTCAGGCCGTAAACTAGGAACTTTAATTCTTGTGCCTTCTGCCCGCATTGAAATAGCGATGTCATCTGTCGAAAGATATATTTCAGATAAGGCAGAGGAATTTGCAGCACAATTTATTGTATAATCGATTAACGGAAATCCTGATATTTCATACAAATTTTTCCTTGGTATACCCTTAGATCCAGCTCGTGCTGGGATAAAGCCAATGAATCTAGCCATCTTATTAACTCCTTGTAATTTGATCTTGCAAAGTACCACCTGAAGAGAAATCTTCTAGATTTTCCAAAAAATGTTTAGTTTGATTTTGCCAATAATCCTTACTCATTGCTGCTACATGAGGTGTCATCAAAAGATTTTTACACTTAAATAGAGCTGAACTAGATTTTAAAGGTTCATTTGAGAATACGTCAATTCCTGCTCCTCCAATTTGCCCTAAAGTTAAACTCTCCACTAATGCAACCTCATCGGTGGTTTTTCCACGTCCAACACTAATATAATTTGTTTTGCTAGAAAAACGCGCAAACTTTTCTTTATCAAAATAATTATGTGTATCTGTGCGATAAGGCAGTAAGTTGATTATATAATCCTGATCGTTAAGGATTTGGTCGACCATATTTTCTTGAATTTGCACGATTCCAGGCGCAAGATTTTGAATTAGCCTATTGGATAAACTAACAATACCCACTTGAAAACCTAAACTTGCTAACCATCCAGACAGTTTGATTGATGCCTGGCCCGATCCAAATAGCAAAACCTTTGAACTTGACGGAGTTAATATACGCTCAAAATTTTGATCAAAATTTTTGCGTGAAAAATCATTCGAATCTGTTTGTGTTAGATTAAAGTGTGTCCAGCGTAGCATTGTAAAGAGAAAGCTTAAGGCGTGGCTAGCCACACTTTCTGCCAAGAGAGTTGAACTATTTGTTACACATATATTATTTTGCTTGCAATAATTTAGATCAATTTTGTCATAGCCTGACGTACCCAAATGAATCCACTTAAGTTTTGGCATTTTTACTATATGGTTTGTTGTTAAACGATGACCAAAAAATATTTCGCACTGATCCATACATATCTCAGTCAGATCAATCTGAACAAATAATTTGTAGACATTTTTATGCTTGCGTATTTTGTCAAAGTAAAAGTTTGGAATGTTGTAGAGTTTCAATGTGTCAGAAAAATCTGACAAAACAGTATATCTTTTATTTAATTCTATAGATTCCCGCATCACCACTCCAAGAGTGTTGAAATTCTGGGCCGTCAAGAGTGTTCAAGTTTGAGAATCCAACCATTGATTCTTGAAGAGATGAATCACCTATGATCTGGTCAATTGCCATGGTGTATCCAGGATACTCCACCCATGAAATAAATGAATAAAGTTGAGCTATCTGGTAATTTAGATTGAAAGCCAATTTTGATCCCCATACATGCATGGTAACAGATCGATTTTGTGATGCAATTCTGTTTAAAATTTTTAAAGTTTTTGTTAAACCACCATTCTGTGTTGCATCTAATTGTATAAAACCTAAATTTTCTATTTTCTCGTATGCTTGAAATTCAACATCAGAGATCAGGGCTTCACCACATGCAATAACTTTAGGAAACTTCTGGCACAACTCAACATAATCAGATAGATTGTTTGGGTGCAACGGCTCTTCGATCCAAATTGGTTTTTTCGTTGAGAAACTCTTCACCATCTCTATTGCATGGCCAAGCTCCCATGGCTGCGGATTAGTGCTCATAATTGCATCAATCATGAGACTGCTCCCTGAGTTTAAGTTTGATGCTGCCGAGTCAACTCTATCCAGATCCTCATGAGCTCTATTTAGACCAACTCTTAATTTATACCCAGAGAATCTGTTACTTATTTTTGTGCACTCACGCTCGATTTCCTGCGCTGTCATGTAATTACTGCCAGAAGAAAAATAAAGTTTAGGAATATTTAGTTTAGTTACTCCCAAATAGTTACTCAAAGTTAACTTTCTGGATTTTAAGAATAGATCCCAAACAGCAATATCAATTCCCCCGATCAGTGTTTCAATTAGTCCACCGCGAGAAACAAATGGAATCGAAAGCTTCTCATAAAATTCTATAGGAGTCTCAAAAGATTGCTGCAACGTAGCACCTGCCAAATTCTTAATAATTGATAATGTTAGATCTGGCGAAAAATAACTCGAAGCATAAATTTCACCAAATCCACTTAGCCCATCAGTATCAATGACTTCACATATGCCAATCAGTCGTTGTTTATTAGCATAGCCAAAATTTGATGCTCCTCGAAATTGAATTAGAAGAGGATGATATAAAATTTTAGAAAGCTTAATACTCATAATTTTATTATAACTAAAAAATTTAAATAACGCATATTCTTGGTTTTCATGCAATGAAAATATCCCGAAATAGAATAATGTGAAAAATAAGGTAATAGCGAAGCGTGATCTCCCTACTGGCTCATTTTGAGGTGTTTTCATAAATGGAACATGAGATCAAGTTTTCCGCTAACGCTGGTGTTTCATAGTAAAGTAGGTCAAATTCTGAGCATTCCTTTTTTTCTTATTTTTATGTTGGTAAAGTATGTTTAATTAATAAACTATTTTGACTTTGCCAAACAAGATAACTTGAAACACTATTGTGCGCCCGCAGGGATTCGAACCCCGAACCTTCTGATCCGTAGTCAGATGCTCTATCCGTTGAGCTACGGGCGCTAAGTTGTAAAGCGATGGGAAGTCTAGCGATTTATCAAGACCTGCCCAAATTTATTAGCCTCTTCAAATCCACTTCTTTTACTCGAGGTTTTCCTACTATCTCGCCAGAGATCACTTCGGAGGCATTTATCTTTTCCCAAGCCAATTGATCAATTACTTCATGACCAGATTTAAGTAAGGATGTGATTCCTTCTGAAAGCTTAGGCTCTTTTAGGTTTTCAATAATTAACTCCACCACATCATTTGAATCACTTTTATTTGTGCCAATAACACCAGTTGGCCCACGCTTTGCCCAGCCAGTTGTATAGATGTTATGTTCAACATGTCCTGCAATATTATTTATGCGGCCATTTTCAATTGTAATTCCTGGGTACTCAACTGAGTCATATCCGATAGCGCCAATAACCAACCCACATTTAATCGAAAACTTCTCGCCGCTTGAAACTACCTTGCCATTTTCAATTTTATTCTGAGCAAAAACAACCTCTTCAATTTTGTTATTTCCTTTAAACTCTATTGGAGCTGCTAAAAACTTGATCTCAAGTTTTCTTTCAACGCCTTTTTTGGCATGCCCTGCAATTAATTTCATTGCTTCAAGATTATTTTTTAGATCTTTTTCAATCTCACTTAGCGCTGCAATTCGTGATTCAGCTTCTTGTATCTGTTTAGAATCAATATAAACATCAGTATTTTCTAATTTTGGAAGGTCCCGCAATTCAGGAGCAGTAAAAGCCGCATGCTCTGGTCCGCGCCTACCACAAATAATTACGGTACGGATATTGCTTTGTTTTAATTTGGTGAGTGCGTTATCTGCAACATCTGTTGGATCTAGCTCTTTTGGATCAATTGCCAAAATCCTTGCCACATCCATTGCCACATTACCAGCGCCAATTACTACAGCCGTGTCACTCGATAGATCAACCTCAGTATTTACATAATCTGGGTGGGAGTTATACCAAGGAACAAAATCTGCAGCAGAAAGTGAGTTAGCTAAATCCTCACCTGGGATACCAAGTTTTCGCCCCTTTGAAGCACCAGTTGCTAAAACCACTGCGTCATACTGATCCCGCAGATCTTTCAAAGATATATCTTTACCCAACTCAACATTGGCAAATAATCTAAAGTTTGGCTCTTTAGCAATCTTTTCAAATACCTTAGAGACTGTTTTTATCTTTGGATGATCAGGTGCGACCCCACTTCTTACCAGTCCCCAGGGGGTGGGAAGACGCTCAATCATGTCTATTGAAAATGAAAGCTCTTCAGTTTGCGCCTTTTGAAATGCTTGGGCGGTGAAGTAGCCGGCCGGACCTGCGCCAACTATTGCAATATTATAGGTAGGCAACTTCCCCCCAATTTGTAAGTACTTCTTAACTTATTTATTTATCTATTGGCGGAGACGAGAGGATTTGAACCTCCGAAACCCTTTAGGGGTTAACCTCATTAGCAGTGAGGCGCACTAGACCGGGCTATGCGACGTCTCCATAAAGCCAGCCTACACCTTAACCATTATATTGGACTGAATACTTTACAACAAATCATCTTAGGTTCAATTCCGATGCTTTAATAGATGATAGATAAGTCTCAAGAAAGAAACATAGAAATATGGATAACAAAAATAACTTACTAATTCTTTTGTGGTTGGGGAGTCTATGGTTTGAAGTTTGGGTAACTTGCTAATAAAATAGATATCAAGGAAAAAATATTTGAGCAATATATTCTTAAAAACTATATAGTGAAAAATTGGTAAGCTGTTAGCTCTATACACATCAAGTGCCTCTAATAGTCTAAAGGTCCTTACGATTGGATATGAAGGAGCCCATTCTCGGGCCCCTCCATGAGTTATTATGTGGGGAACAGATGAATAATATGATTTTGATTTAGAAAAGGCGGCAGCAAAAACAATTAGGTGCGGAAAAGTAGTTTGCAGATTTGCAAATTGATTCTTCTCATAGAGGTCATAGGCACTTAATTGGTGCACTTCATTATTCCACTTGTTTCTTCTATACACAGCCAAATAAATTCCTCCAAGCAAATCATGAGAATATCTAGGGTGAATCAGCTTGTGAAACGGTACTATTTTTGAATTATTTATATTTGAAAATAATTTTAGTGAGCTTTCAGCTTCTGAGCGACAGTATATTTCTTTATTTAAAGTGTATTCCTTAAGGGCTACAAATGCGTTAACATAGAAAAAATCAACTTCTTTATATGACTTAATCATTTTTATCACCTTAGAAATAGAGTCTGTCAAAAGTAAATCATCGTCTCCAATGACCCAGACAAATTCACCGATAGCCATTGATACTACTTTAATATAATTCATACTAAATCCTAAGTTTTTTTCTTGGCGAAAAAATTTGATTTTAAGATCTTTAGAAAACTCTTTTACAACATCAGTAGTGGCATCAGTTGAGTGATTATCTGAGACACAAATTTCAACTTCTGAAAAATTCAAATCCTCAGAACTAGCAATCGAAGCCAAAGCTTGCCTTAAAAATTGGCTTCTGTTATAAGTTGGAATGCAGATCGAGAGTATTGGTTCATTCGTCATTGTGGCCCGATCTTACTATTTAACACGCTGGTGTTTACGATACTTACATACTATTCTATGATTCAGGGCAACAACCATTTAGTATTAGAATTTTTACACAAGAAATAAGGTGATAATAATAAATACGAATAATAGTGGGAAGGGAATTGAAGTGAGAACCCATGATATTCCAGTTGCTGATGCAATGACAGAGTTTATGAAAGAGGGTTGGGCGCCTTCACCACTTACTGGAATCACAGCTCATCCATCAATTCCATATACAAAACTGCGCAGAGATAAGTTGTCTACACAATATGTTGGCAAGAGATTAATTTTTCCATCTGGTTCTTTAAAGGTAAGAAGCAATGACTCAGATTATCAATTTAGAGCTCACTCAGCTTTTAGTTGGTTTACTGGCATTGTTGCATCAGATTGTGTCCCAGATTCTTTATTTGTAATGGAACCAACTACATCAGGCCATGAAGCGCTTTTGTTTATTCACCCAAGATCTCCTCGTAATAACACTGAGTTTTATAAGGACACAAGATATGGCGAGTTTTGGGTGGGTCGAAGAATGACCCTGGAAGAGACTGAAACTAAGTACGGCATTAAGGTTAGACAGATTGAATCAATTGAGGAGTTTTTAAAAGATAAGAAAGAGACCTTGTTAGTTCGGGGTGAAGATTCTGCGATAGATAAGTTAGTTGAAGAAAATACGGAAGCGGAAAAAGAGTTCTTAAATTACATATCGGTAATGCGGGCTGTAAAAGATAAGTATGAGATTGATGAGATGCAAAAGGCGGTTGATGCCACAGTCCGTGGTTTTGCCGATATGGTCCGTGTTTTTCCAGCAGCAACATCTGTGGCAAGAGGTGAGCGAGTAATTGAATCTGCCTTTTTTGGCAGAGCTCGTCTTGAGGGCAATGACAATGGCTATCCAAGCATCGTTGCCTCTGGCGCTCATGCATGTGTATTGCATTGGATTAAAAATGATGGCGATGTCTTACCAGGGGACTTAATTTTAATTGACGCAGGTGTTGAGGTTGAATCTCACTACACCGCAGATATCACTAGAACCTTTCCAGTAAATGGAAAGTTCACCGAGGCACAACGTAAGATTTATATGATTGTTTATAAGGCCCAACAGGCAGGTATTGCTGCAGTAAAACCTGGGGCTAGATTTAAGGATTTTCATGCAGCCTGCATGGTGGAGATCGCAAAGGGAGCTGAAGAGCTTGGGGTGCTTCCAATAAGTGCTGAGGAATCTTTGAAGCCAGAAAATGGTCTGCATAGAAGATGGCAATTTCATGGCTCAGGTCATCACTTAGGTATTGATGTGCATGATTGCGCACATGCTAGAAAAGAGCAGTATGCCGATGCAGTATTAGAGGCTGGCATGATTTTAACTGTCGAACCAGGTTTTTATATTCAACCAGATGACACATTGTTTCCTGAGGAGTATCGGGGAATTGGTATTCGAATTGAGGATGATATTTTAGTTACTGAGTCTGGAGCAAAAATATTAAGCAACGCACTTCCTCGTCACCCAGATGAGGTTGAGGCGTATATGGTAAAACTACTTAAGTAGTTAATTACCAGTTGTAGTTTTAACCTCCACAATCTCACAGGGTGCCCCATCGCAGCAATTAGTTTTCATATGACAATTTGGGCATAACCATCTAGTTGAAACAGGATCATAAGGAACGCTGCAAAAATCACAGGGCATCTGATTATTAGCACCCATAAGTAATTAGCTCTTCTTGCTTTTAAAGCTTTTATTAATAATGGTGGTAACAATTGAGATTATTAAAGAGGCACCGAGTGCTGACCAGAAATCTTCTACATCAAGTGCGCTACTCCACCTGGCAGTTAGCATCAACATTGCAGCATTGATTACAAAAGAAAAA
>Ga0315909_10004625_pt1 | contig 16147 bp, 12 predicted proteins | sample LakEriMetagenome_11_FD_203527 | JGI IMG/M metagenome (GOLD analysis project Ga0315909, IMG submission 203527) | Freshwater fungal communities from buoy surface, Lake Erie, Ohio, United States - Buoy 2 MA125 | ecosystem: Environmental > Aquatic > Freshwater > Lake | place: USA: Lake Erie, Ohio...
AATTCCAAAAAACCATTTAGTCTTTTAGTAACTCTAGCATCAAAATCAGTTCCAGAAATATCAAAAGGAAATTCAACTGCTGGATTTGTTTTCTTTCAAACAAAAGATGGTTTCTTTTTTAAATCCTTAGACAGTTTGATCACACAAGAACCAAAAGCAACTTATACCTACACAGAAATTAACAAACATTCTTCTGAAAGAAATAATGATTTTAATATCTTATCATATACTACAAGCAAAAATCAAAAACTATTAGAAAATCTAAGAATGGGTGCATTTGCTTCTGAAAGAATTATTTTTAATCCTTCAACTTTTAGAACAACTATTGTAAATTTTGGAAAAAAAGAATATGCTGGAAAATCAAAAAATCTTGGAACAAAGATAGAACCTCCTAAGATTTCTTTTTCGGATGCGGCTGATCTAGATCTCGGAGAAACTACATCAAGAATAGTTGCAACAATTGCAGACATTGGTACATTTAATCCAGAGGTATCATTAGAACAGAATGCAGACTCAATAAATTATCAGGCACAATCTTTAATGAGATATAATACATTGTTTACACAAGTATTAAATGCGACTATTCCATCAAATACAAATTTGAGAGCGGGAGATATTATTGAGTGTCAATTTCCCAAAACAACTATATCTAAAAAGAAAGAATTTGATCAGGAACAAAGTGGTCTATATATGATTAAAGCATTGTGTCATCATTTTGATACCACTGGATCATACACATCTTTAAAATTAATTAGAGATACTTTTGGAAAATTTGGAACTAATAATAAGGTAGATTAAGGAATGTTAGATCAATCTCTCATAAAATCAAATTTCATTGGAAGGGATGGATTTGTATGGTGGATTGGGCAAATTCCACCAGAGGAAAATCATCAAGGACAAATTAATGGTGCTGGTTGGGGACACAGATACAAAGTTCGTATTCTAGGATATGATTCTCCTAGAACATCAGAACTTTCAAATGATGAACTTCGTTGGGCACAAGCTATGCTCCCAACAACTGCTGGATCTGGTGCAGCAAACCAGGCAACAACTGTCTCAATCTCGCCAGGTGATTGGGTTTTTGGATTTTTCTTAGATGGATCGCCAGATTATAGTTTGCCAGTGATTCTTGGCGTATTTGGTAGAACATCACTAGTCGGAACTAATCAATACATAGCACCTTTCCAACCATACACTGGGTATACAAATAAGGTTGATAATGATGGTGCTAACCTCATAAAAAATGAGGCAAATGAAAATAATGCAAATGCACAAAAATCACCAAGACATGTATCGCCAAATCAAGCAAAAAAGATTGGACCAGATGAAAGATCTTATTATAGTGCAATTGGAGATACTATAAAAGCGGCAACTGGATCCACTTCAAGTGCAATTGAAAAAATATCAACTGAGATTGATAATTTTGTAACCAGAATACAATCAATTTCAGATGATGTAACTGGGGCAATTGGGAAAACAAAAGCATTAATTAATGCAGAAATCGGAAAGATAACAGCAAAAATACAAAAAATTGCGAGCGGAATTGTCAATAATGTAATTAACAGTGTATATAAAGCATTAGAACCAGTATTAAACGCTGGATTGAAATTACTTTATAAAACAGTTTATGCGATTGTTTTTGCCGCTACTAAAAGTGATCGAATAGCACATCAGGCAGGAGTTGCAGCACAAGCAGCAATGATTGCTCCAGTTCAGGCAATTGAGGAAGCATTACCTTGTATTGCCAATTCAATATTAGGATCCATTGGAAATGTAATTAAAAATCTTTTGAGTTCAGTTGCAGACAACGTTGCCAATTTTGTGAGTTGTATTTCGGAACAATTCATTGGTGGATTATTGAATCATATTATTGGTGGAATAGATTCAATACTTACACCTCTTCTTGGTGGAGTTGAAAAGATTTTAATGGGATTTAATTTAATTTCATTTTTAAGATCAAATGCAGAAGGACTATTAAGTAGAAATTTCAGGCGCTCTTGCAATGAAATTGCTCCGAATTATAATTCCCCAACAAATCAATGGGTTATCGGTAAAGGTGCAAAGGAAGAACCAGGTATTCCTATAAAAACTATTTTAGAATCTGCTAATCTAGCAGCATCGATAGCAGAATCTTTCATCAATACGGGAGAAGCAATAGATGACTTTGTAAAAGATGTTGGATCTCTTGACTTCTTAGGAAAAGGTTTCTCAAATCCAGGATTCAAAGGTCTCGTTTCTGATTGTTATGGAGGACCACCTCTAAATTGTGGAGGAGTTAAAGTTAAAATATTTGGAAGTAATGGATCTGGAGCAGCTGCAAGAGCAATTATTGGTTCATTGGTTGGTGAAGGTCCAACTATAACTGGAAGTATTGTTGGATTTGAAATAGATGATGGTGGATCTAATTACGATTTCCCACCATTTGTGGAAATTATTGATGATTGTAAACAAGGATATGGGGCTGTGGCAAGATCAGTCATAGATTATGATGAAGAATCGCCAACTTATGGGCAAGTGATTGACATTTATATTGTTTCTGAGGGTGAAAATTATCCTGTCAGTGGCACAGTTCAAGCAACAAGCCCAGAACCACCATATGTTATTGATGATATTGTTATTGTTGAACCTGGAACAGGATATACGAATAATGATACCATTATAAATGCATCTACTATTGGTATTACTACAAGTCCTATTTCATATAAAATACAAGTTGGTAGTAATGGAGATATTACTAAGGTATTGCCAATAAATAGTCAATTGAATAATGTTTTAGAAGTTGAGGATCTACCAGTGCTTAAAGTAATAAGTGAAACTGGTTATGGAGCGACTCTCAAAGCAAAACTCAAACCGAGAAAACAATATCAAGGTGAAGTTAAACAGCAAATAGATTGTATCGGTAAGTAATATGGGACAAAGACCATTCGATAAGCAAAATTGGCAACGAAGAAAATATACTTCTTTTAGTCCTCATTTTAGAATCGATACAGGAAACCCTCAAATGGGTTTAAATGGTAGTGATGTTTATAATTTGTATGGTGTAAATGATGAAAGAGATGTTTCTCTTGTAGGAATGTCTTTTGGTGGAATGTTTCATATTTACAATGATCAATCTATTGAAATTATTGGTGGTCAAAAAAGCACCACAACTGGAGTTGACATTATCATTACGGGAAAGAATGGTGATGTTTGGATTACAGCAGAGAAAAATGGACAAGTTAGAATTCGTGGAGCAAATGTTGTAGTAGATGCAGATGAAAATCTAACTTTAAAGGCAGGGAATAATGTTAAAATTGAAGCAGGTAATAAAATAGAATTAAAATCAAATATTGCAAATTGCGATGCTCTTTCTGGTAATTTAGCACCAGAAAATGCAACCTTTATGAATGGCGTATTTAGGGGAACTTATGTAATAGATAAAGCGTTAGGAACCCTTGGTGGTTTCTTATAAGAGGATCTTTTTATGCCGTTTGAAGATAAGGAAAATTTAACTGATTTAAAAACTTTTACTGATGCTGTTTACTTTAATGATGATGCACATTTTTATGGAAATGTTTATGGATTAGAAACCGCAAATATTGGGATAACAAGCATTGTTAATAATAATTCAAATGTTACAGTTCAAAGTAACGAAACTATTACTGTCACAACAAATGGTGTTGGTATAGTTACTTTCTCTCAAAGTAATATTGGGATCGCAAATACTGTTACATTTGAAAGAACTGGTATCGTTCAACAACTTTTTGAAAATGTAAATGTATCGTCCACATCATTAACAGGTACGATTGATCTCGATATTCTTTCTGGAACATTGTTTTATTATACTGCCAATGCAACAGATAATTGGACTTTTAATGTTAGAGGGAATTCTTCTACAAGTTTGAACACAATTCTTCCAATTGGAAAAAGTGTAACTGTAACTATTTTAAGTACACAAGGTTCAAGTGCAAAATATGCGAGCACCTTTAAGGTTGATGGAACAACAATATCTCCAAAATGGCAAGGTGGAACTGCGCCAACTTCTGGATTTGCAAGTTCTATTAATATCTACACATATACAATTGTAAAAACTGCTGATGCAACCTTTACGGTTTTTGCATCTCAAACAAAGTTCTCTTAATATTATGCCTATTCTTGGAACATTATCATCATTAAGTGCAAAAGCATTTGGATTTACCAGTGCTTCATTAATAGACTTTACAGTGACTCCATCTGTAAGCGGACTTACTGAGTGGAGTTTATCTTCAAATGGTGCATTGATTCTAGATGGTGGAACACAAACATCTTATACATTAGTTGCTCAAAGAACTTTTAGTACCACTGTTAAAATGTGGGGACAAGGTGGGCAAGGTGAAGGATACGGTGGAACAGGTGGATATTCAACAGGATCTGTTTCTTTTACATCTGGACAAACTTACACAATTGCATTAAACACTGGTGGAGGACCATCTAGACCTGGATCTGGATCTGGTTTAAACAGAGGTGAACGTGGAGGTGGATATGCTGGAATGTTTTATGGACCATCAGTAAGTCAACCATCAGCAATTATGATGGCAGGTGGAGGTGGAGGTGGTGCTCCTCCTGTTGGTGGGTCTGGTAGTGCTGCGGGAGGGCACGGTGGAGCACCTTCGGGCAATAATGGTGGAAACTCACCAGACAGCGTAACTGGATCCACAGGAGGTTCTGGTGGCACACAAGGTGGTGGAGGAGGTGCAGGAGCAGGTTCTGGAACATCTGCAACTCCTGGGTCCGCATTACAGGGTGGTACTGGTGGACAAGGTTCTGGATCTTATCCAAACTGGTCAGGTGGCGGAGGAGGTGGTGGTGGATACTATGGTGGAGGCGGAGGCGGCGGCGGAGACGACTATGGATCTGGAACCCGTGCTGCTTCTGGTGGTGGAGGAGGATCTGGATACATAAATCCATCTTATGTAACTGGTGGAGTCACCCGTATATTTGCTAATACTATTGAGGGTGGTGTAAACGATCCCAACAGAGGACCTGGTGGATCGGTCAATGGAAATGCCAGGATCGTGATCGAATCCGCTTGACACCCGCTCCCATCTGCCCTATAATACTCAGGTAATCAACGGAACACCAAATGAGCACCGCACAAGAAACCGTTCAGGGCATTGTGATTGATGTATGCACCCGCACTTTTCTTCTTCTCAGCGATCAGGGAAGTGAGCGCCTGGTTGAGTGTGAGACCGTTCAAGAGTTTATGAATGTATTGGAAGTTGTCACTGCTCAACTGGATCCTGAGCAGATTGAGTATGCTGATCTTGCGATTTATGGCGAGTGATGCTATAATATAAATATCGAAAAAGAACTGAATGGAAGTTTTCACGGTGGAAGAGTTTCAAGAAAGGTTTGATGAACTGATTGAGAGAGTAGAAAACGGAGAGAACATAGGAATAATGGACGAGAATGGTAGAGCAGCAGTTATGATTCCTGCGGATGATGACCTCATACGAATATACACTGAGTGTAATAACGAGGCACCATAAACGCAGAAGCGAGTGAGACTTGGTAGTCAGAGGAGTCTTATAAACTCTTTCCGCCAGATTAGCGGCTTTGACCTGGTTCGAATCCAGGCACTCGTATTGCTATTCGCTGTTTGCGAATAGCGAATGCTTATCCATTTTGTAGTGGGTTTTAGAGGGTAAGCAACAGTAAACCTACTTGAAAAAGGGAGAGTGAAAAACCCCAGCTGCAAGTCGGTGCGAAACAGACCTATGACTTGTATTGCGACCTTCTGTTTCATTGTATGGATCTCTCCTCTTGCTCGTCTAGCAATCTGTCGAATGCAGCGTTCTCATAAAGCGCCGAAGGTGGGTTAGATTCCCACGACGAGCACTTGACCACTATAACTCTTTGAGTTATAATGGTCTTATTGGCGGTGTAGCCCAATCGGCAGCAGGCACGAAACTTAAAATTTCGACAGTATGGGTTCGAATCCCATCACCGCTATAAAAAGTAAACATATTATAAATACTAATAGTTATGTTTACTTAAATGTTAAGAAAAGGATATAAATCAACAGACGAAGAGTTTGTCGAGGCAATTAAAACATCTCAATCAATTAGAGAAGTTTTATTAAAACTAAATTTAAAAGCAGCTGGTGGAAACTATAAGTGCTTTCACGATAGAGTAAAAGAACTTGATATATCAATAGACCATTTTACAGACCCAAAGGTATGGAATAAAGGAAAAACATTTGGACCAAAAAGATCTCTTGAAGAATATTTAAATGGTACTCCAATTCAATCACATAAACTCAAAAATCGTTTAATCGCAGAAGGTCTTAAACAACATAAGTGTGAGTGCTGTGGTATAACCGAATGGATGGGAAAACCAGCACCTATTGAACTTGACCATATTAACGGCAATCATCACGATAATCGTTTAGAAAATCTTCGTATTTTATGTCCCAACTGCCACGCACAAACTGATACTTATAGGGGTAAGAACAAAAAATAAATATAAGATATGGGAAAACCCTATGTCTTATCGTATTGATCACGCATACTGCTGGTACAATAATGGCAGTATGATTGTGAAGATGTATTTTATCAATCACATTCCATTTACATTTGACGAACTTCCAGACGGACACTTATACGATCAAGATCTTTGTAGGGCAGCAGACAAAGAAAGAACTTTTGAACCAGAAGATCTATACAGAAACTCTTTCTATCTGATAGACGAAGAAGTACATCCTTGCTTCTTTCCAGTTGAGTTAGAGAATCCTGAAGATATGCCTGATGACATTATTGAATATGATGAGGAAGATTTAATGGGTTAATAAATAAAACATAGAAATATCTTGGCGAATATAATCCGATGCCTCTTAATAAGCTAGAGAATTTTATCAAGAATACGGAAGGACGTATTCTTTATGTTAACCCAAATGATCTTGATGCTACTGATGGTATTGAGAATCAGGGAAATTCATTAACAAAGCCATTTAAAACGATTCAAAGAGCATTAATTGAGTCTGCTAGATTCTCATATCTAAGAGGCAATGATAATGATATTACTGAAAAAACAACGATTCTTGTATTTCCTGGCGAACACTTAATTGATAACAGACCTGGTTATGCCATTAAAGATAATGGTGGTGTGGCAACCGCAGTTTCTCCAACAGGTGCGGAGTCATTTGCTGGTGCAGAATTAACTCTGACACTTAATTCTAATTTTGACCTTACACAACCAGATAATATTCTCTACAAATTCAATAGTATCAATGGTGGTGTTATTGTCCCAAGAGGAACTTCAATTGTTGGTCTTGACTTAAGAAAGAGTAAAATTCGTCCTAAGTATGTTCCAAATCCAACAGATCCCAACGTTCCCAACAGTGCGATTTTTAGAATTACTGGTGCTTGCTATTTCTGGCAATTTTCATTCTTTGATGCCAATGAATTAGGTCTTGTTTATACAGATCCTTCCGATTTTTCTGTAAATAATCAGTCCAGACCTACATTTTCTCACCACAAACTGACTTGTTTTGAATATGCAGATGGTGTAAATCTACCCAGTGGGTATGATATTACAGACCTTGATATGTATTATAGCAAGGTTAGTAATGCTTTTAACAGAGCATCTGGAAGAGAAATTGATCAAAAATATCCAGCAGAACCAAATTCATTCGCTAAGCAAAGACCAGAATGGGAAATCGTTGGAGCATTTGCTGCGGATCCAGTTCCCATTTCTTCAATTATTTCTGGTGATGGTGCTACACCAGGAACTGTTGTTACAGTTACAACTCAAACACCACACGGATTAACTGGTGGAACTCCAATTAAGATTCGTGGAATTAATGTCAACGATTATAATATTTCTACAAAAGTTTCTACAGTAATTAGTGAAACAATATTTACATACTCTCTATCAAATGTAAGAGCAAACTTACCCGCAGGTCCAGCAGCAGGATTAGCACCTGGACCAACAGGTGCTGTTACCATTGAAACTGATACTGTTTCTGGCGCTTCTCCTTACATCTTTAACTGTTCCTTGCGTTCAGTATGGGGTATGGGTGGAATGCACGCTGATGGCGCAAAGGCATCAGGTTTCCGCTCAATGGTTGTCGCTCAGTTTACTGGTGTTTCTCTACAAAAAGACGATCGCGCTTTTGTAAAGTATAACCCATCAAACAGGACATATGATAGTATTGCTATCACAAAAGTAACTGGTGAAGCTCTTTCATCAGAATCTGCATCTACAAACCAAGCATTTATCTATCACCTTGATCCTGATGCCATTTATAGAAAAGGGTGGGAAGTCAGTCACATCAAGATGTCGAACGATGCGTTTATTCAGGTCGTTTCGGTTTTTGCAATTGGTTATACGTTCCACTTTGATACTCGTAGTGGTGGTGATGCTTCCATTACAAACTCTAACTCTAACTTTGGACAAGTATCACTTCTTGCCGATGGATTTAAGGCAGAAGCATTCTCTAAGGATAATAAGGGTTATATCACATCAATCGTTGCTCCAAGAGCAATTGTTAAAGATGAATCTCAGATTGAATGGGTACAATTTGATGTAACTAAAACAAAAGCAGTTGGAATTAGTAATCATCTATATCTTTTAGGTTATACAAAACAAGATATTGCTCCCCCAATCATTTCTCAGGGATATAGAATTGGTGCAAGAGTAAATGATATAGTTTATGTTAGTGGTTATAAAGCGAATATTTTAATGACCAATGGTCCAATTGTTCCTCCTGCCACAACAATTTCTGGATCAAATAGTTCTTCTAAAAATTATAATGTTACACTTTCAAATACCAGTAATGGAACAGTATACACTATTTCAGGTGGTCATTCTTTAAGGAACGGTGAATCAATTCGTATTTTTAGCGAAACTGGTGATCTTCCAGAAGGTATTGAAGAAAATACTTTATATTATGCTGTAACTTCGGAGAAGAAAACAGCATTAGGTGCTAATGAAATTCAAATTGCTTCTTCAAGAACAAATGCATCTTCTCAAACACCACTAACAATTACAAGTTATGGTGGAACACAATTAAGAATTGAAAGTAGAGTTTCCGATAAAGAAGCAGGAGAATTAGGACATCCAATTCAGTGGGATCCAAATCAAAATCAATGGTTTGTACATGTCGGCACATCTAGTGAACTTTATACTTACATTAATAGTCTTACAACTCCTGAAACAGAAATTTCATATGTTTTAAGAAAAGAAGATGACAGAAGTTTAGATGAAAAAATTTACAAATTTCGTTATGTTATTCCTAAGGAACTTGCAAATGGTAGAGATCCAAGTGAAGGATTTATTATCCAGGATTCAAGTTCAACAACAGTTAGAGAAAATTCAGATTTCTCATTAACAACTTTATCTAAATCAGATTACGATTTTGACCGTAATCCAAGATTTATTACATCTTGTACTTACAGTTCTGGAACTGCAACAGTTACTGTTAGAGCAGATTCTACTCACGATTTAAAAATTGGCGATAAAATTATTGTCACAAATGCTCAAAGTACAACTAATACTGGTGCAACAAAGAATATTGGATATAATGGAACATTTGTAGTTTCTTCAATTACTGATGATAAAACTTTCTCATACAGTTCTACTGATGTATTTGGTGTAACTCATAATCCAGGAACGTTTACAAGTAATATTAACACTAGAACTAAGGAACTTCCTAGATTTACTAGATCTGATGTTAATGATAATTACTATGTTTATAGGGCAGAAGTTGTTACGCCATACATTTACAATGTACAAGATGGTGTTTATTACCTATATGTTCTTAATTCTGGAAATGCAATTCCAGTAGAATTTACTGATTTCAAATATTCACAAAGAGTATCAGATCTTTATCCACAACAAGATAGAGATAATTACAATGATAATCCAGCAGCAACAAAAACGTTTGCAAAGAGACATCCAAAGGGAGATGTTTCTACAAATGATTTAAAGAGAAGTATAACCAGAGAAACTCTTGATAAATTTATTGACACATTCTCTTATGGTAGAAAAATTACTGGTGTTTCAGATTCTGGAACTGCTGCAACACTTACTTTTGATGGTGAGCATCAATTAAATGGTCTTAAAGCATATACAACACTTAATGGTGGATCTGGACATACAAATGGTACTTATTACAATGTAAGACTGTTTAATAGCAATGCTGCACCATCATCAGCGGTCTGGGACGGTGCAACTGCAAATGTAACCGTAAGTGGTGGTTCTGTTACTTCCGCAACACTTGTTGAAGCGGGATCTGGATATGTTGATGGTGAGCAACTTTATTTTGATAGCAGCACTATTGGTGGAACTCCACAGGCAAATATTGTAATCAACAGTGTTGGAATTGCAACAGCAGTTGACAGTTATGTGCAAGTAACAGGTATTGGAACAACTGCTGGTGGTTATTTTAGAATTACCAGTGCATCAAATAAGAGTGCAATCTCGATTGCAAAAACAGCAGGAGACCCTGTTCCTGTTGCTAACCAATATGCATTACTCATTGGACCAGCAGTTACAATCTCTCAAACTGCTTATGACAGTACAGTTGGAATTGCAACCTATCAGTCTTTAAGTTCACCTCATGGTCTACTTGCAGGAAATGCTCTCACAATATTAGATAGTAGCAATAATAATCTTGGAGAATACATTGTCAATAATGTTAACAGTGTTAACGAATTTACTATAAAAACAACAAAATCACTAGCGACTGCTAGGTGGTCATTAAAGCATGGTATGTCTGCAAATAGTGCAAGTGCAGATAATCTTGGAGAAAATCTAGGTGTAAGGTCACTTTCAATCTATGACAATGAACTGTTGATTCTCGGTGAAAATATTACCAGTGATGAAGAGTTTATTGTAGATCTTCCAGGTGCTGGTATTGGAACCGCAGCAAGATTCCCACTAGGGTCTTACATTCAGATTGATAATGAAATTATGCGAGTTAAGAGTACTACTCTTACTGGCGCTGGTTCAAATGAACTTCAGGTTATTCGTGGTTCGATGGGAACCATCATTGAAACTCATAGTAGTGGATCTTTAATCAAAAAGATTAGATTAACTCCAATTGAATTCCGCAGACCTTCAATCGTTCGTGCTTCTGGACATACATTTGAATATCTTGGATATGGTCCTGGTAACTATTCAACAGGTCTTCCACAAGTTCAAGTCAAAACTCTAAATGAAAAAGAGGACTTCCTTGCACAGGCACAAGAAACTTCTTGTGGATCTGTTCTTTACACTGGTATGAACAGTGATGGTGATTTCTATATTGGAAATACCAAATATTCGGCACAATCTGGTGAGCAAACAACATTTGATGTTCCAACACCTACAATTACTGGTGAAGATCCAAATCGCCTGAGTGTTGTATTTGACGAAGTTATTGTTAAGGAAAGAATTCTTGTAGAAGGTGGTAACTCTGGACAAATTCTTTCACAATTCCAAGGACCTGTTACCTTCAATGGTGATGTGAGAATGAATCAACAGTTGATTCTCAATGATAATTTAAGAGTCTCTGGAATCGTCGAAATAAAAAATGATACAGAATCTACAAGTTGCACAACTGGTTCATTAATTACTGCTGGTGGAGTTGGTATTGCGAAAAGATTAAATGTTTGTGGAGATGTTAAATTTAATTCCACAACAATATCCACATCAACTTCAACTGGTGCCTTAGTAGTTTCTGGTGGAGTTGGTATTGGTGAAAAATTATACGTCGGCACAGATGTACTAATTAATAGAAATATAAATGTAACTGGATTATCAACTTTCGTTGGTTTAATAAGTGCATTTGGTGGGGCAGTAATTGATAACATTAGAATCGGAATTGCTACCGACAATGAAATTGATACCACAACAGGAAATCTAACAATAGATTCTGCTGGTGGTACTACAACCCTTGATGATAATGTATCCATTACTGGAACTTTAAACGTTAATGGAACTACAACAATTTCAGGAGATCTACGTGTAACTGGTGATATTACAGCATTCTATACTTCTGATCAAAGATTCAAAGATAATATTACCCCAATTGATGATCCTCTTGCTAAGGTTCTTTCAATTAGTGGTAATACATATGATTGGAATAAAGAGTCTGGAAAAGAAGGGCATGATGTTGGTGTAATCGCTCAGGAGATTCTTGAAGTCCTTCCAGAAGCGGTTATGACAAGAGATAACGGTTATCTTGCAGTTGATTATCATAAGATAGTTCCTCTACTAGTTGAAGCAATCAAAGAGCTTTCTCAGAAAGTTTCAGATCTAGAAGACAAACTCAACAAATAAATAACTAAAAACCAACAAGATGGCGAATATTAGGAAGCAGTTTAATTTTCGTAATGGTGTTCAAGTTGATGATGACAATCTAGTCGTAAGTCCTACTGGACTGGTTGGAATTGGGACGACAATTCCAACCGAAGCCTTAGACGTTCGTGGAACAGCAAAGGTAGTTGGACTAGTAACTGCAAGTCAAATATATACCCCAAATTTAACTGCTACTAATCTCACAATTGATAATTTGACGTTAGGAAATTCCATCATTGGTGGTGGAGTTAGCATTCGTAGTGGCATTATAACTGCTTCTGGAACAGGTGTTGTCACATATTATGGTGACGGTGCAAGACTAAGTAATTTACCAACATCTCAGTGGTTAGACATCGATGTTGGTCTTGGATTTACAAGCATATATTCACAAGGTTTTGTTGGTGTAGGGACCAATGACCCAAGATTCTTATTCCAAGTTGGTGGTACAAACAATCTAGCAACATTTACAGATGGTGTTGGAATTAATTCAACTGGAAATATTATTGCAACTGGTATTATTACTGGTGGAAAATTTGTTGGCGTTGGATCGGATTTAACTGGATTAAACGCTTCCAATATTGCCTATGGGACAATTGATAATGATAGAATTCCAGTATTACTTAATTCAAAATTACCAACAAATATTAACTCTTCTGGAATTATAACTGCTTCTGGTGGATTTATAGGAACTGTTACTGGAAACGTTTATGGTACTTTAATAGGAAATGTTATAGGAATTGCTTCAACTGCTAGAACATTAACTGGAAATCCTGATATTCTTGTCAATAATGTAACGGCAACTTCAATTGCAGTTACAAGTATTAGTGTTTCAAGCATTGCTTCCACTAATATCGTTTCAACTGGTATTGTAACTTCATTAACTGGACTTAATGTTGGTCTTAGTGGAACTGCTATATCTTTAACTTCGAATGGAAGAATTGGAATTGGATCTGCTATTCCAACTCAATCTCTTCAAATTATTAATAATGGAAGTGCAGCAATAGAAGTTGTTGGTAGTGAATCTAGATTAATCTTAGGTCAAGAAAAATCAGGAGTTTCAGTTGCTACTAGTGCTGGTGTTATTCGTTATGGCAACTCAAATAATAATTTTGAATTGTTAAATTATGCCCAAGGAAATTTCAATTTCTATCTACATTCTGGAAATAATATTGGAATTGAGACCGGAAGATTTGGATGGGTTTATGGGCAAACATTTAATGAGTTGATGTCATTAACTTATGGTGGAAATCTTGGAATAGGAAAAACTGATCCAGAAAATACCCTTCACGTTGTTGGTACTTCAACTGTTACTGGAAATTCTTGGATTGGTGGAGATTTAACTGTTTCTGGTACTTTAAATGTTGGCACCTTACAATTACCACCAGTACTCAATAATACAAATGTCTATACCTTATCAGGAGTATCTACATTTAATGATATAAATGTTCAAAACATTGCACAGTTTTCTTCCATTGGTATTGGAACTACAAGGCCAATTACAAATATTGATGCTAGAACAACATCCGCATTATTTGCACAAATTGGATTAGGATTAACATCTCCAAGAGTTGCTTTAGATGTCAATGGTCAGGCATTGTTTGGTGGCGTTGGTATTGGTACAACTTCAACAGATAATGAAGGTTTAGTTGTTTCTGATAGTCCAGTTGTATTATATAATAATGCTGTTTTAAATTATTCAACATCCATTTTAACAGATGGTCAATCGACTATTGGAATTGGAACAACTCAGGCAAGAACATCTGTTGATTTTTCTGACGCTGGAAACAATCTTTTGAGTGGAGCATACAGATATATGCTTCCTCCACGAATCACAACAGCAGAAAGGGCTGGACTCTCAACTGTTGCTGGTGCATTCATTTTCAATACAACCACTAATAAGTTTCAAGGATATACTGGTATTGCTTGGACTGATTTCCACTAATAAAGAGGTAACTGAATAATGTCAGTTTCAGTAGTAAAATATGGACCCTATTTTAGCAGTGGTTCAATTTCTTTCAGTCAGTTAAGAACTAATTTTGCTGAAAGGGGAAGTGGAGAGATGAAAGCTTCCGACCTTAGAAGAAATACAAATCTAAGAGAAGAAAATCCAATAGTTCCAGATTCAACTGAAAACGAACAAATCTCAACAGAATCTAATTTATCATTATCTCAGTTTAGAAACTCGATTAAAAAATACGTTGCAACTCAGTCTGGAACTGACACTAATGCATCATACCCTGGCGAACCAGGATTTAGAATGGGTAGATTAGATCCAAATGGTAGAGGAATTGATTGGTCTGGTGGAGGATATTTTGGTAGAGATGGACAAGGTGGCGGAACAACGGGTAATTTAACTAAAAATGTTCAAAAAGGTGTTTTAATTACTGGCACTTGTGGAAGTGTTCGTTTTAATTTACCAGCAGCACAGTTGTCACCAGTTGTTCAAGTTCATAATGTTCGTATTGATGTTTCTGGTTCAATTTTAGGATATGGTGGACTTGGTGGATACGATCCAAGAGGTTATCCATATGGAAACCAATCAGGAGAAAATGGTGGAATTGCTCTAAATCTTGGAAATATTGGTTACAATAATAGAGTTATTCTTGGATCTGGTTGTAGAGTTTATGGTGGTGGAGGTGGTGGAGAACAAGGACAGAATGGTGCTCGTGGAAGTGTTGGAACTTGCAGTAGAGAATATCAAAATGAGTCTTGTGGAGGAAATCCTGGGTGTAATCAAGGTGGAAATGCAATAAGAAGATGGAGTGGCGATGGATGCCAATTTTATACTGTTGGTTTCCCAAGGAAAAGAAGAACTTCCCAGTGGTTTCAATATGTTACTTGTAGGATCGAGCAACCTTCAACAACACCAATTCAAGGTATTGGTGGAAGAGGTGGGAATGGTCAAGGTTATAATCAATCAAGATCAAGTGGTCAAGACGGTTCTGCTGGAACTTGTCCAACATGCCCATCAGGACTTAGTCTATCTGGTGGAGAATGTGCCACAAATGGTGGTCGTGGTGGAGATGGTGGTGACTGGGGACAAGATGGTGGAGAAACATCTGGGCAAAGATCAAGAGGATTTGCCGGAGCAGCAATTAACAGAGATCCTACACTTTCTCTTGATACTTACCTATTATATGGAACAAATAACTCAGACACCGTCAGAGGTGCAGTTAACCTCTAAATAATTTTTTAATTGTTTAAACTTATTATGTCTGAAGAAAAAAAAGATTATCCATCATTGGTACAGCAAGGAAAAAATTTGGCAAATTTTACTTGGGAGTTACTTAATTATATCACAAAAAACGAAGAAAAAGTATTATTCGTTTCTGATGAAGTTTATAGAGAAAGAGTTAATACTTGCAAATCTTGTGACAAATATGATGAATTTGAAAATCGTTGCAAAGAATGTGGATGTTATGTTCCTGGTAAGGCAAGAATTATTTTAGATTCTTGTCCACTAGAAAAATGGGGAGTTGATTCGACAAACTGGGAAGAAAAGTTTACAGACATTCAAAAAGACATGGGACTTGACAACACCCCTTAAATACCAGTAGAATCGCTTTGCTGCCGTTGAAGAGACACCTCTACTTATACTATGAATCCATTAATGGAATGTATCAAGCAATTTGATCCTTTTTATAGTGAACCGATTAGTGAAGAAAAGAATGGAATATATTTTCATCAGCAACCATCCATAAAAGAACTAATCGAGATTGGAAAGAGACCAGTTTGTGCTTATGTGGGACAAACTGATCCTAGTCGAGGTCTAGAACGATTTAAAGACGGAGACTATTCTAAACTACCAGAAAAAGTTGTTCCTGATATAGTTCTGAAAGTTCATAAA
>Ga0315909_10004627_pt1 | contig 16146 bp, 16 predicted proteins | sample LakEriMetagenome_11_FD_203527 | JGI IMG/M metagenome (GOLD analysis project Ga0315909, IMG submission 203527) | Freshwater fungal communities from buoy surface, Lake Erie, Ohio, United States - Buoy 2 MA125 | ecosystem: Environmental > Aquatic > Freshwater > Lake | place: USA: Lake Erie, Ohio...
TTGAAGTCTTCGCCATTGATTGCAACCGGGCGACCCTGCACAAACTTGATGGTGACGTCTTCGCTCTTGATGCGCAGCGAGTCATCCCAGAATTTAACGCCCATGATCGGCTCGACGGTCTCATAAGAAGTGTCGAGGTTCTCGAGAATCTTGGCCTCGTGGGTTGCGCCGAGCATGTTGGCGTCGGTGCTGTAGGCCTTCTCTGCAGATGCGCGGTATGGCAACTTGCGGGCGAGAAGCCACTCAGACATTTCGTGACGGCCACCGAGCTCTTCGACGAATTGCGCGTCGAGCCATGGCTTGTAGATTCTGAGGTTCGGGTTGGCGAGCAGACCGTAGCGATAGAAGCGCTCGATGTCGTTGCCTTTGTATGTGCTTCCGTCGCCCCAGATCTCAACGCCGTCTTGCTGCATCGCGCGAACCAGAAGGGTTCCGGTCACAACACGACCGAGGGGAGTGGTGTTGAAGTAGGTCTTGCCGCCGGTGCGAATGTGAAAAGCGCCACAGGCGATTGCGGCTAGAGCTTCTTCGACCAGTGACTGGCGACAGTCAACTAGCCGGCCGGCTTCTGCGCCATATTCGGCGGCTCTAGCCGGAATCGAGTCGATGTCGTCTTCGTCGTATTGCCCGAGGTTCGCGGTGTATGCGAACGGAATCGCGCCCTTCTCGCGCATCCATGCGACCGCCACAGATGTGTCGAGGCCACCGGAGAACGCGATGCCGACCTTTTCGCCGACCGGAAGTGATGCAAGAACTTTAGACATGCGCTCTAGGCTACCCAATAACAGGCTTTCGGTGGCAGAGTAATTGCATGGCCCGTAAACCTAAGAACCCTGAACGCCGCAAAATGATTTGGCTCGGCATTGTTTTGGCCATTTTGCTTGGTCCCCTCATGGTGCCGGTTAGCACCTCGGGAGCGGTCACTCACAAAGAGGCGGCTGGCCCAGACGGCACTTTTTTTAAGTGGCAGGGCATCGACATTCACTACCGCCTCACCAGCGCACAGGCCAACTGCCCAGCCCCAAGCAACCTGGTTGTTTTAATTCACGGATTCGGGGCCAGCACATTCTCTTGGTTGCCCGTCGAAGACAAGTTCAGCCCCTGTGACGATGTCATTTCATACGATCGCCCAGCATTCGGTTTGACCGAGCGCAAGTTGTCTTGGGATGGGCTCAACCCTTACTCGATGGCGGCTCAGCAGTCGATTCTTTCCGACCTAGTTGCCAAGTTTGCAAACGGGCGACCTGCAATTTTGGTCGGTCACTCAGCGGGTGGCCAGATTGCCGCAAAGTTTGCGCTCGACAACCCGCAGTTGGTTGAAAAGTTGGTGCTCGAGGCTCCGGCGATTCTCAACTCAACACCCGGAGCAAACCTGGCTTGGCTTACCTATATTCCGCAGCTAAACCATCTCGGACCACTTCTCGTTTCGAGCATTGCGAGTTCTGGCATGGAGGTGCTGACTCAGTCATATCACGACACGAGCAAACTTACCGACAACACAATTGCTGGTTATCGCGTGCCGTTGACGATTCAGAACTGGGAATTTGCGTTTTGGGAATTCTCACGAGCCGAGAGATCAACCGATGTTGCATCGCAACTTTCGGAGTTCAAGATGCCGGTGCTAATTGTTACCGGCGATGATGATCGAATAGTTGAGACCGCATTGACTAGAGAACTTGCCGCAAAGATGCCCGCGGCAGAGTTTGTCGTGATTTCAAATTCAGGTCACCTTCCGCACGAAGAAACCACAGAAGAATTCATGGCAGCCGTGCTGCCATTCGTGAACGGGTAGTTCTAGGCGAAAGCTTCGGCAGGCGGGCAGCTGCAGAACAGGTTGCGGTCGCCGTAAACCGAGTCGATGCGTCTAACGATTGGCCAATACTTGCGGCGATGCTGACCGGCTACCGGATACACACCTAGCTCGCGCGAGTAAGGGTGTGACCATTCAGAGACCAGCATCTTTGCGGTGTGTGGCGCGTTGTGCAGCGGGTTATCTTCTGCAGGCCAGGTTCCCTTGGCCACCTCGCGACTCTCGTTGCGAATTGCGATCATCGCCGAGATAAATCGATCGAGTTCAACCAGAGGTTCGCTCTCGGTTGGCTCAATCATTAGCGTTCCGGCAACCGGAAACGACATCGTTGGTGCGTGGAAGCCGTAGTCGATAAGGCGCTTGGCAACATCGTCTGTGCTGATGCCGGTTTCTTTTTGAATCGGGCGAATGTCGATGATGCACTCGTGGGCAACCAAGCCGTTCTTGCCCGAGTAGAGCAACGGGTAGTGACCGTCGAGCTTCTTGGCCACGTAGTTTGCTGAAAGCACAGCTGCGGCAGTTGCGTCGCGAAGTCCGTCTGCACCCATCATGCGAATGTATGCCCAAGAAATTGGTAGCACTCCTGCAGAGCCGTATGGCGCTGCAGAGATCGGGCCGTAGTTTGCAAGCGGCGCTTGTGACATCGGGTGACCAGGCAAGAACGGTGCCAGGTGCGAGCGTGCTGCAACCGGGCCGATGCCTGGGCCACCGCCACCGTGAGGAATCGCAAAGGTCTTGTGTAGGTTCAGGTGGCTAACGTCGCCGCCGAACTTGCCGAACTTTGCATAACCGATCACCGCGTTGGTGTTTGCTCCGTCGATGTAAACCTGACCACCGGCAGCGTGCACTCGCTCGCAGAGGTCAACTACAGACTCTTCAAACACTCCGTGAGTTGAAGGGTAGGTAATCATGATGGCCGAGAGCTTGTCACCCGCAGCGTCGATTTTCTGTTGCAGGTCGTTTAGGTCTACGTTTCCGTTGTCATCACATTCGACTACAACAACACTCATGCCTGCCAAGATCGCAGAGGCAGCATTTGTGCCGTGTGCGCTCGAAGGAATTAGGCAAATTTCGCGCTGAACATCCCCGCGGCTCAGGTGATAACCACGGATAGCCATCAGGCCAGCGAGCTCGCCCTGACTGCCGGCGTTTGGCTGAATCGAGACGTTGTCGTAGCCGGTGAGATCGCTCAACCAAGACTGAATTGTGTCGACTAACTCGAGGTAACCCTTGACGTCTTCGGCAGGTGCGAACGGGTGAATGTTGCCAAACTCGGGCCAGGTGACCGGCTCCATTTCGCTGGTTGCGTTTAGCTTCATTGTGCAAGAACCAAGCGGAATCATTCCGCGATCAAGCGCGTAGTCGTAGTCTGCAAGTTGCTTCATGTAACGAAGCATCGCGGTCTCGCTGTGGTGGCTGTTGAAAACCGGGTGGGTTAGATATTCGCTCGTGCGAGCAAACGATTCGATGTGCGAGCTCGCCGAAGCAGGCAGTGTGGCGCCGAAAATCATGGCCAGTTCGGCGAGGTTCTGCTCGGTGGTGGTTTCGTCTAGCGAAAGTTGTAGGCAGTCTGCGCCGCGAACCAGCATCGTGATGTTCTTCGCGCGAGCGGCAGCAAACAACTTGTTTGCATCGACATCGCAAAGTTCAAGAGTGTCGAAGAAGTCAGCGTGCTTAACCTTGATGCCGGCAGCCGATAGAGCCTTGGCTAGACGCGAAGTCTTTGAGTGCACCTCGGTTGCGATTGCCTTCAAGCCAGCTGGGCCGTGATAGACCGCATACATTCCGGCCATAACGGCGAGCAGTACCTGAGCGGTGCAAATGTTTGAGGTTGCTCGTTCGCGACGAATGTGCTGTTCGCGAGTCTGCAGTGTGAGTCGGTAGGCGGGTGCACCGTCGGCATCAACCGAAACGCCGACCAAGCGGCCAGGCATCGAGCGCTCGAGGTCGTTGCGCACTGCGAGGTAACCCGCGTGTGGGCCACCAAAGCCCATCGGCACACCGAAACGCTGGGTGGTGCCGACAACAACGTCTGCGCCCTGCTCGCCAGGCGACTCGAGCAGAGTAAGTGCCAAGAGATCGGCAGCAACAACAGAGATGCCGCCTTGCGTCTTGGTTAGCTCAATAACCGGCTTCAAGTGCACAACTCGGCCGCTTGCGCCCGGATACTGCAGCAGCGAACCGAAGTGTTCGCCAAGCCCGGCGGCATGGGTGGCGTTATCAAAGTACTTGATCTCGATCTGTAACGGCTGAGCGCGGTGCTCTAGTAGTGCCTTGGTCTGCGGAAAAGTGTCGCGGTCGACGAGAAAAACGTTTGAGTCACTGGTTGCCGTGCGCTTGGCAATCATCATGGCTTCGACGGCCGCCGTGCTCTCGTCGAGCATCGAAGCGTTTGAGGTTTTCATGCCGGTGAGGTCGGTGACCATGGTTTGAAAGTTGATTAGCGCTTCGAGGCGACCCTGCGAAATCTCTGGCTGGTATGGCGTGTAGGCGGTGTACCAAGAGGGGTTCTCGAGAATGTTGCGCTTGATAACGGTTGGCGTGTGTGTGCCGTAATAGCCGAGACCAATCATCGAAGTTGTCACGCGGTTCTTTGCGGCGATCGCGCGCAACTCGGCGAGAGATTCGGCTTCGCTGCGAGCCGGGTCTAGTGTGCTGTCACCGCGAAAGCGAATTACCTCTGGAACAGCTGCGCTGAGCAAATCGTCGAGCGAGTTGTAGCCGAGAGTGTCGAGCATGACCTTCTGGTCTGCGTTTGAGGTGCCAATGTGGCGATACTGAAATTTTTCGTGTTCGAGAGGCATGGTTCGATTACTCGCCAGTGAAAGCGTCGTACTCGGCAGCGGTCATTAGTTCTGGCAGCGCTTCGAAGCGCACTTTGATTAGCCAGCCAGCGCCGAAGGCATCCTGGTTAACAAGCTCAGGAGCATTGGTTACGTCGCCGTTTACTTCAACGACTTCACCGTCAACCGGTGAGTAGAGTTCGCCAACAGACTTCGTCGACTCAATCTCGCCACAAATTTTCATGTAAGTGGTCTTAGCGCCAACCTTTGGCAGGTCTACGAAAACAACATCGCCGAGTTTTTCTGCCGCGTATGCGGTGATGCCGATGGTTGCCACATCGCCCTCAACCTTTAGCCACTCGTGCTCTTTTGTGTAGTGAAGATCAGTTGGATTCGACATGCTCGGCTAGTGCTCTCTCTTGTAAAACGGCAATTTCACGATTTTGTAGGGCTCTAAGTTACCCCGCACGTCAAGACTAATCGTGTCGCCCACGCCAAAATTCCCGTCACGGATGTAGGCCATGGCTACCGGGTAGCCGAGGGTTGGCGACAGCGCGCCAGAGGTAACTACGCCGATGGTTTCGCCGGTTTCTGGATGCTTGAGCTCGTAGTCGGCGCGGGCGGCGCGCTTGCCTTCGCCCACCAGCGCGATCAATCGCTCGCGAGCTTCGGCTATCTTTTCGAGGGCTTCGCGACCAACAAATTTGTGACCTTCGTCGAGGCGAACAACCTTGGCCATACCCGCGTCAATCGGTGTGTGCTGCTCGTCGAGTTCGTGCCCGTAGAGCGGCATGCCAGCCTCTAGGCGCAGGGTGTCTCGGCAGGCAAGGCCGGCGGCAATCAGGCCGTCATCTGCTCCGGCAGAAAGAATGTCGTTCCAGACCTTGGTTGCCTGCTCTGCTGAAACCAGCACCTCGAAGCCGTCTTCGCCGGTGTAGCCGGTGCGGCAGAGATAAGCGCTGGCGTCGGCTACCGTGGCTTCGGCAATTGAGTAGTACTTGAGCTCGGCCAGGTTGGCATCGGTGAGTTTCTGCAAAATGCCGGTGGCCTTTGGCCCCTGAATCGCAATCAATGCCCAGTCATCGCTCTGGTCGTCAACTTTGGCGGCGAAACCATCTTGGCGAGACTTGAGTGCTGCGGCTACGGTGTGACGGTTTGATGCGTTTGCGATTATCAAAAACTCGTCTTCTGCAAGACGGTAGACGATTAGGTCGTCGATGATTCCACCTTCGTGGTTGCAAATCATCGAGTACTTGGCGCGACCGAGGCCGATCTCTGACGCAATGCCGATCAGAGCAAAGTCTAGAAATGCTGCTGCCTGATTTCCTGAGATGAAAATTTCGGCCATGTGCGAAATGTCAAACACACCTGCGGCATTGCGCACTGCGTGGTGCTCGGCAAGGTCGCTGCTGTAGCGCACCGGCATATCCCAGCCACCAAAATCGGTAAAGCTCGCACCGAGTTTTAGGTGCTCATCGTGCAGAACGGTTTTTGCCATTTTGTGCCTTCTGTTTAGTGTGAAGCCGGTTGCTGTTGAGTGATGCAGTGAATGCCGCCACCGCGAGCGAAGATTGCTCTTGCATCGACGAGCACGACTTCACGATCTGGGTAGCACGATTCGAGAATCGCTTTTGCCGCCTGATCGTTTTCGTCATCGAATGCACAGAGAATCACTCCACCGTTCACCAGGTAGTGATTGATATACGAATAGTCGACCCATGAGTGTTCATCTTTCAAAACCTTTGGTGCCGGCACCGCAATCAGTTCGAAGTCACCGGCCTCTTCGAGAGTGCGCTTCACTTCGTGGCTAACCGAAAAGTCGGGGTGCGCTTCGTCGCGCTGGTCGTGAAACAGAATCTTGCCTCCGGGTGCAAAGCAGGCCACAATGTCGATGTGACCGCGGGTGCCGAACTCGTCGTAGTCGCGGGTGAGCCCGCGACGAATCCAAATTGCACGAGAGGTGCCGAGTTTTTCGTGAAGCTCGGCCTCGACTTCGGCGCGAGTCCAGGTTGAGTTTCGCCCCTCGCCAAGTTGCACGGTCTCGGTCAATAAGAGGTTTCCTTCGCCATCCACATGGATGCCGCCGCCCTCGTTGATAAGGCTGCTCGAGATCGTCTCGACAGAGGTAAAGTCGCCGATTTGGCGGGCAACGTGCTGGTCTTTGGCCCAGATTGCCCAGCTGGTTGCGCCCCAACCATTGAAAACCCAGTCGACTGCAGCCACCTGACCGGCGGCGTTTTTAACGAAGCTCGGCCCGGTGTCGCGCAACCAGCCGTCATCGAGCGAGGCTTCGACCAGTTCGACCCGGTCGTCGAGCAGCGCCTTTGCCTCGGCAACATCGCCAGGTTCGATAAGCATCTTCACCGGTTCGAAACGAACCACCGCATTTGCCACAGCGGCCCAGGCGGCGAAGGCTCGATCGTTCTCAGACGGGTCGTCTTCGTAATCTTTGGCGGGCCAACCCATCCATGTGCATTCGTGCGGTTGCCATTCGGCCGGCATGCGCCAGGTCATCAGTAACTCACTCCTGCGATGCCACCGTCTTCGCCGTCGCCGTTTTCGGTGCGACGGTTTGTGACCGGCTCAACCAACATGTCGTAAGTGTCTGGTCGACGCGTAGCCAAAAACGGAAACAGGTCGAGCCAGTCGCGGCGTTGGTCGAGATCTAGATCGGCCACGAGCACTTCGTCGCCCTCGCGGGCTGCGCGGGCGAGAATTCGCCCGTAGGGGTCGCAGATAAAACTGCTTCCGTAAAAAGTGATTGAACCTTCGTTGCCATAACGGTTTGGCACAATCATGAAGGTTCCGTTAGCGATTGCGTTTCCGACAATCACCTGTCGCCAAAGTGGTTCTGTGTCGAAATCTTTATGGTCGGGTTCGCTGCCGATTGCGGTCGGATATGCGAGCACCTCTGCGCCGCGAAGTGAATAGTTGCGAACTACTTCTGCGAACCATTCATCCCAGCAGGTTGGCAAACCGATTTGCGCCGTTGTGCCATCAAAATCAAATTCATACACGGGATACGGCTCACCTTCGCTCGGGCCCTGCGCGAAGTATTGATCTTCGTAGTAGCCGGCGGTCACCGGAATGTGAAGTTTCGGAGTTCGCGCAACGATGCGGCCTTGAGGGTCAACCACAATTGCCACGTTCAGCCCGCGACCATCTTGCATCGGCTGGTGCTCGTATAGAGAGATGTGCACGTGCACGTTGTTCTTAGCTGCGGCCTGTGCAGCGAAGCGATATGTTGGCCCGTCTTCTAGCGACTCGGCGAGCGAGTTTGGAGTGAAGTCAGGTTTGGTGTCTGCCATGTAGCGGCTGAGCGTGAGCTCTGGCAAAAACACGATCTTCGCGCCGGCCCCAGCCGCGGTCGCTATGCCATCGGCAAGAACAGCAAGGTGCTCGGCCTGGTCGGCGTGCCACTTGGTCTGAACCAGCGCTACGCGCAGCGGTTGGCGCTCGGCGGGTTTTACGCGACTGAGGCTCGGCAGAGCGGGCGCAACGGTTAGTTTCACGGCTTAGTCCTTCTCAATTCGTTCGAGAATTTCACCTATGGTGTCGATCGTGGTGGTCGGGTTCACGATGGCGAAGCGCAGGTTCGGCTTGCCGGCGTGTGAACTCGGCACCACAAAGGCGATCTGGTCTTCGAGCAATTTCGCGCTCCAGCGCTCGTAATCGGCCTGCTGCCAACCCTTCTTGGTGAACACAACAACGCTGAGCATCGGTTCGCGAACTAGCTCGAGGTCTTCGCGCTGGCGAATTAGGCCGGCGGCTTCTCGAGCCAGCTGACAGTTGGTTTCAACCGCTGCACGGTATGCGGCAACCCCGTGGGTCGCGAGCGAGAACCAAAGGGGCAACCCTCGCGGGCGACGAGTGAGGTTGATCGCGTAATCGCTGGGGTTCCATTCACCAGACTCGGTTAGCGTCTCTAGATATTCGCCGTGCTGAGTGTGTGCGAGTCTTGCAATTTCTGGATTTCGGTAAACCAATGCACAGGCATCGAAAGGTGCGAAGAGCCACTTGTGCGGATCGACAATAAAGCTGTCAGCAAGTTCTATTCCAACAAAAAGTTCGCGAGTGCTCGGTGCCAAAATTCCGGCGAGTCCGTAAGCACCATCTACGTGAAACCAAATCTGGTTTCTCTTTGCAACTTCGCCAATTTCGTCGAGGTGATCGACAATTCCAAAGTTTGTTGTTCCAGAAGTTGCCACGATTGCAAAAACGTCGACATCCTTGGCCTCGCGCAATGCTGCTTCAACCGCGACGCCGCTTAGCTGACCGTTGTCGTCGGCCTTAGCCGCGATGATGTCGACATCCATGACTCGAGCCGCGGTCTTCAAACTCGAGTGGGCCTCGCTGCTGCAAATGAACGCCCATCGTGCCGACTTGTGAGCGCCATTTTTCTCGGCGTTGAATCGCGCGGCCACGAGAGCCGAAAGGTTTCCAATAGTGCCGCCCTGAACAAAGACGCCACCTGCGGTTTTAGGCAAGCCAGTTTCGCGAACCAACCACTCGATCACCTGGTTCTCGGCATAGACAGCGCCCGCGCCCTCCATCCAAGAGCCGCCATAAATGGCAGAGGCAGAGACGATTAGGTCAAAGAGTTTCGAAGCCTCGGTTGGCGCCGAAGGAATGAAAGACAGATAGCCCGGATGATCTGTGCTGATGGTTGATGGGGCCAAAACCTCGCCGAAGAGTTCGAGCGCTGCTGTGCCACCCATCCCTTTTTCAGAGATGGTCTGACCAGCTAGGTCTTGAAGCTCGTGCTCTGGCTTTGGCGAATCTAGGGGAGTGGGAGAGTAGCTGAGTCTGGTTCTGGCGTATTCAAAAACCGCTTCACGAAGGTCTCCGGTGACCTCGTGCATCTTGGCGCTCTCTGGCGTGGGCAAGGCGGTTTCCTTCGCTACTCTGCTGTTTTTAAGAGCCTAGCCCACGACTTACCGGTCTTTTTTCTTCACCCGTCTGGCGATAGAAACGCCGAACCCGAAGGCGCTAACTGCCAAAAGGCCCCAGAAGAGAAAGCCCTGTTGCTCAGAGATTGCTGAGCAAGATGTCCATCCTTCGGCCTGTGCTGCGACGCAGTTCTTCGAATTGAAGAAGCCAATCATCGAGGCCAGTGCGCCGACCAGGGCCACCGTTGCGATCATGGCCCAACTGTTGTTCCTAATCATTTTTCTCCTGACTAGCTGCAATCTGTGCGCGAATGTCATCCATGTCGGCATTCTGAATCGCCTGGATGAGTTCGTCGAGGGCCGGTGCCGGAAGTGCGCCAGCCCGGTTGAAAAGCAAAATTCCCTCGCGGAAAACCATCAACGTTGGAATCGATGAGATCTCGAGAGCACCCGCCAAATCGCTGTGCGCCTCGGTGTCAACTTTTGCGAAGACCATATCTTTGTAGGTTTCGCTGGCAGCTTCGAAGATTGGGCCGAACTGTCTGCACGGGCCGCACCATTCGGCCCAGAAGTCAATCAAAACGATTCCAGTCGAAGCCACGGTTTCTTTGAACGAAGCAAAATCTAGCTCTATGGTTGCCACTGTTTACTCCTCGCTGTTTGGGCGACAACAATTCCAATAATTACAAGTGCACCGCCGATAGCCTGCGCAAAGTCAACCATTTGAGCTAACCACAGGTAACCGAATACAAAAGCGAAAACAGTTTCAGAGGTGCTTGCTATTCCCACCTTGCTGGCGGTTAGGTGACGCATTGCTAAGAAAGTCAGCAACATCGGCACAAACGAGCCAAATAGCATCACGAATAGCAGCAATCCCCAGGTTGGCAAGTTGACTGCGCTTAGGTTTTGCGTGAGATTCAAAATCCGTGAGAAATCGATTGGCTTGACCTGCTGAAAGCTCAGCATGATTGCCCAGAAGATGCTCGCCACCGAGAATGCATAGAACATCGTTGAAAGAGCATCTCGCGTTCGCTGAATTCGTTCACCCATAATGAAGTAAGCGCTCAAGAAAACAGCTGCCATGAAGCCGTATGTCACGCCTTCGGGGTTCAGTCCGGTCGACCAGGGTCTTGCCACGATAGCCAAACCGCCGAGCACCAGCGCAACCGCAATCCAGATTCGAGCGCGCACCTTTTCTTTGAAGAGCACGTATGTGGCGATCGGCACAATCACTATGGCCGTGTACTCGATTAGCAGGGCCACGCCAACCTGCAGGTTTGATACCGCGTTGCTATAAGCCCACTGCATCAAACCGACGCCCACGACACCGAATGCGATGAAAAACGGCACCTCGCGCCAAGTGATCTTGAACGCTTTCGGCTTGGTTGCGGCCAGAAACAGACTGGCAAGCACCGCGACAGCGCCCGAGCGCATGAGAGTTAGCTGCTCGGCCGTGATGCCGCTATCGATTAGCACTTTGGTGGTGCTCGCATTCAAGCCAAACAGCAGCGAGCTCGAAATGGCCAAAAATGCGCCCAGAGTGGGGTGCTTTTGATTTTGGCTCATTGCAAAAGCCTAGGCTAGAGAAATGAATAGTTTCGTTTTGGGTGGCGGTTGCTTCTGGTGTCTCGACAGCACGTACATGCAGTTCAAAGGTGTTAGCGATGTCGAGGTTGGTTATATGGGCGGTGCGGTAGCGAATCCCAGTTATGAACAGGTTTGCGATGGCAACACCGGTCACGTCGAAGTGGCCAAGGTAGTTTTTGACGAAGCGATCGTTCCTGCAGAAGTAATTCTCGACATGTTTTTCACGCTTCACGATCCGACCCAACTGAACCGACAGGGCAACGACGTCGGAACCCAGTATCGCTCGGCGATGTTCTATGAGAACGACGAGCAGCGCGTGATGTTCGAAGCCGCACGCGATCGCGCAATTGATTTATGGGGTCCGGCGATTGTTACCGAGATAGTTCCTGTCGATACTTTCTGGATGGGCGAGGAGTATCACCAAGACTTCTTCGCGAAGAATCCGAATCAGGGTTATTGCAACGCGGTCGTCGCGCCAAAAATGGCAAAGGTGCGCGCCAAGTTCACCGAGTACCTGCGCTAACTAACAGCTTTTTCAAACGTGGCAAATTTCTCCGACTTATCCACAGATTTCGTTTTCATTCACCACACATAACTTCTCTCAGCCAATCTCTTACTAGCGATCGAGTGATCGCATAGAGAGAGGTAGAAGTTGTCAGAGATTGTCACTGTTTCAGGGCTCGTAGCCACCACCCCGCGTCACCTGGTAACCCAAGATGGTTTGCCAATCACATCTTTTCGAATGGCGGCTTCGCACCGCAGATTCGACCGCACCGCAAATAAGTGGGTCGACGGCGAAACCAACTGGTTCACGGTCACCGCTTTTCGCCAGCTAGCGATCAATTCGGCCGGCTCTATTTCAAAGGGCGAACGCGTCTTGGTTACCGGCAAGTTGAGAGTTCGCGACTGGGATAACGGCGAACGTGCAGGCACATCGGTTGAAGTCGAAGCCGAAGCCCTCGGTCACGATCTCACATGGGGCACGGCTGTCTTCACCAGAACCGTCTTGGTGCGCGAGCCAGACCCTGCCGACGATAGCGAGAGCGAAGACGAGAGCGAAGAAGAGCTCGTCGCAGCCAAGTAGCCCATAGACTGCTGGGCCGGCAGGCGACCCCCTCTGCCTGCCGGCTCAGCGCCAAACCTCTGTTCGAGACTCGACTCGAAACAGGGGTTGGTGCTCTCTCGCAATGCATGCATTCTCAGTGCTCAAGATGCAGCCAAAATTGGTCGGATAAACTCTTTCCGACAGCATGCGGCGCGAGAGAGCGCCATCTATTGAAAGCGACAACTACTTTGGCTGAATTCATCTATCAGATGATCAAGGCGCGCAAAGCGCATGGCGACAAGGTCATTCTTGATGACGTAACTTTGGCCTTCATTCCTGGAGCCAAAATCGGCGTTGTCGGGCCAAACGGTGCAGGTAAATCCACCGTGCTCAAGATCATGGCCGGAATCGATACTCCAAGCAACGGTGAAGCACGTCTCGCCACCGATGCCACCGTTGGAATCTTGCTGCAGGAGCCGCCGCTTGACGAGAGCCTTACTGTTCTAGGAAATGTCGAGCTCGCAGTTAAAGAAACTAAGGCCATGCTCAACCGATTCAACGAAATTTCTGCGCAGATGGCCGAGCCAGGTGCAGACTTCGACACCCTGCTGGCTGAGATGGGTGTCTTGCAAGAGCAGATCGATCACCTTGATGCCTGGGATCTCGACAGCCAACTCGAGCAGGCCATGGATGCGCTTCGCTGCCCACCGGGTGACACCCCGGTTACGCACCTGTCTGGTGGAGAGCGCAGAAGAGTCGCGCTTTGCAAGTTGCTTCTCGAGAAGCCAGACCTGCTTTTGCTCGACGAACCAACCAACCACCTAGACGCCGAGTCGGTTTTGTGGCTTGAGCAGCACCTGGCAAAGTACCCGGGTGCCGTGCTCGCCGTAACTCACGACCGTTACTTTCTCGACAACGTTGCCGAATGGATTCTCGAACTCGACCGCGGTCGCGCTTACCCATACGAGGGCAACTACTCGACCTACCTAGAAAAGAAACGCGAGCGACTAGAAGTAGCTGGCAAGAAAGACGCCAAGCTTGCTAAACGTCTGTCTGAAGAGCTCGAGTGGGTGCGCTCAAATTCAAAGGCACGTCAGACTAAGTCGAAGGCACGTTTGGCCAAGTATGAAGAAATGGCAGCTGCTGCCGATCGCGATAGAAAACTCGATTTCGAAGAGATTCAGATTCCCGTTGGTCCGCGACTCGGAAACATAGTGCTCGAAGCAAAGAACATCAAAAAGGGCTTCGGCGATCGCGTTCTGGTCGACGGCCTGAGCTTCTCACTACCTAGAAACGGAATTGTTGGAGTAATTGGGCCAAACGGTGTTGGAAAGTCAACTCTCTTCAAGAGCATCGTTGGTCTAGAGAAGCTCGACGGCGGTGAGTTGAAAATCGGTGAGACCGTAAAGATCTCCTACGTTGACCAGTCGCGTGCGGGCATCGACCCAAACAAGACCCTTTTCGAAGTTGTTTCTGACGGTCTCGATTTCATGATGGTCGGCAACACCGAGATTCCCTCGCGCGCTTATGTTGCAGCCTTCGGTTTCAAGGGCGCAGATCAGCAAAAGCCTGCGGGCGTTCTCTCGGGTGGTGAGAGAAACCGACTAAACCTTGCTCTCACCTTGAAGCAGGGCGGAAACCTATTGCTTCTCGATGAGCCAACAAACGACCTCGATGTCGAAACCCTGTCTAGCCTCGAGAACGCGCTGCTCGAGTTTCCGGGCTGTGCTGTGGTCATCACTCACGATCGCTGGTTCCTCGACAGAGTCGCCACGCACATCTTGGCTTACGAGGGCACCGACGATGACCCTGCAAACTGGTATTGGTTCGAAGGAAACTTCGACTCATACGAAGAGAACAAGATTGAACGCCTTGGTGCAGAAGCAGCAAAGCCGCATCGTTCGACTTATCGCCGCCTGACTCGCGACTAGTTAATCGACCGGCTACTCGCCGAACTCGGGAACGCGAACCATGCCCTCTTGGGCAACAGTTGCCAGCAGCACACCCTTGCGATTGAAGATGCGGCCAAGCGACAAGCCCCTGCCGCCTTGCGCGCTCGGTGATTCTTGAACGTAGAGCATCCACTCGTCGGCGCGACCGTCGCGGTGAAACCACATGGCGTGATCGAGGCTCGCCGACTTTAGCCCGCGGTGAGCCCAAGCGATGCCGTGCCTGCGGTAGATGCTCTCGAGAATCGTGTAGTCGCTGGCATATGCCATCGCAGCTCTGTGAATCTGCATGTCGTCAGGCAAATCACCGAGCGACTTAATCCACACGGCTTGATGCGCGACCTGTTCGCCCTCGACCTTAAAGAAGATCGGAGCTGTCACGTGACGCATGTCGAAAGGTCTTGCCTTTGCCCAATACTGAACCACCGGATGTTCGCTCTCGCCAAGAAGGGAGGCTGCAGTTGGAAGCGACTCGGGATCTGGCATGTCATGAGGAAACTCATCCTGGTGATCGAGGCCTGGGTCGGCATCTTGAAAAGACGCAATCATCGAAAAAATTGGCAGGTCATTTTGAAATGCCTGCACTCGACGAGTGCTGAAACTTCTTCCGTCGCGAAGTCGATCTACCGAAAACTTAATTGGCAGGTCGATGTCGCCTGGTCGCAGAAAGTATCCGTGCAGAGAGTGCACGTTTCTGATGCCGTCGGTCTCAACAGTTTGTGTCGCAGCAACCAGGCTCTGCGCTAACACCTGTCCGCCATACACGCGCCCGTGCGGCATCCACTGAGATGGACCCTCAAAAATGTCTTCGCCATTCGGCGCTGAAGAAAGCTTGGTTAGGTTCAGAGTTCTTAGCAGGTCGTCCAGAGGGTCTTCTGGAATTGGAACTGACATGATTCTCCGAACTGGCGCTGAAAGATGGGCGCAAAAGGTAGTTTAGATAACGATGAATAAAGACTTCGTGCTAATTGATGAACAGTCGGCAAAAGATTTGCAGTCGTACCTCTCGAGAGCTAAACGACTTGACCCAGACGGCTTGGTTCGACTGCGCGCCTATGGCAATGTGCTGGCCGCTTACGTCGCTCCGCTGTTTTCTGGCTCGCTCTTGGATGGCGGCCTGACAGTGATCGGTTTGCGCACCACCGAACTTGCCGCCGAGGCCGAGGTAGACCGACTAGTTGCTATCAGCGCTGTGCTCGACCGTCTGGCTCGAGTGCTCGAAAGTGGCACAAACGACTTTCGCATTGATGTGCCAGAGGCGGGTCAGCGCGCGGCCTGGGCTGGCATCTCGCCACCGCGATCTGGCTGGGTAACCGGGGGAGTTATCGAAGAGACAGAACTAACCGCCATCGCCAGGGCTGGAATTCAAGAGGTAGCTGACACCCTGCCAACTTCGGTCGGCGGGCCAATCGCGGCACGCATCCGTGGAGAAATCTGGGGCAGGGGAATCGAGAGCGACACTCGCATTCCTACTGGCGCTGCATTCGTGGCCGCCGGGCTTGGCTTCATGACTGAAAACGAGCAGGTTGCGATTTACTTCGCTGAAAACTGGGTGCGCCTAAGCACCGAGTTCGGTCACGTTATTGCGCGTGAGGCTGCACGAGTCGCATAACAGCGCGAGCGCCAAATCACTCTTCGAAGGTGTTCAGCATTGCGGTGGCCGCACGATCTAGGTAACCCCAGAGTTCGGCCTCAAGCAGCTGCGGCAATTCAATTGAGTCAACAGCGGCACGCATATGCAAAAGCCAGCGTTCGCGAGCAAGCGGGTTTATCTTGAACGGCGCGTGTCGAAGCTTTAGGCGTGGGTGGCCTCGCTGCTCTTGATAGGTCGTTGGCCCACCCCAGTACTGCTCCAGAAACATGCGCAGTCTTTCGGCTGCTGGCCCGAGATCTTCTTCTGGATACATCGGGCGCAAAATGTCATCTTGCGCAACGCCTTCATAGAACTTCGCGACAAGCCGCTCGAAGGTTTTGCTGCCACCAACTAGCTCGTAGAAGTTTCCAGAAATGTCGAGTTCGCCGCCGAGCCCTTTTATGCGAACCGTTTCAACGCGTTCGGCGTCTTCAAATTCGTTCTAGTGTG
>Ga0315909_10004630_pt1 | contig 16141 bp, 14 predicted proteins | sample LakEriMetagenome_11_FD_203527 | JGI IMG/M metagenome (GOLD analysis project Ga0315909, IMG submission 203527) | Freshwater fungal communities from buoy surface, Lake Erie, Ohio, United States - Buoy 2 MA125 | ecosystem: Environmental > Aquatic > Freshwater > Lake | place: USA: Lake Erie, Ohio...
GGATCAGGCCTTCTTCGATTTCTGCGGCACGGATGATCGCATCCGCATGGCGCCACTGCGCGTCACCCACAACGTGGCCAGTCTCGCCGCGCTGCCGCGCTTCGTTTCGATCAACTCCGCGATCGAAATCGATCTGCAGGGACAGAGCAATGGTGAAACCCTGGGCAGTCTCCCGATCAGCGGGGTGGGCGGCAGCATGGATTACGTCGAGGCCGCGGCACAGAGTGCGGGTGGTATTTCCATCATCGCCATGCCGGCCACTACCGAGGATGGCCGGTATTCCAAGATCGTGGCCCGACTGGCCGAGGGTGCCCCGGTGACCACGCCCCGCTTTGCAGTGGACTGCGTGGTCACCGAGTTCGGCGTGGCCCATCTGAAGGGGCGCGACCTCTGGGCGCGGGCCGAAGCCTTGATCAACATCGCCCATCCCGATTTCAGGGATGGACTCGCCAACTCAATGTCCTGAGGGAATCCGGATGATCAAACTCGTCACCGTCTTCAAGCGCCGCAGCGATCTAGCCCTCGAGGCTTTCGAGCGTTACTGGGTGGACAGGCATGCGCCATTGGTGGCGCGTCTGCCGGGCCTGCGCCGCTACGTGCAGTCTCAGACCATCGCCGGTGGCTATCGGCGTGGTGAGCCTACCATCGATGGTTGCGAGGAGCTCTGGTTCGATGACCGTGAAGCCCTGCATACATTGCCGGGCACTCCCGAGCTTGCAGCGGTCCGGGAGGACGAGACACGACTCATGCAACCTTCCACGCGCCGTGAGATCGTGACGGAGGATGTGGTCGTCAAGGACGGCCCGCTGCCGGCCGGCGGCGTGAAGAACATCGAACTGGTGCTGCGTTTGCCGGAGATGGCACCCGAACCCTTCCATCGCTACTGGATTGAACACCACGGGCCTCTGGGAGCCTCCATCCCGCAGGTGCTGCGCTATGTGCAGAGCCATACCCTGCGCGAGGAATATCAGGAGGGGCGTGTGCCCTCCCTCGATGGCCTCGCGCTGACCTGGTTTGAGAATACGCAGGCCATGCGTGCCGCGGCGCTGACGCCCCAATACGCCGAGACGCGCGCGGACGAGATCAATTTTGTGACCGAACCGCTGGATTTCGTGATCACCCACGAACGCGTGCTGGTCGGCTGAATGGCCGGGAACCCGCTACCTTCCGAGGTCCTCGAGGCGGCACTGGACCGTATGCCTGTCGCGCGGCTCGCGCTGCGGGATCTCGAGGATGCGCCAGAAGCGTTACCCATCGTTTTTGCACGCGCGGTGGGCGCGTTGTGGTCGCCGGTGGATGGCAAGCCCAAGGGCCGCGCGGGAGATCTGGGACGCATCGCGCGGCTCAAGCGTTCACCTGAAGTGATGTTGCTGCTCGATCACTACAGCGATGACTGGCGTGATCTCTGGTGGCTGCGGCTGCGGGTCACGGCTCAAGTCGTCACCGGGAGAGATGCCGCTTGGGCTCCGGTGGAGCAGGCACTCGCCTCCAAATACCCGCAGTACCGGACAGTGCCGATGTTCAAGGACGAGCCCACGCTGCTCAGGTTTGCCTGGCACGATGTGGGCTGGTGGGGCAGTGAAGGTCTCGCCAGTCTGGAACGCTGGCTGTCCCGCGCGCCTTGATCAATCGCGCGGGCCTGAACGTGGCACGATCAGCAGGTGCTCACTGCGCGCAGGGTACTACCTTGCGGGCGGTGTCCTTCGCGTAGAGCTTCTGTCCGTCGGGCGTTTCGCCATCCTCATGCCATTTCTCTGTGACTTCCAGGCAGAACGAGCCGGCATTCTCCTGCGTGGGTGCCAGATCGACCGGCTTCTGACCTCCAACCTGGATGTTGGGATTCGTGGTGGCGTAGCTCGGCGCAATAGTATTGCCGGCACAGCCGCTCAGGAGGCTGGCTGCCGCCAGCATCGCGACAGGAAGCATCGCAGCGGTTGAAAGTCTTGGCATTGGTTCTCCTCGAGTGCGGGCGAAGTCGGCGGGACAGGCGGGGCGGATTCTAGGCACGTGATCTCGCGTCAGCAATGGGTGGCGCGGCCTTGGCATACGGCCGCGAACTCGGGTTGCGCCGCCGAGGATGCAGCCTCATTGCAGAAGGGCCTCCAAGGTCCTGAGGCAGGGTCGGATCGGATCATCCACGCGCAGAGCCTGCACACAGATCTGATCCGCACCCGCGTCGACAAGCGCACGGAGGCGGCTCTTGAGAGTCTCGACATCTCCCCAGACGAGCAGGTGATCGATCAGCGCATCACTGCCGCCATAGTCGAAGTCTTGTGCAGTGAAGCCCTGGCTCAGCCATTGACGGCGTCGGGCGGAGAGTTCCAACGCACCCGCAAACACCTGCCGGCCGAGCTGGCGTGCGCGGCGCGCATCTGTGATGAGGCACACGCGCTGTACGGCACAGAGCCAGGCGTCCGTGCCCAGCAGCGCCCGCTGCTTGCGGATCTCCTCAGACGGGTTGTCCAGAGTGAGCACTCCCTGGGCAATTTCCCGCGCCAGTGCCGTCATCCTGGGGCCGAGAGCGCCAAGCACGACCGGTAAGTCACCGACGCTGGTGGTGATCGTGCCGTTGCCGTCCTGCCCGACGGTCTGCGGTCCAAAGCCCTCGAGACCGAGAGCGCGACTGATGGACAAACCGGTGTGGGCCTGCTTGAGGGCCGCCAAGGACTCACGCATCGCGTGCAATGGCGTACGCCAGCGGTGTCCGCGTGACTCGACGCTGGCGCGATCGGAGACCCCCAGGCCAAGCAGGAAGCGACCCGAGGACAGTTCGCTGAGCGTCTGCTGCGCCATGGCGATTGCCATGGGGTCACGGCCATACAGATTGAGCACGCCGGTTGCCGCGATGAGCGTCCGGGTCTGTTCCAGAATCAGGGTCGAAGTCACCAGCGGATCCCGGCCGAGGTCGTCCGGCAACCACACCGCGCCATAACCAAGTCCTTCGATCTCCCGTGCAATGGCCCTCAGTTCCGATGCCGGGATACCGTCCGTGGGCAGATAGACGCCCTGCGCTGGCAGTTTCAAAGGCGGATGCTCCGGTGAATCTCGGGAAAGCCTAGAACAGGCTCGCCGCTTTGCGCCAGCAGCGCGCACCATGTCAGCCGCCACTCACCGTTGTGGTGCGCCGCCCGGGTCCTCGCTGCCGGCAAGGCGGCACTTCAGGCGGGATCCGGGCCGCTGGCATTCCCCTTGCTTTAGATCCGCTAACAGACAGAATACGAGTCGATGCCGGGAACCCGCCGGGTCGGCCACGTGACGTGCAGCGTCTGCCGCGTGACGATTCGAACTTCGGTGCAGCCAGGGGTTCGCGCACGCGGCAGGCGCTGGGCGACCAATGAGGTTGATGGGCCGATGTCCTTGCGACTGCTGAAATACGCGTTCAATCGCGATCATGCCGAGCCGCGCTGGTTCAACACGCCCGCGGCCCCGCGCGACAGCTACGATGTGGTCATCGTGGGGGCGGGCGGTCACGGCCTGGCCGCAGCCTACTATCTGGCCCAGCGGCACGGTATTCGGCGGGTTGCCGTGTTCGACAAAGGCTATCTCGGCGGCGGCAACACCGGCCGCAACACCACCATTGTCCGCTCCAACTACCTCACGCCCGAGGGCGTGAAGTTCTACGACCGCAGTGTGCGTCTGTTCGAGGGACTCTCCGAGGAACTCGACACCAATCTTTTCTACACCAACCGGGGGCATTTCACGCTGGCCCACACCGAGGCGACGTTGCGCACGGCGCGCTGGCGCGCCGAGGTGAACCGGCATTACGGCATCGAGAGCAGCCTGGTCGGGCCAGAGGCGGTAAAGAAAGCCTGTCCCTGGATTGATCTCGAATGTGGGGGCAAGCATCCGATCCTCGGCGCGCTCTACCATGCCCCCGGCTCCATCGTTCGCCACGATGCGGTGGCCTGGGGCTATGCGCGCGGTGCCTCGCGCCTGGGGGTTGAGATTTTCCAGAACACACCGGTCACCGGGATCGAGGTGAAAGCGGGGCGCGTCACGGGTGTGCAGACCTCGGCAGGACTGATCCGGACCGACCGCGTGCTCTGCGCAGTTGCCGGGAGCACGCCTACCTTGCTCAAGATGGTGGGCCTCGACAGTCCGGTCGACATCGTGCCCCTCCAGGCCTGCGTCACCGAACCCATGAAGCCGTGGCTGGATACCATCATCGTTTCCGGCAGCCTGCACGTGTATGTCAGCCAGACCGCGCGCGGGGAACTGGTGATGGGTGCAGCGGTGGATCCTGCCGAGTTGCACTCAACCCGCTCTTCGCTCGAGTTCGTGACCGGACTCTCGGATCAGATTCTCGATCTCTTCCCGTTCCTCGCGAAGGTCCGCATCAACCGGCAATGGGCAGGCATGGCGGACATGACACCCGATTTCGCTCCAGTGATGGGCAAGACCGCAGTCCGCGGCTTCTTCCTGGATGCGGGCTGGGGCACCTGGGGCTTCAAGGCGACGCCCGTGTGCGGGGAGACCATGGCCCATACCGTTGCCCATGATGAAAACCATCCGCTGATCTCGGCGTTCGGCATGGAGCGCTTCGAGCGCATGCACATGCTGGGTGAAAAGGGCGCAGCGGCAGTGGGGCACTGAGCTTGAAGATTCTTGATTGCCCTGTTCTCGGCCCCCGTCCCGCCAGCGAGTTCCTGTGCGCGGGCAGCGCCATCGTGGGCATGCAGAACGATGACCTCGCGGGCGCGCGGCACGCGGTTTATTTCGGGGACGCGACGGCCAAGGTGAAACGCGAGTGGTGGTTCCATCGCGCCTCGCAGCTCTGGTTTATCGTGTCTCGTGACACCGCCAACGACACCGTGCTCGATATCGTGCTGGCGGCTGGATCCGGAGCTCCCCATGACGCATAGACTGCCGCCCCAGCCGGGGGAGTGGATTGTGCGCGACGCACCGCTCAGCTTCACCTTCGAGGGCGAGTCCCATTCGGCTTGGGCGGGGGATACCGTGAGCAGTGCGCTGCTTGCACAAGGCATTCGGGTACTCGGTCGGAGCTTCAAGTACCACCGGCGGCGCGGTGTGCTCTCGGCCGCCAACCATGACGCCAACGTGCTGCTGCAGACCGGGGCCGATCTCAACCTCCGCGGTGATGTGACGCCCGTGCTGCCCGGTGAGACCTACACGGCGGTCAACACCTTTGGTGGCCTGCGGCAGGACAAGGCTCGACTGATCGAACTCCTGTCCCGGCTGCTGCCGGTCGGTTTCTACTACAAGACTTTCCACCGACCTCGACGGCTGTTTCCCCTGTGGGAGCGGATGATCCGGCGGCTGAGCGGGCTTGGTCGCGTCAACCCCGGATTTCCAGTCACCCGTTCGCCTTCGCAGCGACTGTTCTGCGATTGCCTGGTGATCGGCGCCGGGCCCTCCGGACTCGCCGCGGCCCTGCGGCTGGCTGCCGCAGGGATTCAGGTGGTGCTGGTGGACGAGAACGCCAAGCCCGGCGGCAGCGCGGCATGGACCGCGGGCGCGGATTCCTGGCTGGCTGCCGCGACTGCCGCGATTGCCCGCGCACCGTCGCTCACGCTGGTGAGCGGCGCTTTCGCAGCCGGTCTCTACAGCGATCTCGAAGTTCCTCTGGTCGGCCCCGAGGGCATGACTCTCGTCACCCCGCGACGTGTGTTGGTGACCACCGGCGTCATCGAACAGCCGGCTGTCTTTCACAACAATGATCTCCCCGGGGTGATGCTCGCGAGCGCGGCGCAGCGCTTGGTGGCCCGGTATGCAGTGGCGCCGTTCACGCACGGGGTGATGCTGGCAGGCAATCCCGAGGCGCTGGAGGCGACGGCCTGGTTCCTCGATCGCGGTCTCGCCGTGGAAGCCATCCTTCTGTTGCCCGGTTTCGTGCCGGATGCGGAGTCCCTGGCTGGTCTCAAGGATCGCGGTATCCGGATCGTGCGCGATGTCACGGCTCTGGAGGCCCTGTCGGAGCAGGGTGTGCTCGCTGGCGTGCGCTGCGAGTCAGGCGGGCATCAACACCGTTTCGTCTGTGACGGTCTCCTGATGAGTGTCGGCTGGGCGCCAGCCTCACAGTTGCTGCATCAGGGGGGCGCACGTTTCGAGCATGATGCGATTCTTGATCAGCGCGTGCCAACAACCCTTCCGTTGGGTCTCCATGCCGCAGGGCGCGTGAACGGGGTGCATGAGTTCGAGTCCCGACTGCGCGACGGCGAGGCCGCCGCGGACGAGATTCTGGCCAGCCTCGGCTGGCCTTCTGCCGGCACGCCGCGCCCGGCGCGCGCGACCGTGGCCCACTCCCATCCAAGCCCCTTCTTTACGCACCCGCACGGCAAGAACTTCGTGGACTTCGATGAAGATATCCAGCTGCACGATCTTGAAGTGGCGTGTCGTGAAGGTTTCGACAACGTGGAGCTTCTGAAGCGCTTCACCACCAACGGCATGGGGCCGAGTCAGGGCAAACATTCCAATCTCAACGCGGCGCGGTGGCTGGCCGACCGCCAAGGCCTCGGCATGGATGCAGTGGGTGCCACGACCGCGCGTCCCTTCTATCACCCGGTGCCGATGGGTGTGCTGGCGGGGCGGCGTATCCGCCCCCAGGCGCATGGGGCCCTGGAGGCCCAGCATCGCGCGGCAGGCGTCGTGTGGATGGAAGCCGGCGCTTGGTTGCGTCCCAGGCGTTACGCGGATGCGGGTGCGGATGGCCTCGCCGAATACCGCGCCGTCCGCGAGGGCGTAGGGATGATCGATGTCTCCACCCTGGGCAAGCTCGAGATCTTCGGGCGCGACGCAGTGCGCTTGCTTGAGCTCGGATTCACCGGGCGGATGGCGAGTCTCAAGTCTGGCCGATCCCGTTACGTGCTGATGTGTGACCAGCGCGGCACGCTCGTGGATGACGGTCTCGCGGCACGTTTGAGTGATCAGCATTTCTACCTCACGGCCGGCTCCGGCCATGTGCAGGCGACCTTTCGCCAGCTCACGCAGATTGCCGCGCTCTACGGCCTGCAGGTGGAAGTGGTGGATCGCACACGCCAGATGACCGCGCTCAACGTGGCCGGGCCCCGGGCGAGGGCGCTGTTGCAAGCCCACACGCCTCAACCGCTGGATGATCAGGCTTTTCCGTTCACGGAGGTGCGCGACACCACCCTCTTCGGTATCCCGGCCAGGATGATGCGGGTCGGCTTCGTCGGCGAGACCGGTTTCGAGGTGCATGTGCGCTTCAGTGACGGCCCTGTGCTGTGGCAGGCGCTGCGCGAGGCCGGCGCTGCATTTGACCTGAGGCCCTTTGGTGTGGACACCCAGCGCTTGTTGCGTCTGGAGAAAGGGCATCTGATCGTGGGACACGATACCGATGGCGTGATGCATCCCTTCGAAACTCCGCTCGCCGCGCTTGTGGCGCTGGACAAGCCCCAATTCCTCGGCAAGGCGGCGCTCGATATGCTGCGCAATCAAGTGACACGCAGGCTCGTTGGCTTCGAGACGGCCGCGGCCGAGGCCGAGGCGCTGGAAGAATGTCACCTCATCCTGCGCGATGGCGAGATCAGTGGCCGCATCACGAGCGTCGCCCGCAGCCCGGTACTCGGCAAGACCATCGGTCTTGCGGTGCTGGAGTTGCCGGCCGGCGCGCCCCTGCCCAGCCACATCGAAATCCGTAACGCGCAAGGACAGCTCGTGGCTGCGGCGCTGCGTGACGGTGCGTTCTACGATCCGGGCAATGCCCGCCAGCAGGAGGGCGGGGTGTGAGACGAAGCCCGCTGCTGGATTGTTTTGCCGAAGGCGAATTCGTGCTCGGTGAAGTCGCCGGAATGATGCTTGCCCTGCAGCGCAGGGATGACAGGAAGGCTGCAACCTGGATGGCCGACCAGAGTCACGGCGCGCACTGCCTGTGGGTGGGCGAGGGCGCCGCGCGACAGCTGGCGGCTGAGGGTCTGGAGAGCCTGCGCCTGTTCCAGCGCGTGGCGCATCCGCTGGGGGGCTGGGTCGTGCGCCTCGGAGCCATGCGTTATCTGCGCGCCTTCACGGCGCCGACCGTTTCGCCCGGTGCGCTGCAGGCCGACTTGCTGAATCTGCCGCTGGACAGCGTGGATATCGCGCTGGGCGGTCCCGAAGCCACCAAGGTGCTGTCCGAATTCTGTGCGACACAGATTGAGCGCGTGACGCCCGATGGCTGGTGCCCGGTCACGCTGGCCGGCCACGAGGTGGCCTTGTGGCGCGAAGGCGAAATCTTCCATGTGGTATGTGCCCCCGCTGACGGCCTCTCCGTTTTCCGTTCGCTTGCCGCTGGCTTGCGCGACGTGGACGGTGTGGTCATCGGCCTGCATGACATTCCCGACCGTTTGCAACCCGGAGTCCAGGCATGAACCTGAAACAGGCCCAGAAATTCCTGAAAGACCACGACATTCGCTATGTGCTCGCACAGTTCGTGGACGTCCACGGTGTGGCCAAGACCAAATCCGTGCCGGTCTCGCACTTCGAGGACATCCTGACCAGCGGCGCGGGCTTTGCGGGTTTCGCCATCTGGGGCATGGGCATGGCGCCGCATGATCCGGATTACATCGGCATTGGTGACCTCTCCACCCTGTCGGTCGTGCCCTGGCAACCGGGGTATGCGCGCATCGTGTGTGACGGCCGGGTGCGTGGAAAACCCTATGCCTTCGATACCCGGCACGTGCTGAAGCAGGTTCTCGCCGCCACCGATGCACGCGGATGGACGGTGAATGTGGGCGTGGAGCCCGAGTTCATGGTGTTGCGCAAGCGGGAGGATGGGACACTCGCCCCCGCGGATGACAGCGACACCCTGGAGAAGCCCTGCTACGACTACAAAGGCTTGTCCCGCGGCCGCGTATTCATCGAGCGCCTGGTAAGTGCCCTGCAGACCACGGGTTTTGATGTCTACCAGATCGATCACGAGGATGCCAACGGACAGTTCGAAATCAATTACACCTATGGCGATGCGCTGACCGCTGCGGATCGCTTCGTGTTCTTCCGCATGGCAGCCGGCGAGATCGCGCGCGAGATGGATCTCCTCTGCTCCTTCATGCCCAAGCCCTTCCGCCACCGCACCGGCAGCGGCCTGCACATGCATCTGTCCCTCAGCGGCAATGGCAAACCGAACCTCTTCCATGATGACAAGGACAAGCACGGGATGGGCCTCTCCCGGCTCGGCTACCAGTTTCTCGGGGGGCTGCTGAAGCACGCCCGCGGGTTGTGCGCATTGCTCGCGCCTTCGGTGAACTCGTACAAACGACTGGTGGTAGGGGAATCCCTCTCCGGTGCGACCTGGGCGCCGGCCTACATCACCTTCGGAGACAACAACCGCACGTCCATGATCCGAATTCCCTACGGACGCCTGGAATGCCGGCTCGCTGACCCGAGCTGCAATCCCTATCTCGCCATGGCGGCAGTGGTGGCGGCCGGTATGGATGGCGTGGAGCACAAGATGGATCCGGGGCCACCCCAGAACGAAAACCTCTACGAGCTTTCACGCGCCGAACTGCGCCGGCGGGGCATCGGGCTCCTGCCGCAGAACCTCGGCGAGGCCTTGGATGCGCTGGAAGCAGATCCCCTGTTCTCGCGGGTGCTGGGTGCCGAGCTCATCCAGGAGTTTCTCAAGGTCAAGCGCATGGAGTGGGTGGAATACTCGCGACATGTCTCGGACTGGGAAATCAACCGTTACCTCGAATTCTATTGAGGAGCACCACCTGATGTGTGGAATCGTCGGTCTTTACCTGAAGAACCCCGCGCTGAATGATCAACTGGGCGCATTGTTCGAACCCATGCTGCTGGAGATGACCCAGCGCGGCCCGGACAGCTCCGGCTTTGCGCTCTACCGCGATCTGCAGCCGGAGGGGCGCCTGAAGCTCGTCCTGCAGAGCGCCGAGCAGGATTTCAACTGGCCTGATCTGGCTGCGGAGCTGACCCGCGCGTTCGCCACCGATGTGGACTTCAAGGTGGTCCATACGCACTGCCTGATTTCCATGGCTGCCGAGGAGACCGAGGTCCGCAGGTATTTCGCACGCGCCGGCCAGCCTTGCGCGGTGGTCAGCATCGGCCGGCACATCGAGATCTACAAGGAGGTCGGTCTGCCGGTGGAGGTGGCTGATTTCTTTCATCTCCGCCAGGCGCGTGGCAGCCACGCGATCGGCCACACCCGCATGGCGACCGAGAGTGCCGTGACCACGGCGGGCTCCCATCCATTCTCGACCGGCAGCGATCTCTGCCTGGTCCACAACGGCTCCCTGTCCAATCACAACCGGCTGCGGCGCAGGCTGGAGAAGGCCGGTGCGATATTTCGTACCGACAACGACTCCGAAGTCGCCGCCCAGTATCTGGATGTCCAGATGCGCCAAGGCGCAAGCCTGGAACAGGCCCTGTACTCGGCACTGGACGATCTGGATGGTTTCTTCACCTTCACTGTGGGTACCAGCGATGGTTTTGCGGTGCTGCGCGATCCCATCGCCTGCAAGCCGGCAGTCATGGCGGAAACCGGGGACTGGGTCGCAATGGCCTCCGAGTACCGTGCGCTGGCCGGGCTGCCCGGCGTGGAAACGGCCCGGGTGTGGGAGCCCGAGCCGGCAACTGTCTATGTTTGGGAACAGGGCGGTCGGGGACGCACCGCCAGCAAGCGCGCGCATGAGGTCGCGTCCGCATGACTGCCAGCGAAACCTTGCCGGGAACCCGGATCATCGATCTCCGCGCCAGCACTGTGCGCGAACTCAACCAGGCCTTGCACGATCTGCCCGCAGAGGGCCCGCGCACGCACTGGGAAGTCCGCAATGCGGCTGGCGAACACGCTCTGGCCGTGGGCATCAACGCGTCCTGCACAGTCGAGATCAAGGGCCATGTGGGCTACTACTGTGCGGGCATGAACAAGCATGCGGAGATCACCATTCACGGCAATGCCGGAACCGGACTTGCCGAGAACATGATGTCGGGACGGGTCGTGCTCAAAGGGAATGCCAGCCAGTCGGCGGGCGCCACAGGGCGGGGAGGATTGCTGGTCATCGAGGGTGATGCGGCCGCGCGCTGTGGAATCTCCATGAAAGGAATCGATATCGTTGTGCGTGGCTCGGTGGGGCATCTGTCGGCGTTCATGGCGCAGCGGGGACGACTCGTGGTGTGCGGCGATGCCGGTTCGGCGCTTGGCGATTCTCTCTATGAAGCACAGCTGTTCGTGCGTGGCCAGGTCACGGATCTCGGCGCGGACTGCATCGAGAAGGAAATGCGCGATGAGCACCTTGAAGCCTTGGGCGCGTTGCTGGATTCCGCTGGCATCAACCTTCCTGCGCGCGCTTTCCGCCGCTACGGCTCTGCACGCACGCTGTATCACTTCAGTGTCGACCACGCGGACACCTACTGAGGAAACGCCATGTCCAGCCAATACCCCGGAATGATCGAGTCGGCGCTCTTCAGCCGTGACGTGATTGCCGAAATCCAGCGTGCCGCCACCGAAGGCATTTACGACATCAGGGGCTGGGGCGCCAAACGGCCCTTGCCCCACTTCGACGATCTGGTGTTCCTCGGCGCCTCCATGTCGCGCTATCCGCTGGAGGGCTATCGCGAGCGCTGCGATACCAGCGTGACCCTGGGCACCCGGTATGCGAAAAAACCGCTGGAGCTCAAGATCCCCATCACCATCGCCGGCATGAGCTTTGGGGCGCTTTCCGCCCAGGCCAAGGAGGCGCTGGGCCGTGGCGCTTCGGCGGTGGGCACCAGCACCACCACGGGGGATGGTGGCATGACGGATGAGGAGCGTGCGGCATCTTCACTGCTGGTCTACCAAGTACTGCCTTCGCGCTATGGCATGAATCCGGACGATCTCCGCCGGGCCGATGCCATCGAGGTCGTGCTGGGCCAGGGCGCCAAACCGGGCGGGGGCGGCATGCTGCTCGGCCAGAAGATCAACGCGCGCGTGGCGGGCATGCGGGATCTGCCCCCGAACATCGATCAACGCAGTGCCTGTCGCCATCCGGACTGGACGGGGCCTGACGATCTGGAGATCAAGATTCGCGAGCTGCGCGAGATCACCGACTGGCAAAAGCCGGTCTACGTGAAAATCGGTGCGAGCCGCAGCTACTACGACACTGCGCTGGCTGTGAAGGCCGGGGCCGACGTGGTCGTGCTGGATGGCATGCAGGGTGGCACTGCCGCAACCCAGAATGTGTTCATCGAGCATGTCGGGATACCCACGCTGCCGGCACTGCGTCAGGCGGTGGAGGCGCTGACCGAGCTCGACATGCATCGCAAGGTCCAGCTCATCGTCTCGGGAGGGATTCGGACCGGCGCCGATGTGGCCAAGGCGCTCGCGATGGGCGCGGATGCCGTGTCCATCGGGGTGGCGGCGCTGATCGCGCTCGGCGACAACAGCCCCGCCCTGGATGAGGAGTACCGCAAAATCGGCAGTCGTGCAGGGTGTTATGACGACTGGCAGGCCGGGCGTGATCCGGCGGGAATCACCACGCAGGACGAAGTATTGGCCAGCCGACTGGACCCGGTGCTGGGTGGCCGCCGTCTCGCCAATTACCTGCGAACCCTCAACATGGAAACGCAGATCATCGCGCGGGCCTGCGGCAAATCACATGTGCACAACCTGGAGCCCGAGGACCTCGCCGCGCTGACCATCGAGGCGGCAGCCATGGCCGGCGTGCCGTTGGCCGGCACCCAGTGGATACCGGGACGCGACGGGCGATTCTAGCGAGATCTCGAGGGGCGACTGTCCGTCGCCCCTGATTTCTGCCTGCGGCGAGGGCTCTCAGCCTGCAGCGCGGGCAGCCGCCTTGATCTCGCGACGACGGCGATGCAGGACAGGCTCGGTGTAGCCATTGGGCTGATGCACGCCGCCGAAGACCAGCTCGCAGGCGGCCTGGAAGGCCACCGACTCGTCGAAGTTCGCTGACATTGGCTTGTAGCCGGGTTCATTCGCATTCTGGCGATCGACCACCACAGCCATGCGCTTGAAGGTCTCCAGCACATGCCGGCGCTGCACATAGTCGTGCCTCAGCCAGTTGGCGATGTGCTGGCTGGAGATGCGCAGGGTAGCGCGATCCTCCATCAGGCCCACGTCGTTGATGTCCGGCACCTTGGAGCATCCGATACCGAGGTCGATCCAGCGCACCACATAGCCGAGGATACCCTGACAGTTGTTCTCGAGCTCCGCCTGCACCTGTTCCCGCGTCAGGGGTGTATCACCCAGCAGCGGAATGGTGAGGATGTCGTCAAGACTCGCCCGGGGGCGTTTCTTCAATTCATTCTGGACTGCCCAGACATTGGTCTGGTGATAGTGCATGGCGTGGATGGTGGCTGCAGTGGGTGAGGGGACCCAGGCGGTGCTTGCGCCGGCGAGCAGGTGCGCCTGCTTGGTTTCCACCATCTCGCGCATCAGATCCGGCTTGGGCCACATGCCCTTGCCGATCTGCGCCTTGCCCTGCAGGCCGCAGGCCAGTCCGATGTCCACATTCCAGTTCTCATAGGCCTTGATCCACTTCTCCTGTTTCATGGCTTCCTTGCGCACCATCACGCCGGCTTCCATGGAAGTATGGATTTCATCTCCGGTCCGATCGAGAAAGCCCGTGTTGATGAAGATGATGCGCTCGCGTGCGGCGCGGATGCATTCCTTGAGGTTGACGGTGGTCCGTCGCTCTTCATCCATGATGCCGATCTTGAGGGTGTTGCGTGGCAGCTCCAGCATGTCTTCCACCCGATCGAAGATTGAACAGGCGAAGGCGACTTCTTCCGGGCCGTGCATCTTGGGCTTCACGATGTAGAGCGAACCCTTGCGGGAATTGCGCACGCGACCGAGGCCCCGCAGGTCGTAGAGAGCGATGGTTGCGGTGATCACGGCGTCGAGGATCCCTTCCGGCACTTCCTCGCCATTCAGCAGCACCGCATCGTTGGTCATGAGGTGGCCGACGTTGCGCACCAGCAGCAGCGCCCGTCCATGCAGGGTGGCCGGCTTGCCGGCCGGATCAAGGTAATCGCGATCCGGTGCCAGGGTGCGTGTGATCGTGCGACCGCCCTTCTCGAAGGTGTCGGTCAGGGTGCCTTTCATCAGCCCCAGCCAGTTGCGGTAGACCTCCGTCTTGTCGGCGGCATCGGCGGCGGCCACGGAGTCTTCGCAGTCCTGGATGGTGGTGACAGCGGATTCGAGCATCAGATCCTTCACATGGGCAGGATCGACCTTGCCCACGGTGTGCGTGGGATCGATCTGGATGATCACGTGCAGGCCGTTGTTGCGCAGGAGCACTTCGGTCGGCTGGGCAGGATCACCGTTGTAACCCGCGAACCGCGCCGGCTCCTTGAGACCGCTGACCACGCCGCCCTTGAGCATCACTTCCAGCGCACCCTGGCGCACGCGATAGCCCACGGAATCCGCATGGCTGCCCTCGGCAAGCGGCGCGACCTGATCGAGAAAATGACGTGCATAGGCGATGACGCGCGCGCCACGCACCGGATTGTAGGCGCCACTGCGTTCCGCACCGTCGGCCTCGGGAATGACATCCGAGCCGTAGAGCGCGTCATACAGAGAGCCCCAGCGGGCATTGGTCGCGTTCAATGCATAGCGCGGGTTCTTGACCGGCACCACGAGCTGCGGGCCTGCGATGCAGGCGATCTCCTCGTCCACTTGGCTGGTGGTGACCTGGAAGTCGGGCCCTTCAGGTAGCAGGTATCCGATTTTCTGCAGGAATCTTCTGTAGTGCGCGTGATCGTGCGGGGCATCGCAGCGTGACTGGTGCCAGGTGTCGATTTCGGCCTGCAGGCGGTAACGCTTGAGCAACAGGATGTTGTTGCGCGGGGCGAGTTCACTGAGCAGGCTCTCCAGCGACGCCCAGTAGCGGGTGGGATCGATGCCGAGGTCGGGCAGGATCTCCCCCGTCACGAGTTCATGCAGAGGCATGGAGACTTCGAGCCGGCCTTGGTTGACGCGGAGATGGGTAGTGGAATTGTCCGTTTGGCCGGCATTCATGGGCGCTGATCTCGTCACTGCTGGAGTGCACAAGGATAACTGCTCCGGGCGCGATTTTCCCGACCTCGCTAGACTGCGGGACTCGAATCGGAGAATCGACATGACTCTCACCTGCCTCCGCACCCTGTCCTTGTGTGTGCTCTGGTCTGTACTCGTGCCGGCCTCGGCACTCGACATCCTCCTCACCAACGATGACGGCTTCGCAGCACCTGGCTTGCAGGCGATGGCCGAGGCGCTCACCCGGGCCGGCCATACGGTGCGCGTGGTGGCACCCGAGACCGACCAGAGCGGCACCAGTGCCCGCATCTCCACCAGTGAATTCCGCCTGCGGGAAGAAAGTCCCGGGGTGCACGCCGTGGCGGGCAGTCCGGCCGACGCCGTCTGGGTGGCGCTGGGGGTGGTTCTGAAGGACGACCTCCCGGATCTCGTGGTCTCCGGTGCCAACCGGGGCCAGAATCTGGGTGCTGTCACGCACCTCTCGGGGACCGTGGGCGCGGCCGTGATGGCGACCTTGAACGGGATCCCTGCCATTGCGGTTTCCACCGGACTCGATTTTGCCGAGCATGCGGAGGGCTTCCCCTCGACGATCGCGGCCTATCCGCAAACCGCGCGCTACGTGACGAGGCTCATCGATGCCCTGGCACACACTGCGGGGGCAGGACCGCTGCTCCCGCCCGGTGTGCTGCTCAACATCAACCATCCCGCCTTGCCAACAGAATCCGTGCGGCCTGCAGTGTGGGCCGAACCGGGTGCAGGCTGGGGGTATGCGGTCAGACACGTTCCCGGGGAGGCCCCGGGCACCTTGAAGCTTCGTTTCGGCGCTGACGACACGACCATCGCCGAGGCGCAGACCAATCGTGATACCGCCCGGTTTCGTGCCGGCCACATCACGGTGTCGCTGCTCGCCGTGGCGGGGCGGGACCCGGATCCCGTCCGCGCGGATCTCGCGCGCCGGCTGGCCGGAGTGGTCGTGCCCTGAGGGACCGGCAAGCACGGACGGCCATAGCGTGCGAGCCGTTTGCGCCTCGATTGCCGTCCCATGTCGGGTGCGGGTAGTGTGGGCCAGACACAGGAGAACCCTTGCATGATGACGCCAGACCTGCTCAACCCACGCGGTGACTATCAGGAAATCCACGACCAGGCCTTTCGTTTCTCCCGCGAACGTCTGCATCCCCTGCTGGCGCGCATGGATGATGACGACTGGTATCCCCCGGA
>Ga0315909_10004633_pt1 | contig 16132 bp, 13 predicted proteins | sample LakEriMetagenome_11_FD_203527 | JGI IMG/M metagenome (GOLD analysis project Ga0315909, IMG submission 203527) | Freshwater fungal communities from buoy surface, Lake Erie, Ohio, United States - Buoy 2 MA125 | ecosystem: Environmental > Aquatic > Freshwater > Lake | place: USA: Lake Erie, Ohio...
TCAAGTGGAACAAGTGGTTCTTCAGGAACTTCAGGAAGCTCAGGTTCATCGGGTATTACTGGAAGTAGTGGAACAAGTGGTTCTTCTGGAACTTCAGGGAGCTCAGGTTCAAGTGGAAGCTCAGGCTCATCAGGTAGTACGGGTTCAAGAGGAACAAGTGGGTCTTCAGGAACTTCTGGTTCTAACGGAAGTTCCGGTACATCAGGTAGTTCGGGTTCAAGTGGAAGCACTGGTTCGTCAGGTTCTAGTGGAACATCAGGTTCTAATGGTAGCTCTGGTACATCAGGTTCTAATGGAAGTTCTGGTACATCAGGTAGTTCTGGCTCTAGTGGGACTTCAGGTTCAAATGGAAGTTCAGGTTCAAGTGGGTCTTCAGGTTCTAGTGGAAGTGTTGGAACAAGCGGTTCATCTGGTACCTCAGGTTCAAGTGGTAGTTCAGGTTCTTCTGGTTCATCTGGTAGTTCAGGTACAAGTGGTTCGTCAGGTTCAACTGGAACTTCTGGTACATCAGGTTCAAATGGAAGTTCTGGTACATCAGGTAGTTCTGGCTCTAGCGGAACATCAGGTTCAAGTGGGTCTTCAGGTAGTGCGGGTTCATCTGGTATTACAGGGTCTAGCGGAACTTCAGGTTCATCAGGAAGTAGTGGTAGTTCAGGAAGTTCGGGAAGTAGTGGTAGTTCTGGTACATCAGGTAGTTCGGGAAGTAGTGGTAGTTCAGGAACTTCAGGTTCTAATGGTAGTTCGGGAACATCAGGAAGCAGTGGTAGTTCAGGTAGTTCAGGTAGTTCGGGAAGTAGTGGTAGTTCAGGAACTTCAGGTTCTAATGGAAGTTCAGGAACATCAGGAAGTTCAGGTTCAAGTGGGTCTTCAGGTTCATCAGGTAGTAGCGGCACTAGCGGGTCTTCAGGTTCTTCGGGGAGTTCTGGCAGTAGCGGTAGTACTGGTTCAAGAGGGACTAGTGGTTCTTCGGGTAGTTCTGGTACATCAGGTTCTAACGGTAGTTCTGGTTCAAGTGGTACTTCAGGTTCAAATGGAAGCTCAGGGACATCTGGTTCATCAGGTTCAAGTGGAAGTACGGGGTCTAGTGGTTCATCAGGGACTTCAGGTTCTGTAGGAACAAGTGGTTCATCAGGTAGTTCAGGGTCATCAGGTTCAAGTGGTACATCAGGTTCAAATGGTTCATCAGGTACTTCTGGTTCCAATGGTTCATCAGGTACTTCGGGTTCAAATGGCTCATCAGGAACTAGTGGAAGTACGGGTACTTCTGGTTCAAGTGGTAGTTCTGGTTCGTCAGGTAGTGGTGGTACATCTGGTTCTTCAGGAACATCAGGGTCAAGTGGAAGTACTGGTTCAAGTGGTAGTTCAGGCACATCTGGTTCCAACGGAAGTTCTGGAACATCAGGTTCAAATGGTTCTTCAGGAACGTCTGGGTCATCGGGTAGTAGTGGAAGTTCTGGTTCTACAGGTTCTGTAGGAACAAGTGGTTCATCAGGTAGTTCAGGGTCATCAGGTTCAAGTGGTTCAAGTGGTTCAACAGGGTCATCTGGTAGTTCTGGGTCATCTGGTACGAGTGGTTCCAATGGTTCATCAGGAAGTTCGGGGTCTAGTGGAAGTACAGGTTCATCGGGAAGTACAGGTTCAAGTGGTTCTTCAGGAACATCAGGTTCAAGTGGTTCATCAGGAAGTTCAGGTTCATCAGGTATTACTGGTTCAAGTGGAACATCAGGAAGCACTGGTTCAAGTGGAAGTTCTGGTTCATCAGGTATTACAGGAAGTAGTGGAACTTCAGGAAGCTCAGGTTCTTCAGGTATTACAGGAAGTAGTGGGACTAGTGGCTCGTCAGGAACTTCAGGAAGCTCAGGTTCTTCAGGTATTACAGGAAGTAGTGGAACATCAGGTTCTTCAGGTAGTTCAGGCTCATCTGGTATTACTGGAAGTAGTGGAACATCAGGTTCTTCAGGGACTAGTGGTTCATCAGGAAGTTCTGGCTCATCAGGTATTACTGGTTCAAGTGGTACTAGCGGCTCATCAGGAACATCGGGTTCAAGTGGTACTAGCGGCTCTTCAGGAACATCAGGTTCTAGTGGAACTACTGGCTCAAGTGGTACTAGCGGCTCTTCGGGAACATCAGGTTCTAGTGGAAGTTCTGGTTCTTCAGGAAGCACAGGGTCAAGAGGAACAAGTGGTTCATCAGGAACATCAGGTTCTAGTGGTACATCAGGTTCAAATGGTTCTTCGGGTACATCGGGTTCAAGTGGTACTAGTGGTTCTTCAGGAACATCAGGAAGTTCGGGCTCATCTGGTATTACAGGTTCAAGTGGTACTAGTGGTTCTTCAGGAACATCAGGAAGTACTGGTTCGTCAGGTACATCTGGTTCAGGTTCTTCAGGGACTAGTGGTTCTAATGGAAGTTCAGGTTCATCAGGTATTACAGGTTCTTCAGGTACAGCTGGTTCATCAGGTTCATCAGGTTCTGGTTCTTCAGGGACTAGTGGTTTAGATGGTATTAGTGGAACATCTGGTTCAAGTGGTTCATCAGGTATTACAGGTTCATCAGGTACTTCAGGTTCTGGTTCTTCAGGGACTAGTGGTAGTTCTGGAACATCAGGTTCTTCAGGTAGTACAGGGTCAAGAGGAACAAGTGGTTCATCAGGAACATCAGGTTCTAGCGGCACAAGTGGTTCTAACGGAAGTTCAGGAACATCAGGTTCATCAGGAACTGCGGGTTCATCAGGAACATCAGGTTCAGGTTCATCAGGAACTGCGGGTTCATCAGGAACATCAGGTTCAGGTTCTTCAGGTACCGCTGGTTCATCAGGAACATCAGGTTCTGGTTCTTCAGGGACAAGTGGTGTTGATGGTGCGTCAGGTGGGTCATTTACATTAGGACTTGTTTATACAACAGCAAACAATTTTAACTATATATAATATTTATAATAAAACAAATTAAACTAATATAATAATATGCCAGCAAATACAGCACCAATTTTTACACTAACACCTGAGATTATGTATACTGTCAATATGGTGGCAGCTAATACAGGTAATTTGTCTGCGGGAACTTCATATATGGTATTCAGTGCAAATACTAATGGTAGTTATGTTCAAAAGATAAGATTTAGACATCAGTCAGCTAACGCGAATAACGCTGCGACAGTTGCTAGAGTTTTTATAAATAACGGAGGAGCTTTGGCGACTCCCGCTAATAATACAATTTGGGATGAGATAACAATTGCTGCAAATACTGCATCTCAAGTTGCGGCATCAACAAACTATGAATTACCATTAAACTTTGCACTACCCGCCGGATACGTTATGTATTGTACCATAGGTACCGCAGTTGTTGCAGGAATACAAGCTACAGTTATAGGAGGAGATTACTAATGATATACTATGAAATTGTTTTTGAATACGGTAGTCCTGTAAGTGAAGGATACCAAGAATTGAATAATGAGGGAACTCAGGAACTTAGATTAACCGATTTAGATGGGAACACCTTAATAATAGAAGGACCTTATGGGTATAGATTTAAGTATTCTCCCCCAATTAAGGTAACCCCATCTTGGGCTTAAAAAACTTATGATTGACTATTATAATTTAGCTGATGGTCAATACCACACTCAGGTTTATACCGGACCTATAGGACCCAGTACTTCCTCAAATATTTTTTTTTGGATTAAACCAAGAGGTATTACCATGGTACATATTACCGCTATTGGTGGAGGAGGTGGAGGTGGTTCAGGTAACTCATCTGTTAATACCGCCGCCTCTGGTGGTTCAGGTGGTGGCGCGGGGGCAATAACAAGACTTACTATTCCTGCTATTTTTATAACTGATAGTTTAGAGATAACTGTTGCCGGTGGTGGTTCAGGTGGTTCAGGTGGTTCTGGAGGAGCTAATGCTGGAAATACATTTGTTGATTGTGCTAGGGGTGGTGATGTTGCGGCAACAAGATTAATACAAGCTAATGGTGGTCAAGGTGGTAACGTAGGTGTTGCTGGAGGTGCGTCGGCAGCTGGAGCAGCTGGTATTATTGGTGCTCAAACTAATGGAGTTTACCAAGCACTTGGTCTTTGGGTTTCAATCGCGGGACAAGCGGGTGGTGCAGGAGCGAACGCTGCTATTGGTGGTTCAACTAGTATAATTGGTAATAGTCTCACGACAACGGGAGGTGCTGCTGGAGGTGGAAAAAGTAATGCTAATGCAAATTTTAATGGTGGTACTGTGACAGGACAAGGTGGAGTACCAAATGTTGTTGCTGGTACAGGAGGTGCCGCTGGTGGTGCTCAAAATGGAAATAGTGGAACGTTCTCATTCAACGGTTTTTACGCAACTGGTGGTGCAGGAGGTGGCTCAGTTGCTGGAGGTACAGGTGGTAGTGGTGGTAACGGACAGTATGGATGTGGTGGTGGAGGTGGTGGTGCTGGAACTACAGGTGGTGTGGGTGGTAATGGTGGTCCTGGTATGGTAATAATAACTTGTTGGTAATATGTATATAATATGAGTTACGTATATAATTTAGCGGATATTAACTACAGAACTGAAGTATTTTATCAATCAGGTTCTTGGACTAAACCACGTGGTATAACAATGATTCAAATCACGGCTATTGGAGCTGGTGGAGGAGGTGGAGGTGGTGCAACTAACACATCTGCAAATGCTAGGTCAGGTGGTGGAGGTGGTGCGTCAGGTGGTATTACAAGATTAACAATACCTGAAATGTTTATAACTGATACTTTAATAATACGTGTTGGTACAGGTGGTGCAGGTGGTACGGCTGGTGGAGGGAATGGAGGTAATGGGGGACCTACATTTGTTGATATGCAGACTAAAAATAATGGAGATATTTACACAAGAGTAATAACTTCTTCAGGTGGTACAGGTGCTATTGGTGCAACAGGTGGTGTTGCAGCAAGTGCTGCTAACGTAGCGGAAGCCTTATACTCAACTTTAGGTGTTTGGATGGCACTTGGAGGTCAAGGTGGTGGTAACGGAACAACTACTAATGGTACTTCAATTACTTATGGTGCAACTGTTGGGTTACCATTTACATCAGGTGCTGGTGGAGGGGGTATGGCTGCAGGTGCGACTACGGCAACAAACGGTGGTGATTTGACAGGTGGTGGATTTGTCCATACAAACCCTGGAGGGTTATCAGGTGCTGCGGGTAGTAAGGGTGATTATTCATTAACACCATTTTATTCTCTCGGTGGAAGTGGTGGAGGTGGAGGTGGAACAACTCCTGTTTCAGGTGGTGCAGGTGGTGATGGAAATATTGGATGTGGTGGTGGAGGTGGTGGAGGTGGTACTTCACCCACAGGTGTTGGAGGTGTTGGAGGAAGAGGTGGAGATGGTTTGGTAATAATACAGTGTTGGTAAAAAATATAATATGGATTTTGCTTATAATTTAACAAACAACCCACATAAGACTTTTATATATAATAGTTCGGGTATTCATACCCTTACTTTACCTCGTGGTATTACTATGGTTCAAATCACAACCATTAGTGCTGGTGGTGGAGGTGGTGGTGGTGTTACTGATGCTACTGGACAAGCTGGAGGAGGAGGTGGTGGTGGTTCAGGAGCTATTAATCGTGCTATTATACCTAAAATATTTTTATCTGATAGTTTAATTATTGCTGTTGGTGCTGGAGGCGCGGGTGGTGGTGCGGGTGTTGCAGGTTCTCCGGGAGGTGCAACTTATGTTGGACAAAATACAGGTTACGCTGCAAATTCTACCACTTACATATTAATTAGTGCTACCGGGGGTGGAGGTGGTAACCCAGGAACTACCGCTGCGGGTGGTACAGGTGGAGGTGCTGGTGCGGCATCTGCTGCAAACATTATGGGTACTGTTTCATTAAGTAATTTCACATCAAGAGCGGGTATTGCCGGTGTTGCAGGTAGTGCCACAGGTCTTCCTACTGTGAACACATACGGGACAGGGGTAGTTCCACTTGCTTCGGGATGTGGTGGAGCGGGTCGTACAGCTGGTAACGTAACTTCAGCTGGTGGGTCTATCTCAGGTAGAGGATTTGTTGAAAATGTTGATGGAGGAGCTATAAATGGTGGTAGAGGTGCTGACGGTATGTTTATGTGGAAACCTTTTGTATCACTTGGTGGTACAGGAGGTGGTTCAGCTAACGCCGCGGGAGGTGCAGGTGGTGATGGAGGTCCTGGTAGTGGAGGTGGAGGTGGTGGTGCTGGAACCACAGGTGGCTCTGGTGGAAGAGGTGGAAACGGTTTAATAATTATAAATTGTTGGTAATTATATAATATGTCTTATGTAGAAATTTCAAATATTAATGGAACACCACCTTTTCAAGTTTACTTATGTGATTTTGCAGGAAACGGTTGTTCTTTAGTTCAAACAGAGTATGACCCTGTTTATTGGCCTGTTATTGTTTATCTTCCATCGTCTTTGATTGGGTCAACTCAAGTAATGTGTAAGGTTATTGATGGAAACTCTTGTGAGACTTTTAATATTTTAGTTTGTCCAACTCCTACACCTACGCCAACACCGACTCCTTAATTATAAATTTATTTATCACAGTTTATTATTCATAAAAATAAATTTCTTGTTATTTATATGTAATGGCACTTGGATTTCAAAATTGTTGTGATGTAGAAGAATATTTTTATGTAACTGGTATACCTGGTTCGGTTTCAGAATTTGAAATATATTATATTGAAACTGTTGAAGGTGAAATACTATGTGGAACATATGTTGAATTACCTACATTAGATTATCAACCGATTACTTATGATTTGGTTGGCATGACTGCTCAAACAAGTTGTTCTAATTGTATCTTATTAAATCCTTGTCCAACAGGTATTACAATAGATTTTGGAACTCAAAGTACTGGAATTTTCACACCTGTTAATGAATGTAATGTTAAAACTATTTTTCCATTTACAGCCGAATGTAGAACTGTAGTACCTGTTATTGGTCAAGGTAATACAAATGGTTCGGTTAGTTTATTTGTAACAGGTGGTACGCCTCCTTATAATTTTTATAGTGCGGGTACTGAAACACAAATTGGTATTGGAATATTACCTGTTAATAATGAATATCTATTATATGAAAATGTACCAGCTGGTGATTATTCTATTTTGGTTCACGATTTTTGGGGGGATAATGTTCAGGTTGTTACTTGTAACATACCTATTGTTCCTGACCCGTTATATGTTGAATGTCAACCTAATTCACCTGAATTTGGTTTACCGTCAAGTGGTTCTTTAGATTTGTTAATAACAGGTGGTACTGAACCATATTCAATTTATTTAAGTGGTAACCCTGTTAGTTTACCAATATTTAACCTTACTGCTGGAACATATACTTTAGTTGTTGAAGATAATGGTGTTGAAGATTATTTCCAAACTCAAACTATCAATTGTACTTTATTAGACCCTGAGGATTTAGTTTATCCTAGTAACCTATGTATGACCTTCCAATATTGTGGGGTTAATTTTTATTTAGATTTCGTAAGTGCTTCGACACTTAATTCAAGACCTGTATATAGCGCAACAACACCAAGTGAAATAAGTGTGACAGGAATAACAATATATTATGATGAGTATTGGTTAAGTTCAATTGAAACACATAACGCACCGTTACCTATCCCAACAGATTGTGAACAATCAAATACTGTTTCATTTACAATAGGTAATACACTCTCAGACCAACCGATGGGTTCTAACTGGATTGGGGGTGGTACATTTGCAAATACTAGTCCAATAGTTGTTACGTCAGGACAATGTTCACAGATAACACCAACAGTTATTACTAATGCTCAAGGAGGGTGTGGTTTAACTGATGATATTGGTAGTGTAGTTTTATTTGCAAATCCGTCATCAGGACAACCTTATACTTACTATGTTGATGGATTTGAGTATAATACTAATATAGTTAGTAACTTAGGTAGTGGTGGACATACCGCTCAAGTATTGGATGTTAATGGTAATTTAAGTAATGTTGTATCATTTACAATTAATAATTCTCCATTATCACAAACCTATTGGGATTATTGTTCGTATGTAAATACATTTACAAATACGATAAATGGAGGGATAAAAAAGGATAATTTTAAAGCGAGATTTTTAAATACAACCTCAAATTGTTCAATTCGAGCTAAACTAAGGATTATTTATGAATATGCGGAATGGTCACCTAATAATCAAAATACATCTCAAAGTATAACTCCATATACAGGTACACAATTACTTGTATATTTAAATAATGTTATACAACCAACAGTAACTTTTCAATTAATAAGTTCACAAAACACTATATTTGGTATACCAAGTTGTTCACCTACAAATACGTTTCAACCGTTTACAAAAACTATTCAGGTGTATGAAACTACAAATTTTATAAATTTTATAACATTAAATTCACTTGTTGAGGTGAGAGGTGTTGGATTTGGTTGGGCTTGGAATACTACAGCACCTCTTCTTAGTTACCCACAATGCTACCCTTCGGTGTCAGGAACTTCAACTGTGCAAATTTTTAATGCAACATTAACACAATCCTCAAATTGTCAGTGTATTTTACCACCTCAAGACGTTACTATTGGTGTTTCGCAAATTAATGTGAATCGAAGAAATACAACGTTAGTTGGTAATGTTATATTAAATACACCAGCAAATATACCAGCAAATATGAATTGTACAGTATAAAAACTATTAAAAGATAATTATAATAAATGGGATACGTAATAAAAGAAAATCAAGGTTTACTGATAACAAGATTAACCGATGTCGGTAGAAGAAAAATATCAGAGGGGAACTTTAATGTAAGTTATTTCCAAATTGGAGATAGTGAGGTTAATTATAATGCTATTACAGATTATAATATATCAAATTTTCAAATTTTAGAACCATCATTTAATGCTCATAATAATGTTGGTGTTCCTCAATCAAATAAAAACGACGTAAAATATCCATATTATTTACAAGGAACAACAGGTATTACTTACGGTATTCCATTTATGGCATCTACTGATGATTCTGTTTACAATACTGCGGCTCCAAGTGGATTTTTTAGTGCCAATACCGCGACTACTTGTTACGCTCCGTATCATACATCGGCATATACATACAATTCAGAGTATACTGTAAATTTAGCGTCATCATCGTTTAATGGCAATTCATCGATTATGACTTTAACATCTAATCCATGTTTTGATTCAGCATCGGGAACTACAATATCTGCGGGAACACTTGTAACCATTTATATGAGTGGAGGCCCATCATGTGATTGTATTAGGTCATGTTATCCAATATTAACATATCAAGTAACGGCATGGAATTCAGGAACATTACAATTAACAGTCGATAGACTTTTACCTGATTTAAACGGATTAGGGTATGCTGGAACTGCTAGGTTATTCTTTTATCCTTCAGGAATGACTGGATATGATTTACCAACCCCTATGAACTATTGGAGTGATAGTGTTATTAATTATGAATCGATTTGTACACCTGAAGATGGTTTAGTTAAGATTTGGAATATGAATATTCCATGGAGTGAAAATCCTGCAGGTTTACTAACAACACAAGATAAGAGTTTTGAAAATTTTGGTTCAGTTAATTATATTAGCACAAAAGAGTATTACGGTTACATGTCATCAAGTGGACAAACCGATACTTCAGGAACTTCTTACTATAATTCTTTTGATGAAGAAATTATTGTAACACCTGAAGAACAAAAAGCAATTGCGATAGTTCACTATACTAATAATACAATAATTAATTTTTATGGTGAGAAATTTGCCTGTGAGGCTTATGATAACACCGACCCAAATGCTACAGGACAAGCGAGAAACTTTACTATTAATTTACCTTGGTTAATGTGGCATAAAAACCCAACATCATGTTGTAGTGGTGAAACATTTTGGATTGACCCACCAGGATTTGATAATTATGATTTGTTAACACCTTACTATATACAATCAACTAAAAATGTTGATATGAATAATCCGGGTATTAGATATTATCATTTATATGATACTCATGCTAATAGTGTGACAGGTAGACCAAATAGAGTGGGTAAAGTTTTTCCTGATGATAAAGTTATTGTTTTTGACGATGAAGAAATCATCGCGGCTATGTCATATATCTCAAATAGAAATTACACATTACCTGCTCCAAAATTAGGTTTAATTGTTCCTGGTTCTTGTGGAGACAATTCTACGGATGGATTATTAGATAATGACCAACAAGTTTGTTGGGTTACTTACGGATTTGAAGGTGATTGGCAAGGGATGCATTGTAACTATTATCAAAAAATTATTGGACCAACATCTGGTTGTAATTTAACAGAACAGAACGTAACAGTTAGTTTTGGTAATGAATTTGGATGTATGACAACAGGTACAACAAGTGGGTTTGGGGCTAACGGGTTCTTTATTTTAGCTCAAACAGGAACAACATCACAGTTAAGACCTAATCCTGAAGAATGGGTTAAAATTGACTACACGTCAAACTTAGTTGATTATATCATTCCTGGTAATTCTTATATTAATCCTGTTGGATTAAGTGCGTTAACATTTACAATTACACCTTCGTTATATGCTGGAGGTGATTCTTATTTACTTAATGAACAAATTGTTATCCCAAGTAATTCAGAATCTGATTTAGGATTGTTAGGTTTTGGTGATGAATATTTCTTTTATGGTAGACTAAGTACTGACATCCAAGCAACGATATATGAAATGAGATATTTGATTAATTTACCTAATAATCAATTTGTTAGTTCTACAAATCCAACATGGACTAGTGGAACTCCAGCTTATATGTCTGAAATTGGATTATATGATACTAATAAAAATTTATTAGTTTTATCTAAATTCCAATCTCCACAATTAAGACAAGGTATTCAGCAGGCAGTTGTTAAGTTAGATTTTTAAATTATTTACAATTAAGTTAATTAATTTAATATTAAATCTAATAACTAACATTAGATATGGCAAAAAGTATTAAAAATTCTCCTAAGATTTTGGGATTGGATGTTTCAACTAAAACTATTGGTGTTGCATTGTTTGATTTATCTTCAAGAGATTTATTGGAATTAACTCATGTTTCACCACAACCAAAACCTACACCTGAAACTAAAATTGAAGAGATGTTATTAAAATCTGCAACATTCAGAAAGAAGTTGGAAGAATATAAAGGTGTGGGGGTTGTAAGATGTATTATTGAAGAACCTTTATTGAATAGTAATAATGCTTATACTATTGGAACATTATTAAGATATAATACACTGATTAGTAAAGAAGTTTATGATGTTTTAGGTATTGTTCCTGAGTACGTCTCAACTTATAACTCAAGAAAGGAAGCTTGGCCTGAGTTGGTTAAGAAAAATGAAAAGGGTAAATTTGTTTTATTTGGTGGATATCCTAAAGATTGTGATAAGAAGATGATTATATGGGAACTTGTTGCAAAAAGAGAACCTCAGATTAATTGGTTATATACTAAAAACAATACATTAAAGAAAGAAAACTTTGATATGACAGATGCTTATACTGTTGTATTAAGTTATCTAAACGCTAAAAAATAATAAGATTTTTATTTAAAAATTAAGGTGTCATTCGACACCTTTTTTATTATGTACACAATACTGATACAGTATTTGATATACTATTTTCAACGTAAATTCTATCGTATTTGGTATCATAAGCAATACCTCTTGGACCGTCACCAACAGTAATTGTTTTAACAACTGTATTAGTGTTAATATCGATTACTGATACATTATCAGTTGATAAATTAGTAACATATAATGTATTACTATTAACATCAAACGCCATACTTGTAGGATTTGTACCAACACTTATTGTAGTTCCTGTTGTGTTAGTGACTGGGTTTATAGTTATTACTTGATTAGAACCATTTAATACGGTATATACGGTATTATTTGTTGGAACATATAAACATGTTCTTGGTAGAGAACCTGATGGCATGTTAATTGTTGATGCTGTAATATTATTTACTGTATCGATAGATACAACAGTATCACTTAAACTATTTGGAACATATACTTGTAAATTATTTTCATTAAATCCTGGTTGAATTGGTCGAGTACCGGTGGTGTAAGTGTTTACAATCGTGCTAACAGGTATTGAACTTACAGTTCCATCATTAAATTCTGCAACGTATAATACTTCGTTTACTGTGTCATATGTCAAGCCGTAAGGACCATCACCAACAGGTATTGTTGATAGAACAGTAAGTGTTAGGGGATTTATGACTGATATAGTATCATCTGCGAAATTAGTAACATATAATAATTTACTATCGTTACTTAATACACCACCTCTAGGTTGATTACCAACGGATATTGTTGATACTATAGAATAATCATTAATATCAATTACTGATACATTATCACTTGTTTCGTTAATTACATACATGTATTCATTAACTTCATCAAATACTATATAGAATGGACCTGTTCCCACTGATATTGTTTGTATTATGTTTGGACATGATTGAGTTGCAGTTGGTGTTGGTGTTACTGTTGGTGTAGGTGTTGCGGTTGGAACTGGTGAACAAAACTCACAATCAAATAAATTACCACTTTCAATAGACTCTAAAATATTTGTAGGTGAACCTAAAATGTCTGAGACATAAGTAACGCAAGATGATTTACCATCAATTATGGCACTGAATGTGGCACCTGTCGAAAATGGTATATCTTCTGAAACTACGTAAGTTGTTACACCATTACAATCTTCTAAAAACTTAGAATATAAACTTGTAAATTTAGATGAGAATGTATCGTATGTAACAGTTCCACTAACTATAACACCTTTAGCCGCATTTGTTGGTGTTACACTTGGAGTTGGACTTGGTCCTGGATATGAATATGTAATACCACTAAATAATAGTGCTTTACCATTACATAGTGGTGTTGGTGTTGGAGTGGTTGTAGGAGTTGTTGTTGGTGTTAATGTTGGTGTTGGAGTAGGTGTAGCGCCTGATGTTATGTTACAATCAAATACTGCAGTAAAATCGAATGTGTCACAAGCATCTGTTAATGTTGGTGTTGGGGTTGGACAAAATTTATTAAAATATGTTTCATCTAAATCAGGACAAACGGTATTACTACCTGTTGGTCCAAATAATTTACAATCTCCGTTAATACATGAAGATAGACACCATCTTGTTTCACCTGTGTTATAATATATGTAATATGGGTTAGTATTATCTGGTTTATAGAAAACATTCTTACCATTAAAAACGTCATAATTGTAGTATGTACCATCATAAACATTGTAATCAGTTAAATTTGTATAAACACAATAACTTGATTCAGGACATGCTGTATATACTGGGCTTGGTGTGACTGTTGGTGTAGGTGTTGTTGATAATGTTGGTGTAGGTGTTTCACAAAATGTTGGAAGTGGTGTTTTTGTAATTGTTGGAGTTGGAGTTGTTGTTGGAGTTATAGATAATGTAGGTGTTGGGGTAACAGTTTGTGATGGTGTTGGGGTGTTTGTTGGGGTTATACTTGGAGACGGGGTAACTGTTCTTGTTGGTGTATGTGTTGGTGTTATACTTGGTGTTGGTGTGTTACTAGATGTTGGTGTTACTGTTGGGGTATTAGTTGGTGTTATACTTGGTGTTGGTGTAATAGTTGAGGTAACCGACGGGGTAGGTGTATTGGTTGATGTGTTAGTTGGGGTTGGGGTTTTAGTTTGTGTCGGTGTATTAGTTGGGGTTTTAGTGATTGTAGGTGTTGGTGTTGGTGTCCTTGTTGGTGTAGCACTTGGGGCAGGTGTTGATGTTGGTGTGGGAGTAGGACCTGGTACACAAGGATATACTGTTGTACACGCTGAACAAGTTAAGTAACTTGTTGTGTCGGCTGAAATTAGATTATATTCAGTTGTACCACTAGTATAACCTGAGGTTAAATACTGTGAACACCCTGTGTAATTATCAGTTATTAAATAATAAAATGTATTTGCGGAAAAAGTTCCTCCAGAATAATTCGACTGAATTTGGAATGTAGTTCCACTACAACAACCCGAAAATGAATACCAATTTAATGCCAATTTTTTATATACTTGTACAACCTGTTATTACACAACCATCTGAATCAACAATCCTTAAACAATATCCTAATTTTTCAGATAAAGGAGTAGGAACTGTAAAATCATATGGTAAGTCACCACTTTCAATTTTAGTTATATAATAACATGGAGTTCCGCCCGAAAGACATAAGTATACATCAAAGGGTGTTGAACCTGTTATATCACTAACTGTAATTGTTGTTGGCATATGATATAAATATAAAAGGGTTTAAAACTTTGTGAAGTTTGACAACAATAACTTTTTATCTTATTATTAGGAAAATGGATGAAGACGAAATTTTACTTGAAATTATTAGGGACTTATTTGGTAAAGAGAAACATTATTACGCTTCAAAGGGTCAGATTTCAGTAAACTGTCCTTATTGTGATGATGGTAAAAACAAGGGGAACCTTGAGATTAATATTAATGAACACGTTTATAAATGTTGGGCTTGTTCTGAGTTCAACGGAACACATGGTGTTTTAGGTAAACTAATTGATTTATTTGGAACTAAAAATCAAAAGAAAACTTACGATTTATTTAAACCTGATGAACATAAGTCAAAACATGTTGAATTAAAAAAGTTAAAGTTACCAAAAGAGTTTATTTCTATTAAGGAGGCTAACCCACTTCATATACCACACAGAGAAGTTTTAAAATATATTAAGACACGTGGTATTACTGATGAAATGATTGAAAAGTTTAATATTGGGTTTGCTACTGAAGGTGAATATGGTGGACGAATTATTATGCCGTCATATGGGTTGGATGGTGAAATTAACTACTTTATTTCAAGGGCATGGTTTAAGACAAAAAACAAATATAAAAATCCCGAATATCCAAAAGAGACAATAATCTTCAATGAGAAATTAATTGATTGGGAAAAACCTATTTATATCTGTGAAGGTGCTATTGATGGTTACTTCACACCCAACCCAGTTGTTCTATTGGGTAAAGTATTATCCGATTTATTATTTGAAACAATATATACCAAAGCCAAATCCGATGTTATCATATGTTTGGACGCTGATGCTTGGAAAGACGCTCAAAAACTTTATAACCAATTAAATGGAGGGAAGTTAAGAGGGAGAGTGAAGATTCTAAAATTACCAAAAGATTCTGACATTGCAGATTTGAAAGGTAAGATAGATGATTATTTTTATGAAATGAGTTATTAAGATATGGATTTATATAAAATAAGGGAAGAAATTATAGAAATAATTTCACAAAAACAAAAAGAACTTCAGTTAACTTTTGAAGAAGAAAGTCATAAGTATACAATGGCCGATAAGGATGGTAACTTACGAAGTGATTGGCCTTCAGTATCTAAAATATTAAAATTGTTTTACCCTGAGTTCCCAACTGACGAAGCGGCTCAAAAGAAATCTAAAGGTGACCCAGTTCTTAAACAACAATTGATTGAAGAATGGGCCGCTGCGGGAGATTACTCCACGAATATGGGTAGTAGAGTTCATTACATTTTAGAACAGGCTTCACATAAAATGTTTGGAATTGATAAAGAGATTAGAAAACCTGAATTTGAATGTGATATCACCCAAATATTGAAAGGTGATAGTATGGTTACCGCAGGTAAAAAGTTTCTTAAATTAATGGAAGGGAGAGAAACAGTTTTGTTGGATACTGAAATTGTTTTGGGTTCTAATGAATTAGGATATGTGGGGCAACCCGATAAGGTGTGGTTGGTGATAAATAAGAAGAAAGATGGGTTTGGTATTTTAGTTACTGACTATAAAACAAACAAACCTAAAAACTTTGAAAGTAATAGTTTTACAAAACCTATGTTTAAACCATTCCAAAATCTACCAAATACCGCTCTTGGACACTACTATGTTCAACTACCTTTATATGGTAAGTTAATCTTAAAAATGTTGGAAGGGACAAAATACGAAAATATGAAATTATATGGATGTATTGTCGTATTATTGCAAGAGGATTCAGAGTTCAAAGAGTTCAGAGTACCACAAGATGTGATAGATACTGTGATGACTATGAATGTAAAGGACTATCTGAATTGACAATCCCACTAAAAAGTTAT
>Ga0315909_10004634_pt1 | contig 16130 bp, 25 predicted proteins | sample LakEriMetagenome_11_FD_203527 | JGI IMG/M metagenome (GOLD analysis project Ga0315909, IMG submission 203527) | Freshwater fungal communities from buoy surface, Lake Erie, Ohio, United States - Buoy 2 MA125 | ecosystem: Environmental > Aquatic > Freshwater > Lake | place: USA: Lake Erie, Ohio...
ACCATACATGCGAATTTCGCGTTGTCGTTGCTGATCTTTTGCGAATGCTTTGCTCAAGTCCATTTGTGGCTCCTTTTGTGTGTCTATGTGTATATTATAGCAAATTGGGATTTATTGGTCAACCAAACGCTTTGTATAACCCTACAAAGCCTATGGCTAATGAAATCACATTTACTGTGAACTGTGGCAGGTTTCGTACACGGATGGTCCATGAAAGGAATGCCACGGTGCCAATAAATGCCGCGATGATGTTGTAGGGATAAGCCGCAGGACCCACGGCATTGAGGCCGTGCATGGCAATGATAGCCACTGCTCCGGTCCACTGTAGTATTTCGTTGATTTCTAATTTCATGTTATTATTATAGCCGATCTTGAATATTTGGTCAACCAAAAAACGCCCCGCAAAACTGCAAGGGTTTTGTAGTACTTGAGTATTACAGCAGTAAATACCTTATAAAATACCGTCATGAATTTTGCAATACCCGCTGAGTCCCTAGTAATTGGTCTTTCCACCGATCGACCAGCAATTTATTCAGGAAAAAAATTAAGTCGTTTGATTGACAGTGTAGCCGGAAAGTTGCATAGTTTACACTTGCCTCCAGATGCTGGCATTGGCATAATTGGTGTCAACTCTGTACCTTATATAATCGCCATGTTAGGCACACACAAAACCAATCATGTTTGTGTTCCGCTGAATTACAAACTGCCTGAAGACAAGATACATTTCTGTCTCAATGAAAGCAAGGTTGGGCTTGTATTTTGCGATGCCAAGTTCAAACATCTAGTTCCTGCGGGCATCGCCACAATTGAGTTTGATTCAGATTTTGATCAATTTGTAGACAACGATTATCTTCCTCCTGAAGATTTGGATCTGAACAGAGTGACTTTGGCCTTGTACACTTCGGGATCTACTGGTGCCCCAAAAAAGGTCTTGTTCAGTTTCCAAGACAGGTTTTCTGAAACTGCCATGAAAAAAATGTTGCTCTGGAATTCTGTGACACATCGAACCATGAGTGCTAATCCGTTGTTTCATATTGCAGGTATCAATTGGCTTGTGATTAATCTCGTACGCGGCAACGTGTTATTTGTTCTGTCACACTTTGATGCCAGCGAGTTTTTAAAACACATACAAAAGAATCGCATTACATCATTGACACTTGTGCCTCCTATGATGTCCATGATGCTAAACAAAACAGACCTGTTGAAAACAACGGATCTGTCATCGGTTAAGGAAATTGTGTTCCAAGCCGGGTTGGCAGATGTATCTTTGCTGGAACAAGTGAAACAGGTTTTTGTCAATGCAGAACATATTGCAAATTCCTATGGGTCAACTGAAACAGGATTTGGCGTGTTTGGAAAGCACCCAGATGGTAGAAAAACTCCCCCCGGAAGTGTGGGTTATCCACTACCGTTGGTAAAAACAAAATTGATAGATGATGTGTTGTTTGTCAATACCAAAGACCTGACTAGCAGGCTACAGGAAGTTGGTGAAGAATACTTTGATACTAGAGATCGTTTTAGAGTTGACGAGCATGGATTTTATTATTATGCTGGCCGTGTAGACGACATGCTCAAGTGCGGAGGAGAAAAAGTCTATCCTATTGAAATTGAGCAAGTGTTAACCCAACATCCGGCTGTGGTCGAATCTGTGATAATTGGCCTAGACGACGAAATCAAAGGACAAAAGCCTTATGCATTTGTCAAGCTATCGACCCCAGTGGAAGAAACACACTTGATAGATTATGCTTCATCCATGTTGGCCACGTATCAAATTCCAAAACGTATTTGGTCCGTTGACACCTTTCCCATAAACGAAATTGGTAAGATAGACAAAAAAACTCTAGTGCAGCTTGCACAGCAATATATATCTAATAACATGAACTTCAACCCACCAGATAATCTTAAAGGCCAAACTGCGGTTATCACAGGTGCCATGGGCAAAGTAGGTTACGCTACTGCTCAACGTTTGGCTGATTGCGGAGCTAGAATCATTGGACTAGTACGACGAGATGTGGAAGCCGCACAACAAAGATTAAACCAACTGCCCAACAATGCACTCAATCATTTGGCCTTGCTAGCCGATGTAACCGATACTGCTAGTTTAAAGTTGGCTGCCTCTCAAGTTGATCGGTGTGATATTTTGGTCAACTGTGCTGGATATACCAAAATGATCAGGAACTCTGAATTACACGAATTAACTGATGAAATGTTTCATAAGATAGTCTCGGTTAATTTACACGGTACCTATGCTACAATAAGAGAATTTGGCAATTTACTAAAAGCATCCGGGGACGGATTGATAGTTAATATTACCAGTGCAGCCGGGCTACGGGCCAGCACCAGTAACGTGGCCTATGGAGCCAGTAAAGCTGGTGTTGATTTATTGACAAAATCGTTGGCAGTTAGTTTGGCTCCTACAGTCAGAGTTATATCTATTGCTCCAGGATATTTACAAGACGGAGTATCTGGAACCACAGTCACACCGGACGGACGAGCACGGATGATCAGCATCACTCCAATGAACAGAGTAGGAACTGCCAAAGAAGTGGCTGACGCAATACTTGCCTATGCAACTGTGATTAAATTTACAACTGGTGCTATTGTAGTTTTAGATGGTGGTAGAACACTATGAATTCAACAATAATTACCTGCGCTGTAACAGGCTCAGTTACTGATCCCAATGCAACACCGTATTTGCCAATTACCCCAGAGGAGATTGCCACATCATCATTGGAGGCGGCAGAAGCCGGTGCGGCAGTGGTTCATATTCATGTGAGAAATCCAGAAACCAAACGTGGTAGTATGGATATAGATTTGTACGCTAGAACAGTCGAGCTGATCAAACAAAGCAACCGAGACTTACTGATTAATTTAACCACAGGTCCTGGTGCTCATTTCTCCATCGGCAAGCCGTTTATGCACAATGGCAACAAAGATAGTATGCTGTATCCAGCAAAGGTACGTGTACGACACATACTGGAAATCAAGCCTGATTTTTGTAGTATAGATTTCAATACCATGAATCAACATGATGACAGAGTTCGTATCAATCATAAAACTGTAGTAAAAGAAATGATTGAGTTAATACAATCTGTGGGAACAAAGCCTGAACTAGAGTTATTTGACAGCGGCGACCTGCGACTGGCCAAAGAGTTTTGTCAAGAAGGTATCATCAAACCTGGTGCCATATGGCAGTTTGCCATGGGCATAAAGTATGGCTGGGACCATACGGTGGAAACAATAGACTACGCACGTAGGCAGCTACCAGAAGGGGCCGTGTGGAGTGCCTTTGGTATAAGCCGAGAACAAATGCCCATGCTGGCCGCAACTTGGTTGTATGGCGGGCATGTTCGCGTGGGCATGGAAGACAACATCTATTTGTCCAAAGGACAGTTGGCCAAGACCAATGCGGAGCTTGTGACAAAAGGTCGGCGCATCATTGAGGACCTGGGCGGCACAATAGCGACCACTGCCGAAGCAAGACAGATTTATAAAATGTAAGTCAAAAAAAATAGGCCCCGAAGGGCCTATTTTTACATAGTAGGTCCGTTGCCGGATCTAAACCCAACTACGCCACCTTCTGCTTCAATGCGTTGGATAGCATCTTCAAACAAGATAGGTGCAAAGTCAGTTTGCTCCACGCATACACAATGGTACCGGGGATCAATCTCAGTAGAGTACAACACAGTTCCAGTCTTGGCATCAACACCACGTGCCTTCTTCACACGGCTGGCATGCAAGTGTCCGTGAATGTTTACACCAAAGCGACCCAATGAAGCCTCATGCACAGGGATATGACTCAAGATCATTCCGTTCATCACATGGTATGCACGTAACTCACGAAAATATTCTCTGTACTCGTCATCACGAAAGATGTCGTGGTTGCCGCGGATCAATACCTTGTCCCCGTTCAACCTAGCCAATGTCTTCAAAGCCTTGCGGTTGATAACAACGTCACCCAAGTGGTACACCTTGTCACTAGGACGCACACGATCGTTCCAATTCTTGATCATAGCCTCGTCCATCTCATCAGGATCGTCCCAGGGACGCAATTTCACTGTGTCGTCATCAGGGTGCGTGAAGCGACAGACACCGGCGTGTCCAAAGTGCGTGTCACTGACTAAAAATACTGCTGGCATCTTGTGCTCCTTTCTTTAATTGTTAATTATAGCACATTGGTAATTATTGGTCAACCGTTTAGTACCTGATTTGTTCGAGTCATGTCGGCACAAGTGTACATTTGATAGCTATTTTTTAAGTGTTCGGGCATGGGGATTTCGTCAATGGGCACATTAAATTGTTCAGCCACTGCTCGAAAACTCTGAGTTCGCCCTGTTCCTACATTGTATATTCCACTTGTGGGTTTTGTGAGAAATCTCAAGTGCATGTCCACAACATCTTGTACTGGCACAAAGTCTCTGTGATAGCGTTCGCTTCCTTCAAAAATCTTGATCCTGCCAGTTTCCTTTGCTTGTTTTGCAAATTGATGAAAAGGACTAGCTTGGCCACCTTTGTGAGCTTCACCGGTGCCATACACATTGAAATATCTAAAACCTTGCACCACGTTACCACCTTGGTGTTGTGTGTGATAGCGTTCAAACAAGTATTTGCTCCAGGCATACGGTGTGCGTGGGTCTGGTGGGGCATCTTCGGTAAACACTTGCCCCATACCATATATGCTTGCTGAGCTGGAATACTGCATGTTAACACCAAAACGTTTGCAAGCGTCAAACAACTGTCTGCTGAAATCAAAGTTTTGCGTGAGAACTTTGTTTATGTCACGTTCAACTGTTGAACTGATGCCACCAATATGCACAACCCAGTCTTGTTCCATAACGCTGGGCATGTTGCCATCGTCCCAGTCAAAGGTGTCGACTTCGTGTCCGTCGGCTTCTAAAGATCTCAGCAAGTGGCTACCAATAAAGCCTTTATGACCGGTTAGTAATATTTTCATTGTGATATGTCTCGATGTTCGTTGCTTTGTCATCAACCCAGATGTCGTATACAGGCTTGCCCAATTTTAATGTTGTGTACTTTACCTGCCAATTGGCAAATTGTTGTTGTGTGAGTGTAGTCCAGTCAATGCCCGAATTACCGCCTCTGGCTGTCCAGTAATGTATCTCGTGACCCTGATCAAACAGGCTGTTGAAATGTGCAATCCTGTCCACAAACGGAACAGCACTTTGGTAATCACCATTGGTGTTATTGCATATGGTACCATCAATATCAATCATGTATTTCATGCTTGGCTGTCTCCGGGTAACACTCGATAGTTGTCTTCTACAGAGTCTGGAGTGCTTACTTCAATGATAGTACCTGCTTCTAGGCAAATGACCTGATGCGGTTGCAGTGGACGATTACGCCAGGTTGTGCCAGGTTTGAGAACTGCATCGTGTTGGCTTGCATCCTGTGTTTCAATGAACACCACTTTGAACAGTCCATCTAGCACATACCAGCTCTCATCTTTTTCAGCATGGAAGTGCATACTGAATCTTGCATCCTTGTTAAATTTAAGTAGCTTGCCACAGTACTTGTCGTTGGTTGCCCAGATTAATTCTGAACCCCACCCCTTGTCTATAAATCCGTTTAATCTTGTCATTTGATTTCTTCTAGTGTAGGGGCATACACACCCACATGTTGTACGGTGATTGATGCCGCATGAGTTGCAAACTCTACCGCTGATTTGATATCGTTGGTCACCAAGTACTGATATGCCAGTGCGGCCAAGAACGTGTCGCCTGCACCAGTGACATCCACAACTTCGACTGCTGGTGCCGGACAATGAATGTCGTGGTGTACAACATTTGCCCCTTTAGAACCGCGAGTGACAATCAATCCTGAACATTCACTTTTGATTTTACTGTATTCCAGTTCATTGATTTTTACCCATGCACCTTGCATGACCTCCAAGTCTGTTAGCTTGGTATCAATGAATACTGGACACTTTACTTCCTGCAGGATATCGTAGATAAGTTTGTAGTCTACCACACCTTTGGCGTAGTCACTGATTACAATGGCATCGTATGCGGGAATCGCTGTGGCAAACCGTACTGGAGTTGACTGCACATCTTCATCAATGCGAGCTATCTGTTGCCGACTGCGTTGGTCAATGAGCCTGGTTTTCTTGCTAGCGTGACCGCAGAGCAGATTAACTGTGCAACCAAGTGCAACAAGATTGGCATAAACATTGCCTGCCATGCCTTCGCGTTCTTCTTTGTAGGCAGGAACAAACACAGGCACAGGTGCTTCGGGGCTTAGTCGATCAATGGTACCATACTGATACACATCTACACAAGTGTCACCTATTAGCAATATGTTGAATTTTTTCTGTGGTTGAGAATCCATGTATTCTTTCGAAAAATACTATGTCTGATATCACATGCTGACCCACAATAGGACGGCCACGATAGTCAGAACCTTTGACCATTATGTCACATTCTGCAATGATGTCGACAAGCTCTTGATCAGAATCAAATATTCTAACCTCATCCACTGAGCGTAGATTACTCAAGAGTTCTTGCCGTTCCGCTTGTGTATTTACAGGACGATCAGCGCCTTTTAATTCTTTTACTCTTCGATCAGAGTCAATGGCAACTATAAGATAATCACCTAAACTTCGAGCATAATTTAACAATGCTAGATGTCCAGAGTGTACGATATCAAATGTGCCATTGACTATGATTTGTTTCATTCGAAGTCTAAGTTCATCCGGCGCCAGGCTTCGTCGTCTGGCTTTTCATTTTCATCGTATGTCCAGCCCAGTTGTTTCATCAACCGGTGCTTGACACGCAGATTAGGAATACGAGTTCGCTCGGCGTCCTTGAATCCCATCATAACACCAACCTCTGCTACTGCACCTGAACGGCACAGGCCCGCCATGCAATGTACAACCACGTTCATGCGCTTCTTCAATGCATGCTGTAACAGGCGCACAATCTCTGCGGCTTGCTCGTCTGAGATCTTGGCTTCGTCAGGAAAGCCGTCTTTGTCTTCGGCATCCAAGAATTCAAAACGATGAGTTTCCTTAAAGTCGTGCGCCGGCTCCGGCCACCAGCTGGGTGCAGGATCCATAATTTGGATCAACATCGAGTTAGGGCCAGCATTGTGATGATACCTCATGGGCACATCAGCGGCGGCTACGTTTTCAATCCAGGGCATTGTGTTCTCCGTTTAATATGTAATTATAGCACAAAGAGCTATTCTAATCAAGTAGCACTAAGGTATTATTTCTTGCCAGGTATGATCGCCCATGTATCGGACCTGCATTAGGTATTGATAATCTTCTGGTACACCGGTATTCCAGTCGTTGGGTCCGGTGAGTACCAGGAGATTTTTTCCGTGTCGCTTGTGCCATACCAACCAATAGCAGTGGCCCATCACAATCTGAAAATTGTATTCTGCGGCATATACTGCGTCAGTCACATCAAGTCTACGACGAATGTCTTGTGCTTGTTTTTCCAGTACTGAGACCAGTTCCATGATACGATCGTACTCTTGCTGGGCATACATCCTAGCATGATTGATCATCAAGTCCTTTTGCTTCTCAACAGGAACTAGATCAAATGTGGGCCCCAGAGTGCTAGTGGCGTAGGGTGTTATGTTGCGATTAAAAAAATGTACCAGGGTATTGCCAGTAGTGATGTCAAAACTGTCTCTACCCTTGGCACTATTTGATTGATCAGAATCCGCCATGATCCTTGTGACGACGTCTTGGTTCGATGTCCAACTGCTTGTACAAATACTCTCGACCAACAAGTCCAAGCTCGATTTCTTTGAGAGCTGTGACCACTGCACTGTGCTTGGGACCATCAATTCGTGGTCGGTCGCCACGGCCTAGTTCTCTGGCACGACGAGCACCAATTAGTACCAAGTCGTATCGATTGCCCACTGCTTCGACTGCGGCCTCATTGCTGAGTCCCAGGGTTGCTTCGTATGCCAGTGCATCTTGTCTAGTTTGTACGTTATTCATCATCTTCCTTTGTTGTTAAACCATTTGAATGTGTGTCGCGAATTACTTCCACGTTTTGGAACAATCGCTTTTCTTGTGCTGTGAGTTTGTCTTTGTGTGTTTTACGTGGGTTACCACATAGGTAACAATGTGGATTACCGCAGTCCATGGCATGATGTTTGGCCAATCGATGAGGTTGTCGAATATTTGCTTGATTAAACGTGCCATGCGATTTGGCAATTTTTACTTGCCTAGCAATGGCCACATCAGTTTTGTGACGTCGTTTTGAGTTTATAAATTTGGCTAGATCGTTGCTCATACAGTTATTTAAGTAGGACGAAACTTATTATAACAGATTTCGTCCTCTAGGTCAACTGTTTAGAACTTTTGCAACCGAGTTCATTACCGAAGCAATACGTCCAATATCACGAAGTTGTTCGACGGTGTAACCTTGTTCCATCTTCAGCGTCTCGTAGTGTGCCTTCACACAGAAATGGCACTTGCCCACAATCGAGGCGGCCAAACTGAATGCTTCAAAGTTGGCCTTGGTAGTCCCACCATGACTGGCAATAGCATTCATGCGTAGACCAGCTGGTAGTCCTTTTAGAGCAGGATCATCGGCCATCTCAACGTAGGGATACCATACATTGTTCTGTGCCATAATACTTGCGGCTGTCATTGCTGACTCTGCGTGTACAGGCGCATCTGCTAGAATTACTGATAGGATTTTTCCGTTACCAGTTGCGGCCAATGCGGCCACAGCACAACCCATAGCCACATCTGCATCTAATGTACTACGCAAAAGCACAGCATCAAGATTTAACTTGGTGTCTTTTGCGTAGTCTGGCAACGCTGATTTAACTGCGTCGATGAATGCCATTATAGTGTCTCTCCGCCCACAGTACGGTTACATGCACATAGTTCGCCAGTTTGCAATGCGTCAAGAATACGCAAGGTTTCTTCTGGTGAGCGACCCACGTTCAAGTTGTTCACAGTAACGTGTTGGATTTCATTGTTGGGATCAACAATGAATGTTGCACGAAGTGCGGCACCTGCTGGAGCATAAAAAACACCCAGCTGTTCAATCAGACTCAACTCACCACGCTGTGTGTCGGCAAACTGATGATGTGTGATCTTCTTGAGATCAGCGTGTGCTGTTTGCCAGGCCACTTTGCAGAACTCATTGTCTGTTGAACCGGTGAGCAATACAGCATCACGGTCAGCAAAGTCGCTGGCCAACTTGTCGTAGGCCACAATCTCAGTTGGGCATACAAATGTAAAATCTTTTGGGTAATACACAATCACTTTCCACTTGCCCTCGAACGATTGATCTGTGATCGTATAGAAAGCATCTTGGGGTTGTCCAGGTTTGACACCTGTGACTGCAAATGGGGCTAATTTATCGCCTACGGTTTTCATATTTTCTCCTTGGTTGATGAAACTCAGTGTTTATACTGATTCATTATTATATAGCATAGAAGATGGCTAAGTCAAGGCATTTTGCCATTGATTTTTTTAATGAGGATAATAGTAAGTATCTTTGCGCTCGTTGGCCAAGAGCCAAGGATAGATCGGGGTGGTAAACCGTAGGCTTTGGTAACCCACCTGGCCCATGTACTCGGACGGCACCGCAGGTTTACCATCGAGTTGGCATTCACCTGAATCTTCCATGGTCAGTCGCATGCATAAACCTTCGATACAAATACTGCGTATGTGTAACATGGCGCCAGTTGGCCGACCACTGACCTCAATGCGAAGTTCGTGTTCGATAGTTTCTGTATTGGATGTATTACCATAAACAATGACAGGTTCCGGAATGCCGTATTCAAATTTAGTTATGTCGCTTGACAATTTTTTTGATAGTACTACTTGATTATCAATGACAATAGATACTTGTGTGGCAGGATCATTATCTGTAGCTGAAAACTCTATTTCCAGCAACGCAGTTTTTGCAGTATGAATTTTGCCGTCAATGATATTTGAATAGATACTCAAGACTGTCTCCATAGGTGTTTTTAAATTCACGTTCACTGAACAACGGCAGATTAGGGGTGCGTATAACAGTTCTGTCACTTAGATATGCAATCCATTGTTGCCCCAATAGTTCTGTCTTCTTGCGTGTGTACAATACAAACTGTGAACTGTTTACTTTTCTAGCAAGTTTGAGATGGGTGTCATTGGGATAAAAACGGTGTATGTATTGTTTCATAAACTGTTTGTAAGATGCATAGTTGTCGTTGGCTATGACTTGATCCGTGTTGTGCCACATGTAATCTTCAAAACCTTGACAGTCAAAGAACGCACTGGTGCTGGCAGTTGTTGTGAATATACTATCACGTGGGGGAAAGACCTGGGTTTTAGCTGACGCATAGAACCACCATCGTGCTTCTAACACAGTGTCAATAGGTCGTTGTGATAGTGCAAAGTATTCTGTGCAAAATTCTTGGAGTGCCGGATCGGTTATTAAACTCTGCCAAGGTTTGTGTAAGCCTTGGTATCCAACAGTATCAAAGAAGCTTTCGTCAAGGCTAGCAGTGAACTCGTCGCCGCCGTGGCCGTTAATCATGATGCCATCAAACACTGTTTCTAAATACACATCACCGCTGATATCTAGCATATCCAATGCAGGATAATTTGTTTTCAAGTATTCAAAGAACTCGCGATTTTCGTAAACACTGAATGGGGAATAAAGCACACGTAATTGATCTAGGTGTGCGGTATGTTTTAAGAATCCTGCTACCAAACAGGTTGAGTCGATGCCACCACTCCAGCACAGGTTTAGTTTTTCTCCTGTGCGAATGTAGTTGTTAACTCTTTGTGCCATGACTTCGTCAAAGGTTTGTTTGGCTTGCGGAGCTTGCCAAGGCCGATGTACTTCAAACGCAAAAGGCCCAGTAACAGTTTCTGTACGATCTACAGGATCGCCTGCGGGGAAGGTTGAAAATATGCTGTTGAGATCAATTAAATTATTGTAATAATCAAACCCTTGAACCTTGGCAATGCTGCCTACCAGTTCATAAGGTTTATGTTGCCAATCTAGTATTCTGTAAAAATATTTAGGATTGATTAAAGACAATAGTGGTCTCATGAACTACGCCAGGTTATATCTTTGAAAAAAGGAGCAACATCAAAGTTTACTAAATCTTGAATGTCGTCGGTTTCAAAGTTTTCAATTTTTTGTAAAAGTTGACTTTCGTAACTGTTGACATGACGTAACATTCTAAGTCTTCTTTTGAACACAACAGGATCAGTTGCGTTTGTGGTCAGTTCATGTATTAAATCAGTCTTAAGTCGATGAGTATGTTCTAGTAATCTGTTTATTAGTTTTATTTTGTAGAACTTGGCACTGGAGGTCATTCTGGATTAATTTGGGCTGAATCAGCACCTTCGCTTAACACATAGTCAACCCATGCCTGCGCTTTTTCGGCGTCAGGCCAGGCACGGGTCACTGTAATTGATCCATTTTCTTCGTTTGATGTTTGATTTATTTCATCTTTGTATGATTCCCCTGCAATGCTAATTGCAGCATCATACATTCTTTGCTTTTTTGCTTCTAAGTCTTCTGGGGTAACATGACCTTTTAGCCAAGTAACGGTGGTAGTTCTCATGATAAATCTCCTATGGTAAACTATTTATATCTGGCCGGCCCTGAGAGGATCGAACTCCCATCTCCGGGTTCGAAGCCCGGCATTCTATCCATTGAACTAAAGGCCGAACTGGTGCTCTAGGCTGGTAACGATCCAGCGTCTATACATTACCAATGTATTGTACTGCCTTTGTACTACAAGAGCTGATAGAAAACCCTATCGTGCATGGATGATCAGTCCGCAGAGGATAGGGCCGTATTTTGGAGCGGAATACCAGAATCGAACTGGTGACATGACCTTGGCAAGGTCGCGTTTTACCCCTAAACTAATTCCGCATTGTCTTATGCTGCACGTAGGCTTTTGAATCTATCTGCGGCATAACTGGCCGCAAACGCATCAGGTTTTACAAAAGGTATAACGTTGCACACGCCCTTGATATAACCCACAGCTTGTGAAATAACACAGCTAGAGCCGTGTTGTTCGTCGGGGTTGATGTCAAGGTGTACTTCAACTGCTCGTCCTTCTAGAACTTCTTCCAGTTTCAAGTACAGTTCACTGACCTTGTATACTTCGGTCATGAGTCGGGTGCTTGGCCGGCTGTACTTTTGATCGTAGTCACGCTCACGTTGCACTTCGCCAAACAACTTGCAACCGTTGTTGCCGTTGATGTGTACCACAATGGCTAACACATAGTCAGCATGCCAAGCGCCGTCTATTTTCACACGCTCGCTGTCGCAACCGAGATAGATTTTTGTTTCGGGAGTTTGGGCCCGAATAAACTCTGCTACTTGATTGATGTCTAATTTTTTCATCATCTTCTTTCTATTTAACTCGGAAACTGTTACAGTACTATTAATGGTACCCCTGGTGAGATTCGAACTCACATATTATACTCCTCTGTTTGAGAGAGGCGACTTTACCAAGATTTGTCCACAGGGGCTCATGGTGCGAGAGACGGGACTCGAACCCGTATGCCTTGCGGCGGCAGATTTTAAGTCTGCTGTGTATACCATTCCACCACTCTCGCATGTTGGTGCCCCAGGTCGGACTCGAACCGACACGCACTAGGCACTGGCTTCTAAGACCAGCGTGGCTACCATTACACCACCGGGGCAAAATAAATACAGTATGATCGATGTACACACTGCTGTGGATTCTCTATATCAAGTGGCTAACACACAACCTTACATGCCAACCACCTACGCTACTACATCAAGACAGTTCACGCCCGATCCATTGCTTGCACAGCAAGTGAAAGAGTTTATGCCTGATCCGCTTTTTGCAGTCCCGGTCCGTTCTTCTTGATTCTAAACACCAGCCCGTGTAAATTTTCCGGGCAATAAGTGGCCACACTTTTGATTTGATGCAGATATCTGCTGTCAAACAACATGACTCGACCAGGATTTGGCGCCACAACATTTTCTACTTCGCCAATGGGAAATTCACGGCTTTGGTCGTCTTCAAACTTTCGTGTGTAGTCACCGTTCATTGGTACATTACTATGAAACAGCGTCTCACCATAGTATTGTGGGTACCACTCTAGGTTGGCAAAATACACCAAGGTGTACAATGTGTCGTCAGCCATGTCAATGCTGTCACTGTGAATGGCCTTGGTGTGTGCTCGCAGCTCATGTTCTTGACCATCACCAAATACTCGCCAGGCGCAATTGGGCTTGCCTGGAGTGCCGTCGGGCTTGTCAAAACTGCTCAACGGACTAATGCCAAGCATGTAGTTTGGCATACCTTCTTTAGCGCCTTGAATTGTGTATTCGTTGTTTAGTATTTTTTGTAAATGAACCCATAGCTTCCAAGCAACATTTGCACGGTGCTCTGTACTTTGTTCATCCCAGGCCAATGGCAAACGAACCGCCGCCGGATGTGTTCGCGGAATGTGATAAGTTTTTGTTCTTGGATAGTAGTTACTGTGGCTTTGATCGTAAAAGTTCACACAATATTCACTGTCCATGAGAAAGTCATACACTTCTTGCATCAGTTCCTGTGGAACCTCGTTGTCCCAGACAGTCAGCGGATGGCATCCTGGTTTGTCTATTCTGCTCATTGTTGTTCCTTGTACATTGTACAATTATATATGTACAGCATGATAATGTCAAGTTGAAATGGTGCCTCCTCCAGGTTCCGACCCTGGTTCCCCGGATTTTCAGTCCGGTGCTATGACCACATCAGCTAAAGAGGCAATTTGATTGGTGGGTGATGAGAGGATCGAACTCCCGACAAACTGCGTGTAAGGCAGCGACTCTACCGCTGAGCTAATCACCCGTTATTCTATTCTTGTCAACGCATCTTCTCTAATGAGAAATTTGCGCTGTTCGTTTTCCTTGCGAACACTCAACCACGTGGCATCATCAAACACTCGTTTGTGGTAGATGTTGTCGCAAATTAATCGCTCTAGTGTAATCTTGTTTTGGTATACCGCCATTTTTTCTGCGGGTGTTTTTGCTGTGACTTGTGCCATGGTTGTCTCCTTGCTTATTGTACTTATATGGTGGAAGCGGTGGGATTCGAACCCACGGACCCCTTTCAGGACCGCTAGTTTTCAAGACTAGAGCCATAGACCACTCGACCACACTTCCATATCGAATTAAAAAAAGTACTACCTTGTGTTTAAGGGTATAGAACATCCTTTCGGGTAGCCCTTGTCCCTCCAGCAACATAAAACGACTGTGACTAGCAGTCTACCGCGGCTTTCGCCCGTTCAGCGGCGCTGGATCTAATGAGATCCCTGGTAGTTGGGCCCATGGTCAATGAGTTTCCAACACACTTTTTCTAAACTTGGAGTAGCGGGTGAGATTTGAACTCACGGCTTTACGGATTTGCAATCCGTTCCCTTGGACCACTCGGGCACCGCTACGAAACTTAACTTGGAACTATATGCGGGATGTAAGGAACAGCTCGAGGCCCTCCGTACATTTGTTCAAACAACTTTTTGGCTTCCTGCGGCGTGCCTGCATAGATGCGCTTCTTTTCTTCACCTTGCGGGGTTCTCACAGTTGTTTCGTACATTGGCATATAGTTCTCCTAAATGGTCGGAGTACAAGGATTCGAACCTTGGACCCCTGCGTCCCAAACGCAGTGCTCTAGACCAGACTGAGCTACACTCCGACAAAAACTTACTTTAACTTGGGATCAATTGACTTGTCAACTTCTTGCGGTTCTGCAAACCTAGGATTTGGCTGATCCAAATACACTGGAAACAACTTCCAGCCAAAACTTTTCCAGTACTTGTGAATGATGTTGTTGATCGCAACCACACCAGCTACAAGCACAATAAAACCTATCATTGTTAAAATACTACCGGCTAAGAATACTGCCGCTTGATCCATGTCCATAATGCTATTCCTTAAGTGGAGCGGGGTAGGAGAATCGAACTCCTCGCTTTAGCTTGGAAGGCTAAGGTATTACCACTATACGAACCCCGCGTTGAATACTTATTATACAACATTTTTTAAAAAATGTAAACACATTTGGTAGCCTGTCCGGGTAACGATCCTGGGTCGCTCGATTATCAGTCGAGTGCTCTACCATTGAGCTAACGGGCTAAATAATTCATGCACATTGATGTTTACTTACAAAAACAGTTGTATCGCACTATCGAGTTGAGCCAACCTGGGTACAATGTAACCACAGTACTGGATCAGATTCAATCTGACCGCGAAGCTGGCAATCTCTCCTGGGTCAACTGGGATCAACCACTTGACCTTGACATACAATACCTGGAATAACTGGCACGGGAACTAGGGCTCGAACCTAGAATGACAGAGTCAAAGTCTGTAGTGTTACCATTACACTATTCCCGAACAATACTATCTGGTGGTGATAGAAGGTATCGATCCTTCCTCCTCGGCTTATGAAGCCGGTGCGCATCCGTCTACGCCATATCACCTTGGGGTGTCGTATGAGGATCGAACTCATGATAGCGGAATCACAACCCGCGGTTTTACCACTAAACTAACGTCACCATATGTAAACACACTAGACGAGGCGACCCTGTGGCCACAAGTTCCTGCTTATCTCTAATGTGTTTGCATATGGTAGGGGCACAGAGAATCGAACTCTGATTTACGGGTTAAAAGCCCGCTACTTTAGCCGTTAAGTTATACCCCCACTAATCTTATCACTCTTGTCACCGTCCATGGGACTCTCCTTTTAAATATCTGTTATTTCAATTTTATCAATTTTTGTTTGATATCTTGATTCAAGAATTTTACAAAAATTCAAATATTCTTCTACAGCCGCTTGATCTGCAAAGAATTGTTTAACTGTATTGCTGCCATCGTATATTGAACGATTGTCTACCGTTATTGCTTGATGGGTCAAGGTTTTGTTTTCCAAACACATGCCCATGGACATGAATAGCCGACTTGCAACACTTAACTTTGTTGCTATCGGATCATTACTGGCCACCCATGTTATTGTTAGTGCTTTGGTCATTTTCATTATATGTTCCTTGTGGTACCGCTGGAAGGAATCAAACCTCCATCCCCACGTTCGTAGCATGGTGTCCTGTTCATTGAACGACAGCGATATAAGTGGTGCCCCATGAGAGAATCGAACTCCCGTACCCGGATTACAAAACC
>Ga0315909_10004635_pt1 | contig 16129 bp, 22 predicted proteins | sample LakEriMetagenome_11_FD_203527 | JGI IMG/M metagenome (GOLD analysis project Ga0315909, IMG submission 203527) | Freshwater fungal communities from buoy surface, Lake Erie, Ohio, United States - Buoy 2 MA125 | ecosystem: Environmental > Aquatic > Freshwater > Lake | place: USA: Lake Erie, Ohio...
CAGCCTGATGGAACGACTCCTACGCAACGCCCTGCACGGTGCCGGCCTGCCGTACGAGTTTTTCTGGGACGCATCAAAACTTGGGGGCGCCAGCGTCCGCGCAATGGTGGCAAAAGTTAACCGCACCGTGCAGGACCGACAGGACCTCCTACGCCCCGCAGCGCGCCGGCGAGTCGGCTACGCGGTGAGCAAAGCCGTCAAGCTGGGCATCCTTCCGCCGTACCGCGGGACGGACCTCGGGGGCAGCCTCAAGTGGGGGTTTACAACACCCCCAACGGTTACCGTCGATGCCGGGTACGCCAACGCAGACGCGCGCGAGGCCTACAAACTAGGAATGCGCACGCTCACCGAGATTCTTGCTGAGGGTGGCCGCACGTTGGGGGACCACCTCGACGAACGCGAGCGCGAAGAAATCGAAATTCGCACGCGCATGGAACGCAGCGGGCTGCCAGAGTCGGCATTCCGCGTGATTCCCGGCGTTCCGATGGCCGCAGCGCCCGCCCCAGCACCGACCGAGATTCCCGCACTATGAGGTTCCAACGCGTTTTCGAGCAGGTTTTCTTCCGCCCGTGGTTTATCACCGCCGAGGGGCACGCTGCGGTGGCGCGCGTGGTGAAAAATGCAATGGTCCGCGCTGACGGCATGCCCGGGGCGGAGGTGTTTGCCAACCCGCGCGAAGAGATGGAAATCCTGCCGTCGGGGATTGCCAAAATCCACGTGTGCGGCGTGCTCGGCAAAGGGTTGTCCGTGATTGAAAAAAGTTGCGGAAATTCAGACTACGAAGACATCGCCGATGAAATCGAAAGCGCAGTCGAAGAGGGTGCCCGCGGAATTTTTTTAGAAATTTCCTCCCCAGGCGGAACTGTGGTCGGCAACGCAGAAATCGCCGAGGCCGTGCAGGCGTGCCCAATCCCGGTCCTTGCGTTTTCGGACGACCTCGCGTGCAGCGCGGCGTACAACATCGCAGTTAGCGCCGACTGGGCTTTCGGAACGCCGTCGTCCACTTGGGGCAGCATTGGAACCATCATCCCGTGGGTCGACCAGTCGGCCATGTGGGCCGCGGAGGGCATGGACTGGCAGCCGATTACAAACGCCGAAGGCGACCTCAAAGCAGCGATGCACGGGCCATCCTTGACGCCGGACCAACGCGCTTCGCTTGAGCAGTACGTGCAGGATGCGTTTGAACAGTTCCGCGGAAACGTGCTTCGCCGCCGATTGGTAAGCGCGGACGCCATGCGCGGGCAGGCATTTCTTGCGCCCCGGGCGTTGGCAAACAACCTCATCGACAAAATCGCGTTAGAGGATGAAGCAATGGCGTTTCTCGAAACGCAGCTCAGTTGACAGCCCGAAAAGGGCATCATGATTGAAGGCCCGAAGACGATCACCGAGGCGCTGACGGCGCTTCGGTCTGCGCAGGAAGAAAATGTCCGCCTTGCCGCGGAACTGACCGCAGCGACCGCGCTGTTGAACGAACAGATCGGCCGCGCTGAAAACGTCGAAGCGCAGCGCGTGGAGCTGCTGGACGCTGTGACAGCCCTTGAGGCGCGCAACGCCGAATTGAGCCAAGCAGCGCAGGCTGCCGAAATGCGCGTGACCGAGGCGATGGCTGCAATCGGCGTGCCGCCTGTGGCCGTTGCCTCCGAACCGGTGCAGCAGCGCACACAAAAAGAACTCTGGGCCGAGTACAACGCTTTGCCCGTCGAAGCGCGCAACGCTTTTTACCTCAAGCACCGCGACATACTCCGCAACTAAACCCCACTAAACCAATACCATGGCTACTAATACCATCGCCGGAGTGAACCTGGCGGCTATCGCAAACGAATCACTTCCGTACGCGTCCAGCGTTTTTGCTCCCCTCGCGGCATTTACGACAGATTTCTCTGCGGATATTGCTGCAAACGGAGCGTCCGTGACGACCCGCATCCCGACCCGCCCGACTGCGGTTGACCTGTCCAGCGGTTACACGCAACAGGATACAGCGATGACGGCGAAGACTATCACGCTTAATCAGTTTCCGGGTTTTGTGTGGGGCTTCAATGACCTCGAGCGCAGCAAAAGCGCGATCAACCTCAACGACTTGTTTATCCGGCCCGCGCTGGAAGCCGTTGGGCAGGCGGTGTTTGATTACATTTGGAACCTTGTCGTCGTTGGAAACTTTGCCACATCGACGACGATCACAGCGGCTAACTTTGATCGCGACGACCTCGCGGATATTTCCGCTACGTTGACCGCCACTAAAAAGGCGCCTAAATCCGGCCGCAGTTTGTTGGTCAACCCAACTTACTACGCGTCACTGGTCAAAACGCTAAACAGCGCGGAAATCCCCGGCATCACGGCCCAAAAAACCGAAGGCGTCGTTCCTCGCGTTGCCGGGTTTGACGTCTACGAGACGGACCTCGCCGACGCGAACGCCGCGAACCTGCAGGGGTTTGCCGCTCACAAGTCGGCTTTGATTGTAGCGGCGCGCAGCGTCGACAGTACCGGCTTTGCCGAGTCCGGCGGTGAGATTGCCGACGTGGTTGTCCCCGGCCTCAACCTGCCGCTTCAATGGAGGCGTTGGTACAACCAGGACGAAGGAGTTTTAAAGTACTCCCTTAGCTGCCTTTACGGAGCGTCCCCTGGCACCGACACCGGCGTCCGCATCGTTAGCGCCTAGTTTTGTCTGTTGATGTGTTCACCGCCGAGGGCCTCAAATCCTCGGCGGTGTTTTTTTGATGCATCTCGCCGCGCGTTTCGTAAGTTCCGAATTGAAATGACGAAACTTGCAATTGTCACGCACCGGACGGGCCTGCGGCCTGATGTTGTTTTTCATGGAACGCCGGATGAAGCCGTGCGGTTTTACAAGGACTTCTCAACGCCCGGCGAAGTGTGCCTCTTCGTCTGCCGGTCTGCTGAGCGGACAAAGAAGCTGAAAGCTGCGGAACCAGACGCAGAAGCAACGGCGCCCCGTGCGCGCAAACGAGTGCTTTGATGGGATTCCACGAAATCAACGCCCGCGCTGTGACGGACGCGATTGCCTACATGGGCCAATCGTTTACTTTCCGCGGCACCGTTTATCGTGCGATCATCAACGAGTTAGAAACCGACCCGGACCTCGACATTGGCGGCAACCGAGCCAATTACGTGATGGCGGTTTACGTCCGCAAAACGGGGTTTCCGGCGCCAAGCGTTGGCGAGCTGGTGACGGTTAACGGCACCGCGCTACGCATCGCAACAATCCAGTCGGACGTGATTTCCTACACGCTCAACCTGGAGCACCCAACGCAATGATCGATCAGTTTTTAGTGAGCGCAATCGGCGACGCGTTGGCTACCGAGTTTCCCGCGATGTACATCGGCCGACAACACACAGCGGATGAAATGCAGTTGCCGGCAATACTGTTAAAAATTGAAGCCGAGAGCGTGCTTGGAAGCCCGTTGTACCGGGGGACACTCGAGGTTGCGCTGGTGGCTGCGAGCAGCGACACAACAACCGCGCAGCAGGCCGCGTGGGCTCAAGAGATCGACACGGTGATCCGCGAGTTGGAAATCTCAACGGCCACGGTTGCGCTTTTTGGCGTTGTTGCGACCAGCACGCAGCCAAGCGTCAACAACAACCAATTCGTGACGACGATGAACTACACCGTCGGCTTCGGGCCGCCGGCTTGACAAACCGCAAAAAACGTATGCCTGCAACATTTGGAGTTACCGACACTTTTAGCGGCACGGCCCCATCCGGTGGCTGGATGCAGGAATCTTCCGAAGAGCAAAGCGTTGAAGTCGCGACGATCAAAAACGAAGTTGGAGCAACTGTTGTTGCGCAGCCGAAAGGCGTGGTAACCACGCGTGTCACAATCCGCAGCAAGGGCGACGTTTCCATTGGATCGACGCCGAGCATCGGCTCTTTTTCCGGGTTCAAGGTGACCAGCGCAAAAATTTCCGAATCAAACGACGATTTCCGGACGGCGGAAATCACCGCGACCAAGTACGAATAAAGAGGACCACATCATGCCAAGCGCAAACGGTTTTGGAATCTCAGCCCTGACGGGGACGCTTATTGAGTCCGTTGAAATTTCGTACGAGTCGGAAGAAAAGATGCTCATGGACCGACTCGGTGAGTTTTCCGAAGCGCGGTTGATCGACACGACAACGACTTTCACGGTCCGCGGTTCTGGAGAGCCCACCGTCACAATTGGCGGCACATCTGGCGCTCCGACTGGAGCTGAGGGAAAAATTGTTATCACCAGTGTGAAACGGACGCAGGTGAATGACGACTTTGAAAAGTTCGAGTACTCCGGCACCGCATACCCGAGCGCAGACTAACGCACACGCCCGCGGCGGGCAGAGCCGACAAAATTTGAAATGAGACCAGGGCAAACAATTGAGTTTTTGCGCGACAACGAAAACCCGTTGCAGTCGCGCAACACACGCACCGTAGCCGCGGCCATTAGCTGCGGCTGTAAACCGGCGGAAAAGGCCTACAGCTACACCGTCGAAGAAACGAGAAACGGGCTGCAACGCACCGTCACGTGGGTCATGGATGGCGACGCCAAAGCTGTTTTTGAACCGGCGTTTGAACGCGAGGAACTGACTTTTTCCGAGGTGGCAAAACGCTTTGCCGACAAGGCCTGGTGCGAAGCAAACGCCAACCATCCGATCGCCTACCTGCGCGCGTTTTCGGACAACCTGGCGCAGCTAACCGCGTTTGTGAAGGAGCATAAACCAAGCGTCCTAATTCGCCGCGGAAACCGAGTGGCGACAATCGCGGCAAACGCGAGCGATGAAATGAAAGCGAAAATCTTGGCGATGTTATGAGCACGGACGACGCATTTTTTGACGGGCCGGTGGGTGTTGGAAATCTAAAGCTGCGGCCGTTTTCTATTGGAAGCATGACTGCATGCCGGAAGCTAGGACTGAGCCTTTTCTTGGGGCACGGGGACGCATTAACAGCCGAGGAAATGCAGCGCCAGGTGGTGGCGTTTGCTTGGCTCCAAACCGCACCGCTCGCTACCGTGCAGCGCGCGCTACGAGAGGGCACCGCGGAGGATTTCATCGCCCGGTTTGAGTTTGAGGTGATGCCCGGCGACCTCAAAAAACTGGAGGCAGAAATCAACCGCATCTCAGAACTTGCGGCAGTGGCCGCGGTGGACACCGTCAGTCGTGAAACCGCCCCAGACCCGAACGAGCCGGGAAACTGATACCGCCCGGCTGGAGTGCATCGATGGTTTACGCTGTCGCATCCAACACCGGCTGGGCGGAGGATTTTATTTTGTGGACGCTGCCGCTTTCTCGCGCGTTGCAGTACTGGCACGCCTGGCTCTACTCGCAAGGCGTGTGGACCGTGCCAAAACGCCCGCCGGCCGCCGCTGAGTTTGACGCTGTGCAGGCTCGGCTTGCTGCGCTTGACGCTGAGGCTGAATTATGAGCGACACGGTGAGCTTTAAAATGAGCACGCACGCACTGTGGCGGGCTATTGATGAGCACCACCGAACATACCGCAAAACCTACCAAGAACTGTTTTTGATAGCAGCAAAAGGTGTCGCGGCAAAAGCTGTCCGCTTGACCCCGCCGTTTAAATGGCAGCGCAGCAGCAAAGACACAGAATCCGATAAAGAAGGAAGGCAACGCGGAATCAAAAGCCTCGACGCCAGTATCAACAGGCTGTTCACAACAAGTTTGCGCGCGGCTCAAAAAAACGGACTCCAAGAACCGCAAACCGAGAACGATCAGAAATCAAACTCGGCTCTAAATGAAATGCATCGGTACCACCAAACCCGACGCAACAACTATGGGAAAGTCCCTAGAAACCACAAACCCGTGCGGTGGGTAACAAAAGCCGCAAAAGAATCCTACGCAAAGAAAGCGCGGAAGCGAATCGGTTACCTTGCAAGCGGGTGGGTTCAAGGAGCGCAAAAGGTGCAGGCGTCTTTGCCGTCGTGGGTAAAAAAGCACCGTGGTCCGGGTAGTGCTCAGTTTGAAATTTCGCTCACTCGGCTTTATTTTCGCATGACTAATTCCGTCGGGTTTCCAACGAAGGACATGTTGATGACAAGCCGAATTCCTCATGCCGTTCGGCTACAAGTGACGGCAATGATGCGGCAACTCGTCTACAAAACCAAAAAACGGGTCAAACTATGAGCGCGACGGCAGTCCTTGATTTAAAAGTTACCGGCTTTGTTGTTGGGCTGGATGCGGTCAACCGCGGGCTAAAAGCGGTGAGTTCCACCGCAGCGCAAACGGGCAGACTGATGGGCTCCGCGTTAAGCAAGGGCATTAGCGGCATCGCTGGGCTCGTCAAAGGGCTGTCGGTCGCCGGCGTTGGCGCGTTTGCCGGGCTCGGTGCGGGAATCTACGAGGCCATGAACCAGGGCGGCGAGCTGGTCGACCTGCAAGAGCAGACGGGCGTGAGCATCGAAAAACTGATGCAGTTGCGCGTCGCATTTGAGCAGGCGGGACTTGGCGCGGATGAGGTGCAACCGACGATTGCCAAGTTGCAAAAAGCCATCGTGGGCGCGCAAACCGGCAGCGAGGCGGCGCAAAAAGCGTTTGAGGCGTTGGGGCTCTCCGCAGATGCTTTGGCGGAGACGACCGCGGATGAACAACTGAGGCTTGTTGGTGAGAGCATTGCCAACATCGAAAACCCGGCGCTTAAATCTGCGGTGGCGATGGAAGTGTTCGGAAAGTCTGGCGGGCGGATGCTTGCGTTTTTTGCGGCCGGTGGACTCGATGAGGCGGCCGCGGCTATTGGGCGGCAAGGGCAACTAATGGCCAAGTACGCAGACACGTTTGACGGCATCACTGACTCGTTTGGGCTCTACCACACAAAACTGCGCGGGTTCTTTACCGGGATGGCCGCAGAACTAGCGCCAATTTTGAAAATGGCGGCGGATTGGTTTAAGACTGTAGACATCACCGCGATTGGCGAAAGCGTTGGAAACGTGATTGCGTCAATTTACGGCTCCATTCAAAAAGGCAATCTTGGCGAGTTGATTAGCACCGCGTTAAAAATTGGGTTTGGCGACGGGATTAACTATTTTTTGGCCGGAGTAAAAGCCGTCGGAGCTGCAATTGCGGAACTGTTTCGCGGGTCCTTTGGAGGCATCACAGACTATTTCAAAGGATTTGGCACTGTGTTGTTGGGAATTGGTAAACAGTTTGCTGCGTTGATTTTAGACGGAATCGGAACAATGCTTGTCAAACTGCGCGATTTGCCAGTGATCGGCGAAAAATTAGTGCAAGCCGGTTCTGAATTGCAGACTTCTGCGTTTCGGATGAGCGCAGTCGGTAGTTTAGACATGGTCAAAGGTGCAGATGAAATGACCGCTGCGTTGCCAACGCTTGACCAAGCCGGGCAACGACTTGTTGCTAGCGGGAAAGCGTTTGCCGCGGAGTTTAAAAAAGCGGGCCAAACGCCAGTGATTGACCTTGTCGCGGAAAAAGAAAAATTGCGCACGTTAATGGATGAAGGCCGCGCCGAGGCCGAGCGCATGCAGGCGGAGTTAGGCGCAAAACCGCGCGCGCCCGAAAAGCCTGTTTTGGAACGCGACATTCTCGACGTGCTCAACACAAAAGCGCCGCCTGCTCCATCGCGCGCGTCGCAGGTGTTCGGGATGTTCGGCAGCGTCGGCGGCGGCGTTGTGCGCGGGTCGTTTCAGACTCTTGACCCGATGGTGTCGCAGCAGAAGTTCACAAACGCCCTGCTGAAGCAAGTCGTTGATAATACGAACAAAGGGACAAGTATGGCCGCCCCGGCCTATCAAAAATAAACTATGGGCACGCTCATTTCAGAAGAGACTATCTACAACACGGAGGCAGCGACAAAAACGCTGCGCTTTACGTACCAAAGCCTTGAAAGTTTTGGGTCTGAAGTAGATGGGATGGCCAACCAGACCTATAAAATCTCAAACGGCGTCTATGAGTATTCGGGGGAGCAAGTCTTTTTTTGGAACAACTCCGGCGGAGGCCCCGGCGGAGGCGGGGGCACCGGCGAGACGCAGCTTTCCGTAAGCGGAGCAGCAACAGTGGACCCAATTGAAAGTCATCCGGCCTTTAACGACATCCCGGGAGGCAATGACGCGTGGGACGCCTGGAACCGATGGAAGGCAAACCCGCAAGACCCTAAAAATAAAAATCTTACAGTATCTGGGTTTACGGTGCTTAACGACGACCTTGGCTATTTTGACCCGAGTAAATACGACGCAAGCACAGTTTTTGGAACACTGTTTAAGCTCTACAGCCGAGGCACCAAAGAGTACTACGCGCCCAAAGTGGTGGTGCGCTTAACGCGGTTTGAGAACGCAGCGCCACCGCTGGAGCTTGTCGGCAAAATCAACGCGCCACCGATTGATCCGGGGGGAATGACAAACTACCTACTGAACAACGCTGAGGGCCGATACACGCCGTCAACAGGGCTTTGGGAGAATACATACGAGTGGATTGGCAGCCGCGTAGGGTGGGACACGGGGCTTTACGGAGGGACTTAACATGTTGCCTACAATTTCAGTTGGTGACCCCATCCGCGCGGTCCACCTACAACAAATCATCGCCGAAATCCGGCAAAACGCTGTGCGGCCTGGAGTCGGGCTGCGGATGATCCAATCGAGCAACGGCACGATGCTCAGTGTCGACGAAACAGGGCGGCGCGGTGGCGGCGGCGGTGGAGAGGCAAGCGAGGAACTCAAATACACGCCTTTTCGTGTTGTGATTGGCTACCCGGAGGACCCGGCGTTTCCGGTTGTTCGGGTGCAGGGCGAGTCCTATTTTTGCTTTATCGAAACCGGAGAGTTGATCACGATTGGCGGCGATTTGCCGCTTGGCGCAATTCTTGGAAGCGCGCAGGACAACGCAGACGACCCCGGGCAGTTTCCGCTGCCAGAAATCGGCGAATCAATCTGGCTTGAGTGCGACGTTGACGGCCTGACGATTGTCAGCGCAACGCTCAAAGAAGGTGACCCAACAGCCGAGGGGTGGACAAACTACCCGGACCCAATTGAAACCGCCGGGAATGACCCTTTCACGGTCAGCAAAAGCCGGGTGTTGATTGCACACGTGGTCGACGGAGAGGACCCGAGGCACGGCGACACGTACAGCGTTGGATCCGGCGAAACGCCCGAGAAAAGAAAAGTGCTGCAGCAACTACGGACAAACGTCGGCGCGCAGGTGCTTATGATGCGAGGGATTGCCGCGCCGGTGATTGTCCCCTGGCACGGACCATTTATTATCGCATGACCGGCGGCGCCCCTTATCCAATCCCGCTGCAGCAGCTCGCACCAACGACCCCGACGGTCGGGAATTATGAAAACTCGGTGAACCCGATATCAAGCGTTACCGTGCCGATGGCGCTGGCAGGCTGGCTCTACCACGCAGTAGAAAAATGGGAGCGCACGGTTGAGGTCACGCCGATTGCATCAATCGGAAACCTGACGAGCATTGACTATTCTTTGCAGCCCGATTGGGACGGAGATAAATTTGTGCGCCGGGACACCATCACCGCGGACCCGCCGCTCCCGACGCTCGGCGTGAACAACGACACAATGCCGGACGACTCATTGCGTGCGTTTGTGCGTGGCTACCAACTTGGTGACGAGGTTGGCGATGCAATCGCGGGCGAGTGGATGGGCGTCGGTCTAGGCTCGGGGCCCGTGTACAGTTTTGCGGCGCATTCGTGGGACCCGCGCATGAGTGTCACGGATAAAGCGATGCGCTACGATGCGCCGGAAGACTACGATGCAGCAAAAGCGGAGCTTTCGACGGTCATCACTGACATGTTTAGCGCGTGGTCGGCTCGACTGGCTGCGCAGGCGGCGACAGCCACCGGGGGCCGATTGGCGGAGATCCAACGGCAACAGGCGGCGCTAGTTATTTTGCAGTCGCAAGCGCAACTCCGAAAGACGGCGCAGATTGACCGCATGGAAGAGGCAAAAGCGGACCTTGAGACCGCTGACCAGGTGTGGGCGAATCGGTTTGCGACCAACGGCCTTTTGGCAGAAATTGACGCGTTTGCGCGGTGGATCCGGGCGGAGGAGGAGCTTGAGGCTTTTGTGCTGCGGTACGGATCGCTTCAAAAATTCCGAAACAACATCAGTAATTGGTGCCGGTGGCGCGCGTCTGCGGGGATGTTTGGCGCGGAGGAGGCTGCGGTGTACAGCATCGATAAAATCTACGGCCTTGGGTTTGCCGGAGGAAAACTAGCGACGGTGAGCGGCGACGCACCGACGTTGATTCCCGCGTTTGGAAACGTCGATTTGGCGCTGCATTTGTCGGGCCCGTTGCCGAGTTTTATGGACGAGTTTGGAGACCCTGATTTTGTGTCGGGGTACTGGTCGCAACTCGAGCACACCGTCGGCGGGTGGATGATTGACGATGGGCAGACATCTATCGAGGGCACCGGCACTCTCAGCGTGGCCGTGCATCCAGTCGCGATTGGGTTCAATCCAGAAGACTGCATCGCCGAACTAAAATTTGGCTGCGCTCCCTACTACTCGCCGCGCATGCATGTTCTCGAGGGGCAAATTCTTTCGGGCCGACTTTATGACCCCGAGATTGGTCTGGTGGGGCACTCGATTGAGTTCGGGGAAATCTTTGCCAACGACGGATCTACCGTCACCTATCAGATTCCGGGAGACCTTCCGCTTGGGCCGGACAATACGCGGGCGTGGGCGTTTCAATCGCCCTACGCTACATACACAACGCTTCCCGCCAACCCGGAAGACCCTACCGCACCAACGGAATCGGTTGACGTTTCCGGATTGCAGACGCTCTGGCAGACCGCAGCAACCGCGTTAGCAGACCAGTGGGAATCGACAAGTCCCGCGGGCACGCCGTGCGGGCTGTTTCAGATTTTGGGCGCAGAAAACGAGCAGCTTTACACACACCAGCTTTACGGGACTCCGCAAAGCGTGGGGACTATTGACATCACTTATAAAGCAGTGACCTTGCGCGACACTCTCGCGTGATTTGATTTTTTTACGACAAACACCCCGACCACATGGCCGCAGGACTCTACAATTTTTCCATCGAGGAAGGAGCCGATTTTGCCATTGGGGTCCGCGTGAAAATCAACAACGAGATGCAGGCTCTGGCGGGGTGGCAATTCCACGCGCAATTGCGAACTGCGGTAAACGGCACGCTGTTGGCGACGTTTATTTGCGAGCTTTGCGGCGACGGTGAAACGCTTCGGGTCGCACTTGACGCCGCGACAACGGATGAGCTCCTGCCGCAGAGCGCGCGATGGGATTTGCTGGCCGAGTTGCCCGATGGCCGCAAGCTGCGGCTTCTCGAGGGCAAAGTGACAATCTCTGGAAGCGTGACCGAATTATGAGCTGCCCAACCTCCTGTGAAATTATCGTTTGCGAAATCCTAGCTGGAGCACCGGGTGCTTTTGGTGGCGCGCAGGGGGCGACCGGGGCCACGGGGCCGATTGGCGCAACGGGCGTTGGAGCAACAGGAGCCGCCGGCGAGATTGGCGCGACAGGCCCCGCTGGCGCTACGGGCCCCGCAGGCGCAACCGGCGCAGGTGAGACCGGAGCAACTGGAGCGACCGGATCTATTGGTGCCACAGGCCCCGCAGGCGCAACCGGCGCGGGTGAGACCGGAGCAACTGGAGCCACCGGACTTGTCGGAGCATCGGGTGAAGCAGGGCCTGCAGGCGCAACCGGCGCGACGGGATCGGCTGGAGAAGTCGGGGCAACTGGCATTGCAGGGCCAACAGGTTTAATGGGGGACGCTGGAGCCACCGGGCCCGTTGGGGCCACTGGTGAAGCTGGCACTGCTGGAGCAACCGGCGAAGTCGGACCTACTGGGGCCACTGGCGAAATTGGGCCCGCAGGCGCGACCGGCGCAACAGGTGAAGCTGGGACTGCTGGCGCGACCGGGGAAACCGGGCCTACAGGCGCAACGGGCGCGGGCGCAACCGGAGCGACGGGACCGTCCGGGGCTCAAGGCCCCTCAGGGATCAGTTCAACCGACGCTTATTGGGGATCCTTTTGGAGCACAATTGACCAGACAGCGGCAGGGCCAAATGTTGGGAACCCAATTATTTACAACAACACCGACCCTGATTCTGTAGGCGTGTCGGTTGTGTCGCAAAGTCGCGTAACATTTTCAACGGCAGGCGTTTATTCCGTAACATTTAGCGTCCAATGGGTTAATACGGACAACCAAATTCACGACGCCAGCATTTGGCTGGCGAAAAATGGCTTTGCGGTTCCCGACACGGACTCACGCTGGAGCGTGGTGGAATCGCATGGCGGAGTTGACGGCCACGCCGTCGGCACGGTCAACTACGTGCTCAAACTTGCGGCAAACGATTACCTCGAACTTTACTGGCAGACAACAAGCCCTGCGGTGAGTCTTGAGCACATCCCGGCGTCAGGGCCCGCCCCGGCGATCCCAAGCGTTATTCTAACCGCAACGCAAGTGCTTTACGGGCAAATTGGGCCGAGCGGGGCCACGGGCGCAACAGGGACGCAGGGCGGAATCGGCGCGACAGGTCCGTCTGGAATTCAAGGGGCAACTGGAGCCGAAGGGCCAACTGGCGCGACAGGATTACAGGGCGTCGAAGGGCCAACTGGGGCGACGGGCGTTGAAGGCGCAACTGGACCGTCTGGAGCCGAGGGCCCAACGGGATCGACGGGCGTCGAAGGGCCAACTGGGGCAACGGGCGTTGAAGGCGCAACTGGACCGTCTGGAGCCGAGGGCCCAACAGGCGCAACAGGCGTCGAAGGGCCAACGGGGGCGACAGGCGTTGAAGGCGCAACTGGACCGTCTGGAGCCGAGGGCCCAACAGGATCGACAGGCGTCGAAGGGCCAACTGGGGCAACGGGCGTTGAAGGCGCAACTGGACCGTCTGGAGCCGAAGGGCCAACTGGGGCAACAGGCGTCGAAGGGCCAACGGGTGCAACGGGACCGTCGGGGTTTGAAGGGCCAACAGGTGCAACAGGAATTGAAGGACCAAGTGGCGCGACAGGCCCTTCGGGAGCCGAGGGCCCAACAGGCGCAACAGGCGTCGAAGGGCCAACGGGAGCCACGGGCCCGGGGGCAGCGGGGATTGGCGTGTTGACCGAGTTTACCGGCAGCGGGGCAACACAGTTTTCGCCACTGAACGGCTACCTTGGAGACGACGCCGCATCGTACTTGGTGACAATTGACGGCACCATCCAGCACCCGGGCGCTGTCGACGGCGCCTACATAGTTAATGCAGCCAACGGCGGGACAATTACGTTTCCAAGCGCGCCAGCGGTCGGGGCGTTGATCACGGTGCGTGTGGTGCGCGGGCAAATAGGAGCGACGGGCCCGAGCGGAGCCGCTGGGGCTCAAGGCCCGTCGGGTGAGGCCTCGACAGTGCCCGGGGCGACCGGGGCTACCGGCCCCTCGGGTGTCCCCGGAGAGGCGGGCCCCTCGGGTGTCCCCGGAGAAGTGGGCCCGTCGGGGCTCCAGGGAGAAGTGGGCCCTTCGGGCGCAACGGGGCCGGGTTTAACGACAACCAGTATTGCTGCGGGGACTTACGGCAGCCCGAGCGCAGTGGGCGCTTTTACTGTCAACCAGTTTGGCCAACTGACCGGAGCGACAAGCTCCATTATTGCAATCACGACAGCACAAATTAGTGGCCTTGCGGCGTCCGCGATAACGGACACCACCAACGCAAGCAACATCATTTCGGGCACGCTTGCGACCGCCCAACTGCCCGCGAGCGGCGTGACTCCGGGGACTTTCGGCTCCAGCGCGGCAATTCCGGTGCTGACCGTGGATGCCCTTGGGCGCATCACTTCCGCCAACACGGCAGGCGTTTCCGGCGGCGCTCAAAGTGTCAAAGCGTTTATAAATTTTAACGGAACCGGCACGCCCGCAATTCGGACGAGCCTAAACGTGTCGTCCATCACGGATTTTGGGGTAGGAAATTTCGGCTTTACTTTTACTTCGCCGCTAGCGTCTGCAAATTATGTCGTCGCGGGGAATGCAAGCGTAACGACAACAAACGGCTTAGGAGTTGTGACCTTGTTTTTTAACTCTCTGGGAAACACAAGAGTCGCTCCATCGGCAAGCGATTTTCGCATTTACATTTCGAACGTCGTCAGCGCAGCAACCGATCCGCAAGATATCTGCCTAACTGTTTGTCAGTGATATGAATAAGAAAATCATCTACCCAACTCAGGATGGCGGCGTTGCGGTCGTCACTCCGATTTTAGAATGCGGGCTGACGGCAGAAGAAATTGCAGCAAAAGACGTTCCGGGGGGCGTCCCGTTTAAAATTGTGGACGCATCTGAGATTCCAACAGACCGCACATTCCGCAACGCGTGGGAGTTTCAGCCATGAGCATTCTAGTTAACCTCGAAAAAGCAAAGGGCATCGGGCACGGCCTGCGGCGAGAAGCTCGTGCAAAAGAGTTTGCGCCCTACGATGAAATTGTCTCCAAACAAATTCCCGGAAACTCGGTCGCGGACGCTGAAGCGGCGAGGCAGGCAATTCGAGACAAATATGCAGCCATGCAGTCACAAATTGATGCTGCATTGACCCCTGACGAAATTAAGCAAGCGCTTGGCATTTAATTATGGCACAACAACTTACACAAGTCGGGAGCGACCTGATGAAATCGACCGGGGTGACCCCGGGAACGTACGGATCGAGCGCGCAAATCCCGGCGCTTACCATTGACGCAGCCGGGCGCATTACCGCAGCAACAAACGTTGCAGGCGGGGGCGGAAGCGCGACCCCGACCAACGTTCAAATTTTTACGTCGAGCGGCACATGGACAAAGCCTGTGGGGGCCAAGTCGGTTCAGGTGACTGTTGTGGGAGCTGGTGGCGGAGGTGCATCTGGCCGAAAGACAGCTTCCGGGCAAAGTGGAGCCGGAGGTGGTGCAGGCGCCGCTGGTGGCTTTGCTATGCGAACGATTGATGCCTCGCTGTTGGGAGCAAGCGAAACGGTGACGATTGGCGCGATTGGTCTTGGCGGGGCGTCGGTAACCACAAACTCCACCAATGGAAATGCGGGAACTGCCGGTGGGATGACGAGTTTCAACAACTTGGTGTTTGCTGCTGGAGGAGCGGCTGCTGGCATTGCAACTACTGCGTCTGGTCCTGCTGGTACAAATACGACTCAAAGAGCCATGTTTGTTGGCTCGAACGGCGGCGGCGGCAACAATACCGGGGTTGGAGCATCCGGAGTTTCTTCGTTCAACGCCCCTTCTGGAGGAGGGGCTGGAGGTGCAGTTCCAACCACTCCTGCGGCGTCTCTTGGGGCTCCTTCTGGAGTTGCCTATGGATCGTTTCAAACGGGCGGAAATGCAGCAGGCGGGACGGCGGGAGGCGCGGGAGGTGCAGGAGCAAGTGTGGATGCGAACTTTCCTTGTGGCGGATCTGGAGGTGGAGGTGGAGGCTCTTCGATTACGGGCAATGCTGGAGCCGGTGGAGCCGGTGGAAGCTATGGTGGTGGTGGAGGAGGCGGAGGCGCAGGCTTCGACAATACTGGCAATTCTGGAGCCGGAGGCAATGGCGGTCCAGCCATCGTTGTGGTAACAACCTACTTCTAACATGACATACGCAATTGTAAGCGACGCCTCAAAGGTGGTCGAAAACATCATCGTTTGGGATGGAGTCAGCCCGTGGACTCCTCCTCCTGGAACTACAGCCGTGAATGTGGATGGCATTCCGTGCGACATTGGTTGGATCCAGCAACCCGACGGCGGCTTTGCCCCACCTGACGACCAATGAAAGAGCTTTTTGAACTAGCGCACGGTCAACCGTTTACCGTCGTCATTCTTCTAGTTGCGATTTGGTGGATGAACCGCACAAACAGCGAGCTTATCGCTCGGCTGCACGTTGAGCGCGCGGAACGGCTTGACCGTTTGGAGACCGCAATCTCTGAATGTGAGCGCGACCGGAAAGAACTCTGGCAGAAAATCTTGCAACACACGGAAGGCAAATGAACTACATACTCGAACGACTCAAAGAGCCCTCGACATGGCGCGGACTGCTGGCGCTGGCGACTGCGTTGGGCGTCAAACTGCATCCTGAAATGCAGGAAGCCATTTTAACGGCGGGGCTTGCGCTTATCGGCGCGGTGAACGTCTTCCGGAAAGAAAAATGATCCTTAGCCTGATCCGCGCACTTGAACACTGGCTTTGCATCAAATCGATTCGCGCACGCTGGGA
>Ga0315909_10004636_pt1 | contig 16129 bp, 11 predicted proteins | sample LakEriMetagenome_11_FD_203527 | JGI IMG/M metagenome (GOLD analysis project Ga0315909, IMG submission 203527) | Freshwater fungal communities from buoy surface, Lake Erie, Ohio, United States - Buoy 2 MA125 | ecosystem: Environmental > Aquatic > Freshwater > Lake | place: USA: Lake Erie, Ohio...
AGTTCCGGTAACTGGCCGTCTCGTTTTCGCTCGCATCGTTTCCGTCGATGCTGCTGATCCCGACCAATCCACCACCCCAACCGCCGACAATCAGCGAGCAGTGCTCTTTGCCGACAGGAAAAGTGATTCCGACAAAAAAGTCCGAGCCGTCCAGACGCTGGGCTTGCCATTGCATTTCAAAATTTTCAGTTGGGAAATCCTTGCCGAGCTTGTTGACGCCCGTCATGGGCTCGCCGGGCATGAGTACCAAAACGCCGTCTTTGATCTCGACGGCGCCTTCCCCACCAAAGTTCGTTTTCTCCCAACCCTCGAGTCCCGATTCAGGCAATACTCTTTTCCACTGGACTTTGGACTCCTGCTTCGAAGACTCTTTCGAAGTCTCCTTGGACTCCTGGGCGATTGACGCCCCTTGGGAAGCCAAGAGCAAGCAAGCTGCGCCGACGAAGGCCACATGAGCAATCAGGCGGCCGCCTGTTCGAAAGGAACCAATCAGGCTAGAGCAAGAAAGAAGGTTCATGAATCGCATAGGGAGGAGCTAGTGCTAGGGGTTATGGTTGAGGGTAACGGAGTCCTAATTCGGACCGCCGACGCTCTGATTCTACACCAAAAGTTACAAGCCCCCTTCTTGTTTCGCTTCTTTCCTTTGCGGCTCTGCGTCTTTGCGCCTTTGCGTTAAATTCCGTTCGGTAAATTCCGTTCGGTTCCTGGCGTTTGCATTGCTACATCGGCTGGGTGGCTTTCGCATCGCTGGTCGGACCGAGCACGATGCGGAACAACCCGGTCGGAAGCTTCAGCTCCGACTTGGCTGCCGAGTCGGACGCAGAGGCGATCGCTTTGGGCTCGAAGCCCACCGTCACGGCCTTCCGCTGCTCGGGTTTGAGCTCCATGTAGATTCCATCTTTTTTGTTGTAATCGCTTTGGGATTCGAAATACATCTGCGTGACCAATTCGGGACGTTTCGGAGCGATCACCCGGTAATGGATATGAGGCGTACGGCCAGGGTACTTGCCAGGGTGGATTGTCCGAAATGCAAAAGCACCGTCGGCACCGGTGAGCATTTTAGCCCAGTACTGAAAATTCGGATCGGCTGGACGATCGTTGCGATCTTGAGGGTGATTGTAGCGCCCACTCGCACAAGCTTGCCAAACCTCGACAATGACGCTCTCGAGGGGACGGTCGTCCATGTCCAGGACCAAGCCTTGGACGACAATCTGCTCGCCGTCGGCCACGGGGGATTTTTCATCGAGTCGAGTCAGGTCGGCGTCGAAGTGCTTTTGTTTGTCGATCTCTGGGATGGGATAAAAGGGACCTTTGGTGGCCGAGGCTGTCGGGGGAGCCCAGGAGAATCCGCGCTGGCTCAGACCGATGGAAAAACCGCTTGTGATTGCGGCTCGGCTTAAAAAACTTCGACGGTTGTTCAACGGCTGCATCGCTTCGTTCCCTGTATAAGTACCGTATTTTTACCGATCGGATCTGCCCGATCGTCTTACGATTGTATCAATTATTTGGTTTAGTGCAGAAATCCCGTTAGCGGATTGACTTTACCCCTTGTCTGCATTGCATAAGCGGCAAAGTATTTCCGATACTGATAAGGGCCCGATCTGCCCGATCCGGCACGTTAAAGTTTCGAAACAGCCCGAACGAGCGAACCTAGGGCTACAAGGCAGCAGACCGAAAGTCATCCTGATTATGTCGACGACTTTGGACTATCGTCCACCCTCGCGCCGGGTCGATCGCCCAGCGGTTTTTCCAAGGCTTGAGATCCACTCGACGAAGTCTCCATCGAACACTGTGTCTCCATCGAAAACCGGGTCTTCCACGAATACCGAGTCTTCATCGAAAGCTGGACGAGTCGCTTGGACTCGCCCCTACGCTTGGTCGACCATTATCCCATCGGTCCGCCGTCAAGAATCGATCGAAGGTGCTTTGATCGGCTGCGCGATCGGCGAATCGATCGGGGGGCTAGGGCGGTCGAAACAAGCACGACTGAGGTCCGAACTGTGCTCCAAACCTCTTGGGGAGATCGATCCAGGAGTACTCGTCGCTTCGCATCGTACCGAGGGATTGTTGGTCAGTGTCCAAGCCGTATTGCTCTCGCAAGCGATGTCAGAGAATTTTCAATCGCATCTTTCCGAACGGCTCGCATGGTACCAACGCCTTCAACCGACGGCTTGCATTGGCGGGTTTGTTAATTCTTTGCTAGGTCGGTCCCAATCGACGGCCAAGCTCGGCGATGATCCGCTTGTCCGCGCCCTTGCTCTGAGCGTTCTGATGCAAGGCCACCACGACGGGGCCTTGAGTTGGGTTCAGGACTCGACTCAATTGACCTTCGGTAACCGGTGGGTTGTCCAAGCGAGTTTTCTGATCGCAACGGCCGCCCAGGTCGCCCAATTTCATCGCACGGCACACCAGATCAGCACGGCAAACCTCCTGAGGGACTTGCGCTCTGCGAGTGGCTCCCAAGAGATCCAACAGCGGCTCGATGCCTTAATTGAAGCCTTGGAGGCAGACGAAACGGCCGACTCGGCAAGCCGTATTCTTGGGTGCAAGGAACATCGCTGGCAGGACCATTTGGTCGACAACGCACTGCTGGCGATTTACACCTTTGCGCGACATCCAGATGCCATCCACAAGGGCCTTGCTGAACTCTTGCAACTGCGTGGAAATCTACAGGGCGTCCTGGCTCTCTATGCAGGACTAGCGACGGTCCAGTCGGGAGTCCAAGGCCTACCGGGCCTTTGGCCCGACCGATTATCTCTTTACCCCTATTCGTCGGCCTGGGTCCAACAGTACATCGATCGGTGCGTCGACTGGCCTCATGGACCTGAGGATATCCAAGCGACGCGATGCTTGCCCTCGCACCCCGTCGGGCAATTCGTCCGCAATCTTTGTCGCGGATTTGCCTGATCAAGACGGATCCACCGTCTGGCGACAGGTGGCTACGGGGATGCGCCGAATCGTAGCCATCCGCTGCCAAGCGGTGGAGGGGAGTGCGAGGAAGACTTCCACCGTCTGGCGACAGGTGGCTACGGGGGATGCGTTGATGTAGGCCCCCCGGTGAAGGATGGATCGGACCGACTAGGGTATAATCCGGTTCGCCGTCTTTTCCCTTTGAGTCCATTTGGAGTTTGGTACCAACGATGCGTTCGAGAGAATTTTGCGTTTGGCTGGCGTTGTTCATGGTCTGCGGAAAGATCTCATTGGCTCAGGAAAATCCCAGCCAGGAGGACCCCGCCCGGAGCGTTCAAGCCGGTGTGCCTGTAGGGAAAATCACCCGAGGCGAATTCAGCGATAGCAAGATCTATCCGGGAACCAAACGTGCTTACAGTGTCTATGTTCCTGCTCAATACAACCCAGAGCAGCCTGCAAGCTTGATGGTTTTCATGGACGGCTCAGGCTACGCGCAGCCCGACGGAGCCTTTCGCGCACCGATTGTCTTGGACAACCTGATCCATCAAAAACAAATGCCTGTGACGGTGGCCATCTTTGTCAATCCAGGGACGATTTCGGCCAACAAACCCAACACCTCGGATCGTAGCAACCGATCGTTCGAGTACGACTCGCTAGGAGATCGTTATTTGAAATTCCTGATCGAGGAGTTCTTGCCCGTGGCGATCAAGGATTTGAACATTTCAACGGACCCGGCCGATCGTGCCGTGTGCGGGATTTCATCGAGTGGCATCTGCGCCTTTAGTGTGGCTTGGGAACGCCCGGATCAGTTTGGAAAGGTGATTAGCCATATCGGTAGTTTCACCAACATCCGTGGCGGATGGGCTTATCCTGGCCTGATCCGCAAGACCAAGCAGTCGCCTAAAGCGATCAAAGTCTATCTCCAAGAAGGGGAACAGGATCTGAATAATTTGCACGGCAATTGGCCTTTGGGTAACCGCGACATGGCAGCTGCCTTGCAGTTTGCTGGATACAACTACCGCTTGGTCATGACCCAAGGTGGCCACAGCGGTCAATTCGGTGGACTGGAGCTACCCGCTGCGTTGCGTTGGCTCTGGGCCAAGGATTCCGAGTCGACCCACATTCCGATCGTCGAGACCAAGCCCAAGTGGGAACCGCATCCCGATGCGATCGCTCGGGAGGATGTGCCTCGGGGCAAGGTCGAGAAAATGGATCCTTGGGAATCGAGTATCTTCCCAAATACCACGCGCGATTGGTGGGTGTATGTACCGGCCCAATACGACGGCAGTGAGCCTGCCGCGTTGATGGTGTTCCAGGATGGCGAGCGGATGCAGAACCTCAACGGACGCTGGCGAGTGCCAACGGTTTTCGACAACCTCATTGCTCGCGGGGATATGCCTCCGACGATCGCGGTGTTTCTCAACCCGGGCCATGAGAAAAGTCAGCCGCTCAAGGATGGTCGATTCTCGAATCGCAGTTACGAATACGACAGCCTCGGAGACCGTTACGCGAAATTCCTGCTCGAAGAGATCCTGCCCGAGGTCCGCAAGCGATATCGGATCAGCGAGGATCCGAACCTTAGAGCCATCGGTGGTTCGAGTTCAGGGGCCATCTGTGCCTTTACGGTCGCTTGGGAACGTACGGAGAGTTTCCGCAAGGTCTACTCGACGGTCGGAAGCTTTACGAATTTGCGAGGGGGTAATGTCTATCCATCTTGGGTGCGCAAGACCGAGCCGAAGCCGATACGAGTAGCCATGTCCGATACCAGTGGAGATATCGATAACCCGTTTGGCTCGTGGCCTTGGTCGAACCAACTCATGGCCTCTTCCTTGAAGTACATGGGATACGATGTGCGGTTCGACTGGACCGAGGGTTATGCGCACAACGACGAGTATGGAAGTTCGCTATTTCCAGACGCGATGAAGTGGCTTTGGAGGAAAGAAGTTCACACACCGGTGCTCGATACCCGGGGGGATCTAGGAGGGGATTTGACCCTGCTGAATCTGCTGATCCCCGGTGAGACTTGGAAAGTCGTTGCCGACAATCTAGGGTTCGCCGACGCATTGTGCAGCGATGCCCAAGGAAACTTTTATTTCTGCGACATGAAAGCTCCAGCCATCTATAAAGTCAACGCCGTCGATGGGAGCAAGACCGAGTTGTGCAAGGAATCCGTAAGCGGATTGGAGTTCTCTCCCGATGGAAAGCGATTGATCGGTTGCCAGGGATCCAAGAATCGCATCATCTCGATCGACCTTGCAACCATGCAGGTGACAAGCCTAGCCGACGGAGTCAAACCCAACGACTTGGCCGTCAGCAGCGAAGGTCATATTCTGTATACCGATACCGGAGCCCAGCAAGTCGTTCGGGTCGACCCGACGACGGGTAAGACGACTGTTGTCGATACCGGGATCAGTAAGCCCAATGGGATCGCGCTCTCGGTTGACGGAGGAACTCTGGCTGTCTCCGATTACGGTGGTGATGCGACATGGATGTTTCGTATCAATGCTGCAGGTGAGCTCGATGCCAAGATGCCCGTCATGCCCATGCGATTGCCGATCGACCCGAAGGGCGATTTCAAGTTCAACGAACCACCTCCTTATGTAGCGGCATCCAAGGGAGATGGAATGGCTGTCGATAAGAAGGGGCGATATTACGTAACGAGCGAACTGGGCGTCCAGATCTTCGATCCTACAGGCAGGCCCTGCGGAGTGCTTCCGAAGCCCAACCAAGACCAGCCTATCACGACTTGCATTCTGGCAGGTCCAAAGCACAGCACGCTGATCATTGCCAACGGAACCACAGTTTACAGCCGAGAGCTAAAGGTCGAGTGATGCGCAAGTTCCTTTTTGCAATCTGTATTGTCGCCGTAGCTTTTCTGGATTCTACAGGGAGCTTGAGCAAAATCTGTGCTCAGGAGCGACCCAACGTACTTTTCATCCTGACCGATGACCAACGATGGGATGCGTTGAGCATCGCTGGCCATCCGCACCTAAAGACTCCCAATATCGACCGGATCGGTCGCCAGGGCGTCTACTTCCGTAACGCTTTTTGCACCACTTCGCTGTGCTCTCCGAGCCGAGCTAGCATCCTCAGTGGTTTGTATGCACACAACCACGGAGTGACGAACAACTTCACGGAATATCCCAGTGAGTTGAAAAGCTTTCCGATGGTCTTGCAGTCGTTGGGTTACCATACTGCCTACATTGGCAAGTGGCACATGGGTGAAGAGAATGATGAACCAAGACCCGGTTTTGACTGGTTTGTCACCCACAAAGGGCAGGGGAAGTACTTCGATACAGAATTCAACTTTCATGGCAAAGAGCGCAAAGTCGTTCCGGGTTATTACACCCATACAGTGACCCAGATGGCGAAAGATTGGCTCAATCGCCCCAAGGAGAATCGGCCTTGGTGTCTGATGATCGGGCATAAAGCGCCTCATAGCTTTTATTATCCCGAGCCGAAATATCAGAAAGCATTTGATGATGTACAGGTAACTTATCCCAGCTCTGCTTCGGACGAGGAGCTTCTCGATAAGCCCCAGTGGATACGTCAACGTCGCAATACATGGCATGGCATCTATGGGCCTTTGTTTGATTGGCGAAAGAAATTTCCAGATGAGTCCGCCCAAGGTGTCAAGGATTTTGAGGCCATGACCAGAGCCTATTGGGGAACGATTCCTTCGGTCGACGATAGTGTCGGAGAACTACTTGGATTGCTCGAACAACGCGGAGAACTTGAACGAACCATCGTTGTTTACATGAGCGACAATGGGATTCTCAATGGTGAGCACGGTATGGTCGACAAACGCACAGCGCACGAACCGAGCATTCGGATCATTCAATTGGTGCGTTATCCCGGCTTGGTATCCGAAACGCAACCCAAAGTGATCGATGAACCGGTTTTGACCGTCGACCTTGCACCCTCGATTTTGGAGCTCTGCGGCGCTAGCCCACTAGAGAATATCGACGGTAGATCGTGGAAGAAACTGGTACAGGGAACCGAGGATCGTTGGCGAAAGAGCTTTTTATATCACTACAACTACGAAAAGCAGTTCCCTTACACACCGAACGTGCGTTGTGTGCGGACCCGAGAGTGGAAATACAGCCGATCGCCCCATGGTGATCAGGGTGCCGACCGCCACCTGGCAGAGCTGTACCATATTTCTGAGGACCCCTCAGAGCGACGAAACCTCATCGATGACCCTGAATATGCTGAGGTTTTAGCCTTGATGAAAAAGGAGTTGATTCTCGCTATGTCGGCCGTAGGTCTCGATCCGCAGAACGATACCATGCCGATCGACGAGGGGATCAAAGAGGCGCTTCCGGATCAGAAAGTTCGTTGATCTGCTGCCAATGGACCTTTGATAGGTTCTCGTTTTTCCTGGGCGATGCGCCAAGGGTTGGGGCTCTCAGCGATGCGCTGAAGCTAGCATTGAAACAAGCAATCCGTTGATTGCCCAAGCTCGCAACGAAAGCTAGAATCGGCAGACTGCAATTTTTCGCCACCAACGTTAGAGCGTAAACGCTAGAGGACACTGGATCGAATGACTAGAAACACCCTTGGGGAAGCCCGAACCAAGATCGTCGCAACGGTAGGACCGGCCTGCGAGGCCGAGGAGATCCTTACCGAGCTAGTGCAACATGGAGTCGATGTGTTTCGCATCAATGCAGCCCATGGCAAGACGGCCGACTTTGAAAGGATCCTCAAGAAAATCAAATCGGTACGGGCCAAGACCGGTTTCCCCGTCGCGGTGCTCTTGGACCTCGCAGGTCCAAAGATCCGACTCGGGCAATTGGTCCAGGACCCTTTGGAGGTCCAGATTGGCCAGGAGCTTTCGTTCGTTCGCGGCGAGAATGCCAGCCAACCCGACGAGTTGACGAGCAACTATTCGAAACTCATCGATGAGGTCAACATAGGCGATCGAGTCATGCTCGCCGACGGCACCATCTCGCTCGATGTGATCGACAAGTCCAAAGATCGTCTGCGATGCGTCGTAGCCGTGCGAGGGACGATCCGATCCAGGCAGGGAATCAATCTGCCTGGCGTGTCCTTGTCCGTCTCCTCGATGCGTCCCGAAGATGTCGAGAACGCCCTGTGGGCCGCTCGCAATGAAATCGATTTCATCAGCTTGTCGTTCGCAAGATCCGCCCAGGACGTCGCGTCGTTGAAGAACCTTTTGGCATCGATGGATGCCCATGCGTTGGTGATTGCCAAAATCGAAAAACGCGAAGCCTTGGAATGCCTCGAGGAGATCGTCGATGCGGCCGATGGGGTGATGGTCGCTCGGGGTGATCTAGGTGTTGAAATCGATGTGGCCGAAACACCTGTGGCCCAGAAACGGATCATCCAGGTCTGCAAGGACAAAATGAAGCCGGTTATCGTCGCTACCCAGATGCTCGAGAGCATGCATCACAATCGACGACCGACCCGAGCCGAAGCCAGCGACGTGGCCAACGCGATCCTCGACGGCGCCGATGCATGCATGCTCAGCGGCGAGACGGCCATCGGGGACCATCCTGTCGTCGTCGTCGAGATGATGAATCGGATCATGCTGAGCACCGAAACGATGCTCAAAAATGTCAGTGGGGATTCCAAAGCAAGGATTTCGACTCATGTCCATCCGATCACAGCAGCTGTGACCCACAATGCTGCGAACATCGCCGAAGCCATCCAGGCAAAACTCGTCGTCGTGGCGACGCGGACCGGTGGAACCGCATGGGTCAAAGCCAAACAGCGCAACTACATCCCGACGTTGGGGGTAAGCGACTCGGAGGCTACCCTTAGGCGAATGTGCTTGTTCTGGGGGATCATGCCCCACCAAGTCGCCCAGCTCGATAGTCCCGAGTCTCTGGTCGCCGATGTGACCAAGTGGGGTAAATCGACCGGAGTACTAACGGCCGGCGACAGGGTGGTCTTTGTCACCGGAACGGGACTCCTCAACCAAACCCACAATTTGATCTTCGTCAACGAAGTTTCCAAAAACGAACGGATCGGGCAATAAGACTTCTCGAATAATTTAGTCAAGTATTTCTTCCTGGCAGCGAATAGAATAGGAGTATGACCAAGCCAACTCGCCCCTCGTTCTACTCCGCACTTCGTCTGCCAGTGTTGTTCGCGGCTGTGCTCCTCGTTCAGGGGATCGGCCCTTGGGCCTATGGGTTTCCCTGTGCGCTGAGAGACACGGAAAACCAGCAGCAATTGGACGAAAAGGGATCGGAAGCTCCCCCGGAGAAACCGCAGGACCAAGAGTCTCAAGTGGCCCGAGGAGCGACCCTGATCCGCGTTCCCTTGCCCTTGTCATCCGATGCAGATACCAGGATCCTCGCGTCGCTCGAATCGGTTGCGATGCGAAGCGACGGGAACCAGCGACCGGTCGTGATTCTAGAATTTGTCTCAGCTTCACTCCCCTCGGGGCCCGCCGCAGCCGATGCCAATGGGGCGCTCGAGGCACCCGGTGAGTCCAAGAGCATCGGCCAGGGGACCCCGTTTGAAAAAGCGCTTTCGGTGTCGCGCTGGCTCAGCGGGCCGAAAGGAAATCGAGTCAAGAGCGTCGGGTACATCGCATCGAATCTCCGCGGACATGCTGTTTTGATCGCCCTTGCGTGCGAAGAACTCGCGATGCTACCGGATTCGGAGATCGGGAAATCTGGAATCGATGAAACCCAAGTCGAGCCGACGGTCGAGCAAGCTTATTTAGACATCGCCGCTCGACGCGGTATGTTCCCTGCATCGGCCATCCGATCGATGCTCGACCCAAGCCAATCGCTCGTGCAATTGGATCTCGAAGGAGGCGGCGTCGAGTACACGACCCTTCCAGAGCTTGAATCGAAACCACGCGAGCAAGGTGCATGGCGGGAACGGCAGTTGGTCCCTGCAAACCAAATGGCTTCGTTCAATGGCCAAGAGTTGCGTCAGAGGCGGTGGATCTCAAGCCTAGTTAACCAGCGCGAACTTTTGCCCGTGGCTCTGAAGCTCACTGGCCCGATTCAGCAGAAGCCCCTGTTTTCGCTTCCACGCAAGCCGGTGCATTTGAAACTCAGCGGCGTCCTGCATCGTCGAGTGGTCAATCGTACGCTGCGCGCAATCGATGATGCGGTCAACAATCAAAAAGCCGACTTGGTCCTGATCCAGCTCGACAGCCCTGGCGGAAACCTAGACGACTCGATTCGACTGGCGTATCGGCTCGCCGAAATCCCGTCGGACAAAGCGGAGGTCATCGTCTATGTCAGCAAGCATGCGCGCGGCGATGCGGCGCTGATCGCCTTGGCCGCCGATGCGATCTACATGGCTCCCGACGCGGTCCTGGGTACTGGGGGCGAGGCGAGTATCAACGCTGCTGAAATCGAGAAACGCAAAACCAATTTCCTTGAGCTCGCACAGCGCAAATCCCGAGCAGCCGGAGATCTCGTCGGCTTGGTTCACCCCGATGCGATCGTCCACGATTTTCTCGCCGCCGACGGACGTCGAATGCGAACGGTTCCTACTTGGGTGATCGACGATCCCCGAAACCCCATGTGGACCAAAGGCCAAGCGGTCGACTACAGCAAAGGCATCGAGACCGATCGAGCGATTGCGATGGGTCTCGCCTCGGGTCGAGCCAACGATCTCGAAAGCGTCGCTAAACTTTTCGGCGTCGATGAATTGCCCGTCGACAAGCAGACGAGCCGGATCGATCAGTCCATCGAGTGGCTCGCCTCGCAACGCTGGCTTGCCTATGTCTGCTTCCTCGTGGGTCTGATTTGCCTAAGCGCCGAGCTCAGTACGCCCGGAGTCGGCGTCCCGGGCCTGATCGCTCTGGTCTGCTTCATGGTCTTCTTCTGGATGAACTTGTTCCAAGGCACCATCGAGTGGCTGGAAATCCTGTTGATCGTCGCAGGTATCGGTTGTTTGCTGACCGAAATTTTCCTGCTTCCAGGGTTTGGTGTTTTTGGTTTTGCAGGTTTGGTCATGCTCGCCGCAGGTCTGCTGCTGGCTGGCCAATCCTTCACCATCCCGACGAATCGATATCAATTGGAGAAAGTTGTCCAAGGGCTAGGACAAATGGGACTCGGTATGATCGTTCTCCTGGGCGCTTTGGTGGTCTTCCACAAGCAGTTGGCCAAACTGCCCATGGTACGTTGGTTCGCCCTCGACCAACCCCTTTCGGATAAATTCGTCGTGGCGATGGATCGCCTCGATGAGGATCGGCAGATGCTCAAGGGCCGTTATGGAACCACCATGACCCGGTGCAACCCCCACGGCAAAGCCATTCTAGGTGACATGGTCGTCGACGTGGTCTCCAAGTCTGGTTGGATCGACGAAGATATGCCTATTGAGGTCGTCGATATCAAAGACAATTATGTCATGGTCCGTCGCCGAACGATCTAGGCTCTGAGCTTCGGGATTCCCCCCGGGGCTTTGCCTTTTTCGAAACGAACGATATGGCACTTGGGTGACAATTGGTACGATACTTCTTGAACCTATCACTACTTTGGATCAGGGCGCAGGCCCTAAGATTGCTAACCCGACGATGAATGCACAATTCCTAGACTTTCTCGCCAATGCCAACGAGTCGATGCGGCAAGCAGGAACCTTTAAGAACGAGCGGGTAATCGACTCGGCACAAGGGACCTTGGTCACCCTGGCCGATGGCAAGCAGTATCTGAACCTGTGCGCCAACAACTACCTGGGGCTAGCCCAACACCCATCGGTGGGGCAAGCTGCCGACGAGGCCTTGGCCCGATGGGGATACGGGATGGCCTCGGTACGTTTTATCTGCGGTACGCAAACCATCCACAAGCAGCTTGAAAAACAGCTCAGCGATTTTCTCGGTTTCGAAGATACGATCCTCTACAACTCCTGTTGGGATGCCAACGGTGGGCTTTTCGAGACGATCCTCGGCCCCGAAGATGCGATCATCTCCGACGAGCTCAACCACGCGAGCATCATCGACGGAGTAAGGCTCTGCAAGGCGCAGCGTTTTCGCTACAAGAACAATTCGATCGAAGACTTGAAGGCCAAACTCCAGGAAGCAAAATCCGCCCGATTTCGTTTGATCGCCACCGACGGGGTTTTCTCCATGGACGGCACCATCGCGGATCTTGCGTCGGTTTGCGAACTGGCCGATCAGTACGATGCGATGGTGATGGTCGATGACTCGCATGCCGTGGGTTTTGTCGGACCCAAAGGCAGAGGTTCGCATGAGCACTGCGGCGTGATGGACCGCATCGACATCATGACAGGAACCCTCGGCAAAGCCCTTGGAGGAGCCAGCGGGGGCTATACCTCGGGAAACGCCCAAATGGTCGAACTGCTCCGTCAGCGCTCTCGCACCTACCTTTTCTCCAACACCATTGCCCCTCCGGTCGTCGCTGGCGCGATCCGCGCGTTGGAACTTCTCCAGGAATCGACGGAACTGAGGGATCGATTGGAATCCAATACCCAATTTTTCCGGACGGAAATGCAACGTCGTGGACTCAATATCCTGCCGGGTATCCATCCCATCGTCCCGGTCATGATCGGCGATGCCGCCTTGGCTGGAAAAGTGGCACAAGCGATGTTGGCCGAGGGCATCTACGTCATCGGGTTCTCTTATCCGGTCGTTCCCCAAGGCAAGGCGCGGATCCGCACCCAAGTCTCTGCGGCTCATAGCATCGACCAACTCGCCCATGCAGCCGCCGCCTTCGAACGATCCATCCAATCGGCTTAGCCTCATCAGGTGCGACATGGATTCCGACCAATGGAAACTCGCTAGCTTGCAAACCCTTGAGTATCTCCAAAGGCTCGGGGTCAAGCACTTACCTAAGCCCAGCGCGCAACTCTCAGAGATCCTTGCCGATTGGGTCGATGTGTCCTCCAAGGGATCGGGCGGAACTTCGATACCTAGTTCTCGACCGCAGTTGCAAGCGCCCGAGCCGAAGCAACCGACATCGCAGGTGCCGAAGAAACCAGCTCAGGCTCCGGCTCAGGTGGCGGCTCCGGTTCCGGTTCAGGTGGCGTCGCCAAGTGCCATGGAGCCGGCATCGCGAAGCGTAGCTAAGCCTTACGGGCCGCCCGTCGAATCGCCTTGGATGACCCCAGCCCGCAGCTCCCAAGAACGCTCCGAAGCCTTGAGTCAGTTGAAGCTCCAGGTCGAGGCATGCCGTTTGTGCAAAGACATTGTCTGCCATCGTCGTCAAACGGTCTTTGGGGTAGGGCCAGTGACGACCCGCTTTGTGATGATCGGCGATGCTCCCGGTCCAGAGGAGGACCGGCTCGGGGAACCCTTCGTAGGGGCCTCGGGAGAATTGTTCGATAAGATCTTGCGGGCGACCGGAATAGCGCGGGATCAGGTGTATGTCCTCAACACGCTCAAGTGTCGGCCACCGAACAACCGGGTCCCGAGCGACATTGAGTTGGACAACTGTCGCCCGTACATCGAAGCACAGCTAGAGATTCTTCAGCCCGAATACATCATCTGTTGGGGAGCCACCGCAGTTCGGGCGGTGCTTCAGACCACCGAATCGATCGGTCGATTGCGAGGCCGTTTTCACTGTTATAAAAAAGCCAAGGTGTTGGTGACCTACCATCCCACGTACTTGGAAAGAGCGCCTGAGGCCAAGAAGTTGACATGGCAGGACATGCAGATGCTTATGCGCGAACTCGGGACGCTAAAAGCTTGAGCCTCTCGACGCAGTTGGCTTGAGGGAACAGCAGCATCGAGTATTCTCGCGAGAAGAGCCCTTGCGATCCGGTAGCCCGCCGCAGGGTCGTCTGGTAAAGGGATTGATGTTCCTGCAAGATCGGTTCGATCGACTGACGGATACGCGCCTTTAACTCGACCATGCGTCGATGCCAAGGTCGCTTGAATCCCTTGGGTGGAATAGCCGCAAGCAACCCAGCATGCTCTTGGGCTAAGCTTTCGGCATAGGGATCGCCCGAAGCCAAAAAGGATTCCGGCGAGGACCTCAATCGGCGGGCTTGATCGCTCAGGTTGGCTACCAGTGCATCGAGATGCTCGACCGATCGTCGCACGGTCTCTGGCAGCGGTAGATGGAGCGTCGCAGTTGCGATCGCATAGGCTGGAGGTTCGATCCGAAGAAAGTCTCGAATGATCTGGTCGGTCAAGCGGTCGTAGATCCCCCCTCCGATTCCGTGGACGAACCCATCGGCCAGGAAGCATCTGAGGAACAGCGTGGTCATCAGTGCGCGTGGCCGAAGGCAAATCACTTCGGGGGCGGTTTGTTCGATGATGGATTTCAAGGTGCCTGGCAGCGATGCGATACGGATCGTCCAAGCGAACTCACCTGGGCGCGACCCGGAGGCCAATTCCCATTCGGTTGACTGCGAGCGAACCCACATCCGATTCCGTCCTGCATCGCTCGATTGGTACAGCCAGAAGGGGAGTTCGATCCAATCACCGAACCTGCCCAGAGCCGCGACGGGTTGTCCTGGATTGGTAATCTGCTCACGGCTACGGTAGTCGTCGAGCGCAACGTTGTAGGTTTTGTGCAACGCATCGGCGTGAGTTAAGCAATGCTCGACGAAATCGAACCAAGCTTCCGTTTGGCAAATCCGGCTCATTGGGATATCGATATTCTCAAGTCCATTTTGAGCCTCGATCCGATGGCGGGCTTGGGACAGGGCGATCGCCGCATCGCACGACTCGTCGAGGCTCTCGACAATTTCGAAGTAGGGTCTTGCCAGTGGGGTCGGTAGTCCCAACGACTCAGCGGAATGTTCGATTTGGCGAATAAAGGCTTCTATGCGATCGAGTGCGATGCGGTGTTGATGCCAAGGTTTGGGTGCGGAGTTTTTGGATCCGGACTTTTGAAGTGGAAGCTCGCAGGGGCTGAAGACCAGCTGTTGGGAATCCGGGGCAGGCCGGTGAGGGATCTTGATCGAGAGCGATTTGGGCAAGTCATGATCGATGATCACATGCAGTCCGATCGATCGGGAGCCTTGCGATTGGAGTTCTTTGGCCATCGCATCGATCAAAAAGTTTTTGTACCAGACTCCTGGATGGAACGGCTCGGGTTGGTGTCCTCCGACGATCCAGTGGATTGGATCCTCGATTTTTGTAGGGGTTGATTGGCCTTTGGGATGATTGGCCAAGTACGAGCGCAGATAGAGTGAGGCGACTGCGGCGACTTCGGTGCGAGTTCGACTGCGAAGCTGGAGGATCCAGGAAGGATTCTGGATCGATGAGGCTTGGCGGTGATTGGCCTGTACCTGAGCGACTAGGCGATGATGTTCCGGGACGCACAGATCTTGGTTGTCGCTTCGAGGCGCTCGGATCGGGGTTGAGGGGGGCTCAGTCAGGCGGGAGACCGCCGCGACTGGATGGGTCACGAGCAGCACTCGATACCGCAACCAGCGGGAAAGAGAGCCGGGAGTTTCAGGCCGCGGGCTTGCATGGCCTGGATGCTCTCGTCGATGATGGAGTTGTAGTATTTGAGTCGGACTCCACCGTCGTCTAGGGCTCCGCCGAAGGAGCGGGCAAGATCAAGGTAGATCAGAGGGACTGGGAGTTCTTGGATGCTCAGTCCGAGCATGGCCGCTTGGGCCCAGAGTTCCAGGGGCATTGCATATCCATCGACGGTGATTCGCAATTGTTCTAGCGCGGAGACTCGGTAGGCTTTGAATCCGCAGAAGGTGTCCGTCAGATTCCAGCCAAAGAGGTCGTTGATCCGTTTGGTGATGGTTCGGTTGATGTAGAGCCGTTCTGGGGGAGGTGGTAGCGAGTCACCTTCGTAGGCTTGTAGGTACCTTGATCCCGAAACGATGTCGCATTTTTTGCAAGCTTCAATGAAGGACGGGATACGCTGAGGTTGGTGTTGTCCATCGCAATCGAGGGTTACGAGGAATTCGTAGCCTTCTTCGATGGCGTAGTTAAAAGCGGTTTTTAGGGCCGCGCCGTAGCCACGATTCTTTGGGTGGTGGATGACGGCTATGTCGTGGCGTTTTTTGAGAAGTTCGGTAGTCCCGTCCTTGGACCCGTCATCGACGGCTAGAACGTCCGTCGCGTAGCGGAGCACTTCATCGAGCACGCCGTCGACGTGTTTGACTTCGTTGTAAACCGGGATTGCGGCGAGCCATCGTGCCATAGTTGAAACCGATCCAGAGGAGAAATGGAATTCCGGTGCATTGTAGATGCCCGGAAACCCGGGTCAACAATTCGCCTGCCGGATCTGGCAGAACGCTCATCGAGGGGGTCTCGTCGCTCCGATTGCAGGGAGTAGGTGGCTAGGTCCCAGGCACG
>Ga0315909_10004637_pt1 | contig 16128 bp, 12 predicted proteins | sample LakEriMetagenome_11_FD_203527 | JGI IMG/M metagenome (GOLD analysis project Ga0315909, IMG submission 203527) | Freshwater fungal communities from buoy surface, Lake Erie, Ohio, United States - Buoy 2 MA125 | ecosystem: Environmental > Aquatic > Freshwater > Lake | place: USA: Lake Erie, Ohio...
GAGTGCCTAAAGCGGTGATTCGATCGTTGCCGCTTGAGGCGTTTGAGTTTGGAATCTGCAATGCACCAGAGCCTGTCTTAGTTCCATCACTGGCATACAGCTCAGAATAGTAGTTAACCAACAAAGTCCAAGGCGCTTTGACCTCTTCAACTGGCGTGAGATTGCTCACAGCTGTATTCATCAAAGTGACCGCATCGTAGCCATTGACGTCTTGAATGGCCGCCGTGTCGTTATTCGGAGTAGGGTCTGTGTAACTGACCGTAATGGTGTCTGTACTCTTAACTGCAGCAGACAACGTCAGCGTAACTGTTTTGTTACTAGCATTAACAGCAACTGAAGAAACCGTGGCCGTTGTGCCAGCAACCGCAAACTTGTTGGCAGCAGGAATGTTGGTGGCGTCTAACAGGCTTGCGTCTGTGTAGGTTAAGGTTAGCGTATTGCCATTGATCTCAGCTTTGCTAAACAGCGGCGGCACATTGTCTGGGGTTTGATTGATGGCCACTCGGTTGGTAAAACTGGCCAAGTCGTTGCCCGCCGCATCTTGAATAGCCGTTACATCATTGTCAGAACTTGGGTCGACGTAACTAACTTTAATCACATCGGAGCTGAGCACCGGCTTAGACAGCGTCAGTGTGATCGTTTTGGCCGATGCGTCCATAGTGAGCGCTGTCACTGAAGCATCGGTACCGCTGATGGTAAAGAGGTTGGTTGAAGGCGCATGTAATGCGTCTAGCGCGTTGTCTTCTTTGAACTTCAAAGTGATGGTGCCGCCATTGACCAAGGCAGTAGCGAGCGTTGGCGCCACGGTGTCGTTGGGCAGTGGCGTACCCGCAGTTCGTAAACCAAACGCGTTGCTTAGATCGTAATTGCCTGTGGGCAAGTCTTCAATGAACCTGGTTCCAGACGCTGTGCCATCTGAAAACCAAAGCGCCAGGTTGGTGGTGTTGGTGTTGGTTTGTGTAAAGTAAATGGCATCGTCTGCAATCACTTTGTATTGCAGAACTTTGTCGGCCAACTTAACCGTACTGGCTAACGTTCCGCCAGTTGCATACAAACTACCACCCGTGATTTGGTAGAAAATTTGGTCTTTGTCTTTTTGGAAACTCTGCGTCAGAGCCACATCACTCAATGTGACCCCGCTGGGTGCACTGTTGCCAATTTGAAAGCTGTACAAACCTGTGCTTGTTCTATAAACAACCACGTCGTTGGTCAGCGCCTGAATTTGCAAAATGTTGGCTGTGACAATTTCGAAAGTTTTAGCTTCCGTGCCATCGGTGACAAATAAGCTAACTTCAGTGGCCGACTTGTAAGCTGTAAAAACAAACTTATTACCCACCATGAAGCGAACAGAGTAGCTGTGCCCTGCAAACGATGAGCCAGTACCGGGCAAGATGTCTTTTACCAGCGACACAGTGCGCGTTGATAAATCGGCCACCCACAACTCATAACCTCGTGCTTCATCTATTTTGGTGAGGTACGCCTTTTGGTCTGAGTAGCCCAAAATGGAAACGCCAGAGTAGGTCCAGTCGGTTAACTTTTCTGGTTGGCCACCATTGGTTCGATAAATGGCAGTTTGGGTTGAAAAGTACAAGTAACCGTTCAATTGGCCAATGATCTGTGGGTACGAGCTTGCAGAGCCTGCGGCCAAATCGTAAACAACTGTACCTGAAGTGGTGCCATCGGTAATGACCAGCTCTTGGCCTTTTTCACTGAGAGTGTCGTCGGCCATTTTGTTCACATTGGCTATAAAGACAACTTTTTCACCCAGCGTTACAAATCCATAAGGGTTGCTATTGGTGCTACCGTTTTTTGAGCTACTGCTGTACAGGTCGCGCAATAGCACGGTGCCGGCATCGGTACCATCGCTGATCCAGGGTTCTGTGCCACTGGTGCCATTGTTGGCAGCAAATACAAAGCGGCCATCAGGCAATGACGCGCCATCCACTTGGCCAGTACCCGACTTGCTATATGAAATACCCGAACTGGTGCCCGAGGCAATGTCTTTGACCATGGTGGCACTTAAGTTGCCATCGGAATTAACGCTCAACTTAACCAATTCATTTCCATAAGGCGCAAAATATTTGGAAACCCAAATACTTTGATTCAGAGAATCGATGTCGTAGGCTTGGTCTTGCACACCCATGACATTGCTGAACTTTGTTTGATTGGTGTTCCAGTCTGTTACAGCGCTTGCTTTGGCACTTGCGTCTTGTGATTGCGCCAAGTAAAAAACTTTGTCGCCCATGCTGATAGGGCGTGCAGTCATGTCAATGTCGCCCAGTGCCGATACGGTGCCATCTGCAATCAGGTTTAACTTGACATTGCCACCCCCTTGACTGACGGTAAAGTTGGCCTTGGTGGCATCTGGACTAATGACGACATTGTTAAATGCTTGGTCAATGGCCTGATTGGCGGTACCGTCTGCGCTGCCATCACTGACCAATAAAGCAGGCGTGTAGCCTCCCGACTTGGTACCCACTGACGCATTCATCACCAAAGACCAAGGCGCCTTTTGCGAACTGTTGGGATTGCCGGAGCTCAGTGCGTTGGCCGTGATGGTTGTAGGCGATGACTCAAGCACCATACCGCCCATCTTGACCTGAGCGCTGCCTGTGCTGGTATCAATGCGGATGTTGGTTTGCAAATCTGCAAAGATAATTTTTTGTGCATCCAGCTGCGCTGGCAAATTGACGCGATCACCATTGCTATGACCCAAGATAACCGTTGAACCATCTCGCCAGGCTTGCCACTCGGAAGCGTTGCCATGTAAATTGAAGGTATTGGCCCCCAAGGCACCGACCAAATCCAAGCTTGCTCCCGACTGAACCGTGATGGTTTGAGCCCCGCGCGCGTCGTACAGTTGGCTAACAAAGCCAGTGTTAACTGTGTAGTTGGGCGTGGTAGTTAGCAGTACGCCAATAAAATTAGTAGGCATGGTGACTCAATTGAAAATAACATCGCCAACAGACAACGCATTGAAGCTGTTGATATCAAACACAATGACGCCAGTGGGCACAACATCGACAAAGGTAACGCTTGAAATAACGCCGTCCATGTTGGCCACCATGCTGACGTTGGTGCCTTGACTAGAAACCGCCACTTGCGCAACTGTGACGTTTTTCCAGCGCAGCTCGTCTGTTACGCCAAAACTTGTAATGCGCGACACACTGGCTGTGAGTCCATCGTCTTCAAATGCAAATGTGCCGGGTGTTGAGGCTGCGCTGGCTGGCGCCGTCAATGTGCCGCCAAGTGCATCCAAAGATTTGGTCTGTTTGTAGTCTGCGCCAGTTAGCAAAATATCGCCAATGGGCAGTGCGTTGAAGCTGGCCAAGTTGTAGATAGGTTGCCCCACGCTGATCACGTTGGCCAGCACAATGTTTGAAACAATGCCTCGATAATTCAAGGTAATTTCGACATCGCCACCTTGACTCGAGATTGCCAAATAACTGGCAGCCAGTGGGTTAAATGAAATGACATCGTTGGCGCCGAAGTCTGTAATTTTGGAATAGCTCGACACATAAATGTCATCGGCCAACACATACTGCGCACCGCTTGCAGTCGTAGTAAATGGCGCAGTGTTAGAACCGTTTTTTGAATCTAACAACAAAGTGATGTTGGCTTCTGCAGGTGGTGCCGAGGAGCCACCACCACCACCACCACCACCACCACCACCACCACCGCCGCCTCCACCACCAGTCGGTGTAGCAGGCTTAACTGGCGGTACTGGCACTGTTGGCGCCACGGCATTGGTGTTGGCGGTATTGCCACCAGGAATGGCATCCGATTTAACGCCCTCGGTAACGGAGCCCGCCGTAGCCGCACTGACCAACTTGTTGACCTCGCCCGAGCTAAAGCTTGTTGTGATGTTGTTCAAAGCTGAGCTAATGGACGTTGGCGTTGCAGGGGTGCTGGGTGTGTTGGGCGAACCAGGCATGGCGCCTGGTGGGCTGGCTGTAATGCTTGAAACTGCTGCTCTCAATTGATCCACCACACTGCCTTGGGTGACAGATGCTGTTTTGGACAAAGCCGTTAGCGACTCAGCAATGGTGGCGCCTTGAGAGGCGGTATTCAGCAGCGTATTACTTTGAGACACCACCTTGGCAATGCTGTTGAGTGAATCTGTGGTGAGCGTTGTCTTGTTGATCTCGGCCGCTTTGGTCACAGTGCTTTGAATACTGGCGGTGTTTTTTAAATCGAACGTGGCAACGGGAGCGGTAGGTGTCGTAGGTGTCGTAGGTGTCGTAGGTGTCGTAGGTGTTGTGGGCAAACTAGGCGCCGCAGTGACTGAGCTAGAAATAGCACTGGCCAAGGCCGACACCACAGCTTGCCCAGCACTTGCCGCATCGGCATCTGTAACGCCTTTGCTAATTGAAGTGGACGCCTGCGCAATTACTGTGGCCACTTGTTGTTGCACAGACAAAAGCGCAAGGGCCGCTTGCTTGTTGTCGTTGCTGTCTGTGGCGCTAGACAATGAAGCCAACGGATCAAACGTCAGTGCATTGACAGTACTTGGAATGCCAAGCGCAGTTTGTACTTGGGTGGTGGCGGTAAACAAATCGGTGGCCAAGCCCTGCGACACCAACGACTCTACAAGGGTGCTAATTGGCGTTACCAAAGTGGCCCCTTGCGGTGCAGACAATACGCCGTTAAACGCTTTGCCAGTGAGTAAGTCTGTGCCGCCGGTAGCAATCACTTTGCCTGCAGGTGCGCTAGAGGGCAACACAATTTTGCCCGAGGCATCTGTTTTGCCGGAGTATTCACCTGTGTCTTGTTTGCCATTGCCATTGGCATCTACCAAAACTGTGGCGCCTGCAATGTAGCCATCGATGATGGTGAGCGACACGCCACTGGTTTGTAAAGAACTTAAAAATTGATCAATGGCCGAATTGGCCAGGTCTACTGATTTGCTGCTGTCGTTTACACCCATGAGCATGGCTTTGAGAGCAGCTTGGGCTACAGCACCATCGTCTAAGTTGGCTTTTTTGGCAGACTCGGCAGCAGCGGCATAGCGCTGCGCTACTTGTTCGCGCTGAAGCATGGTGGTTTTGCCTACGCCACCCACAGTCTCCATGGCTGCGGTGACGAGTTGGTCAAAACTCATCTTGCCTTCTTTGACGTAATTGCCCCAAAAGTCTAGATCGGCTTGGGCTAACTGCAGACCCCATCCATTTTTAGCCAACATATTGACCACGCTGGCATGGCCTGTGGTGTTGGCTAAAAACCCCAGGTAGTCATTGATGATGCTGTTGAGCCAGCCCCAGCCTTCGGCGTCAACTTTCTTGGCAAACGTGTTTTGCAACTGCACGTCCATAGGGACACCCAAGATGGTGAAATACAACTTTTGCAGTGTTTGGGCGGTGCTTGAAGACATGAAACTCCATCTTTCAGAGCACCTCAATTTAACATTACAAATATTGTAAGTAAATACTTATTTCGCTTTCTTAAACATTCATTTCAAAATTTATCAACCCAGAACCAAACTTCACTTCACCTGCAAGGCCAAAGTGATGGTGACATCCTCTAAAGGTACATCGGCAAATCCATTGAATACGCCCGTAGGTTTGGCGCCAATGGCGTCCACCACATCTTGCCCTTGGGTTACTTTGCCAAACACCGCATACCCCGGGTTGCCTTCGTTTCTGTAATCTAAAAAGGTGTTGTCTACCAAGTTGATAAAGAACTCAGAGGTGGCCGAGTTGGCCACACTGGTTCGAGCCATGGCCACCGTGCCCCGAAGGTTGGACAAGCCCTTGTTAGATTCCAAAACGATAGGAGAAGCCTGCCCAGCCTTGCGCACCACCCCAGTGGTGTAGCCACCACCCTGAATCATGAACCCAGAAATTACGCGATGAAACAACGTACTTCTGTAATAGCCCTGGTTCACATAACTCAAGAAGTTGCCCACCGTAACAGGTGCTGCCTCTGGGTTAAGTGCCATGGAAATGGTGCCGGCGCTGGTAATGAGCGTGACCTCGGGCTGCGGCACTGTGATGGTGCCAGTGTGAATGACGTTGCCTTCGGCAGATTTAAGCACCAAAGGAAATTCGCCCACCTGCCCTACCTTGCAATTTAGCACCAGGGTGTCGGTGCTGCTGTTGGCGGCAAAGCTGGGCTCGGTGCAAGCGCCACTGGTGTCGGCTGTGACCGAGGTGCGCAAGTCCTTGCCCCCAATGTAGATGGTGGCGGTTCGACCGTATTGCAAAGACTGCACTTTGACGCCCGTAACCACTGGGGGGAAGCCCGTGCTGCCCCCGCAAGCGCTTATTAAAGCAATAAGTACCAATGAAGCTGCAAATTTGAGTAAAAACATACAAAACCAATGAAAAAATGTGTGCCGCAAGTGAACAGCGTGGGTGGAGCGTGGGTATTTTGAAGCCAATTAGAGGCCATTTTGAGAGGGCAAGGCCTTTTTACAAGTTGAAGCCTTCAATTAAGTGCGTGGGTATAGCGCGGGTGGTTTTTAAAGTCTGAATTAATAGTGGCAATATTGCATTTTGAACAAAGACTTAAAAATACGCAAACTAGGACACTCACTATTGAGTTGCTGTTAACCGCCGCTGGAGGCAAGATCGTTTGCCGGCGGTGTAACGCTATGTCCAAGCGCACCAAAGTCCAATGCGGCGCTCCTGCCATACGGGGCAAAACCAAGTGCAAAACTCATGGTGTCATAAGTACAGGGCCATCCACACTTGAGGGTAAATTGCGCTGCGCACAAGCCAAAACTATCCACGGCAACGACACCCGCGCAGACAGGCTCGTTAACCGCTTGGCAATGAAGCGTCTTAAGTTATATGCCCATATTTTGGGCGTTCCATTCAGGACTGACGCCGGCGACAAGAGGCTCTGACATCCGATGTAGGGGGTCTTTTGAGCACCCTTGGAATTAGTGGCACAGCACCTCTTGAATCGGGACTAATAATTCACTTGACAGTGAACGCAACTTGCGTATACTTTAAGCCAATGAAAGCATTATTCGTTGAGTTGCCCGCCTTTATCCGTTACAGGTCAGAGTACCTGACAGACGAGGCGTTTCGCGGGCTACAGAATGCATTGCTTAAAGACCCAGAGGCTGGCGATGTCATAACAGGCACGGGTGGTCTTAGGAAGGTTCGGCACGGAGATGCCACTCGCGGCAAGGGCAAACGCGGTGGGCTGCGGGTAATCTATTTCTGGTGGGAGCCTAAGAAGCAGTTTTGGCTTTTCACTCTGTATGACAAAGACGAGCTGGACGACCTGTCACCCAAAGAGAAATCTGCATTGAAAACACTCTTGAAGCAAGAGTTGGAGGAAAGAAAATGACCAAACGCAATTTATTCGCTGAACTCACAGAGGGCTTTGATGCCTTGGCATCTGCACGCAAGGGCAAGAAAACGCTACGTACAACTGAGGTTGAGCTGAAGCCTGCGGTGGAGGTTAGTGCCGATGAGCTACGGGCCATACGGGAGAAGCTGAACCTCTCACGCCCTGTGTTTGCAAGCTACCTCAGAACCAATCCTCGCACCCTTGAGAATTGGGAACAGGGCCGGGCTAAGCCCAATGCACAGGCCGCACTTTTAATTCATCTGGTCTCGCGCTATCCGGACACTGTGAGCCGGTTATCTGCGGTCTGACTATGTAGTTAAACGCTGATGTAACAGCACTATCCTATGGGGGCACTATGGACAAAATTGGTCTGAACGTGACCTCCATCAGATTGCCCAAAAAGCCCCTGCTTCCCGAGCTAGTCGAGCAACTTGTAAACGCTTGCCATACCATTAGTCAACTCAAAAACAAGCCAAGTTCTAATGCGGTTCAGTCCCGATATCTGCATTGCCACACTCTTATTGAGGGGCTATATCAAACGTGGTGCTGCCAATCTCCCAATGCACGGCTCAACGTATTTTTGAGTCCGCAGTACTACCATTCCACTGAGTTTGGCAAGATCAACCATCTGTCACAACACTATCTTAATGAAGCCGTCACAGCCATTCAACATATGGGCTGGTCCGATGTGATTGCAGGGTGGAAAAGTAAATCAGGCAATATCCCAACTCAACTTCACGCTATCGGTGATTTAGAGAAGTGTTTTCAAGAGACGTCCCTGCGGTGGACACCATTGGAGGTGCCCAAAGATTGTGTGGTTTTACGTGGCTACGATAAAGACAGCAAAGAACGCTTTCCGTTGAAGGTACGTCAGACAGCGTTGGCTCGGAGAATGAATGTCAATGTTCGCAAAATCAATGAGCATATAAGCAAACAGGCTATTTGCCTGCATTTGAGTAATGTAAACCTCAAAGCGCTCATCAAAAGGATGTCCACGCCCAAGTACAGATCGCATTGGCACCAAACAGAGCCAGAAAAGCATGGACGGCTCTTGAACTTTAACCACGTTAATTTGAAACGGGTGTTTTCTCGTGGAAGTATGGAGCGCGGCGGCAGGTTCTATGGTGGCTGGTGGCAGTTCATCCCAAGTGAGTATCGGGAATTCATCACGATCAATGGCATAGCCTCGGTGGAGATTGATTACAGTGAACTGCATCCAAGACTTCTATACCTTGAACAAGGACTTGCTCCTCCCACAGGAGACTTGTATGACATTGGACTTGTAATTGATGGCAAGTCATACGACCCAAGCTCAGAGCCATATAAAACCCAGCGAGACATTGTCAAAGAAGTATTCAACGCTCTGCTGAATGATGAAAGCGGGAGGTATCGTATGGATGAGGAGCAAGTTAAAACGATTGGTATTAAGCAATCTGAACTTAAGAAGCGTCTTATTAAGAGGCATCCACCCCTTAAATCAGTTTTGGGAAAAGGCGTAGGACTTGGGTTTCAGTACATCGACTCACAAGTCGCCGAAGTTGTTATGCTCGACCTCCTGAAGCAAGGTGTAACGTGCCTGCCCGTACACGACAGTTTTATTGTGCCAAGACATCAAGGACAACTGCTTCATGCAGCAATGCTCAAAGCATTTACTGCGGTTATGAAGGGTAACGTTGCCAAACTCAAGCCACCGTCAAATTACAAGTCTGATTTCCTCATGACATTTCTGCCCAATGGCGAACTTGATCGTGACGCCATGTTTCGTATGCATGCTGATGCCGTGCACAACCACTTCTTACAAAGCCGTTTCCAAGCCCTCAGCCGGTGACCCTTAGCAAGACCCTCACACCCACCACCACACATGCCTATTTAGTGAAGAAACTTTTAGGGCCAAATGCCTTGAAAGCCAATGAAATTAAGGGTCTATGCGTTTTGCTGTTGCAGTTCGGGAAATCAGCTTAACCCCACCCCTTGTCAAATTCTGAATACCGCAGACCCACTACCCGGGCACACCCCTTAAGCAGGCTTGGAGTCCCTGATCTGGCTTGCGTACTGTTTCGCTCAAACGATACGTCATCTGGCAACGTTGCCACTCCGGACAGACTTTAGCCCGTACAAAAGTAAAAACCCCACCCCCTTGTGAGGGGCAGGGTTTTGAATCGTCCAAGTACCCCAACCGAAGTTGGGGGAACAGGGGTGATTAGGAGTCCAAAGCCAAGACCAAGAGGTCCAAGTTAACCAAGCCGATCAACTCAATAACTTGGTCGTCATCTGTCAAGCCAGCAGTACCAAGGTCACGATAGATGTAAGTGTTGCCACCGTTTTGGAACACTACGTTTGCATCTGTCATAGCGCCAACGGTTGTCAAATTAGAATCCAATGAACCAGACAAACCAGTTGTTTTCTTAACGAATGCATTAGCTGCACCAGCAGTACGGCCAGTCACGATATCATCAGACTTAGTAGTATTCAAGGTGTCATCTAAGTTACCAACTAGTGTGAAACCAGTGATAGTGTCAAGCTTAGCGTATGAGGAGGCTGCGGTAATAGTATCTTTACCTGCACCCAACGTGATGGCTTCAACTACAGCTAAGTTAGCTGAGTATGTCAAACCACCCAATGGGTCGCCAACTTTAGCAGTTGTTGTTGCGATAGTGTAAGCACCACCCAAGCCAGACGCATCAATAGTTTTCAGCTTTGTTGCTGTTCCACCGTTAGCATTGTTAATTGAAACGTTACCTGAACCAACCAATGTAACAGCTGTCAAGTTACCCAATGCATCTGCTCCACCACCTGTGGTTCCAGGAGTAGCAGCAGTGCCAGCATTTGATGTTGAAGCAACAGTCATGCTGAAAGTATTTGCTACATCCTTAGAAGCCGTCTTGGTGTTATCCAATGCGTTTGCAATATTGATAGTTGCAGTTTTCACGTCACCAGTCAATGTAACAAAAGAAGCAGCATTAGTGTTTGCAGCAGCATCATTTAGTGCAGCAACATTCAAAGTTACAGAAGAAGCGTTAGCAGTGATTCCTACTTCAGTTGCAGCACCAGCAGCTGTACCGCCTGAGGCATTGATTGTCAAAGCACCAGCGTATGCAGTTGCAGTAACTTGGTCACCGTCTGCGTTATTCAGAAACTTGGCTGTGTATCCGTTAGCTGATACAGAAGCGTCGGTACCCTTGACTACTACGGTTTGTGCATCTGCTACTTTGGTAATGACGTTGGCCAAACCCAAGTTTGCTGTTGTGAAGCCAATGCTTGTGAATTGAGCGACTTTAGAAGCGTCAATTGTTGTTGCAGCAGCGTTGTTCAACTCAAGCTTCTCAACGTTGGAAACGCTTCCTTTGATGCTGTTGTAGTTACCTGCAGAGAAAGTTGTGTTGGTTCCAACGACCAATGTGTCAGTACCTTCACCACCGTCAACAGTTGCTGTACCTAATGCTGTCAAGGTAATTGTGTCGTCACCAGCACCAGAGTTAACTGTTGCTGTACCGGGGCCAGTGTTGCTGACGGTGATTGTGTCATTGCCAGCACCCGTGTCCAACGATGCTGTCAACTTAGTAGCCACAGTTGCACTTGTTGCAACATCGAATGTGACTTTATCTTTGCCAGCACCAGTTTTGATGTTCACAACATCAGTAGCTGCAAATGCGCTTGTCAACTCAACACCACCTGTTGATGTAGATGCGTCAATAGCAGTCAACTTGGCCATACCTGAAGTGCCAACTTTGGCGTCAGATGTCAAGCCGAGGTTCAGAGTTTTAACCGTACCAGCTGCAGCATTCAAGCTGTCAACCAAAGTCAAAGTACCAGCAACTGCATTTGAAGTAGATGAAGCTGCGGTACCAACTGCAACTGAACCAGTAACGTTCGCTGTTACTACGCCTTTAGTAGCAGTAGAGGAAGAGCTATCGCCGAATGTGAAGCTACCACTTGAGCCAGAAACAGCCAAGTTAGCAACTGTAGCTGTAGAGGCATACTTCAGAGTATTTGCCGCTGGATCAGCGCCAGTAACTGTTACTGTTTGTGTATCTTTCAGAGCTGTGATTGTTGTTGAGGTTCCGTCGATAGAAATAGACGTTGCATCTGCATTGGCTGCAATAGAAAGCGCTGCAACCGCACCTTTCAGAGCTGCAACAGTTGTAGCTTGAGCGACATCAGCCGCATAAGCTTTAACTTCCGCGTCTGCTGCATTTGAAGTTGTAGAGCTAGCTGCAGCATTCCATGTATCAGCTGCTGTTTTGGCTTTTGCAGCATCAGCGGCCAATGTGTCAGCACGATCAGCAACTGCTTTGTCCGTTGTCAATGCTTCGCCTGTTACAGAAGTAAGAGCAGCTTTATATGCTGCATTTTCAGCAGCTGTAAGAGCCGTATCTTTAGAACGTGCAGTTGCGACAGCGTGGGCACCAGTTGTAGCGACTTTTGTAGTTGTGTTTTCTGTGGAAGCATCTGATGCGGCAGCCACTGTGTCAGCTGCTGTTTTAGCGGTTGCTGCATCAGTTGCTGCTTTAGCTGCTGCTACCTTAGCTGCGATTGCAGCTTTCAAATTAGCAGCTGTTACTGCTTTTGCAGCGACAGCTGCTGCATATTCAGCGTTACCAGAAGCCAAATTGTTCACGCCAGTGTAAACAATCTTCTCAACACCTTTGATTGTCAAACCTGTCAAAGAGTTGTTGTTGGCAGCAGTGATGGTCAAAGTCAATGTATCTGTACCAGTACCACCGTCGATGGAGTCACCAGAGTTGATAGTTGTCTGAGCCACGCCAGTTGCAGCAACTGTAGCGGGAGCAGTAATTGTGTCATCGCCAGCAGAGCCAACGACAGCGTCCACACCAGTAGTGAGCGATCAAACTATCAATAAAGATAAGTTATTGTTTTATAAAGATATTTATTAAATCTTATGTGATATATTTTAAATCAACTACGCTATGCCTATTCCGGGCAACGGATTTCTCCGTTTCAATGGCGCGTTAGCCGGTGTTATCAGACGCAAATATGAAAGTGCAGCCAGATTGAGCACCTACAGGCTGCCTACAAAGTTTGCTATTTCCGCTTTTTACTTGGGAGCGTAACGGTCATGCCAAAGCCATTTGGTTGTGTCCATGAGTACTCCACCCCTGCAGACTGAATGGCCCCAAGGAGCTTGCTGATCGTTTCAAGCTTTGGGTTGTTCGTACCCGTTTCCATCCTTGCCACTGAGGGCAAGGAGATTCCAGACTTCTCAGCCAACTCCTGCTGCGTCCAATTAAGGGCAGAGCGTCCTGCTCGTATAGCGGCAGCAATTACATGGGCATCTGAGACTGAGATCATAAAAATTATTCTACCGGACGTATTTTTTGTATTTTGAGATTTCAAATAAACTATTACTGATATAAAATACGTCATCAAAGCTTGATTGGATGTATTTCATGGCAAAAATTCTCTTCACTAAAGTGTTTGTCCGGTCAGTTCAGTGCCCTCCTGAGCATGACAAAGTAGCCTACTTTGACACGGAATGCCGTGGCCTTGTCCTTGAGGTTCGTCCTACAGGTACGAAGGTCTATTCAGTTCGCTACATCGACTCGCGTGGCAAACAAAAACAACACAAGATTGGCAGTGCGGATGAACTCTCATTGGATCAAGCCCGCAAAGAGGCCATCAAGGTTCGCGGCAAAGTTGCATTGGGTGAAGATGTTGATGAAGCCCGCAAGCTGCTGAAAGCTGTGCCAACCGTTTCAGAATTCATTCACGAGGTCTACCTGCCCTATGTTGAGGGGTACAAAAAGAGTTGGAAATGCGACCGAGGTTTGCTTAAAAACCACGTAGAGCCTATCTGGGGCAAGCGTTACCTTGACCAGATCACCAAGAGCGATCTGATTGCCTTGTTGGCTGAACATCGTAAAACCCATGCTCCCGGAAGTTGCAACAGACTGACCATTTTGCTGCGGTACTTGTTTAACACCGCGATCAGAAACGAGGATGTCGGTATTACCAAGAACCCGACGGCTGGCCTGCGCCTGATGAAAGAGGAAAACAAAAAGGAGCGGTATCTCAGCAGTGAAGAGGCTGAAGTTTTGTACGAGAAGTTAAAGCTCTCGGACAACACAATGCTCAAGTACATCGTCCCCATGCTCATAGTGACCGGCGCCCGCAAGAGGGAAGTGCTCGATGCACGCTGGGAGGACTTTGACTTTGAGCGCAGATCTTGGCGGATCCACACGACCAAGTTGGGTCGTCCACGGCATGTTCCGTTGAGTGACAGCGCAGTTGCATTGTTGAACTCTGTTCCGCGCTTTGGACGCTGTGAATGGGCATTCCCAAACCCCAAGACCAAAAAGCCGTTTGTGGATATCTACATTGCTTGGAATACTGTTCGCAAAGCTGCGGGGTTGGCAGAGGTTCGCATCCATGATTTACGCCACAGCTTTGCATCCTTCTTGGTGAACTCAGGCCGAACGCTTTACGAAGTTCAACACCTTCTGGGGCATACCCAAATTAAGACCACCGCCAGATACAGCCATTTGTCGCAGGACACCTTGCTTGATGCGTCTAACGCAGTTACGCGGGCAGTGGGCCATCTATTCATGCCAATGGTGTCGGCCAGCCCTGCAGCGCAGGTGCAGTTGATTCAGTGAGCTGATACACCAAACTTAAGACCCGTTGCCTTGAGCACAGCGGTAAGCGTCCTGATTGTGGGGTTACCGCGAGAAGACAGAGTGCGGTAAAGAGTCTCACGTGACAGGTCAGTCTTTTGTGCAATAGAAGCCATGCCGCCCCGAGCTTCCACAACTTTTCTTAAAGCCGTGAGATAAGTCTTTGGGTCATCGTCTTCACTGGCGGCGTTGAGGTACTCGGCTGCAAATTCTGCATCCTTTAATTGCTCAAATAACCAGTCGTTGTGCTTGATCGTGCTCATTTCTTTACCCTTTTTTGCCATTCATTCCAGCGCTTAATTGCTCGTTTGATGTCGGCATTTTGTTTTCTCTTGTCACCACCTTCACAAAGCAATATCACGCGCTTGCTGTGCACTGCGTAGTAAACCCTGTAGCCCGGACCCCAGTCAGTTTTAAGTTCCCATACACCTTCACCAACAGGCTTGCAATCACCGAAGTTGCCGTTTTCAAGTCGCACTAAACGGGCAGCAACAAATGCCTGTGCACGCCTGTCGGCTAAACCATCGAGCCACTTGGCGAACAGGTCTGTGCCATCGTCATCTTGGTAATGCAGTAATTCATACATTTTCAAATTGTAGCCTGAAAGCTACTAAAGTCAATTACCCAGTATGCGGATGGTGCGCCGCTTAGTAGGAGCGTGGTGGTGAAGTGAGCCAAGCGTAGGGGGAGGGCTTGTGATTTCCAGAATACCTGACCCCCACCCTACCCCCACCCCCCTAAATTGGCAGAAGGAGTCCCGTATTTACCCTGTACTGTGTTTCGCTCGTTCAAGTACCATTTTGTGAAACATGGCCTGAAGTTCAGGGAAGACTTCACCCATGCGATCTGGTCGGCGGCCGCGAGTCTTAGTCCCCCTGAGGAGACATATGGCAAATCCGATTGATTCCAAAACTGCAACCCGAGCAGAGCCTAGTGACCGTTCTTGCCGCATGGCAATGGTGTCACCGCCGTGCACAGTCCGCACAGCTGCGCATTTTCTTTTTCCTTCAATGGTGCGTGGTCCGGTACTAGCACCACCGTGGCGAGGGCACGTTCTTCTGCCCTCTACAGTATTAGCAGTGCATCGCTGACCAGTAGCTTTGAATACCGCAGCACATCGGTTGCATTGCACGACGTCTGGTTGCTCGATGGTTGTCATATTAGCCTTTCGTAATGTTACGTTTTGACAAGTTGTTACACCTTGATAGGGGGGTCTTTAAGGCTGATTCGATTTAATTTACCAAGGAGTGTCCCAAAGTGAAGACACCCCCCCCCACTACCCCATGTGCCGCAGGCCGGCATTTGCCGGTATTTAAAGGTATAGATTTCCACCCATATTAAATTTTCGAATGAACGAGAATTTCTGAAGGGTTGAAATCTATACCGGTAAATACAGCTAAATACCGCCGACACGTTTGACACGCCATGTTTGGCGGTCACTAATTTTCAATCCCGGCTCAAGCACCAACCCACCAACCACTCGTCCTTTGCGATGCCCAAGGTACTTACCAACAGATTTCGAGCTCTGTTGCTGGGTGCTTGATAAAGGCAAATCTTCAATAGCCTTTTTTAGTTGAATTAACTTCGAGTCATTCAATATTCCAGATGTCGAAGTAATCAGCTCTGACGCTGATATCGCGCGTGTTGGAAAAGCATCAAACCAAGTTTTTAAAAATATCGTCAAAGTTTCCAACTCAGGATCGGAAGCTTGATTTGCCACAATTGAATCCATGACATCTCCAAACATGTCAGGAAACAACTCATTGGCATAACTAACTGAATGTCGCACGCACTCATCCCACTCTTCAAAGCTTGCAAGTCTTCCATTCAGCGGGGTCTCGACACCATGCGTAAAAAAGGCGCGAATTAAGGTCAATGCAGAAGCAATCATTCGTTGCCGGTTAGCTCGGCAATAACCAAAAGGCTCTAGTTCAAAGTGCCGCGAAAACGGTCTTTCTACCTCAGGGTCAATACGGCAAACCAGAATACGTCTTGGCATTTCGCCCTGCAATATTAAATTATTGCCAGTCATAATAAGCATCATCCGATTTGGCACAGTACTGCTTATTGACAGCCCCAGAACGCGGTCAGTAAGCATTGGGCTAGTCATGCACGAGGCCATAGATGGCGAATCAAAAGCACCAACCACGTTATCCCATATTAATACTCGAGCACCTGAGCGCAGTACAGTAAA
>Ga0315909_10004638_pt1 | contig 16127 bp, 16 predicted proteins | sample LakEriMetagenome_11_FD_203527 | JGI IMG/M metagenome (GOLD analysis project Ga0315909, IMG submission 203527) | Freshwater fungal communities from buoy surface, Lake Erie, Ohio, United States - Buoy 2 MA125 | ecosystem: Environmental > Aquatic > Freshwater > Lake | place: USA: Lake Erie, Ohio...
ACACACAAGCGCGCGCCAACAACGAAACCATTAAGCAAGCCTATTTAAGCCAGCGTGCCGTAGAGGCCCGATTGGAGGCTGAGCGAAACAATGCGAGCAGCATTGTCTTTGGCCAAGAAATTCTTGAAAACAAATTCGATCTTTTTGTGCAGCAAGTGATGTTGACCCAGCAAACCTTGTTTGCAGCCAGAAGGGCCTCTTACAACTCAGAGGTGTCTGCACTAGAGCAAAGCATTCAAGCACTTAAAGAGCAGTTGTGGGGTGTAGACCAATCGTTGGCCAACAGACAAGTTCAGATTCAGCTGCAAGAAAAGCATTTGAAATCCATCAAAACCTTGGCGGAAGAGGGATATGCCCCTAAAAACCAAGTGTTGCAAATGGAACAAACTCAAACAGAACTGAAGACGGCGCTGTCTGATTTGAAGTCTAACCAAGCAAGACTAAGCCGCTCTATTGAGGAGTCGCAGTTTAGGTTGGAGCAGCGAAAGCAAGACGTCATTAAAGATGTGATGGCCCAACTTGCTGAGGTTAAAAAAGAAGTCCAGGCGGGTAAAGAAAGACTGACAGCTACCAAAGAAGAACTGGCACGCACCCAAATTAAATCGCCAGTTGATGGTCAGGTTGTGGGCATGAGTATTAGCGCTACGGGTGGCGTGGTGATGGCTGGACAGAAATTGATGGATGTGGTGCCCAAAAGCGAAGCGTTGCTAGTTGATGCCAAAGTATTGCCACACATCATTGACAAGGTGCAAACAGGAATGGATGTGTCTGTTCGTTTTAATACGTTTGCCAATACACCGCAATTGGTTGTGCCGGGTAAGTTGGTTGCATTGACTTCAGATGTGATTAACGACCCTAGCGCTGGAATGGCTGGAATTAGCAGCTATTACTTAGGTCGTGTGGAAATTACGACTGAGGGGCTGAAGATTTTGGGTAACAGGGTGCTGCAACCTGGTATGCCAACAGAGGTTGTGTTCAAAGTGGGTGAGCGCACTTTGTTGCAGTACATCATGTATCCGTTGACTAAGCGAATTGCTGCTTCTATGAAGGAGGAATGATGAAAAATATATTAATGATAATATTTTTTAAATTCACAATTGGAATTTTAAATACAGCTTCTGCAACTCAAATTGAGCAATTTAGTTTAAAGGTTGCTTACGATGCAGCATTAAGAATCGACCCGATTATAAAATCAAGTAAATATAATGAAGCTGCTACTAAAGAAAATATAACGATAGCTCAGTCTAGATTTTTGCCTCAAATTTCTATACAGGGGACAACAAATCAAATAAATCAAACGACAACACAAGAGCTAACCAGCGGCGGTGAGTTAACAAAAACATTTGCTGGGCCAACTATTAATCATCAATTATTTATTAGGCAGAGCTTAATTAAACCCAAAGATCTTATTGCAATTTCTTTTGCTGAGAATCAATTGAAAGTAGCAGAATTAAAATATCAACTAGATTTAAAAGACTTGTGGCATCGTGTTGTAAATGCAAGTATTGAATTGGTCGGAGCCAATCAAATTTCTAAAGTCTTACATAAATCCTTGTATTCAATGAAAGTTATTGTAGACCAAGAGCTAATACGTTTTGAAAAAGGTGAAGGGACTAGAGATGCTGTAATCGAAGCAGAGGCGCAGTATCAAAGTGCTTATGCCACTTATAATCAAGCAATTCAAAATTTAAATTCCAAACAATTTATATTTAAATCGTTAACGCAAATTGACTTATTTGGTTTAAATAAATTTAAATTGCCTTTATATCCATCTAGTCAATTAATTGAGATAGAACGTCAGCAAGTATGGGATAATATTCTGAAAGAATCCAAAGAAGTCAAAATTGCAAAATTACAAGTCAATATGCAAACGGAAAAATTAAAAATGACAGCGGCAGAACACATGCCTACGCTAGATTTTCTTGCCGGTATAAATTATGCAAAAAATGATGTAACTAGTACGCAAGGGTATAAGTATAAAAATAAACAATTTGGCGTGCAATATTCAATACCCATTTACTTTGGTGGAGCGATAACAGCAACGGAAAGGCAAGCTACTTTAGGACTAGAGGCAAGTATTTCTGATTCTGAAGCGCTGGTTAAAAAGATTGAGTCAGACTTTATATTTAATTGGACTAATATAATTGGTTTGCAGGCAAGGCTTATTGCAGGAAAATTTATGATTGAATCAGCACAGGAGCAGGTACATGCAACTAAGCTTGCAAACATGCAAGGCGTTAAAACTTTGATTGAAATCGCAAATGCAGAGTCTAACTTATCGAAACGCATTGTTGATCAAATTAATTATTCGGTTGATTTACATAAATTTCATTTAAAATTAAATAAAAATGAAATCCTTTTCTCTTTGTTTAACTAGAATATTGGAAGTTTAGATATGAATAGCCCGTTGGTTACTATTGGGATTCCCACATTTAATAGGCCGGATGGCTTGTTAAATGCTATAAAAAAAATAACTTCACAAACATATAGAAATATTGAAATAATTATTTCAAATAATGCTTCAAATAATGAACTTGTGCCTAAAATAATTGAATATTGTGCAAGCTTAGATGGCAGAATAAAGTACTGTCATCAGCAGGAAAATATTGGTATAACAAATAACTTTAAATATGTTTTGCGTGAAGCATCTGGTGAGTTTTTTATGTGGGCCGCTGATGATGATGATTGGGAGTCGGATTTTATTGAGTGCTGTTTAAAAATGCATGAGATAGCCCATGTCGGGTTAACAATGACAGGTTTTTATAGGTTTGATCGATCATTGAATTTGTCTAGTGTTGCTGAGTTGCATAAATTAGATGGTGTTGATCGCTATTTGGATGCCACCAAGTTTATGTCTGCAATGCAGCATAGTATCATTTATGGACTACATAGAAAATCTGCAATCGAATGGTTTTTAAATGATTCATCAACGATTTTTGACGATGAGTATTTTTTAATCAAGCAAATTTTAAACCACGGAGTAATTACTGAACCCAGTTTAATTAAGTATGGCGCCGGAATTGATGCAACTGGTTATAAAATAAAAACAAAGAAAGTTGCGGATGATCGTTATTTTAATCAAATAGAAAATATAATTCCATTTGCCGCTTTGTTGGCTCAAAATAATAGTATTTCAGATATTCAAAAAATTGATTTATTTAGACAAATACTAATTATGAAATTAAATTTTGTATCAGTTTTCGAAAAAGATTTGCGTTCTTCTGAGCAGTATAATCTGGCATTAAAGATCAAATCTATCTTGTCTGATATGAGTGTAATAGATGCGTTGCGTTGATTTGTATAAGTCTAATTTAGGATTGAGCACATGAAGGCTGTAATACTGGCTGGCGGTCTAGGAACGCGGATTTCTGAGGAGACTCATCTGAAACCTAAACCTATGATCGAAATTGGCGGCAAGCCAATACTTTGGCATATCATGAAATCATATTCATTTCACGGAATAAATGAGTTTATTGTTTGTTGTGGGTATAAAGGCTATGTAATAAAGGAGTACTTTGCAAATTATTTTCTACATATGTCTGATGTCACATTTGATATGAGTTGTAACCAAATGGTCGTACATCAACAAAATGCAGAGCCTTGGCGTGTTACGCTTATCGATACAGGTGAAGAAACCATGACGGGTGGTCGACTTAAGCGTGTTGCTAACTACATTTGTAATGAAGAGTCTTTCTGCTTTACATATGGTGATGGCGTTGCGGATGTGGATATTTCTGCTCAAATTAGATTTCATAAGAAGCACGGTAAGTTGGCAACCATTACTGCTGTTCAGCCCCCTGGTCGCTATGGTTCTTTGGTCAGAGTGGGCACTTCTGTTTCGGCCTTTCAAGAAAAACCGCCAGGTGATGGTGCTTGGATTAACGGTGGCTTTTTCGTCCTTAGCCCTAAAGTGCTTAATTTTATTGAGGGCGACAATAGTTCATGGGAGGCGGAACCAATTGAAATGATTGCTAGTAATGGCGAGTTAGAGGCTTTTGAACATCGGGGCTTTTGGCAGCCCATGGATACGTTGCGCGACAAGAACCACCTTGACCAGTTGTGGGCATCCGGTAAAGCCCCGTGGAAGCGTTGGACATGATTCAATTTAATAATGTATTTAGGGGCAAGCGAGTACTAGTTACTGGTCATACCGGATTTAAAGGTAGCTGGCTTACACTTTGGCTTAAAGAGCTTGGGGCCGAGGTAATTGGGGTTTCCTTGCCGAAAGACAGCAATTCAAATCAATGGAGATTGAACGAGTTATCAATAGATGATTGCAGGTTAAATATTTGTGATGCCACCCATCTTAAAATGATGCTGAATGAAAAATGCCCTGAAATTGTTTTTCACTTGGCAGCGCAATCTTTAGTTAGAAGGTCTTATCAATATCCTCTTGAAACTTGGTCTACCAATGTTATGGGCACCGCTAACTTGTTAGAGGCATGTCGCAATTTGTCCAGTGTCAAGGCGATTGTTGTCGTTACTACTGACAAGTGCTACGAAAATCAAGAGTGGTCTTGGGGGTATCGTGAAAATGATCGTCTTGGAGGGCATGATCCATATAGCGCCTCAAAAGCTTGCGCAGAGTTGGTGGCTTCCAGTTATCGAAGTTCTTATTTTAATTCTGAAAACGCTCCTTTAATATCAACTGCTAGAGCGGGTAATGTTATCGGTGGAGGGGACTGGTCAGAAGACCGGCTCATTCCAGATCTTGTTCGAGCAATTGAAAAGAACCAAACGCTTGAAGTCCGCTCGCCATTTGCGACAAGACCGTGGCAACATGTACTTGAATCTTTAAGCGGTTATTTACTTCTCGGACAAAAGTTGCTTTCTGGCGATAAGGAATTTGCACAAGCATGGAACTTCGGGCCTGAACCTGAGGGCAACAGAACGGTTGTCGACGTTCTTAATGTATTGAATAAACATTGGAAAGATATGAAGTGGCATTTAGAGGAGAAGCCGCAACTTCATGAGGCAAGATTGCTATATCTCGATAGCGCAATGGCTCAAAGTAAGCTTGGCTGGCAGCCAGTCTGGCGCCTTGAAGAAACTTTAGAAAAAACTGCGCAGTGGTATCGGGCCTGGCTAGAAAATAAAGAAGTAATAAGTCGAAAGCAATTGACCGCCTATGTTGATGCTGCAGTACGTGCCAATATTGGATGGGCGGTGACTTGAACATTTGCCAGACACAAATTGATGATTTGGTAATGGTTGAGACGAAGCCATATGCAGACTCACGTGGTGCATTTTCAAGAATGTTTTGTGAGCGTGAATTGCATGACATTATTGGGTCACGCCAAATTGTTCAGGTTAATCTTTCGCGTACGGATGTAGTTGGCGCAGTTCGAGGAATGCACTTCCAATTTGCTCCTTTTTCGGAAATGAAATTGGTACGCTGCCTAAAAGGTCGAGTGTGGGATGTCGCTGTAGATCTTCGTGCTAACTCTCCTACATTCCTCAAGTGGCACTCGCAAGAATTGAGTCCTGCCAATGCAAGAATGATGGTCATACCCGAGGGGTTTGCTCATGGGTTTCAAGTGCTTGAGCCATCAAGTGAAATCCTATATATGCATACCGAATTCTATGCCCCTCAGTCAGAGGGCGGACTTCGATATAACGATCCTAAACTTAGTATTGAATGGCCACTCCCAATCTCCGACCTCTCAAAAAAAGATGCGGGTCACCAATTAATTGATTCGAGTTTTCAAGGATTTAATTTATGAACTGCCGTCATTGCGGTAATCCGCTCAACTATACTTTTCTTGACCTCGGTCATGCACCTCCTTCGAACGCATATTTAAACTTTGAAGATCTCAGTAAGCCTGAGATTTTCTACCCGCTCAAGATCAAGGTTTGCGAGCAATGCTGGTTAGTACAAACCGAAGATTATGCTGATGCTGACACATTGTTCACACCTGAATACGCTTATTTTTCAAGTACATCATCTGGCTGGCTTGATCATGTAAAGATTTACTCAGAACGAATGATTAAAGAATTAACTCTAGACAGCCAAAGCTTTGTAATTGAGGTGGCCTCAAACGACGGCTATTTATTAAAAAACTTTGTTAGTGCAGGTATTCCTTGTTTAGGAATTGAACCTACTGCAAGTACTGCTTCTGCTTCGGCAAAATTCAACATTAATGTTCTTCAAGAGTTTTTCGGGAAAAATCTCGGTCAAAGGCTTGCAGGCGCGGGTAGTAAAGCTGATTTGATTGTTGGCAACAATGTTTATGCTCACGTACCTGATATTAATGACTTCACTCTTGGACTCAAAGCTGCGCTAAAACCAAATGGAATCATCACACTTGAGTTTCCTCATCTAATGCAGTTAATCCAACACGCACAATTTGATACAGCTTACCATGAGCATTTTTCGTACTTGTCGCTCCAAGTAGTAAACCAAATTTTTTCTTATGCAGGACTACGTATCTGGCGTGTGGAGCAGTTGCCAACACATGGTGGCAGCCTAAGAGTCTTTGGTTGTCATGTGGATGATGCTCGTGAAACACAAATATCGGTTGCGAACCTATTAAATGAAGAGATTAACCGCGGGCTGTTGAGCCTGCAAACCTATTTGGATTTTCAGCCTCGAGCAAACAAAATCAAAAATGACTTACTAGAATTTCTAATTAATCAAAAGCGTAAAGGTAAAACTGTTATCGCTTACGGCGCTGCTGCTAAAGGAAATACGCTACTTAATTACGCTGGAATAAGACCTGACCTCGTAACTATCGTTTGTGATGCTGCTGTATCTAAGCAAGGAAAGTATATGCCAGGGAGCCATATTCCAATTTTTTCACCAGAAACTATCAAAAGCTATAAGCCAGATTATCTCTTAATTCTTCCATGGAACATAGCCGAAGAAGTTGTTAGGCAAAATGAATCAATAGGAGAGTACGGTGGCAAATTTGTAACAGCAGTTCCGGAGTTGAAGGTATTTTAATGCGAGTTTTGGTAACAGGTGCGACAGGTTTTATCGGTAAACAAGTTGTAAAACAGCTTAATGACAGTGGTGTCGACGTAGTAACTATGGGGAGGAGGCCAAGCAATAGTGCAAATCAACATTTTAAATTGGATTTCTTGGCAACAGAGGATTTTTCAACTCAGTTTAAAGAAGCCAGGGCTTCTCATTTGATTCATCTAGCCTGGTATGTCGAACATGGCAAGTTTTGGTCATCAACCATGAATATGGACTGGATCAAAACAACTGCTAATTTAGTGGATGCATTTTGTAAAGGTGGCGGTCAGCATATAACCATTGCTGGGAGCTGTGCGGAGTATGACTGGGACTATGGGGTTTGCAATGAAGAGCATACACCTTTGAACCCCAGATCAGTTTATGGAATTGCTAAGAATGCAACACGTCAAATTTGCCAGATAACCTGCGCAAAGGCTGAAGTACCGTTAGCATGGGGACGAATATTCACACCCTATGGAAAAAGCGAACCGACAACTAGACTTCTGCCTTCATTAGCTGAGGTATTTAAGAAAAATAAAGCCCCTTTTGGTGTTAATTTAGATAGTTATCGCGATTTTCTGCATGTTACAGATGTTGCTAATGCGCTGATAAGTTTGTCTATTGGGAACGCGAAGGGAAATATCAACATCTCTTCGGGCGAGCCTGTGAGACTCCGTGAAATTGTTGAATTGATGGCTGGGAAGATGGCTGCTGATCCTGCCATGGTACTTGAGTTGTCTTCAAATCGATTAGATGAGCCTAAATATTTGGTTGGAACGAATGATTGCTTGTTGGGTTTAGGATGGAATAAGCGGGTCAGTCTGGTCGATGGATTAAATGATTTTTATAAATAAAGGAATTGAAATGGGCAAGTATCAAGAATTCAAAAAAGAATGCGTTGAAAATATTGCAAAGCAGGGGCATGATGCAAAGTTGGAAAAACTAACGACCGAATGGTTCATCCAATCATTTTTGCATAAGTACCCATACAATTTTGAATTCTTAGGACGTCCAATAATTCAATACCCACAGGACATGGTGGCCATGCAAGAACTGATATGGGAAGTAAAGCCGGACTTGATTATTGAAACTGGCATAGCTCACGGTGGTTCGCTAATCATGAGTGCGTCAATGCTTGCATTGTTGGATCTATGTGAGGCTATAGATGCCGGGATCACGATCGATCCTAAAAAATCGAAACGAAAAGTATTAGGGCTTGATATTGACATAAGGCAGCACAATCTGGAGGCCATTCAAGCCCACCCTATGGCATCAAGAATTCAACTGATTGAGGGCTCGAGTATTGATCATCACATCATTGAAGAGGTCCGACAAGTAGCTAAGGACTTTCAGCGAATACTTGTCTGTCTTGATAGTAACCACACTCATGAGCATGTGCTGTCTGAGTTACAAGCATATGCCCCTTTAACAAGTGTTGGAAGTTACTGTGTTGTCTTCGATACGATTGTTGAAGATATGCCGAAGGAAATCTTCCCTGACCGTCCGTGGGGGCCAGGCGACAATCCCAAGACAGCAGTATGGGCGTATTTGAAAGATCATCCTGAATTCGAAATTGACAGAGAAATTCAACAAAAATTACTAGCAACTGTTGCGCCTGATGGTTACTTGAAAAAAATAAAGTAACAATATGGATATAATTGAAAATTTAATGTTAAATAATTTTCAACTGTCAATAATCAATAATTTATTATATTTTTTGGAAAATAAAACGAGGGCATATGAATATTTGGGCCGAATTTTTAAACAGCAATGACAAATTAATCCATAAATTTGAGCATTATTTCCCAATATACGAGAGGCATTTTAAAGATTATGTCAATAAATCAATAGTTTTTCTTGAAATTGGTGTTAGTGAAGGGGGCTCTCTTCAATTGTGGCGAAAATTTTTTGGGCCATATGCCGTAATTGTGGGGATAGATATTGATCCAAATTGTAAGCGACATGAATCAGCTGGAATTAATATTAGAATTGGCGACCAGTCTGACCCTAAATTTCTAGATTCTATTATTAAGGAGTTTGGAGTTCCTGATATAGTTTTAGATGACGGAAGTCATATTCAAAATCATGTCCTCACTAGTTTTTTGCATTTGTATCCTAAATTATCAAAAAATGGAGTATATCTGGTCGAAGATCTGTATACTGCCTATTGGCCAGAGTTTGGTGGTGGAATTGAAAATTCTAGTACTTTCATTAATTTCTCTAAGCATTGTGTAGATAAATTAAATGCCTACTATTCTCGAGGAAGTATTCAGTCAGATTTGATTACAACTCAAACACGGTCGATTTCATTCTATGATTCAATTGTATGTTATGAAAAAGGATTAATAAATAGAAGAAATTTGACCCCCCGATCTAAAAACTCAACAGATGCAGATGCTGTTAAATCTCAAAAAGTTTTTGATAATTTATGTGCTCAAGCTAAAAATGAAATTGCATCAATTCCTATAGTTACTGTCAATTATAATACTCCTGAGCTTATTGATAATTTAATTGGAAGTTTAAGAAATTTTTATAGTAATAAAATTTATATAATTGACGGCTCTGACGAGCCTGAAAAAATTATGGCTGTACGCAAAGTGGCATTAAAATATTCTGATGTGGAATTAATCCCTTTTGGATACAATATTCATCATGGGCCTGGTATGGCCTGGGCCTTTTTAAATCTGAATATTGAGAATAAAGTCTTGGTTATGGACTCTGATATTACGGTTATAAATGATGGGTTTATAGAATCTATGGATGAAAATTTGAAGCCAAATATGTATGGTGTTGGGTGTATAACACCCATAAATGAAAATGGATATACACCAAAAAATGACGAGATAGGTTTTCCTTACTTAAGTGCTGTATTAATGTTGCTAAATTTGAATGTAGTCAGGCAATTTCCTCTTCCAATAAAACATGGGGCGCCCATGCTTTCTTCGATGCTTTCATTAAATAAACAAGGCTTAAGTAATTTATTGGGTAACATAGATTGGGTTTTTGATGATTTAACTGAAAATAATGTTAAAAACTATATCGATCATCCTTGGCAGGGAACATCCTCGCGAACTGGTGGTTATCATCTAAGTTAATCATATAAAATTTAAAAAATAGCATATCCCATTTAAGATGAGAATTCAAGTTTGATTAATTGAATTGAAGGCTGTTGGTAATAAATATCTATTTGAGCTATTTATTCTATTTTTAATAACATAAAAATGCTGCGAATACGCTCGGATTAGATTGAATACAAGGATAACAACATTTTGAAGTTCTATCGTTATTCGGTTTTTCATTTAATAAAACGAGTTGTGCGGTTGTAAATACACAGTTTAGTGGCGTTTGTACTATTCTTACTCAATCTGCAAGTCTCAAAGAGGAGAAATATGATTCACCCCAGTGCAATCGTTCACCCTAGGGCTCAACTAGGTAGCAACATCGAAGTGGGTCCTTTTACGATCATTCACGAAGATGTAAAGATCGGCGAAAATGTAGTGATTGGATCTCACTGCGAAATCGGCCTTCCCTCGGCATTGGCAGAAGGCGGCCCCTTGGTCATTGGCGATTCAGCACTGATTCGCTCGCACAGTACCTTCTACCAAGGCTCGGTATTCGGCAACCGACTAGTCACTGGTCATAGAGTGACAGTGCGCGAAAAAACCTATGCCGGTGAAAATCTCCAGATTGGTACGCTAAGCGATCTACAAGGGCATTCTAAAATTGGCAATTACGTGCGCTTTCACAGTAATGTTCACATTGGTCAAAAGTCCACTATTGGAAACTTCGTCTGGATATTCCCTTACGTTGTTTTGACTAATGACCCACACCCGCCGAGCAGCGTCCTACAGGGGCCAAACATCCAAGACTTTGTTGCTATCGCAACCATGTCAATTGTCTTACCAGGCGTAAAAGTGGGCGAGGGCGCATTGGTCGGAGCACACAGTAGCGTTAACCGTGATGTGGAGCCAGACACGGTGGTTGCTGGTTCGCCTGCCAAGTTCATTTGCGCCGCAAACGAGATCAAACTCAAAGACGGCACCGGCCGTTCCGCCTACCCATGGCGAGATCACTTTCACCGCGGGTATCCCGAATCTATAGTAGCAAAATGGCTAAAGGATACCGAAGCACGTATGTGAGCATGATAAAAGACACTTTATTTGAAGTATGTAAACGACAAACACATTTTTCAAAACGGTATCGAAAACAAAGCCTGCTACGTTGACATCTAGCACTTGCATTTAGATTGCTTTTCGAAGTCTGCTCATGACCGTGTAATGTTTCAATTGCGTCATTGTTTGATCAAGGTTTGGAACGCTAACTTTAATAAGCTAAGGCCGTACATTCTTGGAAATGTGGACTTAGTCCCCGCACAATACCCAGATAGAGTCCAATATGATTAAGTATGTACACGCTGGCCTGAAACAGTTTTACCGCATTCATGGTCAAACTAACGGCTTGTTCTATTTGGGGCATGCCTCAGTGCTGGCCATTTTCGGTGGGAAGAGGGTCCTTTTCGACCCTGTGGTGCTATCAAAGCCTTATGCCGATTCCTGGGCATTTTTCCCAGCCCAAGTGGTTGATTCCAGCCTGTTTGAAGTGGATGCAGTGGTGGTTTCGCACATACATCAAGACCACTATGACGTCGACTACCTAAAAGCGCTAGATGGAAAGGCAAAAATAGTAGTGGTGGGCGGTCGCGATTCTTTCATCGAAGACCTGAGGAACAACTGCGTTAAGAATTTACTCATCGTTGAACCCGAGACAGTGACCGAAATTCTTGAGGGGGTTCACATGTATGGGGTTACACATGAAACCAATGGAATTGATTCGTCGGCGATTGTATATAACGATAAGTTTTGCGTTTATCACGGAAATGACAATTACCTCCAGCCAGAATCTCTTAAAAAGTTTAATCTAGTAGGACCACGCATCGATGTCGCTTGCATTCCATATGCTTACATCCACTGGTATCCGTTTCTTCTAGAGTGCGGAAATGACCAATCCGCCTACAAGCATGCTGAAGGAGATCGATTAGTCAAGCTTTACATGGATGACTGTCTTAGCGCAATTCGGATATTGCAGCCTAAGTTGATGATCCCGTTTGGTGCCAACCTATTGCTAGATGATGGTGACGCTTATTCGGACATCAACATTGCCGTGAAGACGCCGATTGAATTCTTCGAGTACACGATTCAAACTGCGCCGGATTTAGCCGCCATCGTCACCCCTATGCTGGCCGGCGACTACTGCGGTTCATTAGAAGAGGAGCTTTCTATCAGTATTGCCAAATAATTCGACGGTGGCAGCTACCGAGCAAAAGCGCACGCTTACTTGCAAGGACGTCCCGCAAAACAAAACGACACCAAATGGCAAAGAATCGACAAGCAAGTATTCATGGCCAACTTAAACGATAAGGTTTCACGTTTCCCCGAAAGTATTGAAAACTTAATCCGAGTTGAGATGAACTATCTAGGGGAGCTATTACGTATCGAAATCGACTGCTTACAACACAGCGCTCGTTGGGTAGACGATTTCTCAGAGGGTATATCTTTCCATCACTTTAAGCTTGATCCTATTGCTTCAGGTTGTTGGCTTAACGGCAGACGCTTTGAAGAGGTAATAGGTATGCGCCGCTTCACACTGCGTCGTGAACCTAACATATTTTCCAAGGAGATATTACGTCTGGTCAGCACAGCACTTTGAGGGATTTCGTATCTCAAAAATGGGGACAACTTGCAGAGGACTTCATTTTTCATTGAAATTGAGCAACCTTTATCATGTACCCACATTCAAATTACGACGTATTGAATGAGAAGAAATGACATCTCTATTGTAAAATTTGTTGCAATTAAATGTCTTCACCCAAACTTTGACGAGATTTGATAACTCTGAGGCTACTTCGGGGGCTTAAGCTGACTTCAAAAGATCAATTTGAAAATTTGCAATGTCAAAAATGTAGATTTCCTAAAGCAAATGTTAGAGTAATAATCTGCAGCTATAGCTGAAATTTATGATGTTGCTTCCGATTAACGTACAGAGAAATCCGATGAGTATTGAAAAATGCAAGATCATTGATTTACCCAAAATACATGATCCTCGTGGAAATTTAACTTTCATTGAAGGCGGTGCACATATACCTTTTCCAATCCAACGTGTGTACTATCTTTATGACGTACCTGGCGGTTCAGAGCGTGGCGGGCATGCTCATAAGGAGCTTCATCAACTCATTATCGCCATGTCTGGTAGTTTTGATGTTTTGCTAGATGATGGTAAAGAAAAACGTAGATACCATCTTAATCGTTCTTACACTGGTCTCTATGTGTGTCCGATGATTTGGCGTGAACTGGATAATTTCTCATCGGGATCAGTATGCATGGTATTGGCATCAAATCTTTATGCTGAGGATGATTACTACCGCGATTACGCAGAATTCATGCGGGTAAGGTGGGGCGCATGAGGGAAAAAATTTCATTTCTTGATCTTCACTCCAGTTATCTAGAACTCAAATCGGAAATTGACTCTTCAATTGCTCGCGTCCTTGACAGCGGCATGTACATATTAGGTCAAGAAGTGGAGGACTTCGAGTCAGAATTCGCAAATTATTGTGAAACGAAATATTCAATCGGTGTGGCTAATGGCCTGGATGCTCTTCATTTGGGTCTTTTGGCTATGGACATTGGGCCAGGTGATGAGGTTATTGTTCCATCCAATACCTATATTGCAACCTGGTTAGCAGTAAGCCAGTGTGGTGCTACTCCTGTTCCAGTGGAGCCCGATGAGCGAACTTACAACATTGACCCAGCTCGAATTGGTGCGGCAATCACACCTCGGACTAAAGCTATTATCCCTGTTCACCTTTATGGCCAACCAGTCGATCTTGATCCGATTTTGGCTATTGCTCGAAAACATGGAATTCGTGTTCTTGAAGATGGTGCGCAGGCGCATGGCGCCCGTTACAAAGGCAGGCGAATAGGTGGACATGGAGATGCCGTAGCATGGAGTTTCTATCCAGGCAAAAACCTTGGTGCAATTGGCGATGGTGGAGCAGTAACGACAAATGATCCAGCGATTGCCGATCGTATTCGAGTATTACGGAACTACGGCTCTCGCGTAAAATACGTGAATGAAGTAAAAGGCTTCAACAGTCGTCTGGATCCTATTCAAGCAGCGGTACTAAGAGTTAAATTAAAGGCTCTAGATTCTTGGAATGAACGTCGTAAGTCGATTGCTGGGCAATACTTAGAAAGTCTTTCCGCATTGTCTATAGTCTTGCCTCATGTGCCAAATTGGGCCGAGCCAGTTTGGCACCTATTCGTTGTTAGGCATACGCAGCGAGATGATTTGGTGAGGAGGCTAAATAGTGTTGGCGTTAGTACATTAATTCATTACCCTATTCCGCCGCACAAGCAAGGGGCTTATTCGCAATTAAATTTGCATCTTGACCCTTTTCCATTGGCTACAAAAATAGCTCAAGAAGTACTGAGCCTACCCATAGGACCACATCTTGATATAAAAGCATCTCTGCTGGTGCGGGATGCGATAACAGACTTTATAGCTGATAGTTAATGCCAATAATAATGAGCGTATGTTATGCATTTTAGTATTTTAACTTTATTTATTAGTTATTAAATAATATATATTATATTTATTTTAAAAAGTATGTGGTATTGGCTTTAAATAAAATATATATTGGATATTTAAATTGAAATTTACGACTCTAATTCCAGCTTACAAATCAAAGTACTTGTTTGATTTACTTTGTTCTTTGAGACATCAGACAATAAAGCCAGCGATGATCATTTTTTCTGACGATAGCCCGGAACAAACCTTTTCATCGTTACTGTTAAATGAACCATTAAAGAGCATAGTTGCAGACTTAAATATTCAAGTAATTCCAGGAACAAGAAGTGGTGGCTATAACAATTTTTGTAATCTACTTAAATTTTTCCTTAATCAGCAAGAAACTAGAACGGAATTATTTCAACTTTTACTTGATGATGATGTAATTTATCCTACGTTCTATGAAAGGCATTTATTTGCTCATCAAAGCTTAAATGCTCCCTGCGTTATAAGTAGGCGTTGGACGGCACTTGAAAATGGCCAACCATTTCGTGATCCATTGCCACTACCCAGCGCTATAGCTGCACATCCAAATCGTATTTTGTCTCTTGATTCTGAAATACTTTTTAAACACACAGTTGGCGAGAGGAAGAATTGGTTAGGTGAATTTTCAAATACTACATTCAGAGCAGACATGGCGCCGCTATTGCTTGAAAGTAATATGCTTGGTATTAGCTACAGTGGCCTTGAAGATCTTGGCGGATTTTTGAAGGCGAGTTTGCATGGACCAATAGGATTTATTAATGAACACCTTGGATTTTTTCGAACTAGTAGCGAACAAAATTCGTCTAATCCAATGGGCCGGCCACTCAAGCTAGCATTTTTAGCATATATTGCTTTGTCCTTTATAGGGCGAGATCTAGGAAAATTATCAAATACACAGGTAGTGGAAAGTTTGCGCCAAATTTGCCCTTTTATATTGCACCATTATGGAAAAGAAGCTGATATGGCTGATATATGTAGAAGCTTACCAAAACTGGTGCAAGGTGGGCTGGAAGCGGAATTAGAGTTTCTTCAACTTTGGACTTGCTACGCTGAAACTCCTTAACTTAAGATTATTTAAATTTGAAAATTAAGCAGGAGTGAATTATAAATTGTCACTCCTGCACCCATTTAAATTAACTTAATTTAAACCAAACGTCCACAAGCTTATGGATCTCCTCATCTGTAGTTTGGTAAATTGACTCGAGTCCAATCCAATTGCCAGCATCATCCTGTGAAACAGGCGTGAAACCAAGCGAGAGAGATTTAACTGACAAGTCTTCTAACGAATGGAGCTCATCCTCTTGGCTCCAGCCATCTTGGTTGACGTCTTGCCAAACCAACAGGCTTGAGAATTGATGGTCAGCAGTGTCAATTAGTCCGTCATGGTTGGAGTCAAGAGATGCCAATGCTTGGAAGCCATCCACTGCTTTTTTGCCATTAGGCAGATCAGTTGAGCTACCAAACAACTCAGCACCTGAGTCTATTGAACCATTCTTATTTAAGTCTCTGACAAGTAAGCCGTCTTGAGCGCCAACCCAACCAGTAGGTATTCTCGAACCAG
>Ga0315909_10004640_pt1 | contig 16121 bp, 36 predicted proteins | sample LakEriMetagenome_11_FD_203527 | JGI IMG/M metagenome (GOLD analysis project Ga0315909, IMG submission 203527) | Freshwater fungal communities from buoy surface, Lake Erie, Ohio, United States - Buoy 2 MA125 | ecosystem: Environmental > Aquatic > Freshwater > Lake | place: USA: Lake Erie, Ohio...
ACTCGTTGTTCTTTTGTTGTTTCAAAGATTTGTTGTAGTTCCATTGTGTTTATTTGTTTTGGTTAAATTCTATTGGCTCAGCTTTTTTCAAAAATTCATTTACTAACAAATCAAGTCCCATTCTTTTTAATGTTTCTTTTATTTGTTGTTCTGTGTATATGTTTTCATTATCAAGTATCTCAATTGGTGTAATGGAGTTATCATAACTTCCAAAACTCATTGATTGAGTTGCAATTTTATTTACTTGTTCTTCTGTATATAGTTTCATAGGTTAATTAGTTTTTGGAGTCCATACACCAGTTGTTGTTACTTGGCTTTTAATAGCATCTACTTTTATACTATTTAAATTAGCTTTTCGTTGCTCATACTTTATAACGATTTGATTTAATATTTTTATTGTTTTCATAGGTTATTTGTTTTTGGAAATATATTTCTAATTTAATTAAATAATTGTTTTTAAATAGCTTTTTTTTAAACAATTAGAATTATAGTTCTAATTATATTGTTTCGGGTTTGTAGTTATCAATATCAAAGTAGCCTATCTTAAAGCTGCTCGGCTCACGTCTTAATCTGCGCTTGGCAGGTTCGTAGCCTTTGCTTTTGCAGTACGTTAGTATCTCAAGGTAGGTAGCATCAATGTTATTCATCATAATGCTAATAGGCTCACTTGCGTAATATTTGTCTATGTATTCTTTGCTTAGTTGGGTCATTGTTTTGTTTTAGTGTGTAATCGGTTATGGCTGCCATTACAAAGCCTGTTGCAATAAGCAGGAAGCAGATAGCGTAAATCATTTTGCGTAGATGTCTTGAAGTTGCCCAATAAGGTAACAAGCTACTAAAAATACTGCTAAAAGTTGTGCGGTTTCTTTTTTCATTGTGTTTGTGTTTGTGGTTAATTGATATATCAAATATACAACCTTTACACATTCAACAATCAAAAGTGCAAACTTTTTTTAAATTTATTTTTGTAACCTTGTTGCAATTATAGAAAAGCGTATCTACCCGTCCCACGTTTAAGGCTGAAGTTTTGCCAAGCTAAAGCCAAAGCTACTACGGCGTCATCGTGATAGCCTGAAGGTGCGGAGTACTTAACCCCCGTTGCAGTATATTGGTATTCAAAGATTTCAAGTTCTTGGCTGATTATCCCATCAGGGTAGCCAATCTTGCCTTGATGTATTGCAGCCTGTAAGCCTTCCATTAGCTGCTGCTTACTTGAACTTGTGAACTTTAAGCCTTGTATCATTACCCCTTCCCTTTGTAAGTCCTCTAAGATAGGGTCGCCAACCCCCGTAGAATCGACAAGGATAGGGCATTTAGGCAATCTAATGATGTTTTGCTTGGTATTATGCCAATCCATTTGGAAGCGGTCAAAATAAGCCACATTTCCGTTTTCGTCTAAACCTACAATAACTGTCCAATCGACCGACTTCGCTAAGTCAATACCAAAAGCTACAATCGGCATAGTAGTTACGGGGTGTATACAATTACGGATAAACTGAGTACCAAATGGGTTAGCTGCGTTCTCGGCAGGGTTTGCCATATACTCCTGCTCAAACACAACCTCTGGCAGTTGCCTACGGGCATCATCTATTTCCTGTGGGTCTATGTAAGGGTTGTCGTATGTAGTGAATTTAAAGCTTTGCCAATCGGGTTCTGCTTTACTATATAGGCTATAAAAGTAATTCTTGCCTCGTGGTGTGCTTAGGAAGATTGCCTTACCCTTAAAGTCGGTTAGGGTAGGTCTTATTGAGTTTAGCCACCCGTCTTCCAAGTTAGGTATAAATGAAGCCTCGTCAACTATTACCAAGTTAAACTTGCGCCCTCTCAGGTTATCCAAGCGTTCGCCTGTAAAGAACTCAACCTTGCCACCATTAGGAAAGCTAATATTTAAGTCCGATTTGTTATTAGGGAATGGAAGGCTATTGGATAGCTTCTCAAAGAATACCTTAGCCAATTTATAGGTAGGGGTTATGTAAGCAACCTGCCCACCTTTGATTGCGGTTGTAACGCATTTGATTTGACTGAGTTCCGATTTGCCAAACCTTCTACCGCACATAACAACTATATACCTTGCTTCGCAGTCAAGTATCTTCTTTTGGTTTATATGTCCGTTAGGTAGTTCTATCCGCATTAAAGAATTGTCTTGCCGTCTACAAATACTATCTCAATCCTGTTATCTGTTTGAATATCCATTTGTTCCTTAGGCTTACCATAAACACGGGTAAGCAAAGTTTCTAAACTATAAAGGCTGCCCTTCTCTAAACTTTTACGCATAGCTGCTGCTATTGTCTTTTCAAGTATTGTTGCCTTCGGGTTATCCCATACTGTTTTTAGTTCCTCTAAGTCCATTGACATCATAGCTTGTATGGTATCGTTTATCTCAGCAAGTTTATATCCCTGCTCTTTAAGTAGGCTTACATACTTACGAGGTCTTCCGTTTGGGTTTCCTGATTGTCCTGGTTTGTATGGTATTAAGTGTTCTTTGCTCATTCTGTTACGCTTCTGTTTTAACATAAGGTTGACCGTTCCTTTTAACTTCTAATGTCGGGTCAAGGTTAATCATTCGGTCTACTATAACCTGGCAGTATTTAGGGTCAAGTTCTGTGCCGTAACATCTTCTTTTAAGTTGATGTGCTGCTACCATAGTTGAACCTGAACCAAGAAAGCCGTCTGCTACCAATTCTCCTATTTTAGATGAATTCTCAATCAATGGTGCTAATAGTTTGATTGGCTTCATTGTAGGATGAACATCATTTTTAGAAGGCTTATCGCAATGTATTATTGTTGTCTTTTGTTTGTCTGATGTCATCTCCTTAACTAAGTCAAGCAATTCTTTTTTACTTAGTTTTCTGTAATCTGCAATATCTTCAATAACAGTTGTTTTGGTTCTATCGTCTGTGAAGTAATGTGCTGCTCCTTCTTTCCAACCATAAAGGCAAGGCTCGTGTTTCCAGTGATAATCTTGTCTACCCATTACCAATGCGTTCTTAACCCATATTAAGCATTGCTTTAATAATAATCCTGAGTCCTTAAATGCTTGTCTAAAATTTGCTCCTTCGCTATCTGCGTGCCAAACATACCAAGCACCACCTGGTTTTGTATAACTTCCTAATGCGGTATAGAAATCATATAAAAACTGATAAAAGGAGTCGTTTGTCATTTGGTCATTCATAATCTTTAAACCTGTACCACCTTCGTAGTTTACATTGTAAGGTGGGTCTGTCATAACCATATCACATAATTCTTTCTCAAACAATCTTTGCCAGGTGTCTGTTTCTGTTGAACTTCCACATAGTAATTTATGTTGTCCGATTTCGAACAGGTCTCCTGAAACTATATCTGTTTCAATGCCACCTTCTGGAACATCAAAGTCATCCTCTTCAACTTCTGCTATTATTTCCTCATTAACAAATCCTGGTATATCTAACCCCCAATCTTGTAACTCATCTACATCCCAATTGTTAGCAAGGTCATCCCAATCCCATTCGCCATATCCTACATTGTCTTTAACTATAAACTCCTTTTGCTGCTGCTCGGTTAATTCACTTGCTTTAATGACAGGTATCTCTTTAAGTCCTGCTTCCTTACAAGCCTTTAATCTCATATTGCCACCAAGCACAACCATATCATCATTAACTACGATAGGTCTAAGGTTTAGCATTTGAGGGAACTCGTTAATTGACTTTACGAGCTTTGCAAACTTATCGTCTTTAATTATCCTCGGATTATTAGGGTTTGCTTTTACTGTGTTGATTGGTACGTTTTGTATCATAGTATGCCGTTTATTATATCGTTTGCTTCGTCTAAAGCATCTTCTTGGTCGAGGTATGTATCTACGTCTGCTATATGTTTGTTAATTAGGGTTTCTGCCATTGCATAGGTGTAGTGTCCTATCGTGGTCATATCGTCTCCGTTTTTACCCGTCTTACATACCGCAAGGAAGTAAGCTTTATGTGTGAGGAGTAGCCATATAGCGTTTAGTTTTCTCATCTACCTTGTCCTCTATAAGCTTTTTCCCTTGGCGTGTGCTTATTAAAGGACTTCTTTGCAGAACCTCTTTTGCGTTTACCAAAGCTAATTTTGTTTTTATTCTCATTACCCTTTGCCATAATTATTTGCGTGTATGTCTTTTAGAAACTCTTTATATTGTTTTTTGTCTCCGTATTCTATGTGGCACTTTCTACAAAGTCCCATTAGGTTTTCAATCGTGTCTTTGTCTTTGCTGCCACCCATTCCCCTCGCCTCAATATGATGTATGTCTACCGCTTGTGAGCCACACACTTCGCAAGGAATGAAGTCCGTTTTTTTATACCCCATTCCCTGCAAATAAATTTGTGTGTGTTTCTGCATACTTTCCCCATTAAATTTCTCCGTTGATTAATAATTAAAGAATTTAACTATGCAAATTATTTTTAATGCCGTTTTACTGGCATAGTTTACTATAAATATACTTTCTGTCTAAATTTATCTCGTCAAAGTTATACTTCTTTTGGCAGAACTCAAATAGCTTTTCTCCGCTTTCCTTTCGCATAGCCTCGTCGTTTACCAAATCTCGTATATGTTTATACCAATCCTTTTGGCTTTTTACATAGTGTACCGGTAAATCAAAGTAAGGATTAACGTAGCTAACAATAGCAGGGTTCTTCTTTGCTGCCGTTTCTAATACCTTTAAGTTTGACTTCATAGCGTTGAACTTGCTATCTACTAAAGGAATAACTGAAATGTCCGAGTCCGTATAAGCACCCATATATTCCGTAACCCTTGCATAGTTATAGATTGTAGGGTTAAGCTTTAGCCCACAAGTGAAGGCTGCTATCATCTTATCCCAAATAGGTTTTTCCCCGTCATTGTAACCTGCTATTACAGTTCTTATATTCATACCTTGCAAACGCTTAAAAGGTTGTCTTAGTAACTCTATGTCCTTTTCGTGCGTTCCGCTACCGCTCCAGAACAATCTTACCCGTATATCTTCGGTCTTGTTATCCATAAACTGCTCTTGCCCGTAAGGTAAAGCGTTTGGTAATATGTGAACGTTCTTATTGTATTGGCTTATCTCGGCTGCTAATCTTTCGTGTGTGCAGGTGCAAAGGTCTGCTACTTTCATATAGCTTATAATCTGCTCTGGTATTTTGTTTAAAATATAACGCTCGTACAATAAATGGCTTGGCTCTAAGTTCCAATAGTCATCATTATCGACTACCAACTTAAACCCGTACTTAGTTCTCCAAGTATCCATTTGTGTTGCGTTTATTTCGTTTAGCATTCTATTCATTAACACAATATCCCAACCTTGCTCAAGTATTTCGTCGTTAAGTACGTCGGTAATAAGTGCGTACTCCTTTTCTAAATGTACTATTGGCATCATAATTCTATGTAAACCAACTCCGCTATTCGCTGAAGTTATGCAGAGTATTCGCATCTTATATTGTTTTGGTTGTGGTAAATGTCTTGGTATTTATCCCATACGCTTTGCGCCCTTGCTAAACTTTCGTCTTTCATTCTACGATACTCCGTGCCGTTTCCGACATCGTGTCCTATATGTTCCGACCTCATATCTGGCAAGTAGTAATTAGTAAAGCCTGTAATCGTTGCTCGTTCCCCGTAATCTCTATCTTGCATTCCGTAAGGGTCATACTCCGTATTGTACCCACCAACCTTGTCTATAAGGTCACGAGTGATAAAGTTATCGCCAAAAGGTGTATGCGTTTTATGTACCCCGTCTACAATGGGTGGCAAATCCTCTACACAATGTATACCAATAATGCCTGTTTTTGACACACGTTGCGAAAACATAACCCATTTTGACAACCAATTTTCAGGTAACAAAATGTCATTAGCTAACAAACAAACTGCATCGTAGTTCTCGGTCATTCTTAAACCTGCATTAACTCCTGCTGCTATGCCTCTCTTTTCTTTTGATAAGTCATAACCCGTAAACGGATAGTTATACGTTTCGTGCGTGTCGCTGCCATTGTCTATTAGAAAACAATCTGCATTGTAACCGCTATTAAAAAAGTTTTGGTTAATTACACGCTGCGTTAAGTCGTGCCTGTTTTGTGTTAGTAATAAGATTGCTACTTTCATTATCTTATGTTTGAGCCTATTTCTCTTGCAGGTACTCCTGCGTATTTAGTATTTGCTTTTGCATCGCCTTTAACAAAAGCACTTGCGCCTATCATACAATTTTCTCCAATGTTTGCAAACTGATGCAAAACTGCGTTAAGTCCTATATTAGCACCATTGTCAATAATACAATGACCGCCTATCTTAGCACCGCAGCTTATTGTTACATTGTCTAAAATTGTGCAATCGTGTCCAATGTGTGCGTGTTTCATTATAAAACAATTATTGCCAATAAAGGTATCTATCTCAGTACCTGCATCAATAGTTACAAGTCCTGTAATAACATTGTTATCTCCAATGTATACTTTGCCTTTTTCTACATTCCAGAACTTCTTATGCTCTGCCTTGTCGCCTATTATACAATAAGCACCGATGTAGTTGCCATCTCCGATAATTACGTTGTCTCCAATAATAGCGGTAGGGTGGATAAAGTTTGCCATTCTTTTATTTTTTAGGTTGTAAATCGTACCATTCGTAAAGCCTTTTAATCATATCAAAAATACAATGGCTGCACCATACTGTCAATATGAAATCTGGACTCATATACTTTCGGTAAATATGCTCGTACATTTTTAGTATGTCTAAATCTATATTCCTAACATATCCGTTCTGCACCATTTCGTAATTAGGTCTATGCAGGTCTAAGTATTGGCGATGTTCTATTTCCATAAGTTCCACATTATTTTTGAAATCATTGGAGCAACTGCACCCGGTATAAATACAAACGCAATAACATCTGTACATATTGCAGGTAGTAAATATAAAACTAAACCTGTCCAAGCTGCTAAACAACTCGTGCAGCTAAAAGGCTTAAAATCTAATTTCCACTTCCTATGGAATTGGTGTATTTCTACAAAGAATATTGCAAAGCATATCGATGCTAATATTATTAATACCATATTTATTTATTTAATAGTTCCGTTATTTCTTTTGCTTGTTCAATATTTAACAACCCTACTTTTTTATTTATCTTTTCTTTGTTTGCAAATTCTGTTTGCGCAGGTAGCATTTTATTAAACCATTCTGGAGCTTCAATAGTTTTTAAATTAAAAGAATAAATGCCTACGGGTGTGCTATTTATATATCTTACATTTGGGTGTTCTATTAATTTATCCCACTTAATTTTTTCTATAATTAATAATTTATAATGTTCTTTTCTACATTTTAATTCAATAGATAAATCATACTTAGGACTGTAACCATCTCTATAACTTAAAGGATGCCTATTTTGTAAGTCAGGTATTAATTTCTTTATTTTATTAAAGAGTATTTCTTCTGTTAATATAATACTCATTTCCTTAATTGTTTTTTAAGTTCACGCTTAGTTAGTTTTAATACCCTATGGATTGTCATATAAGGTATGCCTGTTACCCTGCTTAATTCCTTTGCGTTGCAGTTATGGTTAATAGCATAAAGCCTAAGTAGGTCGCTACTAAACCAATGTAGTTTACTTAGTTCCATTTCTACTCGGTTAAGTAAATCCTCATCTCTATCGTGTAATTCTACCTCTGCGTTTAAAGGCTTCCTATAAGTTCTGTAAAATTGGCTTGTATTACTTTGCATCATATTAATCATAGTCCTAACTAAATAGAACTTTAATACATTGCGCTTGTGCATATCAATTAGCTTTTCTTCTTCCATTTCACATAGCACCTTAAATAGTTCGCTGCGTAAATCATCTTGCAACTCTTCAGGCTGCATTTTACTAATAGCATCTTTTAGTTCGGTGCTATCCCACAACTGAATTATAATGCTATTGCGGTTCATATTCAGTTAATGTAAGTTTACCATTTTCCTCAGTTGCTATGTAGCATAAACATTTTGATGCCTTTGCTAAATTTAAAAATGCTATTTGGTAAGTGCTTAGTTTGTCGCCTATTGCTTTGGTTTCGCAGTAAACGGCTATGCCTTGATTAGTAAATCCTACTACGTCTGGAACTCCTTTAAGTCCTATAAATGTTCTACCTCTTACGGCAAGGTTATTGTTTCGCCATACAAATGCCCCGTTTTTATTCAGGGTCTTTATTGCTTCTTTGGTTAATTCGTTTGCGGTCATATTACAAAACTATACTAAAGTTCTTGATATTGACAAATACTTTTAAATATTTGATAAGCTACTTGTGGCACTATTGCATTCCCATAAGCTTTTATAGATTGGTTTCTCCATTTAGAAAAGGTTTTAGAGTCCAATCTTTGGGAAATCCCATCATCTCTTCTAAGTATTGGGGGTTCAGAAGGGAATGCGGAGAAATCCCTTTTCTCAAAAGATAACCCACAACGTGAAGCCTTTTTATTTGACTTGGTGGGAATGTACTGTTTGTGAACTCTTGCAGTGTTGGAGTGGGCAACAAACCAAGTTCGCTCTCTTTTGTGTGGTGCGTTTTGGCTACAAGCTGGAAGTATGTACGCTTGTACTTCGTACCCTTCAGCTTCCAAGTCAGTTTGCACCTCTTCGAATACCAATCCCCCCCCCCAATTAACAATGCCGAGAACGTTTTCGCCCACGACCCATTGCGGTTGAATTTCTCGTATTGCTCTAAGCATTTCTGGGAAGAGATGTCTTTCGTCATTTTTACCAAGCTGCTTTCCTGCGGTTGAATATGGTTGGCAAGGAAAACCCCCTGTGAGTACATCGATTGCTCCTCTGTGAATAGTGAAATCTGTTTTTGTGATGTCATTGTAACTTATTGAATTTGGGAAGTGATGTTTTAATACTTTTTGTCCAAAGGTGTTCCATTCGCAGTGAAATACGTTTTCCCAACCGCACCATTCTGCTGCCAAATCAAAGCCACCAATTCCGCTAAATAAACTGCCGTGTCTCATTTGAATGTTGTTTTGTTTTGTTTAATTTGTTCCTCAAAAAATAAAGCTACTGCAACTGCTCGAGCCTGATTCTTAAGCCATTGCTCAGTCCATTCATCTCGGTATTGCTTTGCGCTTATGATGTCCATTTTATTAGCTTTGTAGGTAATAATCTCCATAAGTTTATTTTTAGCAAGTGCGCCATCTTCTTTAGTCCATACCTTAATGCCTGAACTATTAAGTTTTGTAAATACGGATAATGGGTTAAACAACCTATCAAAAGTTCGGTTTTCCAGAAGTTTATACTCTTGGTAACTGTAATCAATTATCTCTAAATCGGTTAAGTGTGGGATTGCTTCTACTCGTTCTTGTGGCATCATTTTTCTTACTTCATTTGCTTTTTTCTTGTACCTATCCATTACCTGACTAAAATAAGCAGGACTGAAGTTCTGATAGTGGTCTATAAAGTCATTGGCTACCATTTGCTTAAACGCTACTTTAACCTCGTTTATTGTAAAGCCACCATACTCGGTTCTTATCCAATCCTCTAAGATTGCTAACTTAACTTCGCCAGGATTGTTAATTCCTACAAGCTGCATCAAATAAACAAGGTTTTGTTTAAATATGGTAGAGTTTAGATTCCTCATTCTTTCCCCTACAAATGCGGTCAAAATCTCCTTCTCCATAGGAAGTAGAGTAGATGTAGTTGTGATTTCTAAGTTCTTCGAGTTCGTGCTTATTAAGTTTTCTGTGATTGTTTGTAGTTCCTTTTGCATATTGTTTAGAGTTTATTATCCAAGTATTTGCTGCGTGTGTCCAACTTTTCATAGGGTTTTTCCCTACTTTCCACCCGTTGCTTGTATAGTAATTTACAAACTTTTCAGCTTCAATCTTAGCTAAATCTAAACTAATTTTATTAGCCATATATTCAAAAGCTTGTTCAAAACTACATTTACTTTTATTAGTATTAATATCTTTATTTATATTTTCATTTACATTTTCCATATGGGAGTCCATATGGTGTTGCATATGCGTTTCATATGGGGGTTCATATGAGGGTTTGTCTTTAGGTTTCATATTGTTTCGCCTTGACTCAGTAAAAGTTTTACGCTTATCCTTCTCAATATCAAGCCTGACATTGTACCATAAACCTTCATCATCTTGTATAAACTTGCATTTCACTTGCTCCCACAAGTGTCCTATCGTATGTTGTATCATATGAGTGTTCATATGACCTCGGTTAAACTGAAGCATAAGCAAGTCCATATATGCTCCTTTTTCCTCAAATGTCATTCCCATTGTGCCACTAACATAGTCGCCTGGGTAAAATAAAAACGCTGGGTCTTTTGCCATAAAAAAATAAACCCCGATAGGTACGAACTATCAGGGTTATTATTATTTAACCACTAAACACATAGTCGGTTCGTACTTCGTCTATGAGTTTCTTATACTGCAAATATACACTAATTTTCGATAATTTCAATTTTTTGACAAATTCTTTTCATTTTGTCTTTAAACCAATCTTCCGTGTCAATTAGGTTGTTTGCTTGTTTTATGTTATGAATTGCGGTAGTATGGTCTTTAGTGCCAGTGTATGCGCTTATCTCTTTAAGGTTCAATTTGGTATACCTTCTAAGTAAGTAAGCCGCAGCCTTTCGACCAAAGGTAGTTCGTAAAGACCTATCCCTTCTTGATATATCGCACTCAAATACTTCCTCAACTAATTTAACGATGCTTCTCGCACCTATATCCGCACCTAAAGGCTCGTTATCTTCTATCCCTAATAACCCCAACTGGTGCATCATTTCGTGCAATTTAACGTGGGTATTACGTTGCGCATAATATAACTCCTTTAACTGTCTTATTGAAACATCTCTATTTTTAGTTAGCATAATTAAAACGGCAATCCTTCCGTATCTTCTTTAGGTTTAAAATCATTTACATAAATCTTGTAATCTGGTTGTTTGTCCTCTGTCTTGTAAGCATTAACCCACATTGAATACTTAACATCATTGATTGTAAAATTAATTACTTCTCCTTTAGCGGTCTGCTTTTTCCAACCGCCAGTACTCCATTTTTTTTGTTCCATTTTTATTTGTTTTTAATTGAATATTGAGCTACTAATTTACTTTGTTTTTTCGTACCTACGTTAATTAATTCCGTTTGTACTTTGTAGCCTTTGCGTTTTAATTCAAACACTACGGCTGCTAATCTTAGGCTATTGTACTTCGTTAATGCTTGGATTGGTGTCAAGGTTTTGCCCGAAAGCAAGTGGTTCAAGATTTGTTGTTTCTGTGTCATTGTTATTGATTGGGTTAAAAAATACAGGTTTGTCTAATTTGTTTTCATACTTTTTAATAAAGGCTAATAAGTCCTCGTATGCCTCTTCGTTATACCAAGCGTAATGGTAAACTTCTGCCAAGAGCATTTGCCTTTCAAATGGTAATAGTTCCCTCATTAGCTTTTGTTTTGGTTATATGTTTGGTTGTAGTATTCTTGTGGTCTGCTAAAATTCCTATTATCACCATCAATAAAAGATACACCATAACCATTTATATAAGCTTGTATTATCTGCTCTTTTTCTTTTTCAAGTAAATCTTCAGCATTATCAATAGCCTCAATAGGTATACCAAAGTATAATTGATTTTCTTGTAACCATTCAAAATGTTCTTCCATTGCAGTTTTCATTAGCTTTTCTTTATTGTTTCTTTAATCTTGTTAAATTCGTCTAAACTCTTGATGGCATTGATTTTTTCGATAGCCTTATACTTTTGTTCCTGAGTAAACTTTGTTTTATCAAGTGCTTCAATCAAGAATGCTTTTTGTCCTTCGCTTACCTCGTCTTTATGCTCATTAGTAGCATCTGCATCTTTAGTGTCATCTATTGCAAACAATCCGTTAAGAGCATACTTACGAGCGTAGGAACTTGCTGCCCCTGTAATCTGTGAAGCATCCATTCCCTTTTTATTTTCCTCTTCACGAGCAAGACCAGTACAGGTAATATTATCTTCTCCGTTACTTAAACAAGCCGTAGCCTTTACATATACTCGACCGCCTACTTCTATTACCTCATCACTAAGCATTAAAGCGTAGCCGTACTTATGGCAGATAGGCTTTGCAGCTTCAATAATATCTTCTGCACTTCTGTACTTGTATTTAGCAAAAGCATTGAATTGGTTTTTAGGTGCTTTTAGTTCCTGTTGAATTTTAATTAGGCTCATTGGTTTGGTTTTTAAATGTTTGGTTAAAATATTGTTCTGCATATTCTTGCTTTTTGAACTCAGCTACTATATGGTCAAACCCATCTATATGTGCTTTTATTAATTGTTTTATTTCCATTTCTTTAGCTTCTTCAAATACACCTAATGGCAAAGTTTCGCCACGTTCAATGTATTGTTCCTTTAACCATTGTATTGCAGTTTTCATATTATTTGTTTTGTATGTCTATGTTATAGTGTTCTAAAATTTCGATAATGGGTTCTTGTCTTTTCTTTAGGCTTACAAAGTACTCGTAGGCTTGTGAATATTCCAAGTACATACTTGCGCTATCGTATTTGTTATCTACTAAAGTATAGTAGAAAATTGTGCCGTCTGGCTTAGTTTCTTTTACAAATTCAATCTTCATATACTTCGTTTTTTAAAAGTTCAAGTTCTGCATTGTTTTCTACCCAACGAGTAAACGTGTAATCGTCATCTTCGTAATCGTAGTTTTTAGGCAATAAGGCAGGGTCATAAGGGTTTGATGTAGTCCTGCTCCCGTCAATTAATATGTTCCCGTATCGCTGATATTGGAACATTTGGTAGGTGGTTAAATGTGTCATTTTGTGTTTTGTTTACACAAATATACAACAATACACAATACAAAGTGCAAAACTATTAAAATATTTTAAAATTATTTTTGCATCATTGTTGCAAATAATGGGTATTATATAGGATAAAAGCACATCAAATTGTGCAGTTTATAGCATATTTTGTACATCAGAACGTACAAAAAGTAAAGCTATATGCTTACAATATGTAAAAAAAGTAAAGGTATAACTTGCCAAAGTCGGAAGTAAAATGCAGCCAAAAGTAGTAGTATTACTACCTTTTGTTGTACTAAAGTGAAACATTATAGCAACTTCTGGAAGTAAAGTTTATCGTAACCCCCGTATGAATATTCGGGTAAGTAAAGCCTAAACCCACACGAGATAAGGTTATTAGCACTTGGGAAGTTATCTAAGGTTGTGTATGTAATAGCTATATGGCAAAAGGTAGATGCAGCCTTTAACCTGGTCTTAATCATTCGCCTTTGTATGCCTTGTCCTCTATGTGATTTCTTAACCCACGCACGATTAAATATGCAAATGCCTTTAGAGTAAATAGAACCGCAGTAAGCTACTATCTCGCCTTGGTCAAGCATAACCCACCATTCACGATTGAATTGGAACTCGTCAGCACAACCCTTAAAGTTAGGGTTCTTGTAATCTAATTCCCTTAATTGCTCGTAGGTATCTCGGTCTAAAATATTGCCGAAGCTAAATATCTTCTTGAGGCGCATTGTGTATTTGTTCAAGTTTGGTTAAATAAAGCAGGGCATCTTCCAGCTCTTCCTTTAGATGCGTTATCCATTGACCTGTGTTTAAATCAGTTCTGTCCATTGTAGTTCCGTACTTTGATTTCCCTACAAGTTCACGTCTACGCATATCTTCTATTACGGCTGCTAATATTTTACTGTCACTCATTATCTGTCTGTTTTGGTGTGCATTTTATAACAAGTTTTACATTGTAGTTGTACCTTTTTAACTCCTGTTGAGCTTGTTCTCCTGTTAGCAATAATTAACTCATCGCTACCACATTCAGGGCAGCTACCTCTATCAGCTCCAAATATAACTCCGTAATGTGTCTTAGGTTCGATGTGGTTTTTAAGTGCGTTAAATACTTGCTCTAATAACACTACATCTTTTTGGCAGTACTTAATCATTTTAGCCATCGCCACTTTGTCTTTATGCAAGACAATGTCTTTCCATAAGCTATACTCGGTTTTGATTTTAGTGCCAATGCCTAAGTAGTCAGCTATATAATTAAGCTTGTTGCTATTAAATCTAAACTTTGACCTTGCTACCTTTAGCGTGTCAATAGTTGTGTAAGACGGGAACATTGTTATGCCGTGCAAAAGGCATCTTGTTCTAACCCAAGCCATATCGAACTTGTCGCCATTGTGACCTATAATTTCTGAAGCCGTGTTTGCTACCTCAATAAACTTTTGCAACATTCTTTTGTCGCATTGTTTACTATCCCACTGTAAAGCATAAACTTCTTTATCATCTTCCCACTTGTAGCATATACAAATAATTGCTCGTTCCTTAATTATGCTTTCGGTTGTTATGTTTAGTTTATATCCAGAAGTCCAAAAGAAACCGATGTTTGGGCTTACCTCAATATCAAAGTAAAGTCGTTTGCGTTTTGATTTTAGCATTATTTATTTTTTGCTGAATTTATCTATTGTAGTGTAACCCATAGCAAAAAGCGTTAAATACAATACCGCATCTACTAACTTGTCGCTTGGGTTAATCTTCAATATTATGTTTAAGAACAATGATATAAAAAGACATAAGCTACCAAGCATAGCCACTACTCGTTTATGGCTTATGCTATTGCTTTCGTCGGATAGTAAGTTTACTAATATAGTTCTAAAGTTGCTCATATAGTTTTGCTTCGGCATCTCTCCGCCTCACTAAACCTTTAAGCACCTCTCCATTTGCCCTTGTCCACTTTTTAAATTCAGCCAAAATAGTTTTGTCTTTAGGGTTAGCATTTACCTTTCTAAGCAAAGTGCTTCTTTGAAAGTTGCCCATACCCACATTATAAGCAAACGAAACTAATGCAGAAAAATTGTTGTCGCTCACATTTGACTTAATTAACGCATCTACCTTTTTAGCAAAGTCATCTACAATAGCGTTAAAATAATCTTCAGCTTGTTGCTGCGTAATAACATCGCCTTCCTTAACCTTTGTTCCGTCAGGGTAAAAAGTCAAACCCCACGAAATAGTCCATAAACCAGCAGGGCATTTATAAGCCTTTAGCTTACACCCCTCGAACTTCTTTATAAGGTCACGACCTGCTTTGTTTACTTCCATAATCTATTCCAATAAGCTAAAATTAATACAATGGCTATTATTAGCCCTATTAGAGCCTTCCAAAAGTTATTCTGAGTAGTTACCTTGTTTTTATCTACAATCGAAATTTGAGTACTTTCCGTGCGATTAAACGCTATTGTATCTTTTTTAGTCAGGTTGTTATTAGTTTCCTTCTCTTTTGTTTCGTACACCCATTTAGTTACGACCTTTGGCACTACAATAACGCTATCCTTTGAGATGCGCACTGTATCGTAGATTGTAATGGTCTTAGTAAATACCTGCTCCTTTTCTATAATTTTGGTAACGCTATCATAAAAAGTAAGATGCACGGAGTCAATCTTAGTTGTCCCCGTGCTATCAAATCTCTTTTCAAACTTCTTAACTGAAGCGCAAGATGTCAATAATAAAGCTAATAGTATTAATCTCATTTAAGCTTTTTGGTCATTTTGTAATAGTATCTAATAGCCATTACACCAGAAACAATAGCCACCAAACTCGCCAACAATGTGAATAGTGGTTGAATAGAAGTAAGGCTTAAAATAGCACTTACTACGCTAACGATTGTTGATTGGTCTGCTTGGTGGTTATTTGCCATTATAATTCTTCTTCTTCTTGTTTGTTAAATTCTATGCCCGTTGTCCAATCTTCTAAGAAATTGAAGTCGGTTAAGCCTTCTGGATTAACTACGTTAATTATTTGAAAGTCAAATACTTTATCATTTAGCGCATCAATATCTTTTGTCAGCTTCTTGATACCTTCCTTTGAGTACTTGTAATTTCCTTTGTCATCTAATAGTAAGCAATCTTTGTCATCGGTCTGTGCGTTGTCTAATCGCAAAATTTCAACTTCGGCTTGGTAGTCCTCGTGATGCTTCTTAATCTTCTCGTAGATTTTAAAAAGCTTCTTTTGAACTTTTGTTTCTTGGTTGCCGATTACGACATTGATGCTGCTTACTAATTGTAGTAGTTGTTTGTACTTCATAGTTTGTTGTTTTTATTTGTAAAGATATATTAAGGATTTGAAAATGGTAGAGGCAAATTTACAATCGGTGGGTTTTTTTGGTTCTCGATTTGCGCC